>ERZ779633.73-NODE-73-length-46908-cov-41.446631_pt1 | contig 46908 bp, 42 predicted proteins | sample MGYA00514195_ERZ779633 | MGnify/ENA primary metagenome ERZ779633 (study PRJEB29562, sample SAMEA4376707) | mouse gut metagenome | isolation source: Cecum | study: EMG produced TPA metagenomics assembly of the A DSS colitis mouse model was used to assess the...
AGCGTCGTGTAGAGCGAGAGGTCGTCGCTGGTATCTTTCGGATTCAGGCAGATCAGGTTTTCGCAGATATTGTCAATGGGAGGCGTCATGTAAAAAGCAGGAGCGCTGTAGGCAGCAAGGCTGTCATCCACATATTTGATGGTGGAATGAATGGGCGCATTGTCCCTGCCCTTGGGTATGGAAGGGTAGCTTGTGCCGATTTCTTTCCGCAAATCGCTTAACACTTCCTCCGGCGTCATTTTCGGCAGCAGATCAGGAGTCTGAAGGATCATCGACTGTAGGCCGGGATTCCTTCTGAGAATGGAAACCAGCGTTTCATAATTGAGTTTCAAATCCTCGGCCAATAGGCGTTTGATCTCCGATATATCACGGTAGGAACCCGTGCGTAGACGAAGCAGGGCCAGGTAGTAGTCCCGTCCGTTTTCCCGGCCGGCCAGTCCGCAAAGTTCACCGCCCTGTCCCTTGAGGAGCGTGAGTGCATCTGCAAGGTGATCGTAAGCGGGAGCGACCAATGTGGTCAATATACGTTTATGTTCTGCTTCGTAGGAGGAAGCTGACTCGGACGTCAGACTGCCCAGATCCACCAGCCGCTGCAGCCGATCGGCAAAGGTGGTTTCCAGAAAATGAGAGCCATCCTCCAGAGAATCGACGTCAAGGAGCGCAGTGCACTGCGCAATCATGCGGTCGGCGGTCGTATCGGACATAAACAGCCCTGCGGCAGCCTTTTCCTGTTCGTAGAGAATGAGTCCGTCAAAATAGGCAGGGACCTGCTCAAGAGTGCGCAGATAGTTTTCTACGTCTGCGATATCGTCCAGGCGGTATTCCGCAAAAAGAATGGGAAATTCCGAAGGCGTGCCTGAAGACGGGGAGAGAGGCTCCGAGAAATAGGGATAAGCGGCGACATTTGCCGCAGTGGTCAGGTAGCTTTCCAGCTGCTCATAGAGGCGGCGGTTATTTTCCTGTAGGGCGTTCGGATCTATGTGGGAAAGTTCTTCCCGCGCTCGGGAGATTACATAGATTTCTTCTGCAGCGCTGCCAGCCTGATAAATGGGCAGCGAAAGGGAAGCCTCATCAATGCCGTAGGCAGCAGGGTCGTCTATCGTGTAATGAAGGTGAATGGGATTTGCCTGCACCTCCTCCAGAAAGAAATTTTGCGCAAAGGTGCGAAACCGCGTATCCTGATGGGCTTTACCATACAGATGCAGTGTGAGGATGCTTGCAAGAGCAAGGAGAGCAAGAAAGAGGCTCCATTGTTTCAAGGAAAGGGATCGTTTCAAGAGGACACCCGCAAGAATAGTTTTGTAGTACTATATGCCGAAGAAAGAAAAAGAATGACAGGAGCTCTGACTCTGTCAGAGCTCCCATTAGAAAACGATTCGGTCGCGTCCGCTCTCTTTGCCGAGATAGAGTTTTTCGTCGGCTTCCTTTAAGAGCGTTGTAATGTCACTGTGATAATCATATTCCACCAATCCGTACGTGAGGGTAATGGAAAAAGTTTCTATGCCGCCGTCGAAGACGATCTCCTTGATCTTTTGCCTGAGCGTTTCCAGAGCGATAATGGTTTCATCTCCGTTCAAGCGAGGAAAGATCAACAGAAATTCTTCGCCGCCCCAGCGGGAGATAAAGGTGTCGGGGGGCAGCCTTTTTTGAAACGTCTCTGAAATCTTTTTTAAGACTACGTCGCCGATGTCATGGCCATAGGTGTCATTGACCCGCTTAAAAAAGTCAATATCGCAAAGGCAGATGCTGATCTGGGTATCCGGGGTCTTTAGAAGCTGTTCCAGATACTCCATGGTGCGGCGGCGGTTGTAGAGTCCGGTCAATGTGTCCGTATTTGCCTGTTTCATCAGCTTTCTGTTATATTCGATCAGTTTTCCTTCCATCTCTTGCGTGGTGGTACTGAACAGGTAGGCAATCAGTCCGAGCGACAGGAAGATGAAAAAGGAATTAACAATCTGCATGGCGCCGCTTAGATCCGAGTTCAAACTTACAACAGGATCATTGATCTTACAGTAAAAGTAGAGGATCAGCCGCAGGGCAAACAGGAATAGCGCAAAGAGGAGTTTGGCTGTCTCGTGTTTGTATTTTGAAAAGAAAACAAAAACCAGGAGCACTGTCAAAAAATGCTGTACGCCGATGTCCCAGCCCAGATAATATACGTTTACGACCGTAAAAATCAGAATACAGACGTTCAGGATACAATAGGAAGTAAAGGTGCTGTAACGATAAGACAGTACAAAAACCGTCAAAAACAGCACCAGAGACAGCAGGGCCAGGACCAGACGGCCAATATGTCCCGTAAAGGAGATCAAAATGCAGCATACAAACGAATGAATCAGCATGGTGAGTGTGAGAATCCTGACGACAGCAATCAATTTTGCGGATTCATTCTGCTTTCCGGTGTCCCGGCAGATATTTTCATAGATGGTGGAGAAGATAGAATTTTCTTTCATCCGTAGCTCTTTCCTAAAATAGTTTCCTGTAAGCGGTTTCTCTTATGAGGATTTTCAAAATGGTTCAAAAGAGTATATACATATCTATATTACACCTTTGTAGAAATTATTGCAAACATTATAAAGTAGCAGTTTCTTATTTCTGGAAGTTTTGGTAGCTTGGCGCTAAGGAAGATGGTAGAATAAGAAACAGAGGAGAAAGACAGATGCAGACTCAAAAGGCAAAATATTCCATCAAATATAAGCTGATCGTGCTCTCCGTGGTCGTGGCGGTTCCCTTTTTTACCATGGTCATCTACCTGATTTATGCGCTTCACAGCTACAGTGGCGCCTATGATGAAATTGTGAGCAATCTGACCGTGGCGAACAATTATAACCGGGAATTTAAGGAGGAAATGGATGAGAGCCTTTATAAGCTGGTGGTAGGGTCCGCCAGTTTTGAGACGATTGCGGAGGATAAGAGTCTGCGGGACCCTTACGTTTTGATCGCAGAGCTGCGGGATGAGTTTGAAAAGCTTGTGCGTATTACGACCGACGAGGAGAGCAGGAGCTGGCTCCAGATTTTGATGCGCAACCTTGACACACTGGAGGACAGGGTGGATGATATTCGCACGAATCTGGAGACGGAGGAGAGTTATGACACGAATATCGAGATGCTGGACAATAACATTTACATCCTGACAGAGCTCATTCAGGACAATATCCAGTCCTATATTTATTACCAGACACAGAGTATGGAGCATTTGACGGAGCGCTTGAACGACAGGGTGCACGCTTTTACGATTTTCTGCGCGGCGATGCTGATCCTGGTGCTGCTTTTGGTGGTGGCGCTGACGGTGCTCATCGTGTCGGGTATCATCAGACCGATCGGGGAGCTGTCCCGCGTGACGGAGCGCGTCTCCCAGGGAGATTTTTCCGGCCGCGTAAAGGTGTACACGGATGATGAGTTGGAGACACTTGCAGATAGCGTAAACGGCATGACAGAAAGTATTGAACGGTTTGTGCAAAAGATAAAGGAGGATGAGCGTAAGATGCGTCACGCGGATCTGCGGCTTTTGCAGGAGCAGATCAATCCCCACTTCCTCTATAATACGCTGGACACCATCGTGTGGCTGATCGAGGGCGGCGATCCGGACAAAGCGGTGAACATGGTCATGTCTCTGTCGGACTTTTTCAGACTGGTTCTCAGTAAGGGCAGAGAATACATCACCATCCGTGAGGAGGAAATGCACATTCGCAGTTATCTGGAGATTCAGCAGGTGCGTTACCGTGATATCCTGGATTATGAGATCGACTTAGACCCGGCCCTTTATCAGTATAAGATCTTAAAGCTGACCTTGCAGCCGCTGGTGGAAAACTCCCTTTACCACGGCATCAAGTATAAGCGTGCAAAAGGAAGCATCCGCGTGACGGGAAGGCTGTTGGAGGAGCGCATTATTCTCACGGTGACGGACGACGGCGTGGGGATGGAAAAAGAAGAACTGCAAAACCTGATCAACGAGATCAATAAACCCTGTAAAGATACGGGCAAGGGCTTTGGCCTAGCCAATGTCAACGAGCGCATCCGTATGAATTTCGGCACGGAGTACGGCATGACTATCTGGTCCGCGCCGGGAGATGGCACGACTGTGACGGTGACGATCCCTGCGGAGCCATACGAGCAGGAAACTTCTGGGACGGAGGAAGCGGTATGAGAGAGAAGATCAGAAAATATCAAAACCGCATCATCAACAGCATTGCGCTTTTGTTTTTGCCGATGCTCCTGCTGCTGGCCGTGACCGTGGGCGGCAGATTTGAAATTTTTGGAAATATTGCGGAAGAATCGATGCCGCAGGAAAAGGTGGATCAGATCGTGGTGGGTGTGTCCCAGCTGGGAAGTGAATCAGGTTGGCGGACGGCGAACACCGAGTCTGTGCAGAATGCCTTTACCCAGAAGAACGGCTGTTTTTTGATCTACCACAACGCCAGACAGAAGCAGGAAAACCAGCTCAAAGCGATCCGCAGCTTTATCTCTCAGAGAGTGGATTACATTGTGTTTTCACCCGTGGTGGAGACAGGCTGGGATACCGTGCTGCAGGAGGCCAGAATAGCGGATATCCCTGTAATCCTGATGGACAGGCAGGTGGATGTAGAAGACGACAGCCTCTATGTGACCTGCGTGGGCAGCGATTTTGTGGAGGAAGGGGAGAAGGCGGGACACTGGTTGGAGACAGAACTGGTCAAACGGGGAAGTGCAGGGAAAATCATCAATATCGTGATGCTGCTTGGTACGGAGGGGTCTTCCGCCACGATTGGCAGAACGGCAGGTTTTGCTTCTGTGGCCTCTAAACACAAGAACTGGTATATTATGGAACAGGCGGACGCGGAGTTTACCTCTACCAAGGGCAAGGAGGTTATGCGCGGTTTCCTGCGGCGCTATGACGACATTGATGTGGTAATATCCCAAAATGACGATATGACCTTCGGGGCGATCGAGGCGATTCAGGAGTCGGGCAGGAGTGTGGGCGTAAACGGTGACATTATTATAGTCTCCTTTGATGCGGTGAAAAGTGCTTTGGAGATGGTTGAGGAGGGTGTCATCAACGTGGATATCGAATGTAATCCCAATCAGGGCGAGTACCTTCTGCGGGTCATTGATGATCTGGAAGCCGGCAAAGCGGTGGAGAAGCAGTATTATGTGGAGGAAAATATCTATACGCAGGAGAACGTGACAGAGGAACTCCTGCGGGAGAGAAGTTATTAAACAACACATGTTATTAAAGAGGAGAGCGCGATGTTAAAGGTGTTTCTGGTAGAAGATGAAAGCATTGTCAGGGAGGGGCTGCGGGATAACATTCCCTGGGAGCAGTGGGGGTATCAGTTCGTGGGCGAAGCAGGCGACGGGGAGATGGCGCTGCCGTTGATCCAGCAGACAAAGCCGGACGTACTGCTGACAGATATCAAGATGCCCTTTATGGACGGTCTTTCTCTAAGCCGCCTGGTGCATCAGGAGTTTCCGGACATGAAGATCATCATTATCAGCGGTTATGATGATTTCGAGTATGCCAGAGGCGCCATTCAGGTGGGCGCGGAGCAATATCTCTTAAAGCCCATCACCAGAGCAGCGCTGCAAAAGACGTTAGCGGAACTGAAAACGAAGATCGAGACGGAGCGTGAGCAGAAAAGTTATCAGGAGAAATTTCAAAACGAGGTCAGGGAGTACGAGCAGTTTTCCCGCACGGATTTTTTTGTGCGTATTTTTGAAGGCAGGATGCCGGTACAGGATATCTATGAGGAGGCGGCGAAACTTTCTCTGCGGATCAACGCGCCCTGCTATAATCTGTTGATGTTTAATCTGCAGGAACGGCGCGTCGGGGAAAATGTAGGCGTGGAGTCCGAGGAATTTGCCAGAAAGCGGGAGGAACTCTTACATTACTTTATCCGTTATCCGGAAAATTTGGTCTTTCGCTGGAATGTAAATACTTACGGCGTACTGATCCAGAGCAGCGCAGAACATATGCCTGCGCTTTGCGGAAGGAGCTTGGAAAATGTAGAGCGGATTTGTAAACCTGCGGAGGAGAGTCTGCAATGGTACGTGGCCGTGGGGGAGCCGGTGGAGCGTCTAAGTCTGCTTGCGGAGTGTTACAGCAAGGTGAACCATCTGTTTGCCTATCGCTTTCTGATGCCGCAGGAGCATATTTTTACCGGGGAACTTATCGGCAAAAATGCGCCGCAGGAAGCGGGAGGCAGGATAGACGGCATCGATGCGGGCAGGATGGATCCCGAGCTGATCCGCGATTTTTTGCTGCGGGGCGCAAAGGACGAAATCATGGATTTTGTGGAAAATTATCTGTCAGAGATGATGGAAGCCATGCAGACGGTCATGTTCCAGAATTATCTGACGCTGCACATTTATTTTGCGACGCTTTCTTATGCTGAGGATCTCGGCTGCGGGCGCGAAGAATTTTTGCGCCTGATGGGAGAGGCAACGCCGGAGAGTGTGAACAGTGCGGAAAAACTTTCTACATACTTTTGCAGTCTTTTGGAAAAGGCAATGATGCTGCGCGACAGGGAATCGGATGATCAGAGCAAACGCATTTTAAAGAGAGCGCTTTCTTATATAGAAGAAAACTTTTCGCAAGAGACTCTTTCTTTAAACTCCGTTGCCGGAGAAGTGAACGTCAGCCCCAGCTATTTCAGTGCGATTTTCTCTCGGGAGAAGCAGGTGACCTTTGTGGAGTATGTGACGGGAAAACGGATGGAAAAGGCGAAGAAGCTCCTTCGGCAGACGCAGATGCACACAGGGGAGATTGCGCAGGAAGTCGGATACAAAGATCCGCATTATTTCAGCTTTGTATTTAAGAAAACGCAGGGCTGCACCCCCAGAGAGTATCGTGCGGGTGCAAAATCCTGATTGAAACGCAAAAAGAGATTCAGTTGGTGCCGCCGGGCGGCGCATCGCTTTCCTTGCGGACCAATTCCCAGGGAAGCTCTTGAGATATGGCGGGGACACCCTTTAAGAGCTGCACCATCGTGTCGGCCACGCGTCGGCCCATCTCGTGCGGACGATGGGTCAAGGTAGTGATGCGTACCCTGCTCAAGTCGCTTAAGTAACTATTGTCAAAGCAGACGATGGAAACATCTCTCGGCACGCGAATCCCTGCATAAGAGAGCTCCTTGACCAGCCAGTAGGCAATCTCATCGTTATAACAGATGGCAGCAGTGCAGCCGGACAACTGTTCTTTGCTATAAGAGGCAAGGAAACGGGTGTCCTGCTTTTTTTGCAGTGCATCCAGGTCGGAGGAGGAAAACCAGCCGACATTCTCATCTTTTAACGTCAGACCCAGGTCGCGCAGGCAGCAGGCGGCGCCCAGATAACGTTCGGGTCCCTGCGCGTCGTCCAGTTTAAACAGCCCGGCGATGCGGGTGTGACCCAGATCCGCCAGATGCCCGGCAAGCAGATAGCCGCCATAGTAGTTGTCGTCCTTGATGCAGATCTCGCCGGAGAGGGTGGAACAGCAGCCATGAAGAAAAAGCAGGCGTGTGCCCATGGATTTCAGCCGCTCGTAGAGATCGAAGTTGGGAGAGGGCAGGGCGCTTTTTGTGCCTTCCACGATCAGCCCGCGGGGCGGGTGATCCAAAAGCGAGAGCAAATGCGTTCTTTCTATATCAATGCGGTTGCCTGTGGGAAGGACGTCGAGCTGATACCCTTTTTCGCTTAAGACGGCGCGGATATCTGCAAGCAGATGAGGATAAATATATTCCTGACTGCTGGCGACCAGGATAGGGATGCGGTTTTCGGAAACGATGGGGGATCGTCCCGTGGCAAAAGAACCGCTTCCCTGCCGACTCTCAATCAGCCCCTGCTGCCGCAGCAGGGTGAGGGCTGCCCGAACAGTCTGGCGGCTGACACCATAATCGGCACACAGCTTTGCCTCTGTGGGAAGTAAGGTGATGCCCTGCTCCAGATTGCGTGCAATCTGATCCGTAAGTTGTTGCGAAAGTGTTTCGTACTTGTTCATCTGAAAAAAATCCCTTTTTTGTTCATGGTTTGTTTACAAATTACACCATATTTATTCATAAAAAAGTGCTTGATAAGAAAAAAAGTGCCATCCTCAACCATTTGTTGGAAAAATTACTGTAAACCAATTAAGGACGAAGAGGAAAGTTTTTCGTTAAATTCTATAAAAGAAGACTAAAATCATAAAAAATTATACCAGAATTTCAAATTTGTACTATCCATAATGATTATATCATAAATTTGTATTGTTGAACCCATCCAAATTGCACAAAATACATAATTTGGGAGTTGCAGTTATATGGTTATTTTGCTAAAGTGTTTTCAGGGACGGAGAACAAAGCATCTTCTTATCCCGAAAATTTATTTCAATTCCCTGTCTCATATGGATGGGGTAATTCAGAAAGGGAGGAAACTAACAATGAAGAAAAGATTAGCAGTATTACTGACTGGCGCTATGGTTATGGCGACTCTGGCAGGCTGCGGCGGCGACACTGCAGAACCTGCAGCAGCACCTGCAGCACCGGAAGCAGAGGCAGAGGCACCTGCGGAGCCCGAAGCAGCACCTGAGGCAGAGGCAGAGCCTGAAGCAGCACCTGAGGCAGAGGCAGAGCCTGAGGCAGAGGCAGAGGCACCCGCAGCAAGCGGCGACCTGATCAAGGTTGGTATCATCAACAACGATCCCAGTGAGTCTGGTTATCGTACCGCGAACGACGCAGATCTGAAGGCAGCTTTCACCGAGGAGAACGGTTACTCCGCACAGTTTGCATACGGCAACCCTGCTGTAGGTAATGCAAACGAGGATCAGGTAAAGGCAGCTCAGCAGTTCATTCAGGACGAAGTTGACTACCTGCTCCTCTCCGCAGCGGATACCGCTGGTTGGGATACCGTTTTACAGGATGCGCAGGCAGCAGGCGTTGAGGTTATCCTGTTTGACCGTACCATCGACGCTGACGAAGGTCTTTACGCAGCATCCATCGTATCTGACATGGACAAAGAGGGTCAGACCGCAGTAGATTGGCTTGCAAGCCAGAATCTTGAGACCTACAACATCATCCACCTTCAGGGTCAGATGGGTTCCGCGGCTCAGCAGGGTCGTACCAAGGCTCTGGATGAGAAGGTAGCAGCAGAAGCTAACTGGAACATGGTTGAGCAGCAGACCGCTTCCTGGAACGCAGAGAATGCACAGCAGATCGTGCAGTCCGTGATCAGCTCCGGTAAGGAGTTCAACGTAATCTACGCTGAGAACGACGATATGGCTAAGGGCGCAGTTGCAGCTCTGGATGCAGCTAATATTTCTCACGGCGTTGGCAAGGACGTTATCATAATGGGCTTTGACTGCAATAAGTGGGCTCTTGAGGAGCTGCTTGCAGGCAACTGGAACTACGATGGTCAGTGCAATCCTTTCCAGTCTTCTTACATCGATGATGTTATCAAGACCCTCGAGAGCGGCGGCACGCCTGCTGAGAAGGTGATCATCATGGAGGAGAAGGGCTTTGATGCAACCACCATCACACAGGAAGATGTAGAGAATTACGGCATCTAATCTGTACGTTTGAAAAGTCAATAGAAATATGCTATAATGTTTCTAACGAGCGCGGCGCAGCGTAAAGCCTGCCCGCGCTCTTTTTCTAAACATCTTTAGGTGTTAAGAGAAGGTAAATCAATAAATTGGGAGGTGGGTTGGAAGTGGAAGACAACATCGTATTAAAAATGAGAAACATCCACAAGATCTTCCCCGGAGTACGAGCCTTACAGGGTGTGGACTTTACACTGCGCAAGGGCGAGATCCATGCACTTATGGGGGAAAACGGCGCCGGGAAATCGACGCTGATCAAGGTCCTTACCGGTGTTTACGGCAAGGAGGAGGGAGACATCTTTCTGGAAGGTACGGAAGGTCCGGTGGCGATCCACTCGCCGCAGGATGCGCAGAATATGGGCATCAGTACCGTATACCAGGAAATCACGCTCTGCCCGAATCTGACGGTGGCTGAGAATATGTTCATTGGCCGAACCAAGGGTACGGTGCAGAACTGGAAGAAAATGAATGCCGATACGGACAGGATCTTACAGTCTCTGGAAGTTCCGGCGAAGGCGACGCAGCAGCTTGGGACCTGTTCTTTGGCGGTGCAGCAGATGATCGCCATTGCCCGCGCGGTGGATATGGAATGTAAGGTCCTGATCCTGGATGAGCCCACTTCCTCTCTGGATGAGCAGGAAGTTGAGAAACTCTTTAAGCTGATGCGGGATCTGCGTGCCAAAGGCGTAGGCATTATCTTTGTAACACATTTCCTGGAGCAGGTTTATGAGGTCTGCGACAGGATCACCGTTATGAGAGACGGTAAACTGGTTGGAGAATATGAGATCGAGAATCTGCCCCGCGTACAGCTTGTGTCTAAGATGCTGGGTAAAGAGGTGGATGATCTTTCGGATATCAAGAGTGAGGCGAAGGCTTATGAGGCGGATAAGGGCGCAGCTCCCGTGCTGGAGGCGGAAGGCCTTGTCAGCAATGCGGGTATCAAGCCTTTTGACTTCCATATCAATAAGGGTGAAGTGAACGGTTTCACCGGCCTTCTCGGTTCCGGCCGAAGCGAGTGTGTGCGTGCTATTTTCGGTGCCGACAGGGTGACAGGCGGCAAGGTAAAGATGAAGGGCAAGGACGTAAAGATCGCAAAGCCGCTTGACGCGATGAAGAACGGTATCGCTTATTTGCCCGAAGATCGTAAGGTGGACGGTATCGTAGGCGACCTTTCCGTGCGAGACAATATTATTCTGGCGCAGCAGGTACTCAAAGGCTTCTTTAAGCCCTTCTCCAAGGCGGAGGCTAATAAGGTTGCGGATGAATACATAAAACTTTTGAATATTAAGACGGCATCAAAGGATACACCGATCAAGTCGCTTTCCGGCGGTAATCAGCAGAAGGTGATTCTGGCGAGATGGCTGTTTACTCATCCCGAATATCTGATCCTGGATGAGCCGACCAGAGGTATCGACGTTGGTACGAAGGTCGATATCCAGAAGCTTGTCTTAAAGCTGGCGTCCGAGGGCATGAGTGTAACCTTTATCTCCTCGGAGCTTGACGAGATGATCAGGACCTGTTCCCGTCTGATCGTCATGCGAGACCGTAAAGCGGTCGGCGAACTGACAGGCGATGAGCTGAACCAGAGTACGATTATGAATACGATCGCGGGAGGTGACAAATAAATGGCAAACAGTGAAAATGTAAAAACATCGAGCGCGAGTTCTTGGAAGAATTTGCTCAGAAATCAGTGCTTTATTCCGATCGCGGCGCTGCTTTTGCTGGCGGTATTTAACATGATCGTTGATCCTACTTTCTTTAGGATTACGTTCGGCTATAACAGTTCTGGGAATCCGGTGCTATCTGGTGCTATTATTGATATTATCAATAACGGTTCCGAACTGGCGATTCTGGCGATCGGTATGACGTTGGTGACGGCGGCTTCCGGCGGTCAGGATATCAGTGTAGGTGCGGCGATCGCTATCGCGGGCAGCGTGATTCTGCGGGTGCTGTGCGGCGGAAATGCGCGTCCCGAGACCCTGCAGACTCCTATCATTGTGGCGTTTTTGGTGGCTTGCGTAGTTGCGATGCTCTTTGGCGTGTTTAACGGCGTGCTTGTTGCTTACTTTAAGATCCAGCCCATGATCGCGACATTGATCTTGTATACGGCGGGACGTTCCATTGCGGCGTGGATTAATAACAATGAGCTTCCTGTGATCAGCGATCCGAAGTTTGCATATTTCGGCGGATTTATTCCGGGGATACCGATTCCGACGCCGTTCTTTATCGCGGTAGCATGTATGATCGTAATTGGGTTGGCACTGAAATTTACAAACTTAAGACTTTATACGCAGGCGGTTGGCATCAATCAGAGTTCCGCCAGGCTAAACGGCCTCAATCCGGAGCTGATCAAGGTGATGACTTTCGTGATTCTGGGTTTGTGTGTAGCGGTTGCGGGACTGATCAAGGTAAGCCGTGTATCCTCCATCAACTATTCCGTTATCGCGAAGGATATCGAGATGGATGCGATCCTTGCGGTGGCTTTGGGCGGCAACGCGCTTTCCGGCGGTAAGTTCAGCATGGCGGCTTCCATCATTGGCGCTTTTGTGATCCAGTGTCTGACGACCACTCTCTATAAATATGGCGTTCCGGCGACGGCACTCCCCGCTTATAAGGCAGTCGTTGTTATCATGCTGGTCATCGTCAGCGCACCGACTGTGAGAGAATATGTATCCAACGTTATTAAAAAGATGAAACTGAAAGGGGAGGTGGCGTAAGATGGCAAAGACAGATAAGAATACGACGTCTGCTGGTAAGGGCCTTAGCGCAAAATTGATGGGTATGACCGATACCAACCTGCTCCTTACGATTACGGTCATTGTATTTTTCCTGATGTATATATGCGCGGTAGCATTTCTGCGTGGCGGCTTCTTAAAGCCGCAGACCTTTTTCCTGATCTTAAACAGCAATGCGGCGCTCATTATCCTGGCCTGCGGCATGAGCCTTGTGATGATCACCGGCGGGATCGATATTTCCGTGGGCGGCGTGACCGCTCTGGTGAGTATGTGCTGTGCGGTCTATCTGGATTATAAGGGTGGTAACGTCTTTGGCGCGATCCTGATCGCACTGGCGATCGGTTTGGCATTCGGCATCGTTCAGGGCTTAATGGTGGCGTATCTGGATATCCAGCCTTTTATCGTCACGCTGGCGGGTATGTTTTTTGCAAAGGGTATGACGACAGTGGTCAACTCCTCGCCCTTTAACGTGGCGAACGAAGCGTTCGTAGCGCTCAAGGCAACACGTATCAATGTGCCGGGACTTGGCTCTGTCAATAAAAAAGGAATCTATGTACCCGCGTATGTGGAAATCGGCGTAGTGGTTGCGATCCTGATCGTGATCGTGATGTTTATGGTGCTGCGCTGGACCAAGCTGGGCCGTAATTTCTACGCGGTCGGCGGTAACAAACAGAGCGCATTGATGCTTGGTATCAACGTAAAGAGGACGAAATTCCTCTCCCATTTGATTTGCGGCCTTCTGGCAGGAATCGGCGGTTTTGTTTACTTCCTGCATGTGGGCTCCGGCTCCCCCTCCAATGCGGCAGGCGCCGAAATGGACGCGATCGCTTCCTCTATCATCGGCGGCACGATGCTGACAGGCGGTGTCGGTAACGTGGTCGGTACCTTCTTTGGCGTACTTTCCTTGAGTACGATCCAGAATATTGTATCCTCCATTGGATTTGACGAAGCATGGTGGACCGGTATCACAAAGGCGGCTATGCTCTGCCTGTTCCTGTTGGTACAGAGTGTGGTGATGTCTGTGAGAAAGAAAAGAAATTCCGGGAATTGATTTTTGATCAGGCGGATAAACCGGCGGCGGAACGAAAGTTCCGCCGTTTCTTTATACTCCGTTGTTTTGCGGTTGTAATTTTATAGCAAATACGATAAAATAAAAAGAAAACGGAAAAGGAGCCGCTTGCCGTTTTGGAGACACCGTATCAGATCAGAACTGCACACAGAGACGAATGGGAAGACGCCATGGCCCTTGCGTGGCGGACCTTTTTACAGTTTGAAGCAAAGGACTATCCGCCGGAGGGCGTGCGGAATTTTGAACGCTTTGTCTCGGACCAGACGATTTATCGGATGTTTATTATCGGCTCCTATCATTTGTTTGTGGCATATGCGGGCACAAAGCTCGTGGGGATGATCACCCTGCGGGATGCCTCACACATTTCCTTGTTGTTTGTGGATGAAAAATACCACAGAAAGGGAATCGGGAGCGCGCTGGTGCGATATGTCAATGATTTTTTGGTGTCCGGGTCGCGGGCATTGCGTATGACGGTAAATGCCTCCCCTTATGGCGTAGAATTTTATCATAAATTGGGTTTTCGGGATGTGCGTCCGCAGGAGCAGAAGGACGGTATCATCTATACCCCTATGGAGTTTGTGCTTAGGAAGGATTTGAGATAGGAGAACGGTATGGAGTATATTAGGAGCAAAGATATCTATTTATTGATGCGGGATGTGATGAAGCTGATCAATCCTACTCTGATGGAGCATGGCTCAAGGGTGGCATACATAGTCTATAAAATGCTACAGGAGGAGAACAAATACGAGGAGTTTGAGCTGGCGGACATTGTCATGGTGGCGACCATGCACGATATCGGTGCCTATAAAACGGAGAAATCCCGGATTAACGACATGTTGCAGTACGAGACCAGAGACAGCATGGCGCATTCCATTTACGGCTATCTTTTCTTTAAGTATCTCTCGCCCGTGCCGGAGCTTGCAAAGATCATTATGTACCATTGCAGGGATTATGATAAGCTAAAGACGGTCGATTATGATTATAAGGAAGTGGCCGCCTATGTCAATATCGCGGAAAAGATGGACATTTATTCAAATACGATGGGCGCGCAGTTTGATACGCGCATGTTCCAGAAACAGGCGGATACGAAGCTTTCTGCCGCAGGGCTGGAGCGTTTTTACCAGTGTGATGCAAAATACGGTCTCGTTGATAAGATAAAGTCAGGCGACTACAAGCAGGAACTTGACGAAATTGCCGAGTACATGATCTTTAATAATGAACAGAAAAAGCAGTTTTTGGATATGCTCATCTATTGTCTCGGTTTTGTCAGGGAAGAAACCGTGCTGGATACAGTAACCACGATCTGTTTTTGCGAGGAGATCTCGTCAAGATTGTTTTTGCCCGATAATGAGCGGGAGATGATCTACTATGCGGCGCTGCTGCACGATCTGGGGATGATTGCCATTTCAAAAGATGTGCTCATGGCGCCCAGAAAGTTAAAGCCGGAGGAGATCAAGCACGTTCGGACCCATGTGGCAGTCACCGAAGAAAAGCTTAGCAAGAAGATGAATGCGGAAATTGTCAGCATTGCGGCGGCACATCATGAGCGGGGAGACGGAAGCGGCTATCCCAAACGTTTAAAGGATCAACAGATCAGCCTGCAGCAGAGCGTTTTGCAGGTTGCTGATGTTGTCAGCGCCCTTGTGAGTAAAAGGAGTTACAGGGACGCTTATCCCAAGGAGCAAATTCTGCGCTATCTGAATGACGAGGTCTCGAAGAAACGGTTCAAAAGGCAGCCGGCGCAGATCATTATGGACTCTTATGACGAGATCATGGCACGTGTTAAGACGGAAACTGCCAGAATCCTAAAGATGTATCAGACCTTGAATGCACAGTACCAGCAGGTAGCGGCAAAATATAAAATATAGACTTTTACACGTTTTTGTGATATACTGGAAATTGAAATATTGGGAGGAATTTTTTTGGGCAGATTTTTAGATATGGATAGTCCCTTAATGCGCGTCCTAAATCGCGTGGGGGATTTGATGATTTTAAACTTTATAATGATAATCTGCTGCATCCCCGTGATTACGGCGGGAGCGGCTTTTACGGGTCTGCACTATGTTCTCTTGAAGATAGTACGCGACAGGGAAGGCTATCTGGTTCGCGGTTTCTTTAAGTCTTTTGTGCAAAATTTCAGGCAGGCCACGATACAGTGGCTTTTAATGCTATTGGTGATCGCCGTTTATGTGGGCGATATTCTGATTTTTAACTATTCGGGCATGGTGTTCCCGAAACCGGTCATAGTCGCTGTGCTGGCGGTGGCGATTATATTATTGATGGCGGCGATTTATGTATTTCCCTTGCAGGCGCGCTTTGAAAATCCGATTAAGAATACATTGAAGAATGCGTTGATTTTGTCGCTTGTTAATTTGCCGAAAACGATTTTGATGCTGGTGCTTTATGCACTGCCGCTGGTGCTTTGTTACTTTTCCGGCTATGCGTTTCTTTTTGTTATTTTGTTTGGCATTTCGGCGCCCGCCTATGGTGCGGCTTGGCTCTATAGCGGCGTTTTTAAGAAGTTGGAGCCGGAGACAGAGGAAATTGCAGATGATATGAGCTTTTCTCTACAGCTTGATGAGGGGAACGAAGAAGCAGATGGATAATCAGAACAAATCAAGCGTATTACAGTGGTTGATGCCGACGACCGCTATGATGGTGGTCGTTATTATCATGCTCATCAGTTTTACGCACAAAGCGAATAAAGAGGCGGAAAATACGGTCTCGAAGACGCTGGTTTCAAATGTAGAGAGTTATGGCAGCAATTTTTTACATAGCCTTGAAAAGATCGACAGCATCGAATTACCCATTGTTGCGATGCTGGCAAAAGAAGGCACAAAAGATGTGGCGCGGGTGACGGAGCTGCTTCAAATCGCTGCGGAAAGCGCGGGAGTGGATGAGGCGCTTTACTGTGATATAAATGGGCAGGCAATCAATCTGTCCGGCCAGTCGGTCGATTTGTCTCAGACTGCTTATTTTGAGCAGCTTTCGGGAGCAGCTTCTCCTTATATTTATGTAGAAGAAGGAAATTCGATCGTTGTGATGGAGCGGGTCAGCTCCGATGCAGCGCAGGGATATCTGCTGATGTTTTATCCCATGGAACGGTTTTCCAATATGCTGTATAAGTCAGGCTATGATAATGGCAGTTTTCTCGTCCTGGTAAATACGGAAGGAAAGATTCTGGGCATGAGCGGCACCACGAGTCATGAGTATGTGAAAGACGGTAATCTTTTGACTGCGGTGGATAAGGTGGATAAGGCGGCGGCCAGATCCCTTCGTGGTCGTATGAACAATGGTTCCCGCGGCAATGTCTATATCGAGAAGGGAAAAGAAAAAGATGTCCTTATTTTTGCGCCGCTGGGGACAAATCGCTGGGATGTGGTTCTTTTTGTCGGCAATGACTATATGGACAGACAGATACGGTATCTGCGGAAAAATACAAGCAACATGGCGATGTCCCTGTTGATAGCGATTGCAGTATTCTTTATTGTCGTCATGGTAATCAATATTACAGGTAAGTTCCGCAGCAACGCGAAAAAGAAAGAGCTGGAAGATAAGGCGGATACGGATCTGCTGACCGGCCTCAACAACAAACTGGCGACCGAGCGCAAGATCAAAGACTTTATGGCGCATAATCCCGATACCCAGTCCATGCTTTTCATGGTGGATGTGGATAACTTTAAGAAGGTAAACGACACCATGGGGCACGCTTTCGGCGACGAGGTGCTGCGCTCTCTTGGTAAGCAGATCGGCGGCATCTTCCGCGCCAGCGACATCGTAGGGCGCGTGGGCGGTGACGAGTTCATGGTATTTCTGAAGGGAATCGCCACTGAGGAGAATATTCTCAAAGAAGCGGCCAAGATGGAGACATTTTTCAAGAATTTCCAAGCCGGCGAATATGTGAAGTATAAGGCGACCGCCAGCATTGGTGTAGCCATTTATCCGCAGGAGGGTGCGGATTTTGAGACCCTTTACAAAGCGGCGGATCAGGGAGTCTATAAGGCTAAGAAACGTGGCAAGAACCAGCTGGCTTTTTACCGTGAGCGGAACGCTGACGGGGTAGAGCAGGAAAGTACGGCGACAGAAAACGCGGCGGCTGATACAGATGACAGATAAGACCATGAGCAGCCCGCTTCTGGTTGTTGCGATAAGGTGAGAAGAGATATAAAAGGGCAGTTCCCGGATTTTGGGACTGCCCTTATTTTGTACATTAGATCGGTTTGTTTTTTTGTACTTTGTTTGGCTGCCCGATCAGCCCTTCACGCTTCCGAGCGCTACGCCCTGCACGATGTATCTGGACAGGATCAGATAGACGACGATAACAGGGAAGATGGAGAAGGCGATCATCACATATACCTGCCCCATATCAAACTTTAACCAGTCAGCCGCGCGCAGTTGCGCGATCAGGATGGGGAGCGTTTTCTTTTTGTCCTCATGTAAGATCAGCGCCGGTGTGAAGTAATTGTTCCAGTTGCTTACGAAAGTAAAGATAGCCTGTACAGCGATCGCCGGTTTCATAAGCGGCAGAACGATCATGTTAAAGGTATGGAACTCGCCCGAACCGTCTATTCTTGCCGCTTCGATCAGAGAAAGCGGAAGGGAACTTTCCATGTACTGTTTCATATAGAAGAAAGTTACCGGTGCAGCAACAGCAGGAACGATCAGCGGAATAAACGAATCTTCCAGTTTCATGCGCGAAACCAGCTTGATGAAACCGAGTGCCGTTACCTGTGTGGGTATCATCATGATCATCAGGATGAACGGGTAAATAAATTTCTTTAAGGCAAAGTCGTAAGCGTGGATGGCGTAAGCGGTCATGGTGGAGAAGTACACGCACAGTACAGCGCACAGCGCTGAAATCAGCAGGCTGTTGAACAGTCCGTTCCATACGGGGAGCGTGCCGTGTACCAGGTTCGTCCAGTTTTTTATAAGATTGCCGCTCGGAACTGCGGTAAATCCGGACTGTAGTTCTCCGTTTGATCTGGTGGCGTTGATAAACAGCACATAAAACCAGAACAGGCAGAAAAATGAGACGACAACAAGTACGATATAGGCTATCACGCGTCTGGTGTGCAGTCCCAATCCTTTATTTGGTTCATTGTGATCGCTCAGCATAGAATCACCCCTTTCTCTTGTCATTGCCTGTCACCTTAAAGATGATCAGGCTCAAAACAGCAGTTATGATAAACAGCAGTACGGATAAGGCGCCGGCCATTCCGTAGTTCTTGCTGAACAGATGCTTATTTAAGAACATGATCAGCGTCATGGTGGTACGCATGGGATCGCCGGTTCCGTTGGTCAGGATCTGCGGTACATCGAACAACTGCAAACCACCAATCAGGGATGTGATCATAACGTAGATCAGGATTGGCCGCAAGAGCGGCAGCGTGATCTTAAAGAAGACCTGTGTGGAGGTAGCGCCGTCCACTTCCGATGCCTCAAAGAGTGAGGTGTCGATTCCCATCATGCCTGCCATCAGAAGAATCGTCGTATTACCAAACCACATCAGACAGTTCATGGCAGCGATCAAACCTCTGGCGCTTCCGGTATTGGAGAGAAATTTGTATGGCTCTGAGATGAAGCCGATCTGCATCAAAAGGGAATTGATCGGGCCGCCGTCTGAAAACAGTGTAAAGAACAGCATCGAGAATGCGGATGCCATGATCAGATTCGGCAGGTAGATAACGGTCTTGAAAAAGCGCTGCCCTTTTAAGCGCAGGCGGGTATCGGAAAACCATGCGCCGAGAAGCAGAGAGAGGATGATCTGCGGCACGAAACACATGATCCATAAAACCAATGTGTTTTTGGTATAGGTCCAGATATCTCCCTGAGAAAACAAGGTATTATAATTCTTTAGACCTACGAAATTCGGTCCGATTTGTTTTAGCCCCGACATATAATTTTCATAGAAGCTGTTGTAAATCGTTGTAAACATCGGAATCAGCTGAAATATAACATAGACGATGATAAAGGGTAATAAGAATATGTAGCCCCATTTATTATAACGAACGGCTTTTGATTTTTTTTTCATAGATTCGCAACCTTTCTGATAAAAATGGACCTTGTAGGAATGACTCCTACAAGGTCCTGAGTCATCGAGAACCGTTTGTAAGCAAAGTTGCCGTCTGTCAGCCTCTGTCGCTTAGTAGGACAGTTCAGGATATTTCTCTACAACTGCTTTGTAGAACAGATCCAGTGCCTCCTCTTTGGTTGCCGTGCCCTCAAAGTAATTCTTCATAGCGTGCTGGAATTCTTCGTTACAACCCTGATCATAAGAGGAAAGGTTGCTTAAGTCGAGTGAGGATACACCGTTAGCGTACATGCCAAGAGGATTCTGACCGCCAAGGATCTTGCTGGAATAGGAACTATCCTGAGCCATTGCATCCATAACGGTGCTGTTGTTTACGAAATCGTCATCCGCAACAACGATGTCTTTCATGATCGTGTCATCGGTTGTCATCTTTAACATGATATCCTTAATGATGCCTGCATTGTCGGTGCCTGTTGCTGCACAGATCCAGGTGCCGCCCCAGAAGAAGCCCTGAGGACCCTCGGTTGCGCCCCAGCCGCCCTGGTTACCGATACTGCCTTCCGTATCAGCCGCCATGGAGAAGTTTACAAGCCATGCGGGACCAAAGTAAGCGAATACCTTACCTTCCGGATAGAAGCCTTTGCTCCAGTCATCGCTCCACAGATCATGCGTACCGGTTGCGCCTGCGTCTACAAGTGTCTTGGAGTCATCGACCCACTTCATGATGTTATCATCGATGGTGATCATGTTGTCGTTGACCCATTTTTTAGAAACGTTGTTGGAATATACGCGGTAGCTGTCGTTTACGGAAGACATGATGCTGTAGCCTGCATCCTTAAGCGTAGTTGCTGTCGCATTGAAGGTATCCCAATCCTTTACGTAATTCTGAATCTCGGAAGGTTCATCCGTGCCGAACACTTCCTTTGCCGCTTCACGGTTGTAGAACAAAACGCCGGGGCAACCCTGCCAGGAAAGACCCTTGAGTACGCCGTTGGAGTCGGTTACGACGTCCTTGGTGTACTGGAACTGCTTGGAAAGATCCGCGTCCGTAATACCGAGATCAGCAATGGGCATCGTGTACTCGGAATCTACATACTTGAGCGCATAGTCTGCCTCGATCAGGAACAGGTCGATTTTGTCGTCCGCAGCAGCATCTGCCTGCTTTAACAGCGTTTCGTCCAGGTTGTTCTGGTAAGCGTTGTCGGCGTTAGGGGTGATGTTCCACTTAACGGATACATCGCCGATTGTGCCGGAGGTAGCATCAACTTCCGTATAATCAGGATAGTGATCTGTGATACGGGACTTGAACTCCTCGTTCCAGCAGTAGATGTTGAGTACTTTGCCTTCATCAGCAGCGGGTGCTGTCTCTGCTGCATCATCGGCAGCGGGTTCCTCTGCCGCATCATCGGTAGCAGGTGCTTCTGTCTGCGTGTCGGCCGCAGGCGCTTCTGTTGTGCTGCTATCGGCCGCAGGCGTTGTTGCGTCGTTTCCGCATCCTGCTAAGATTCCGGTAAGCATTGCAGCGGAAAGTAGTGCACTGAGCAATTTTTTCTTCATTTTTTAATTCCTCCCTTTGAATGATTTTTTGCATTTATATATTTTCGGAAGCAAGCTTCCGTAAATGCCTCGCTCTTACGATTATATAATACTTAAACGTTTTCGTGCTTTAATAATATATCAATATTAGTATTATTGCAATAGGAAATCAAGTTTTTTTATGCAATTTTTTGGGATTTGGCAATCTTTCACATATTTGGTCAATTCCATTTTTACGATTTCGACAATAATTTTATTGTTTTCTAATTTCTGAATTTTTTCCTTCTTTTGTTCATTCCCAGTATTATGGAGAAACTGCACAACCTTTCGTTTTAAATCCAAAGTAATTTAGTATATTTCAAATTATTGCGGTAACTTAATCGTTTTCAGTGACATTTTTTTCTAAATGCCAAAAGGCACTTGCCTCCGTACCTTGTGGGCCTCGCCTCGCTATATTGCAGTACCATAAGTGTACTGTTTTGCGACCTTTCTTTTTTGTATAATATTTCAAAAAAAGAAAGGATGTGTTTTTATGACAGTTTATCGAAACAAAGCACGAAACAGTTGGTTCTGCAGTTTTTACTACACTGACTGGACCCGTAAAAGAAAACGAAAAAAGAAGGAGGGATTTCTATCCCGTAAGGAGGCTGGAGACTATGAGACTACCTTTCTCATGCAGCGACAGGGAAGCTGCGACATGATATTTGAAACGCTTGTAAAACTCTATCTGGAAGATTGCAAAAATCACTGCAAGCCCACCTCGTTTTATACCAAAAATCATCTGATCACAACAAAGATCCTACTTTATTTCAAAGAAACGTCCGTAAACGAAATTAAAATTTCCACCGTGAGATCCTGGCAAAACGAAATATTGTCTCAATGCAAAAGAAATGGAACTGCATATTCCGATACTACGTAAATCCATTCATGTTCAGTTTTTCGCCATAATGAATTACGACACGAGATACTACAACTCGCCTTCTAACCACGTTGCCTTATGTGGAAGTATAGGTCACAAAAAAGCCACAGTTATGAACTTCTGGACGGGAATACGTTCCGGGGAACTGCTTGCCCTGTCCGTTGATAACTTTGATTATAAGAAGTGTCTACTGCATATTACTCAGAATTACTGCCGTTTTCAAGGACTGGACTTACTGCTTACTCCAAAAACTGCGGGCAGTATGCGGACCATTTCCCTGCCTGCTTTGCTATGCGACGATATCCAAATCTATATGTCTAGCAGCCCGCCTGCCGCTGCAGCAAAAGGCTGTTTCCCGTGAGCAAATATTACCTGACCAGAGAATTAAAATCAGGTTGTGCAAAGGAGGGCGTAAAAGAAATCCGTCTCCATGATCTGCGGCATTCCCGCAAACTGAACTGAAACGAGTGGTTTTGATCAATTTTGCACTCCCTTCTTATTTAAAAGGGAGGATTTAAAATGAAAAAAATCGTAAGCGTTTTACTTACAACCGCTATGGTAATTACCATGGCGGGCTGCGGCGGCGACAAAGCTACGCCTGCACCCGCAGCTGAGACACCCGCGGCAGAGGCACCTGCAGCTGATACGCAGGCACAGGCAACTTCGAGGATCCTAATTTCGTAGCTACTCTGACTGAGACGCAGAGACTGTTCAAGGATACCAAGATCTTCAACAAAGACTTCAACGCAATCACCAACGAGGACAGCCCCGTAATCGGCATTTTTAGAGCTGATATGTTTGAACGTTGCCAACGGCTTCACCTACTTTCTGCAAGACTTCAAACTTCAAGGCGGCAAGCTCCGCTATGGCGGCTCGCACTTCTTGGGAGAGGGCGGGGCTTCTGCCAATTTTGCGGCGGTATTTTTCCCGTCATTATTACTACGCACCGGAAGGAAAATTTGGCAAAATTCCCCGAGAAATTTTTTCGTGTTTTCGGAACAGGATTTGACAAAAACAGGCACAAAAAACAGGAAACCTTTTCTTGATTTCCTGTTTTCTGACTGCCTAAAACGGCGGCGGTTATTCGGTTGTTATTCCACGGAAGCAAACTTGTAGCCTATGCCTAAAATGGTCTTTATGTAGGTGGGGTTTTTGCTGTCCGGCTCTATCTTTTTCCGCAAATTGCATATCACGCTGGCAACGCTTGACTGGCAGCTTTCGCTTTCCATGCTCCACACGGATTCAAAGATTTGCGCCTTTGTGAATACCCGCCCCGGACTGGCGGCAAGGTAGCAGAGTGCGCCGTATTCCAAACGTGTGAGGTATATGTCTGCCCCGTTTTTTAATACCCGGCGTTGGTGCAGCCTTATTTCCAGTCCCGGAAAAACCAGTGCGGGGGATTGCGGCGGCTGTATGGCTTCCAGCGGTATCATATCGGCAAGGACAGCTATGGCTTTTTCAACCGCTTTTTCTTCTGTGTTTTTGAATGTAAGTATGAGTATTTTCCCGACAAATCTCACCTCCTGTTAGGTAGCCTGTTCATCAAAACGGAATTGTAACAGGGCAGCGATAAGCCGCCGTTTGATGTTGCCCTCGGTGTCCTTGTTGACCTGTCCGTTTTCAAGGGTAGCAAGCCGGATTCGCTTGCCGTAATGCCGTAAAACCTCGTCCACCGCTTCCGGCTCTCCGCTGGTCGCTATGACAATGGTTTCATACGGCACAAGTTTAGGATTCCTCACGGAAAATCACCTCCATTGCTTCATGTAACATTTGCAAGGCACTGCGCATATGATGCCGTGCCGTAATCTGGCAGCGTCCGTATAACTCCCCGATTTCCGGCTGTGTGTAACGCCCGAAAAAGTAAAGGTAAATGATTTCTCTCTTTTTCTCCGGCAGAGAGGACAGGGCTTCGGCAAGTTCCCTGTTCGTAAGGATAACCCTCTGACCGCATATCGTAACCGGGTATTGCTTACAGGGGTCTATAAAATATTTATCTGTTGTACTGAATGGGTAAAACTTTTCTTCGGTGAGGTATTCAGAAGATATTTCTTTTTGCCGCCGCCTGTCCCTGTCACGCCATGCGGTGTTAGCCGCAAAGCGTACGACAGTCTTGCAATAGCCATTGAAAGTATACATGATGTGTTCTCTGTATGCTTCTGTACAAGGCATAAATAATTCCCCCTTTCTCCCACATAGGGCATTGTATGGTTTACAGTTGCATTTTATAATTCAGAGCAATAACAGCACGTAGTCCGTCATGTCTTGAATACTGCAAATAATATTTTGTATAATCCCATAACCAAAAGCAGACTTGAATTTACCAACAAAACAAGGAACAAGTCTTTTACAAAATACCATACTACCCATAATGGAATACCTACCATATAGGGCAAACAGAGTAACAGTAGTGGCAATATGCCATGCCTTGTAATGTCAAAGAGTATCAGTCTCGTTGTCTGTTTCTTTTTCTTCCATTTTCTTATTGTTGCTATTGGATACACCGCCGCTGCAACCAACGCTAAATATGCCCCATTCAGCAACAGGTGTCTTACAATATACGGGCTGCCAGATATATCATATTGTTCTCTGCCCAAAAGAGCAAATATCACATTTTGGGAGATAATATCTGCCAGTTGATTCGTGACAAGATAATCGTTCATATTGATAAGGAAAATGATTCCTAATCCGCTTTCCGGCAATAGATACATATTAGACATATAATTCTCAACCAGCCCTGAATGCCCCAATACAGGCTCTGTATATTCTTCTGTCAAAGTCCACCCCATTCCGTAATAATAGGGAGTGTTATCATCTACATATACATTGTCATAAAGCATAGTATTTAAACTATTCTGATTGACTATTCCCATTCCTCCATTTAGATACATTTGCAGATATTTTGCCATATCTGATACACTGGAACTTAAATAACCTGCCGGAACGGTAGACCATGAATGTTTATCGGGATAGTCCGGCTCTCCCGCAATCGGAAGTCCAAAATAATTTCGATATCCTGTTATCAATCCGTTTTCTTTGCTTTGTACAAGTGTTGCTGCCGTATGATTCATACTTAGTGGAGAAAAAATGTTTTTATCCATATACTCTGAATAGCTAATTCCGCTGACTGTTTCTATGATTTCTCCTAACAATCCATAATTGATATTTGCATATTGATGTTGTCCGTAACTTTCTGTTATTTTTGCATTACCAAAACGCTGATATGTCCCTAAACCGCTTGTCTGATTCAAAAGCTGTCTTACAGTAATTTTATCTCCGTCGGACGCATTTATAAAATAATCAGATGTATCAATATAATCAGATATTGTCGTGTCTAAATCTACTTTTTCTTCTTCCACAAGCTGCATAACAGCTAATGCTGTAAATGATTTGCTCAATGAGCCTATAATAAAAGGCGTATCTAAATTATCGCAATTTCCATAAGCTTCAGAAAACAGAACCTCTTTAGAGTCTACAATGGCTATCGCCATTCCGGGAATATGTAATTCCTTTATTTCTTTTTTTAACCGGCTGTCAATATCGCTATAATTGCTACTTTTTTCATATGCCAAAACAGGCTTATCCCATATAGCAATAACACAAATTAGTGACAGTATTACACAAATGATTTGCCTGATTTTTCGATTCATAAAACCTTTTCCCTTGTTTTTTTCTGATATACCATGCGCTATCATTTCCCCTCTAATTTTTTTGCTCCCTCAATTAAAATGTCTATTGATAATTCAAAACTATCTTTTATCAACTGTGTATTGCTGTCAGACGGCACATTATTGGAGGCGCAAACCGCACGTTGATTTCGGCACTTCTGCCTCTCCGACTGCGCAGTCGCGTGGGTAACCGCAAACTTTCAGCGGGGCAGCCGCACGCTGTCGCAGCCTTGCTTGAAAAGCAGGAATCCTGCTTTTGAAATAAGGCCATGACAGGAGTCACAGCCTTTGTAAATGCACTTTGAAAACTTTATCAGTAAAGCCCCTGGTTGTCAACCGCAGCCCGGATGGTTTCAGCATCAATCATTTTCCTGCCCTGCTGGGAGCCGATGGTCAGGGCATCCGTCATCAGATTATCGATCAGACGGGGATTGCCCTGGGTAAAACTATGTACGGCAGCAAGGGCAGCAGTGTCAATGATGGATGTAGAAGCACCTGCCAGATTTAGTTTATGCAGGATGTACCTGGAAACTTCATCATCAGATAATCCGGCATAGTTGTAATGAACTGTGATGCGCTGGCGGAGCGCTTCATGAACCGGCTTGCGGAGGGTGTCATTGAGATGGGATTCCCCGCACAGAATCAGGGTAAAACAGTTGACGGAATCATAGCCGTAATTCATGAGCATCTTGATGTCATTGAGAATACCGGTGCCCAGGTACTGTGCTTCATCAACGGCAAGGAGCAGGGGCTTTCGTTTTTCCTTATACAGGTAATAAATCTGCTCCTGAATGGCGCGGAACATACCGGTTTTCCCGCCTTTGTCGGACACCCCGAGGATGGCACAGAGCTGCTTGTAGAAATCAGCAACACTGATTGTGGACAGGCAGATGTATTCCATGTGGAAGAGGCTGGGATTCAGGCCGGAAGCAAAACAACGCAGGCAGAAGGACTTCCCCAGGCCGGGTCTTGCAGTAAAAACACCAATGCCCCGTATGTCCTTGAGATAGTCCAGGCGGTTTGTCATCTCGGTAAAGTCATGGGAGATAAAGTGGTCTTTTTCCTTCATCTGCTGTTTGTCAAAGGGATTGAAGGATAATCCATAGTAGGAGTTATACATCAGCGTCCACCTCCTGCCCGGGAGTAATCAATGGCCGGAAAGTTATTACGCTTTGTATGGCAGTTATCATGACGGTCTGTCCTGCGGATCGGGAACTTTGTATCCTCATAGAGGATATAGGCAGAATCCATGTCATCGGGAAGATAGCGGACATCCACTTTCGCAGAAATGAACTGCATGGGGACATCATAGCAGATGCTGTCAATGGTAATGGTGGAGTCCTTACGGACTTTGCGGGTAATACGGTTATAAAAACAGTCATCCAGCCATTCACGGGAAAGAGGTTTTCTGGGATGCTCTTTGGAAGCTTCATAACGTTCCAGGGGGACACCATCGATGCCGCGGTGGAAGGTGGTGTTGTAGGAGCGCATGTAGTCCTTCAGGAGTCCGTTGAACTGTACGAGGGATGTAACGGAAGCCATGTCCAGTGTATAAAGCCAGCGTTCCTTTAAGGTACGGAAATGGCGCTCTACCTTGCCTTTACTGGCCCCGTCACGGACTTTCGTATGAAGGAGCAGAATGCCGAGGGATACACAGATCATGGAAAGCTGTTCATTGCTGTAGGAACAGCCGTTATCTACGTAGAGCTTGTCAGGGATTCCGTAGGTGGCAATGGCATCTTTCAAAACCTTCTGGAAGTTACATGCATTGTCACTGTAAAACAGCTCTCCGCCAACAAGAAGCCTGGAGTGGTCATCAATGATCATGATGACATACACCCGGCGGGATTTCCCGCCTTCCGTGATGTAGGGAAGATAGCAGGTATCCGCCTGCCAGATCTTTCCGAATTCATCCTCTTCATAGGCTTTCCTGTCCCTGAGGTTTGGGTCCCTGGCTGATTTGAGGTCATTGTGACGGATGAAACGCTGCACGGAATCCACGCTGACCGTTGCAGGTATAAAGGAATTCCTGATCAGGGAGTCATGGATCTGGGTGGCATTCATGCGGGGAAAATCTTTTTTCAGGCGGTAAATCTCTTCAACTGCCTCATCGTTCAATGAACGTGACAGGCCCTTATCTGACCGGACATTTGGCATGAGGGCATCCAGGCCGCCAAGGGTGTACTGGGATTTCCATTTTTCCAGTGTTTTATAGCTGTAGGTGACGGTGGAACCGTCCGGAAGTGTAAGAGGTTTTTCGGTAACACGCTTGTAATAAGCGGCAGCCGAGGCATCAGGATAAAGCCCCTGGACCACAGGGGCAATAAGTGCGAAGCGGAACTGTGCCACTTCAGCGTCATGTTTGGTCTGTTCGGTATCTCTGCTCATGGGAAAGTCCTCCTTTTTTTGTTTTGTCTTATCATAAAAGAAGGGGGAAAGGAGAACCATACGCCGGTCGTGTGGTCAGAAAAGAAAGATATCGGGGGAAAAAACCGTCTGCCGGTAGTGTGCGTTTTTGGGAGTGGTTAAGACAGGATTCCGGTGGGACTGCAGGAATGCGTGTGCAGTGAGCCGGATGAAATCCATGGAAAAGGCAGAATAAGAGTCCAGCAGGATAAGCTTCCTGTAGAAAGCAGCGTTGTCAGTGCCAGAAGCCTTCAGCATGCCAAGCCACTGCTCTTTATGGTCCATCCATAGAGACAACCATTTATGGAACTGCTTTTGAGAGAGATCAAAGCGTTCGCAGAGCTGTTCGATGGTATGGAGTCCGGCAAAGTATTCGCCCAGGCTGAAGAGGATAAAGAACAGGCTGTAGGAGGAATAGGGGACAATGATATCCGGAAGGACGGCATGGGCATGCTCACAGCTGTCACAGAATACACGCATGATGCAGAGATCCTCTTTTTGCTTTCTTCCGGCATTAAAGTCAATGATGGATCTGCCGTAGTAATCGTGGATATGGCAGTTTCCGGTGCTTCCACAGATGGGACAGGTCTCCAACTCCGGCCGGAACTGCCTCATGTAGGAATCAAAAAGAGATTTGGATGAAGTTTTTATACGAATCAGCTTGCATAAGAGTAAGTTTTTTCTTATCATAGTAATTGCTTAGTGTCTGTATATGTGCCAGGTCATAATAATTAGGACTCAGATCCTGTGGGGAACCTGCTTACAGCGCTTGGTGTGTGAGAGAAAGAACGAACTTTGGACGGGGCTGTTCTTTCTCTTTTTATTTTTGGTTGCAAAACAGACTATAAGGGAATCAGAGAGAATGGTCAATAGGACAGAAAAAAACGTGCCGTAATATACAGCACGTTAGGAGAGACAATATATGGGAGATGCCGAATTTGATTTGCGGTAAAGCTGCCGTAGGTGGGAACTATAATTCGACGCATGACAGTATTGCCAAAGGCGTTATGATTTTCAAGTAATGCAAAGCCCTCTAAAAAACTTCTAAACATTCTGACTAAATGAATGCAATTATCTTGTGAAATATTTAGTGACTTAGTTATTTTGAAAAAAATTGAAAACATTTTTGAAGTCACTTCATTCATCTGTTCATTCTCAAATTGATTGTACCAAAGCATTGTGCTAAAAACTCCTTGATTCTCTATTGCATATTCATGAAAAGCGTAGCACATAGCTCTAATCGCATCATATCCAGAAAATCCTATTACAGATTGAATAATTTTGTCTTCTAATTCTTTCCAACCATATAGCATAAGCTGCTGTTTTAGGTCGTCAAGCCCATCTATATGGTTATAAAGCGATGGCGACTTAACGCCTAATTGCGATGCAAGCGTTTTTAAAGATAGGTTTTCTATGCCTATCATATTTGCTATATATGCAGCTTCTTTGATAACCGATTCTTTATCAATTTTTATTTTCGGCAAAATAAAGCTCCTCCTTTTTTCTTAATCCGGTTTGTATTTTAACAAATTCAATTAGTTATGTCAAGATATTAGGAATTGGAAGAGGATTCCGTAGTCGTAGGCATTCTTGGGAATGTGTATAACTGGCTGTCTTATGGAATTGTGGGTAACTCTGTTTGCAGGACGTGGGAAAGCTGCACTTTAGCTTTTCCATGTGCTGTGAATAGAGTTATCCATGATTCCATAGCCTGTTATGCACATTTCCACAATGCTTGTCTTTTGGTCTTTAGCTTCTTTGGTTCGGAATAGTGTGGTGCTGGCGGTCTATCTCTTGTTTTCGGTTGCTTGCTTCTTTACCGTACATGAGCATTATCTTTGGGCTTAAAGCAGTTTACCGGCCAGTTTTCTTCCGATTACCCGAAGATCATGGCGGCTGTGCTGATCACCATGGCGCCTATCGTGATTTTCTACTTTGCGTTCAGCAAGCAGATCATCAAGGGTATGGTAGCCGGTGCCGTGAAGGGCTAAGAATTAAATAAAGCAGAGAGTGAAAGATCGGGGACAAAAATTGTTCCCGATTTTTTTGTGTAAGAGTTGACATATACCCAGATGGGGTATTATGATATTTGCATCGAATCCCTGTGTTCCGAGTAGGAAGCGGTTCGATTTTTACGAATTGGTTACTTAAATTTATAGAAACGGGAGAAAATAAATGAGCGAAGAAAAAACAATTGCAGGCGATACCTGCGCGCAGTGCCGCCATAAGCAGACGCCGCGCGAGGCGGGAGAACAGAAAAAACTACAGAGCCGTATCAATCGCATCATCGGACAGCTGAAGGGGATTCAGGGAATGATAGACGATAACCGCTATTGTGGGGATATTCTGATTCAGATCGGCGCGGTGGAGAGTGCCCTGCGCAGTTTGGGGTATGTGATCCTTGAGGATCATATGATGAGCTGCGTGGCCGAGAGTGTACAGCAGGGAGATACACAGATCCTTGCGGAAGCGGTGGAGTTGATGAAGAAATTAAAATAACAGAAAATGCTCCTGTATGGAGGTAGATATGAAGACAGAAAAATATAACGTGACGGGCATGACATGTGCGGCTTGCTCCGCACATGTAGAGAAGGCGGTGCGCGGTGTTGCCGGTGTTACGTCGGTCAGCGTAAACTTACTTATGAACAGTATGTTCGTTGACTATGAGGAGCCCGCGACGCAGACTTTGATTTGTCGGGCGGTGGAGAAGGCGGGGTACGGTGCGGCGCCAATAGGTGTGGGCGGTCATGGTATGGCGGGCAGAGGCTTGACGGATGCGGGAAGTCATGTGTCTGGCGGAAATGCCGTGTGCGGTTCGACTTGCGGTAGCAGCAGGATGGTAAACGGCGGCGCGCAGGACGCCTTCGCGGACCATGAGACGCCGAAGATGCGCAGACGGTTGATTGCATCCCTATGCCTGCTCCTTCCTTTGATGTATGTCTCTATGGGACATTTGATGTGGGATTGGCCGCTCCCTGCCGCCTTTGCGGGAAATCCCTGGGCGATCGCCCTGTATCAGCTGCTTTTGACGGGGCTTGTAATGGTCATTAACCAGAAATTTTTTATCAGCGGTTTTACGAGTCTTTTGCACCGCGCACCCAATATGGATGCTCTGGTTGCCCTTGGCAGCGGCGCGGCATTTGTGTACAGCACGGCAGTGATGTTTCGCATGGGCGCTTTTATGAGTGGAGGCGTCACGGGCACTGAGCAGGCGGAAGGTTACGTGATGGCAATGCACTGCCTGCACGACATGTATTTTGAGTCGGCGGCAATGATCCTGACCCTGATCACAGTGGGGAAGATGTTGGAAGCCTATAGCAAAGGTAAGACTACGAACGCGGTGCGCAGTCTGATGGCGCTTGCACCAAAGACCGCACACGTGATACGGGACGGGGAGGAGATCACGATCGCAGCTGAGGAGGTCGCGGTGGGCGATCTCTTTGTGGTGAAGCCGGGCGAGAGCATTCCCGTGGACGGTGAAGTGCTGGAAGGCGAGAGTGCGGTGAATGAGGCGGCTCTTACGGGCGAGAGCCTTCCTGTTGACAAGAGCGCAGGCGACAGGGTCAGCGCGGCTACCCTCAACCAAAATGGCGCCTTGACCTGCAAGGCGACCCGCGTGGGGAGCGACACGACCTTGCAGCAGATCATTGCCATGGTCGAGGATGCGGTTGCCACCAAAGCGCCGATTGCGCAGATCGCGGACCGTGTGTCAGGCGTGTTTGTTCCCGTGGTGATTACCCTTGCTCTGATCACGGGGGCTGTTTGGCTGCTTGCCGGGGCGGGTGTGGGGAAAGCCTTATCCTATGCGATCAGTGTGCTGGTGATCAGCTGTCCCTGCTCGCTGGGGCTGGCGACGCCCGTGGCGATTATGGTCGGAAACGGCGTGGGCGCGGGACAGGGGATCCTCTTTAAGAATGCCACAGCCCTGGAGCAGACGGGGCGCACCGATTTTGTGGTGCTGGATAAGACGGGGACGGTGACGGAGGGGAAGCCGCGAGTCACGGATATCTGCCCGACGGCAGGCGTTTCCGAGGAGGAGCTTTTGCGCGTGGCGGCCTCTTTGGAGCAAAAGAGCGAGCATCCTTTGGCCCGCGCAGTCTGTGAGCGGGCGGCAGAAAAGGGAATCGTCGCAGGGGACATGTCAGAATTTCGCGCGCTGCCCGGCTGGGGTGTCGAGGGGATGCTGGGGCAAAGTCTTGGCGCGGATAGAGCGGACGGACAGAAGCAGCATTCCGACACGAGTGTGGTGGATGGAAGTGAGCAAATTGCTGGCGCGGACACGGGGGACGGGCGGGAGCGGGTCTCGGCTCTGGGCGGCAAGGCAGCGCTGCTTGCGGAACGGGGCTTACTGACGGAGGCAATGACCAAAGAGGGGGAGAAACTTTCGGCGGAAGGCAAGACGCCTCTTTATTTTGCGGCAGGGAATCAGCTTTTGGGTGTGATTGCCGTTGCGGATGTGGTGAAACCTGACAGTGCACAGGCGGTGGCGGAATTAAAAGCCATGGGATTACAGGTGGTGATACTGACAGGAGATAACAGGCGGACGGCGGCGGCCATCGGTGCGCAGGTGGGAGTGGATGCCGTGCTGGCGGATGTTTTGCCCAATGACAAGGAAGCAGTGGTCAGGCAGCTTGCCGAAAGCGGCAGGGTGGCCATGGTGGGCGATGGGATCAACGATGCGCCCGCACTCACCAGAGCAGACGTTGGAATTGCGATCGGCGCAGGTGCGGATGTGGCTCTTGACGCGGCAGACGTGGTGCTGGTAAAATCAAAACTGACAGATGTGTCGGCTGCGGTTCGACTTTCCAGGCAGGTGCTGAAGAACATTCATGAGAATCTGTTCTGGGCATTCTTTTATAACTGCATCGGGATCCCCGTGGCGGCGGGTGTGTTGGTTCCTCTGGCCGGGATCTCGTTAAATCCCATGTTTGCCGCGGCAGCTATGAGCCTGTCAAGTTTCTGCGTGGTCACAAACGCGTTGCGCTTAAACCTGTTTTCCGTGCGTTCCACGGCAAAGGACAGGCGGCGGGAAAAGACGGTAATGCCGGATTTTGTGCAAAATTTTGCAAAAGATGATAAACCGGAGCGGTTTGAGGGGATGGGAGCGGAGAAACAAAGCGCACAGGAATTGAAAATGGAAAATCATGATAAAGAAAGAGAGGAAAAAGTGATGGAGAAAATCTTAAATGTGGAAGGAATGATGTGTGGAAAGTGTCAGGCACACGTGGAGAAGGCGCTTGCGGGCGTGGAGGGCGTGACAGGCGTTTCGGTAGATCTGGAGGCAAAAAAGGCCACTGTGACCTGCGAGAGCAGTGTTGCCGATGAGACGCTCTGCGCCGCTGTTGCGGAAGCGGGCTACGAGGCGACGATGGCGTGACGGACACCTGAAAATGCAGTACTTTGTGTATTATGCACAGGAAATGACTTTGTTATTGGTCAATTTGTCAGGCGCTTTCAAAAAAACAGTACAAAGTAAGCAATATTTACAATCGGACGGGAAATCTTTGTGGAATAGTGGTATAGCAAAGGCGGGAAAACTCCGCTATACTAAACTACAGATTAAATCATCCGTTCTTCTCGGATGAAATAAAAATAATACAAAAATAGGAGGCAATCATGGCAAGTTTATCTTTGAAGAATGTTTGCAAGGTTTATCCTAACGGATTCGAGGCAGTAAAGGATTTCAATCTTGAGATCGCAGATCAGGAGTTCATCATCTTCGTAGGACCTTCGGGCTGCGGTAAGTCCACCACCCTTCGTATGATCGCGGGTCTGGAAGACATTTCTTCCGGCGAGTTGAAGATCGGCGACAGAGTCGTTAACGACGTAGAGCCTAAGGACAGAGATATCGCAATGGTATTCCAGAACTACGCTCTGTACCCTCATATGTCTGTATACGATAACATGGCTTTCGGTCTGAAACTGAGAAAGGTGCCGAAGGATGAAATCGATAAGATGGTAAAAGAGGCAGCTAAGATTTTGGATCTGACAGCACTTCTTGACCGTAAGCCGAAGGCTCTTTCCGGTGGTCAGAGACAGCGTGTGGCTATGGGTCGTGCAATCGTTCGTAATCCTAAGGTGTTCCTGATGGATGAGCCTCTTTCCAACCTGGATGCAAAGCTCCGTGTACAGATGCGTGTGGAGATCTCCAAGCTGCATCAGAGACTGGGCACCACCATTATCTACGTAACACATGACCAGACAGAGGCTATGACCCTGGGTACCAGAATCGTCGTTATGAAGGACGGCGTGATCCAGCAGGTTGATACCCCTCAGAATCTGTATCAGAAGCCTCAGAATCTGTTCGTAGCAGGATTCATGGGTTCCCCGCAGATGAACTTCTTAGATGCGGTTGTTGAGCAGGCGGGCGATGTTGCAAACCTGAAGGTAGCAGGCCAGACCATTCCGCTGCCTCCCGCTAAGTCCAAGAAGCTGATTGACGGCGGCTATGTTGGCAAGACCGTGACCTTCGGTATCCGTCCTGAGGATGTTTATGATTCCGAGATGTTTATCGAGACCGCGAAGTGCGTGTTCGAGTCTACCATCAAGGTTTACGAGCTGCTTGGTGCAGAGGTTTACTTATACTTTGATCTGGCTGAGTTCCCGATCACTGCAAGGGTTGATTCCCGTACTACGGCGAGACCCGGCGATACCGTTAAGTTTGCTTTCGACGTTGAGAAGATTCATGTCTTCGACAAAGAGACAGAGCAGACCATCACCAACTAACAGAAATGATTTCAGGGGAGGGATGCGAAAGCACCCCTCCTTTTGCGCGTATAAGCAGAATCGGAACACGGCAGAGACAGGCGCCGGCATGCAAGCCGGGCTGTGACGGGTTATGACTCTGCTTATACGCAAATAGAGGAGTATAACGCATATGATTTCAAGTCAGATTATTAAGGCCAGTATAGAGGAACTTGCTGCAATCTCTAAAATCGATATCGCAGTCTGGGATCTGGAGGGCAAGGAGGTGGCGGCCACTTTTGAGACGAAGGAGATTTCCCCAATGCTGATCACGGGTTTTGTGAATTCACCTGCCGACAGCCAGGTCGTCGGGATGCATCACCTTCTTAAGGTTTTGGATGATGAGACGCCGCTCTTTGTTTTAGATGCCAAAGGGGGCGGTGAGGATAGCTACATGATTGGCAGGATCGCAGTCAGCCAGCTGCAGCATTTGATCACTGCTTATAAGGAGAGATATGACAGGAATAACTTTTTTCAAAATCTCCTCCTTGATAATATGCTGCTGGTGGATATCTATAACCGCGCAAAAAAACTGCATATTGAAGCAACGCTGAGACGAGCGGTCTTTTTGATAGAGACGGATAAGGATAAGGACACTACGGCAATGGAACTTTTGAACGGGATGTTCAGTGTTCAATCCGGTGATTATATTACGGCGGTAGATGAAAGCAATGTCATTTTGATCAAGGCGCTTGCGCCGGAAGACGGCAGTGGCAGACTGGAGCAGATCGCGCAGACCATTACCGATATGATGAATATGGAAGCGATGCTCAATGTGCGTGTGGCTTATGGCACCATTGTGAGGGAGCTCAAGGAAGTTTCCAAGTCTTATAAAGAGGCTAAGATGGCACTTGATGTGGGTAAGATTTTTTATGCCGAGAAAAAAGTGACAGCTTATAGTACGCTGGGTATCGGCAGACTGATCTATCAGCTCCCGGTCAATCTGTGCAGAATTTTTATCGAGGAAATCTTTGGCTCCAATGTCCCGGCAGAGCTGGATGATGAGACGCTGGTTACCATCAATAAATTTTTTGAAAATAACCTGAATGTCTCCGAGACATCCAGGCAGCTCTTTGTGCACCGTAACACTTTGGTGTACCGCATCGAGAAGCTGCAAAAGAGTACGGGACTTGATATTCGTGTGTTCGATGATGCTTTGACGTTTAAGATCGCGCTGATGGTAGTCAATTATATGCGCTATCTGGATTCGTTGAACTATTAAAGTAGTTGCATTTTTTCGATGCGTTTTTTGTTCTTTGAAATAGGCATAATTTTCTCCCGGACGGCATATATTGTAACGATGGTATGAGGCGTTACCTTCGCAAGAAGATGTTCAGGTTTAGGAGGATGATCAAAAAATCACATTGATATGCTGATTTTTTGATTGCGAGTTTGTATAAAGCTACAAACTCGATGATCGCAGACGAGAATTTGAGATTCTCGTCGCGTGCCTTCGCAGAAAGATGCTCAGGCAAAGGAGGAGATTATGTATCAAAAGGAAATCATATATATGGGCTTACATAAGAATGGCAGCCGCGTGGGGAGCGCGGGCTTTTTGAAAGCGGAAAAAAAGGACAAGACCAGCGAGTTGACCATGGTGGTCAAAAATGTTCCCCGCTCCATAGAGGGCAGATTTCCTGTGCGCTACTGTTTCGGCGCGGCCGATGGCGGGCAGATGGCGGAAACAGACAGTGCAGACGACAGCGTTGTACAAATGGCAGAAAGAGGTAGTACAAATACTGCCGGGCAGACAGATCGCATGAACTGGAAGGAAGAAGACGGGATCACACTGCGGGATGGCGGCGGCGTCTGGGAAAAGAGGGGATTGGAAGACGCAAAGTGGATTCGTGTGCAGATTCTTTTACCGAATGGCTATCTGGTGGAGGGGGAAAGTAAGGCGGCGATGAAGCAGGCGCCCCCAAAGGCAGAGACGCAGTCCGTGGAGCCAACAATCAGCACACCACGCGAGTTTGCGTTTGCACAACGGGATGCTGCCGCCGAGCCGATTGTCGGTACACCGCACGAAACCGCAGTTGCGCAAAAAGATGCTGCCGTCGAGCCAAGCGCCAGTGCGCTGCACGAGTCGGCGTCTGTGATCGCTGCACCGCAACGGGATGTCTCTGGCGCAGAGCCAATCGTTAGCGCATCGCGAGAGCCTGTGACTGCTGTGCCGCAACGAGATGTTCCTATCGCAGAACAGACTGTCTCCGTATCGGCGCAGCCGATCATGCCGGGGCGTCCTCCTCTGATGGCGGATGCGCTTGCGATAGAGGGCTTAAAAGAAAATAAATGGGAACAGATCCTTGATACTTACGACCGCATCCATCCTTATGGCGACAGCAGGGTCTATGTAAAGCTTGCGCCGAAGGATTTTATCATTCTTTCCAGCAGCTGTCAGCATTTGGTGAATAACAGCTTTCTTTTGCATGGCTTCTATAATTATCGATATGTGATCCTTGGAAAAAATGATAATTCGTTTGATGAATCATCTTCGGAAGGATATGATGCATCTGCCCGGACGGCGGAGGATTATTTGCTGGGGGTTCCGGGTGTTTTCTATGAAAGAGAGAAGATGGTGGCTCTGATGTTTGGTTTTGAAGCCTTTGAATGTGAGGGAGGCGATCCCAAGCCCGGAGACTTTGGTTACTATCTGCGTAAGGTAACATTATAAAACCGTGCGCTTTTTGTCGAGCCGTAACCCGGGTACGTTACCTTTGCAGTTAACTCCGCCAGGCACCCTCACGGCACATGAAAGCTTCCACTTAGTGCTGCTGTGTTCCCACCCTGACACGGTTCATGGATTTTCATTGCGTAAGACCCAAACTTCAACGCCACTTGTAAAGGGCAGCTACGCAGACGCAGGCCCTCGATCAAGCATCACCCCCACTGGAGCGGATTGTGGGTACAGGGCACCGCTAACGCCCCGGCTGCACGGTTTAATCAGTATACTGTTTTTTGGGCGTTTTGTCAACTGACGCCCGATGACTAACATAAAAGCCGAGGCTTATGCCCCGGCTTTTTAGCGGAGACGGAGGGATTCGAACCCTCGTGCCCCGGAGGGCTAACGCATTTCGAGTGCGCCCCGTTATGACCACTTCGATACGTCTCCATTTGCTCGGATCGGGAAATCTTTTTAGATGGTCCGAGCATTTCTAGTATACGGCAGAAATGGTTCAGAAGCAAGTGTTTTCTGGAAAGGGGTACAGTTTTCCTCTCGGCATTGGATTTTTATGTGCTGAGATGATATAATAAGCGCAGAGTCAGCACTCTGCGCTAAGAGAATTGCTTCGCAATTCTCCCGAAATGGTTTAGGGTGTCTGCTTCTGAGATATGATTTAATGTACACAAAAAGCGGAGGCGTGCATGACGCAGGACGAAAAATACATGAGAGAAGCCTTAAAACAGGCAAAAAAGGCCTACGATCTGGGCGAAGTGCCGATCGGCTGCGTGATTGTCTATCAGGACAGGATCATCGGCAGAGGCTACAACAGACGAAATACTGACCGCAATACCCTTGCCCACGCGGAGATCACTGCCATCAATAAGGCCAGCAAGGCGTTAAAGGACTGGCGTCTTGAGGCGTGTACGCTTTATGTCACATTGGAGCCCTGTCAGATGTGTGCGGGGGCCATTGTGCAGGCGAGGGTCACGGAAACCGTGATCGGCGCCATGAATCCCAAGGCGGGCTGTGGCGGTTCCATCTTAAATATTTTGGAGATGCCGGAGTTTAATCATCAGGTGATCGTGCGGCGGGGCATTTTGCAGGAGGACTGCACCAACCTGCTCAATACATTTTTCAAGGAGCTGCGCGAACGGAATAAAGCGGAAAAACAGCGAAAAAGGGAGTTGGCGCAGATGGTGGAAGAAACGGTAACAGAAGGCGGAACGCATGCGGATGTATGAAATAGAAGTTGAGTGCGCACTACAGAAATGGTATAATGTACGCGATGGCAATGAGCGGTGCGTGGACAGAGGATAAGTGAGGAGGGGAGCTTGCTCACCGAAACGTTTATCCGAATGGACACATAGGGCGAAGCCCGTGAACGAGAAAACCGCAAGGTTTTCGAGTGTGCACTGCGCAGTAAATAAATTTACACAGTACAACAAGGAAATTGCAATCAAAATAGAAATGGAGGGTTATGGTATGAAAAGAATCGGAATGTTGACCAGCGGCGGTGACTGTCAGGCACTGAATGCGGCGATGCGCGGCGTAGTGAAATGCCTTTCCTGCAGCGGTGAGGAAGTGGAGATCTACGGATTTTTAGACGGCTACAAGGGCATGATCTACGGGGATTTCCGTATCCTGACGGGAAATGATTTTGCGGGCATCCTCACAAAGGGCGGCACCATCCTTGGAAGTTCCAGAACGCCCTTTAAGCTGATGCGCGAGCCTGACGAGAATGGTCTCGACAAAGTGGAGGCGATGAAGCAGAATTACTTTAAGTTAAAGCTTGACTGCATGGTGATCCTGGGCGGTAACGGCACCCACAAGACGGCGAATATGCTTCGTGAGGAAGGCCTGAATGTGATCACCCTCCCGAAGACGATAGACAATGACCTCTGGGGCACGGATATGACGTTTGGCTTCCAGAGCGCGGTCAATATTGCCACGGACTGTATCGACTGCATTCACACAACGGCATCCTCGCACGGACGTATCTTCATCGTGGAAGTTATGGGACATAAGGTGGGATGGCTTACCCTGAACGCAGGCATCGCAGGTGGCGCAGATATCATCCTTATCCCTGAGATTCCCTATGACATTGACAGCGTGATCAAAGCGATAAACGGCAGAGCGTCCAGGGGGTCACGTTTTACCATTATGGCAGTGGCGGAAGGAGCAATTTCAAAAGAGGATGCTAAACTTTCCAAGAAAGAATATAAGGAAAAAATGAAAAATTATCCTTATCCGTCCGTCTCTTATGAGATCGCGGATCAGATCATCAAAAAGACAGGCATGGACGTGCGCGTTACGGTGCCTGGTCATACGCAGCGCGGCGGCAGTCCCTGTCCTTATGACAGAGTGTTTGCGACCAGGCTTGGTGCAGAAGCCGGCAAGCTGATCTTACAGGGCGAGTACGGCTTTATGGTGGGCTATAAAAACAGAGAGATCGTGAGAGTACCGCTTGAGGAAGTTGCCGGCAAGCTGAAGATGGTATCGCCTGACGCAACCATTGTACAGGAAGCGAAAATGGTAGGAATCAGTTTCGGAGACTAAAAATTGCAGACAACGCTGCGGAATTGAGGAAGCATGTCTTATACAGCATTATACCGAAAGTTTCGCCCCAGCCGTTTTGAGGAGGTAAAGGGGCAGGAGCATATTGTCACCACATTACAAAATCAAATCAAGGCGGATCGGATCGGCCATGCTTATCTGTTTTGCGGAACCAGAGGTACGGGTAAGACAACGATCGCAAAGATATTGGCGCGGGCGGTGAACTGCGAACATCCTGTGGAGGGCAGCCCCTGCGGGGAATGTGCAAGCTGTAAGGCAATCGCGGCGGGAACGAGCATGAATGTGATTGAGATCGATGCCGCTTCCAATAACGGCGTGGATAACATCCGCGAGATCGTGGAAGAAGTTTCCTATTCTCCTGCGGAAGGCCGCTTTAAGGTTTACATCATTGACGAGGTGCATATGCTTTCCATCGGGGCCTTCAACGCGCTTTTAAAAACGCTGGAAGAACCGCCTTCCTACGTGATTTTTATCTTGGCGACCACGGAGGTGCATAAGATACCGATTACCATTCTCTCCCGCTGTCAGCGCTATGATTTCCGCCGGATCACCATTGACACGATCGCGGAGAGACTACGGGAGCTGATGGATCAGGAGGGTGTGCAGGTGGAGGAGAAGGCGCTCCGCTATGTGGCGAAGACGGCGGACGGTTCCATGCGCGACGCGTTGAGCCTGCTTGATCAGTGCATTGCCTTTCACTTTGGGGAAGAACTGACCTACGACAAAGCGCTCGATGTATTAGGCGCGGTGGATACGCAGGTGTTTGGCAGACTTTTTAGCAGCATTCTGGAGCGGAATGTGACGGGCTGCATTGCGCTTTTGCAGGAGATCGTTATGCAAGGGCGGGAGCTAACGCAGTTTGTTACGGATTTCACCTGGTATCTGCGAAACCTTATGCTGCTTCAATCCGCCGATGATATCGAAGATATCATTGATGTGTCTTCGGATAACCTCGCCATTATGAAGGAAGAAGCTGCGCTGGTGGAGACGGAGGCGCTGATGCGTTATATCCGTATTTTTTCGGAATTGTCAGGACAGATTCGCTATGCGTCTCAAAAGAGGATTTCTATTGAAATAGCGTTGATAAAATTGTGCAGACCCGATATGGAAAAAGATATTGGTTCCGTGGTGGAGCGGGTCAGAGTGATAGAGGAACAGTTGGAAAACGGTGTAGCAGTCGTTCCTTCGGGTATAGTAAACGGCAGTGTGGAGAGCGCGGTAGCGCAGGGACAGGGGAAAAAGGAAAGACCGCCTCTGCCCAAAGCGATTCCGGAGGATGTGCAGGCTGCAGTTGAGCGGTGGTCTGATATCGTGGCAAATACAGCCATGCCTATGCGGCAGTATCTGCGTGAGGCGCATCTGACTCTGGGCGGAGACAGCAGACTGCTCGTGATGGTGGAGGACGGTCTTGCTTCTGACTATTTTTTGAAGCAGGAGGGACACAAGGAGATTCTGGAACAGATGCTTTCTGACGCCGTGGGCAAGGTGATCGACGTGACGGTGCAGACCGTGCAAAGCAGAGAAGTGTTTGAGCAAAATTATGTAGATCTTTCACAGCTTATTCATATGGAGATAACGGAGATAGAAGAATAAAGAGTTAGAAATCAAGTTAGAAATAAGATATTGAAAATAAAGTCTAAGAGATAAGGCGAAAGAAAGGAACAGCGAATCATGGCAAAACGAGGAGGATTTCCGGGTGGTGGTATGCCCGGCAACATGAGTAATCTGATGAAACAGGCACAGCGGATGCAGCGTCAGATGGAGGAGAGTCAGAAGGAACTGGAAACCAAAGAATTTACCGCAAAGGCAGGCGGCGGTGCGGTGGAAGTGACCGTGACGGGTAAGCGTGAGTTGACGAAGGTGAAGCTCTCCGAGGAGATCGTTGATCCTGATGATATCGAGATGCTTGAGGATCTGATGATGGCGGCGGCGAATGAGGCGCTGCGCATGGCGGAGGAAGCGAATGCTGAGGCGATGAATAAGATGACGGGTGGCCTTGGTCTGGGCGGAGGTCTGCCGTTCTAAAGGCTCACAAAGACGGATTGGCATCATGATAAACGGAGTGAGCGTTTTGACGGAAAGGTTGTTTTTTCTGACATGGAGCTTTACAGCGGACATATCAATAAGTTAATAGAAGAATTGGCAGGGCTGCCGGGGATCGGTCATAAATCGGCAGGAAGGCTGGCTTTTCATCTGATTAGTATGCCAAAGGCGCGGGTGGAGAGGCTGGCGAAGACGATTTTGGACGCAAAGGAAAATGTTCGTTATTGCAGCGAATGCTTTACCCTGACAGACAAAGATATCTGCCCGGTATGCGCAAATGTAAACAGGGATCATAGCCTTATCATGGTGGTAGAGAATGCAAGGGATCTGGCTGCTTATGAAAAGACAGGAAAGTATACGGGCGTCTATCATGTGCTGCATGGCGCGATCTCTCCCATGCTGGGGATTGGTCCGGGAGATATCCGCTTAAAGGAGCTGATGCAGCGGCTGGAAGGCGATGTGCGGGAAGTCATCATTGCCACAAATTCCAGTCTGGAAGGAGAAACCACGGCAATGTACATCAGCAAACTCATTAAGCCTACGGGGATCAGGGTGACCAGGATCGCCAGTGGCGTGCCAGTGGGAGGCGATTTGGAGTACATTGACGAAGTGACGCTGCTGCGGGCGCTGGAAGGGCGAGTAGAGTTATGAAAAAAGAAGGAGGTTACAGGATATGAGTATTGAAACAGAAAAATTTGGCATGACAAAAACGGGCGAAGAGGTCTTCCTCTTTACTTTGAAAAATAAGAACGGCGTGGAGGTGAAAATCACCAATTTTGGCGCGGCGCTGGTCGGCCTGTATGTGCCCGACAAGGATGGTAAGGTGGAGGATGTGGTGCTTGGCTTTGATACGCTGGAAGGGTATTTTACCAATGACAGCTTTTTTGGCGTGACCATCGGTCCTTCCGCAAACCGTATCGCGGGGGCAGCCTTTGAACTGAACGGAAAGAAGTATCAGATAGCTGTCAACGACGGAGAGAATAATCTGCACAGCGATATGGATAACGGTTATCATAAGCGCGCATGGACAGCCAAAGCAGAGGGGGACGAGCTGATCCTTTCGCTGGAAGGGAAAGATGGTGAGTTGGGATTTCCCGGCAATAAAAAGATTACCATGATTTACAGCCTTTCTGATGATAACGGACTGAAATTAAAGTACCATGCCACGGCAGATGCGGACACCATTATCAACCTGACGAATCATACTTACTTTAATCTGGCGGGTCACAAGAGCGGCAGCATCGAGGAGCAGCTTCTGCGCCTGTATGCGGGCAATTATACCTATGTGCTTCCGGGTGCGATTCCCACGGGGGAAATCAAGCCTGTAGCAGGGACGCCTTTGGATTTTACACAGATGAAAAAAATTGGCAAAGATATCAACGCTGACTTTGAACAATTAAAGCTTGTGCAGGGTTACGATCATAACTTTGTCGTGGACGGTTACGATGGCACCATGCGCCAGATCGCGGAAGCGGCGGATGAGAAAAGCGGCCGCAGGATGAAAGTCTTCTCCAACCTGCCGGGCGTTCAATTTTACGCGGGCAACTGCATTGCGCCCCAGGGCGGAAAGGATGGTGCGCATTACGAGCCTCGTTTTGGTTTTTGCCTGGAGACGCACTACTACCCCGACAATATTCATCATCCGAATTTCCCGCAGGCAGTTTTCGGGCCGGGTAAGGATTACGAGTCGGAGACGATCTATCAGTTTGTATAAAGACATCGCGCCTTTCGTCAGATTGTGCGGGATCCATATGCTATACTGTACGAAGCTTTTATTTTAGGGGTAAAGGCTTCGTATTTTTTTATGCCGGTTCGTAAATGCAGGTATGTTGATGATGCTGCGGACAGAGAAAAGTTTTTCGATCGTTTCAAACTTATTATGAGGGCTGTTATGGGCGCAAATTATGCTATTTATATCGAAGACTACGTATTGTCGTACCTAAAGCGGGAAGTAGATTCTTTGGAGCTTTCCGAAATCTTTTTTTATGGGAAGCGCGAGAATGGCGGCAGAAAATTCCTTGTCTACGGGGCGGGCCGCAGAAAGGAGATAGCCGCTTTTGCGGGCTATGAGCTGCTTGACGAACTTGTATGCCGTCTCACGCAGGCAGGACCCGTGTTTATGGTGCGGGAGAGGAGCGGCGATTATAAGACAAGTAGTTTTCAGACTTTTTATGCGAACAATGAGGCGATGCAGAATTACCTGATCGAGTGGACGGGCATGGAGGGCGGACACGGTTCGGTGGCGGAGCCAAATGAAAAATACAAAGAGGCTGCGGGATCGAGACGGACAGCTGCCAATGTATCTTTTGGAAAGGAAGAAAAAAGGACGGGCAGTGCGATGTCGGCACAGCTTTGTCTGATTCTTGTGGTGTTGGTGGCAATCGTCATATCTTCCACCAACAGCTATCGGAAGATGGAACGTTTGAACCAATCGGCGAAGGAGGTTTTCTTTGCCATAGAAAATCAGGAGGCAGGGCAGGAAAGTGCGCATAAAGAGGAGCAGATAGAGACTGCGGACAATCAGGAGAGGGGGCAGGAGAAAGGGACAGAAATACTGGTGGAGCGAGATACGGGAGCGCATGATATTTCCGTGGAAGACGCAGTGCGGGCGGAGAATGCTGCGCGGGCGGCAGAGGATTCGGGAGATGGCAGTCAGACGCAAAAAGATACGGCGGTAAGTTCTGACACATTGGAGCAGGATGATGCTGCGGCGGCTTCTGAATCGGCACAAGGAGGAGAATCGGCGGCATCTTCCGACGGCTCGGAACAGGCAGCGGCTTCTGACGGGGATTCTTCCGAGGAGGCCTTGTCCAGGAATATCACCAGATATTACGAGGTGGAGCGGGGTGATACGCTTTACACCATTAGTCAGAAAATTTACGGTGACACTTCGCGGGTGGAGAGGATCTGTGAGGTAAATGAGATCACGGATCCTGATAGAATCAGGGAAGGACAAAAAATTATACTTCCTTGAGAAAATATGATATAATAAACGCATATGATATCTTCAAAGGAATATAAATGGTGAGTGTCAGGGATTACTTTAAGAAAAAAGAACAGCGTGACGGTGACAGACCGCCCAGGATCAGCTACAGAGAAAAGATAAAGAGCCATAAGTTTACCGTTTTTTATCGGTTTTCTTTGGCGCTGGTACTTATGGTGGCAGTGGGCGCGGCACTTTATTTACAATGGAAGAATAAAGTTTATGTGGAGAGTGTAGAGCTCTCCAGCGTGGAGGTCAAAATCCCATCGGATGCTTCGCTCGTGCCATTTGGCGCATATCTTCTCACTTACAGCAAGGACGGCGCCAGCTGTATGGACACCAAGGGAAACGCAGTATGGAACCAGACTTTTGGGATGCAGAATCCCATGGTAGATATTGACCAGAATGTGGCAGCGATCGGAGATTATAACGGTCGCGAAATCTATGTGATGGATACGAATAATCTGCTGGGCATGATCAAGACAAACCGCCCAGTGCGCAATTTCTGTGTATCCAATTCAGGGGTTGTGGCGGCGGTATTAGATGACACAGATGTCACATGGATTTATTTGTATGATGCACAGGGGAATGAACTGGTATATTTCCGCACGACCATGAAGGAGAGCGGATATCCTGTCAATATTGCGATTTCGCCCAGCGGCGAACTTGTGTGTGTTTCCTATTTATACATAGACGGTGGTCAGATGAAGTCCAGCGTCGCTTTTTACAATTTTGGAGCAGTGGGAAAAAACAGCACGGACAATTATGTGAGCGGTTACGATTATGTCGACAGAGTGGTGCCTTTTACCAGATTTTTGGATAACAAGTCGCTCTTTGCGGTATCGGATGACCGTATCATGTTTTTTGGTGGTGCTCAGAAACCCGTCACCGCAGCGGAGAATCTGTTGAGTGACGAGGTGCGCGGTATTTATTATGGAAGTGAGTATGTGGGGCTTGTCTTTAACAGTAAGGAGAGCGGCGGCAGATATCGTTTGGATGTGTATCATAAATCAGGAACGTTTCAACAGTCCATAGAATACGATATAGATTGTAGAGATATTTTGTTTTATGAAGATCAGATCATTATCTATAATGAAACGGACTGTCGGATCTATAACAGCAGCGGGATGCTGAAGTATGGCGGAACATTTGCGAAAACGGCGTTGATGCTGATACCGCAGAAAGCCTCCTATAGTTATATGATAGTGACACCGGATTCTATTGACACAATAGAGCTCAAATAAAAAAGACAGCTTTGTGATACGGTAAATTTGCTTTGCAAGTTTAATAGAAGTAAATCCTGACGGATTGATTTCTCGAAGATCTGTGATCTTCGGAAGAGGGACATGAGACAAGAGATGATGGACATCGCCTGTGTGGCGGTTATGTTATTGTTGCTGATATGGAGAGTGCGGCGTGGGTTTGCCAGCGGGATGATGCAGGAGATTGCAAACATTCTCTCGGGCGCGGTCGCTTTGGTTTGCGTTATTTTGATCTTTTTTGCAATCAATAGTGCAAGAGGAAAGACCATGCACGTTTTGGCGGCATGTATTGTAGCGCTGATCTTGCTTGGAATTTGTTTTAAGATATGCAGCCTTATCTTTCGACCGCTTTTGGCTGTGGATAAGATTTGTATCGTAAGCGGCATCAATAAATTTCTGGGTGCGATCTTAGGCGCTGCGGAGGCATTTTTTCTGGCTTTTTTGCTGATAAAAGCGCTTGGTTATTTCGAAATTTTTGTTTTCTGATTTTTTGTCTCAAAAATTTCAAAAATTTTCCCCAAAACCCGTTGACAGGCAAAGAATCTTCTGCTACTATATATAAGTCGCTCCACGGAGAGCAACACACTGAACCTTGACAAATAAACAGTAATGCAACCCTGAAAAGATTCCAAAAAGAGTAGATCTCAACAGAAAGAGTAAATCTGTTCGGAATGAACTCTAAGAGAAAAATTTTCAGAACGAACCTAAAAGCAGTAATAAAGGATTGAGGATAAGCCAAGCTTATCCTGG
>ERZ779633.75-NODE-75-length-45802-cov-10.206593_pt1 | contig 45802 bp, 41 predicted proteins | sample MGYA00514195_ERZ779633 | MGnify/ENA primary metagenome ERZ779633 (study PRJEB29562, sample SAMEA4376707) | mouse gut metagenome | isolation source: Cecum | study: EMG produced TPA metagenomics assembly of the A DSS colitis mouse model was used to assess the...
CCACAGCGGAAGTCACCCGCGCGGAAGTGGCCGTCATGCTCGACCGGTTCATTGCACTTCTCAAGTAAACACTTCTTCTGCGCCGCTCGGTGCAAACACCCTTCCGGTGAAAGGCCCGCAGTCTTATGACTGCGGGCCTTTCCAACGGAAAAAACCATTACAATCCCAAATGCCTTGAGTCCAGATGAAATCAAGCCTTTTGAAGGCATATGTGCAGTTAGCAGAGTCAAATATACATTTAATTCACCAGAACGAATTTTGCACTACGAACAAAAAAACAAAATATTGCAAAGGAAAATTGTTGCATTCCAACAAAGGCGGTGATAGAATATAAAGAGTCATAAGTCTTAGAGGCCTGTGTTCCAAAGCTCTTTCTGGAAAATACTTTTTGTAACGCGCGGCATGGAGTGCGGGAAAAGGAAAGGTGGTCAACATGAGAAAATGGAATCGTTTGGGTGCGCTGCTTTTGGCCGTGGTCATGGCGCTGTCCCTGCTGCCTGCAGCAGCGTTGGCAGTGGCAGACGAAGAACCGAAGGCGGAGACGCCACGGGGAGAAGAAGCGGTGGAGGCGGCACTGGCCGAAGTGCCGGCGGCTGCCGACGAACCGTCCACGACCGCAGAACTTCTCGAGACGGCGGGAATGAAGGAACAGTCCAGTAATGGCTTAACAGTTTCCTTTGTGAAGTACACCGGCTATGAGGGCTTCGGCGAGAGCCGGACCGAGGTGGAGAAGGATGACCTTACCTTGATTGCTGCCAAGGTGACGTGGACGGCGGTGAACGGCGCGACGGGCTATACCGTGACCGTTTCAAGTGAGGATGACACCCGAACTTTTACCAACACGGGGAACGACCGCTGCGTCTGGCAGCAGGACAATACCACCCGGACGGCGCGCATTACCAATCTCTATCTCGGCAAGACCTACACCGTAACGGTGACTGCTCAGGGGGCGACGGCCAGCGGAAGTATGACCTTCACCACCAAGACGGCCACCAATGCCCTTGCGGAGATCGCAGCGGCTGATCCGGAAGCCCCGGCGGTTTGGGGGGCGATCCCCGATGACAACCAGCTTCACTATCACGACAGCGAGCTGGCCGCCTTCATCCACTACGGCCCCAACACCTTTAACAACCGCTCCTGGGGCACGGGAACGGAAAGCCCCGCTGATTTTGCCCCCACCGGATTGGATCAGGAGGTGGTGGACGGCTGGGTCAAGCAGTTCCAGGACGCGGGCTTCAAGCGCCTGATCTTTGTGGCCAAGCACCACGACGGCTTCTGCCTTTGGGATTCCCAGTACACCGAGCACGATCTGCTGGCCGAAAACAGCGGCTACCAATTCGACCTTTTGGAACAGGTGTCCACGGCGTGTACCAAGTACGATATGGACATGGGCTTTTATATCTCCCCGTGGGACGCCTACGAGACGCCGGGAAGCCACAATCCCGACGGAAAATACGGCACTGAGGCCTACAACGAGCACTATCTCAACACCCTGCGGGAGGTGCTGGACAGCAAGGCCAACGGCAATAAGTATGGCAATAACGGCAAGTTTGTGGAGGTCTGGATGGACGGTGCCAAGGGCAGCAACGTCCAGCAGTCCAATGACTTTGATACATGGTTCCAGCTCATCCACGAGCTGCAGCCCGAGTGTGCCATTTTCTCCCCCCGCTCCGACGGCGGTATCCGCTGGGTGGGCAACGAGGGCGGCAATTCGGGCAGCAACGAGAACAAGACGAATAAGGGCGACATCAGCTGGCAAAAGGTGAGTCCCAAAAACCAGACGGTGAGCGGCACCCTGACCCACAACATCTGCGACCCGGCAGAGTCTCCCCGCTACTCCCGCCAGTACGGCAAACCTGACGGTGTCTTGTGGAGCGTGAACGAGTGCGACGTGTCCATTGAGAGCGAGTGGTTCTGGCACGCAGGCAACACCTTGAAAACCATGGATGCACTGTCCACCATGTATTTTGAAACGGTGGGCTACGGCTCCCCCTTCCTGCTGAATGTGCCCCCCACCACGGTGGGGCCATTTGCGGCAGCTTCTGCTAACCGCTTGGCGGAGTTTGGCCGGGAGGTTAAAAACAGCTTTGCCAACGATCTGGCGGCGGGGAAGACGGCCACCGCCGGCTCCACCCGCACCAGCGCTACGGACGGAAAGTTCGGTGCGGCCAACGTGGTAGACAACGATTCTGACAACTACTGGACCATGGACGACGCGGCCTGGACGGCCTGGAAGAACAGCAGTAGCAAGACCCCCGGCGCGAATGGTTCTGCCTCCATTACCGTAGAGCTGGGAGAGACCAAGACCTTTGACGTGGTCTCGGTGCAGGAGTTTATTCCTCTGGGCCAGCGGATCATCAGCGGCGTGGCGGAGTATCACGACGAGGCCGGCTGGCATGAGTTCGGCACGTTTCATACTGTAGGCGCACGGCGGCTGATTCGCACTTTGCCGGTGAGTGGTGATGCAGTCCGGGTGACCATCAACGATTCCTACGCAGTGCCTCTGATCCGCTCTGTCGGGGTCTATAAGATGACCAAGGCGATGGCTTTGGGCGACGGCCTTCCCGCGGGGATGACGTATGTGGATGACCAAGCGGAAAATCAGATCGTGTACAGCAGTTCGGGTTGGACAAAACGCACAGGAGACGACTATATCAACAAGACCAACACCTATGCCCAGAGCAACGCCTCCTTTACCTATACCTTTACCGGAAGCAAGATTTATGTCATGGGCATTAAGGACACGGGAAACGGCAAATTCCGCGTGAAGATCGACAACGGCGAGTGGACGGAAGTCAACACCGCCGACACCCCCAGCCGCCAACTCAAGACGGTTCTCTGGGCTTCGGAGTATCTGGATTCTGGAGATCACACCATTGCGGTGGAGTGGGTCTCCGGTTGGTTCGATTTTGACGGGCTGCTTTATCTGCCCGGCACGGCAAGCGTTCTGGAGTTTGAAAAGCCTGAGTACACTGTATTCCCCAACAGTTCAGTGGAAATTAAGGTGAAGCGCTCCGGCGATACCTCCCAGGAGGTTACTTTTAAGTTCAGCGACCAGCCGGGCACCGCCATCCAGGGTGACTACGAGCAGATGGGCGGCACCTATACCTTGGCTGCGGGGGAGACGGAAAAGGTTATCACCATGCGAACGACGGAAGGTGCGGTAAGCGGCGGTTCTCCCATCGGGAAAAACTTCTACGGCATTCTGGCCGACCCCACCGGTGGGGCAGTTCTGGGCTTTACCACCGAGACGGTCATCACTATCATAGACCCTGAGTCCATTCCTCAGATGCCTGAGGCCGAAGGGGACAACCCCACCTACACCGCTGATGACCCCTTCCAGCTTCCGACCAAGAAGGGGGTCACCCGCCGGCTGGAGGGCGAGCATATGGTCAGGGACAGCAGCGGGGCGACGCCCTCGACCAGCTATATCCGCATTGTCGAGGATACAAACGCCAGCAACGGAAAAAAGATTGGCTGGTTTGAGCCGGGCAACAAGCTGACCCTTCACTACAACGCCGCCCAAAAGGGCATTTACACGGCCACCCTGCATTATCAATCGGGACGAAGCGCAGGAAACGAGAACAAGGTGAATTGGCAGGGTGACAATGTGGTGGACCGGAGCGAAAAGATTCCTGGCTTGGGTGGCAGCGGCTCCACCTACGGCGACCATAGCTATCAATTTGTGGTCACTAAGGAGGGTCGTGGCACGGTGGTGTTCACCGCTGACGCCAGCGCATGCCCCAACATCGACTACATCGACTTCCGGCTCAACGCCATTGGCCCGCTGGCGGAGAGTATCTCCTTGACCCCCGGTACTACGATGCTGTACCTCAACAGCGAGGGGGAGGACACCGCCCAACTGACGGCTGCCATGACCCCCGCGGACGCGGCTAACACCGTCGCTTGGAGCAGCAGCGCTCCCGATGTGGTGTCCGTGCAGCCCAACGGCACGGTTACCGCACGGAAGAACGGTTCGGCTACCATCACAGCCACTGTGGGCGAGGCGTCTTACCTGCATACTGCCACCGCCACGGTCAACGTGAAGACCAAGCTCTCGGGCAGCGTGACCCTCTCCAGTCCCAGCACCGACGCACAGGGTCACTCCCTGGCTAAATATGGTGTTCCCCTGACCGCCGAGGTGAACCAGGTTTTGCCACAGGCGGCTCGAGCCACGTTGACCTATCAGTGGACGCGGGACGGCGTCAACATTGAGGGCGCCACCGGGATCAACTATACGCCGACGGAGGACGACCTCCCCTCGCACAGCATCTCCGTGGAGGTTTCGGGAGCTGATCCCTATGTGGGAACCGTGGCGTCCAATGCCCTGACCGTGGGCAAGGCAGACGGCCCCGCTCTGGCCGCTCAGCCCAACCGCGTCGACTGTACCAGCAGCGCCAATAATGACGGTAAGATCACCGGCCTGTTTAAAGGCCGGGCGTACGAATATCAGCAGTGGCCCAAGGGCGAGAACACGCCCGACCTTACTGACACGTGGACGGCTTGGACATGGCCCGCAGGCACTGTGGAGGAGCTCCCTGCCCCGGGGCAGATCCATGGCACCGGAGAAATCACCGGCCTGATTCCCGGCAACTACCGTATCCGACGGGCGGAGACCGCCACCCATATGGCAGGTGAGCCCTCCCGCACGTTCACTATTTTGAGCGTTGAGGAATCCGATCTTGCGCGCAACATCAACATCCTCGCCATGGAGGGCGGGCGGGTGACTGCCTCCAGCCGCCGCGCGGTGGAGGGCGTTCAGATCACCCTTACGGTCACCCCCGAAGAGAGTCACACCTTTAACGATGACTTGACCGTCAAAAAGACCGCCGATGACAGCGTGGTGACGCTGACGAAGAACAGCAACGGAACCTATACCTTCACCATGCCCGCTGAGGACGTTGAGGTCAGCGCCTCCTTTACCTTAAAGACCTATACCGTGACCCATAGCGTGACCAACGTAAAGTGCGACCTGGAGGGAGAGCATACCCACACCGTGAAGCATGGGGATATACCCAACATTACCCTGATTCCGGACGCGGGCTATGAGCTGCCGGAGTCCATTACCATTACCCAGGCCAACGGAGAACCCTTTAACGGCTATACCTACCGAGACGGCGTAATCGCCTTCCAACAACCTGTCAAGAGTGACCTGACCATTACTGGTAAGGGCGTGATGCCGCTTAAATCGGTGATCCTGGTGGGCACGGCTCAGGTGGGCAATACATTGGCGGTGGGCACCATCCCGGACAACGCCAATATGGACTACCAGTGGTACTATGTGGAGGAAGGGGTGGAAACGGCCATCGAAAACGCTACCGCTGCCCGGTATGAGATCACAGCCGCCGACGCAGGCAGGACTATTCTGGTCAAGGTTCGGGGCAAGGACGGCTTCTCGGGGACAGTGGCCTCCGCACCCACCATTCCCGTCCTCGCGGCGGACGAGAGCTTTGTCTATGTGGAGACCGTGACCCTGAACACTACAGCGAAGGTAACGGTAGGGAAGTCGCTTCAGCTCAACGCCGTCATAGCGCCTGAAGAACCCACCCAACCCACGCTCTTCTGGCTTTCCGACAATGAGGCTATCGCCACCGTGGATCAAAACGGCGTCGTCAGAGGCGTGGCTGAGGGAACGGCAACCATCACCGCCACCGCCACGGATCGGCAGGATGGCGCCCGCGCCGTTTGCACAGTCACCGTGGGAACAGCCGGTAGTGGCTCCACCTCCGGCGGCGGTTCTTCCGCCCCCACCGAAACTACCAAGACCGAGACCCGCGAGGACGGCAGCAAGGTCATTACCGTGACCAAGCCCGACGGTTCTAAGACAGTGACCGTGGAGCAGCCGGACGGGACCAAGTCGGAGACCGTCACCACCAAGGACGGCGACGTGACCATCACCGTCACTGACGAAAACGGCGAGGAACTGGTGAAAGCCGAAATTCCTGCCGCCATCCCCGAGCCGGAGGTCGCGTTCGACGACGTAGCCGACGCAACCCCCTGGGCGGAAGAGGCCGTTAACAAGGTGGCTGGCCTCAAGCTGGTCAACGGCACCGGCGAGAACAAGTACAGCCCCGTAGCTCCCATGACCCGCGGCTCTCTGGCTACTGTCCTCCACCGCCTGTCTCAGGGCAAGACGGATTACGAAGTGACCTTCCAGGACGTGGCCCAGGGTAAGTACTACACCGAGGGCGTGGCCTGGGCCGCCAAGGCCAAGGTAGTCACCGGGTACACCGCTGATATCTTTGCTCCCGATGATATCATCACCCGGGAGCAGTTGGCTGTGATGATGGCGCGCTACGCCAAGCTGGTGGGCCTGGATACCAAGGCGGACGCAAAAGCCCTCGACCAGTTCGTGGACGGCGATACCACCGGGACCTGGGCAGTGGACGGCGTAGCCTGGTGCGTCCAGAATGGCATCCTCAAGGGCAAGGGCAACGATACCCTTGATCCCACAGCGGAAGTCACCCGCGCGGAAGTGGCCGTCATGCTCGACCGGTTTATTGCACTTTTGAAGTAAGCTTTTCCTAGACGTAAGTAAAAGAAGGGCCTCGGCGGTAAGCCGAGGCCCTTCTTATTCACTATTTCACGAGACACACCTCGATCACAAATTATAGTTACAGTTACTTTTCGTGCTCAAGCACTGACTCATGATTCTTAGCAATAATATTCTTGAGAAACCTTTTAATGAAACCCTGCTCAATTTTGTGTTCACTTTTGTAGCATATGAGCATGGCTTTTCAATTATTGTCTTAGCAGAATCACAAACTATCAATATTTTTGTGCCACCTAATAGATGTCCTGTCTTATATTGGGCAATAACAGTAGATTTCACCTCAAAATTTCCCCATATGGGTCAGGTATGGGTCAAAATTTTGGGGCCACCCCGGGAACAGCAAAGAAAAATCCTTGAAATCTCAAGATTTCAAGGATTTTTGTGAAGGGTAGACACTTTAGACATCTAAAGCACCGCTCGGGGTGCCACATCTTTTCTCGGAAGGAGTATATCATATTGGCAGGACTGCGTCAATTCTCGTCTTTGCCAAGCAGCTTCTGTTCCTCATTCTCTAATGCTTTAATATAATCATATTCTACAGGGTTGAGCTGATGATCCAACGCTACCCGGTATTTTTGGTATTCTTCCTTGGCTTTCTTCTCGGCCATAGCAGCGCTGATTTTACCGGCTCCTGTCAGTATCTCATGTTTGGACAGTTTCAGAAAACCGTCCAGCGTTTCAATCCAGTCACTCATATACATGGGGATGCGTCTGCGTGCCTGCATCTCTGCAAATTCAAGATAAGCTGATACGATTCCGTTGAGCTGTTCTAACTCCTCAACATTGCAATAGTTTTTTGCGACCAGCGCTTCAGCCTGGGTAGGATGGATGCCGGAGAATGTCTGCAAGCCCATATTGGGCTTTGAACTGTCGGCGCTGAAATAAATCTTTTCGGCAGCGGTCTGTCCATGAGCCGCCCAATGCATTTTGTTTTGCACCGTTTTGAAAAACAGGATGGAGGCTTCTGCCCGAGGATCATAATCTACACTGGTGGCGTAAATATCAAGTACCTTGCGCCAGAACACCTTTTCCGAAGAGCGGATATCCCGAATGCGTTCCAACAGCTCATCAAAGTAATTCCCACCGCCGGCCTGCTTGAGCAGTTCATCGTTCATGGCAAAGCCTTTGATAAGGTACTCCTTCAGTACTGAGTTCGCCCAAATGCGAAACTGCGTGCCACGCAGGGATTTTACTCTGTAGCCGACGGAGATGATTACATCCAAGCTGTAAAACGCCACGGGTTTATCCGAATTTGCAATGTGCAAATTTTGCACATTGCTTTTTTCGTCCAATTCTCCCTCGGAAAACACATTTTTAATGTGCTTGGAGATCACGCTTCGGTCGCGCTGAAAAAGTTCAGCGATTTGTGCCTGGGATAACCATACCGTTTCGTTTTCCAGCCGTACATCTATTTTTGTTTTACCGTCCTCGGTTTGGTACATGATTAATTCCGAGTTTTTCGGAACCAGCTGATGATTATCCATACCATTAGCCTCCCTGTATTCTTACTTCAATGCCGTCAGCCTGTCAAGCAGCCCTTGGCAACCGTCCCACACATCCCGCCAGGTTGCCTCGAAATCGTCCGTGTACCAAGGGTCGGCTACATCGCCGGGACGGTCGGTAAAGTCCAACAGGAGATGCATCTTGCCGGCGTAATCTCCGCCGCAGATGCGATACATGTTGCGGAGGTTCGCCTGATCCATGCCAATCAGGAGGTCGTACTCGTCGTAATCCCGATTGGTCAGCTTCCGGGCGCTGTGCCCATCGCACCGTATCCCATGCTCGGCCAGCTTGCGTTGTGCAGGAGGATAGACCGGGTGGCCGATCTCCTCGGTACTGGTGGCTGCAGAGGCGATCTGGAAGTTCTGCTTCAGCCCCGCTTTCTTCACCAGATCCTTCATCACAAACTCTGCCATCGGACTCCTGCATATATTGCCGTGGCAGATAAAAAGCACTTTCGTCATTCTGGGATACCCTCGTTTCCTGTTCGCCGTTAAAGTCATTATAACATGACTTGGGGGACCCGTCGAGAGAAACTTCCAGATGAGCGCTGCCGTCAATTTGGCTTTGCAATTCGGATTTTGACCACTTATACTCGCCGCAGGCTCGGAGGTACCACGCCCGCTGTTCCATGGAGAGGTTGGCCTCCATGACCACCACATTCTGCGTCCAATTCAGGCGCAGAGCCTGCTCCATGAGCTGCGGGCTATTTTTGTACAGCCTGTAAAAATCGCGCATCCGGCGCACATTGCGAGGAGAGAAGCCGGACGCTTCGGGATACCGGCTCTGCAAATACTCCGCCGCAGCTACCGCCGCGCCCTTTTCCGGTCTGCCGCTGACCAGCCGGCCTACATGGAAATTACATCGTTTGCGGCCTTGCCGCTATCTGCCTTGGCCTTGCCAATGCTGGAAGCGAGCTGCTCGGCCACAGTCTGGTGGGTGCTCTGGTGGGTGCTGGGAGGATTAGAACCGCCGCCAGTAGGGCTTACGATCTTGGCGGTAGGCTTATCCGGGGCAAACGCATCCGGGTCAGCGGCCTTTTGCTCCTTGATGAAGTCATCCAGACCATCCAATTCGCCGTCCTTGACCTCTAATTTCTTCTCTTTCAGAAGATTCTTGAATGCCTTTTCTGCGTACTTGGAGCTGAACTTCAAGGATTTCCCGGCAATCGCACGGTTGATAGCGTCCTCGTAGTCTCTCGCCGCAAGCTGATTTTCCCGGTCGGCAATGTCGGCGTCGTACTTCGCTCGGAGATCGTCAAGCTCCTTCTGAACCGCTGCCACATCTCCGTTGGACGCTTTAAGCTGGTCACATTCGCTCTGAACCTCGGCGATCTTCTCCTTGGCCTCGGCAAGATCAGCTTTTGCTGCGTTGGTCTTGGCCTTTTCCTTCTCCAAGTCAGCGCCGTTCTCTGCCATGATCTTGTCTACGACCTCTTTTTCAAGCCCCAGACCTTCAAGAAATTCCCGCTTCATATCGTTCCTTTCTCCAGCTACGCTTTTTTGTACGTGGGTCGCCTCCACCTGCTGCCCGTGGTTTTACGTCACCGGGTCGGACAAATTTTTGCCGTATATAACAAAAAGAGCCACCGAGTGGCTATCCCGAAGGATAATCACTCGATGGCTCAGCGGCTCACGATCAAGGGCGGTTCACGCCCCGCAATATTCAGTTATCAACTGCATAGATTATACCACATTCTCCACTAGATTGCAACAACTTTCTTAGGAAATTTGATTTCCCCGTGCCAATTACATCTTGTTCCGTCCTCCCGTTTCTGCTTACACGTCACATATACCCCGCAAGCCCCCGGCTTCACCGGGTGTATCTTCTTCCCGCACCGGGGACAGCAGAACCATGTTTGACCGTTGATGAGTTTGACCATAAGCACCTCACGGCTTGATGATAGTGATAATGTCGGTAGCTACCTTTGCGAACTTCCTCATAGCCTTGTTTTCTTTCAGGTATTCTGCGCCCTTCAAGGTGATCCTTGCGTTCTTTACGTCCACAAGCTGATTACCCAAAATGTCCTTGGACAGTTTCACTCCGGCAATGTACCCCTCATCCAGAAGGGATTGAATGACTTCCAGCCATTTGTCCTCCGAAACGCCCAGAGCGGTAGGGCTGATGATCTGCCCCATGTAGTCGGCCTTGGTCTTGTCCTCCAGACTGCGGAGGATTTTATAGGCGATCTGCAATGTGTCCATGCGGCCTCCTATTAGTTACTAATTAGATTCCTCAAAGTTCCTTTTTCATCATCTTCAACAATTTCCCATTTCCCTTTAATGGATGAATCATAAAACGGCCCGGGAGACTTAGAAGAATAAAGGTAATCTTCTCCTTCATCATCAACAATGCGAAGCAAATCGTACTCTACCCCTACGCAATCATAAACTTTCCCATTGGTTAACCCTGTAACGCCGCCTCCAAATGTTTCTCCAACAAATCTAACCTTCATTCTTCTTCACCTCCTTCAGCTTTTCTTCATAATGTTTTCCATCAAGTTCAAACCAATGAACATCATAACGGAAATTGTCTGTTTTAATTATACCACCCATCTTTATCCATTGCAACGGTTCGCCACCGTAAGTTTCGGAAAGATATTTCGCTACTTTTACTGGCGTTTGAGAAGAACCCCCTGCGATTATTCGCAAACTCCCTATCTCAACCCCCTTTGGCACTATTCCTTTTACAAGGGGAGAATCAACTTCAACAGTTGTTTGAAGAACCGTTGACGGCTTTTCTGAAATTTCATTTTTTAGATTCTTTATAGAAATCGCTTTTTGAACATACTTTTCACTCGATTGGTCTGGATACAGCACTTTCATCCTATCCCGCTGCTCCGGCAACCCCGCCGCCTTGCTGAACTCCTTGTACTTCTGATTCAGGCGGCGTAGCTTAATATTGGCAGCGGTAGCGTCCTCCGTCAGTCCCGCAGCTTCAAAGGCCACCTTGTCACGTCGGGTTTTGCGTATTTGTGCCTCAATCCGACGTTGCATCTGCGTGGCCTCATAGGCCGTGTACGTCTTCCCGTCATACTCAAAGGGCGGAGGGTCAATGTTCGCAAGGTCTTCCTCCGTGTGAGTCGGCTCATTGACACCCTCTATTACGGCGTGGAAGTTGTGCCGACAATTCCACCCGCAAAGTCCTTCTCCTGTTCCATATCCTGTTGTCTCTACAAAGTCAGGATAATGTACGACCTAAGCGTACACTCTTTTATTCCACAACACTTAGCCATTTCCTCACACGTACCAATACAAATTAGCTCGTCTGTCTCGCGGTCATAAGCAGCGTACTGTGCCAACGAATCCTTCCTGCGCCTTTTCCCTTTTTGGGAAATATTAAACCCAGACTCTTTCAGATACCTTATAGCAGTTGGAGGAGAAACACCAACCATTTCAGCCGCTTCGGTCGGCGTTCTACCTTCCCTATACAACGAGATCAATTTCTTGACTTGTAAGATGGTATTCTGTCCTTGAACAATGCCATTTGGATAACCCAATTTCTATAGTGGACGGGAAAGAGCGGAAAACTTACACTCCACATTCTTGCCGCCATACCTTTGCAACCATGATGAAGCGGGTTGAAGGAGCGGAAAAGGACAAGCTGGAACTGATCGGACATACTGACGCCGAAATGTTGCGGCATTACCAAGATGTAAGCTACGCCGACCTAAGAAAAATAACTGACGCAATAGGCCTATAAATTCAGAAAGCAGTGTGTCAGTAATAGCTAAATTCACTTCAAATTAGATATCGTGAAACGCATTAAAAAAGTGACCAGAAACTAAGTTTCTGGTCACTTTTTGGTCCGAGTGGCGGGACTTGAACCCACGGCCTCTTGACCCCCAGTCAAGCGCGATACCAAACTTCGCCACACCCGGATATTCACTTTTCCCGTAGGAACTTTAGTATTCTACCACACTCCCCTTCATCTTGCAACCCCCTTTTTAAAATTTCTTCCTCAAATTTGTCCGACTCAGACGGACAGGGGGGTACAGGTGATCTCTCCCCCCTCTTCCCAGGTGAGCAGGGCGGCGCAACCGTCCTGGGCCGCGCCGGGGTTGACCGCCAGAAGGCCGTCGTAGTCCTCACAAAACTTCCGGTGGGTATGACCAAAGAGCAGCAGGTCCGCCCGGACTGCCTGCGCCGCCTTCACTGCCAGACCCACGCCCGTTTTGACCCCTTGGGTATGGCCGTGCATATAGAGAATGGTCTTCCCCTCCAGGAAGGCTACGTTTTCCGGCTCGAGGGCGCCGCTGTTCCAGTCGCAATTGCCCGCCACCCGATAGAAGGGGGTGCGCGGGTACAGCTCCGCCAGCCGCTCTCCGTCCCGGACCACATCCCCCAGGTGGAACACGGCGTCGGGCACATAACGTTCCATCAGCTCCTGCATGGGGCCTACCCGCCCGTGAGAGTCAGAAAACACCAATATCCGCATTTTGTAAGTCACCTTCCTTGGAAAGTCACATATACTGGGTTTGAAAGGGGAGATCTTCATGCCTGACCACGATCCACTCAACGCCCTCAAGCAGGACCCGCAGGCCGCCGCCCTGCTCTCCGATCCCAAAGCTCTTTCCGCCCTTTTGGGGAGCAAGGAGGCTCAGACTGTCGCCAGATTGCTTCAACAGGCAGGGGCCACGCAGCTCCAGACCGCCGCCCAGGCGGCAGTCTCCGGCCACCCGGAGGCGCTGGGCCACATTCTGAAAAACGTCTCCAAAACCGCGGACGGCAAGGCCGCCATGGAGGCACTGGAGCAGAGGGGAAGGGGTTAGAGCCCGAAACATCCATGCCCGGAGGGGAGGTCAGTATGGCGGAATTTGAGGAAACACTAGGCGCGATCCTGAACGATCCCCAGGCAATGGGGCAGATCATGGCGCTGGCCCGCACTTTGAGCGGCGACTCCGCTCCATCCACCGAGCATCCACCGTCCCCCTCCTCCACCTCCCTACCGCAGACGGAGCCTCAAGAGGCGGTGTTTGAACCTGTGACCTTCGAGGAACCGCAGGAGGCCCCGGACGCCACCGCCTCCGGGGGGCTCAATATCGACCCCCGCCTACTCCAGCTGGGGATGCGGGCCATTGCCGCCTACCGGGACCCCAACGATGAAAAGGCCGCGCTCCTACAGGCACTTCGGCCCTTTGTCAAGGAGGAACGGTTCAGCAAGGTGGATAAGGCAGTGCAGATCGCCAGGATCTCCAAGGCCATCCGGGCGGTGCTGGACGGCATCAAAGGAGGCGGTCAGGGTGTATAACCGTTATATCCCTATACAGGCCCACTACGAGGCCGCCCAGCCGCCACGGAGCGGTCAACAACAGGCAAGCGCTTCCGCCCCCCGGCGGCAGACCGGCGGTCTGGGCTCCCTGCTCAGCGGCCTGAAGGAAGGCATGGGAGACGGCCTGAGTCAGACCGTCTCTGATCTGCTTAAAAGCTTCCATCTGGACGATCTGGATCTGGGCGATATCCTGCTGGCCCTCATCGTCCTTTTGCTCATTCTGGAGGACGGAGACAGCCTGGACGTGATCATCACCCTGGGGCTGATGCTGCTGTTCAGCCTGGGAGAGCGGTAGTGTGGAGCACCGTTCCATCGGGAAGGGCAAAGGTCTGGCCCGGAGTGGCGGGAGTCTCCACGGTGTAACCGCTCATGCGGTAAAAGACCTCCTCCCCCTTGCGGCTCTCAGCGTGGACCAAAAGTCCGGTGTCCACCGAGATCCAATACTCCTCCACATAGCTTAAGTCTTCTACCTCCACGGCTACATAAACGCAGGGCAGCTCACCGCTGGCGGCGTAGCGGGCGTCCACGATATCGCTCTGGACCACCGCCAGCACATCCTCATAGGTGGGCAGACGCTGGGACAGGTCGGCACTGCGCTCCTGGGCGGGGTACTCCTGCCAGGAGCGCTGGTCGTCGTACCAAACGTAGCGCTTCTCCTCCCCCACGATGGTGTGGCGCACCCGACCGTCCGGCAGGGTCGCTGTGACCCGGGTCCAGCCGCCGTCCACCACCACCTGGGCGGTGGTCTTGCCCACTGTACCGTCCTCCCCGGTGGTCTCTACCGTGAGGGTACGGGCGTAGCTCTCCGGCCGCTCCAGGGTGGCCACCACCCGCTGGACCGTATCCACCGTGACCTCCACCCGCTGGTAGTCCCCCGCCGTACTGGCGGGCGTGGACGCTGAAGGGGTAGGGGTCAGGGTGGGGAGGATCACGCTGGGGGTCTTATGGAGCCAGTTGACGGAAAAGGCGGAAAACAGCGCCACAGCCATCACCACGGCCACCAAGACGGCGACCAGATTGCGGTGTCGTTTGTCCATGGCGCTGGGCCTCCTTTACGAAAAGTATTCCTGGATCGCCGCCGCGATCCGCCTGCAGGCCGTGCCGTCCCCGTAGGGATTGGCGGCATGGGCCATGGCGGCGTAGGCTCCCTCGTCGGTAAGCAGCTCTCGCGTCATGGCGAGGATGTCCTCCTTCTTCACCCCCGCCAGCTTCACCGTACCGGCGATGACCGCCTCGGGCCGCTCGGTCTCCCGGCGAAGGACAAGCACCGGCTTGCCCAGGGAGGGGGCCTCCTCCTGGAGCCCGCCGGAGTCGGTAAGCACCAGATGGCACCGGGCCATAAGGTTGTGCATATCCGCCACGTCCACCGGGGGGATAAGCCGGACGTTGGGCAGACCGTCCAGGTGACGGCGGGCCGCCTCCTGGACCACTGGGGACAGGTGGACGGGATAAACCAGCTCAACATCGTCAAATTCCCGGGCGACTTCCGCCAGGGCGGACAGGATGTCCTCCATGGGCTGGCCGTAGTTCTCCCGCCGGTGGCAGGTGACCAAAATGACCCGCTTTTTTTCAAAGTCCAGTTCACGAAGAGCCGACTCGGCAAAGGTATAGTCCTCCTTCACCGTAGTCTGAAGGGCGTCAATGACGGTGTTGCCCGTCTGATAGACCCCTTGGGTGATCCCCTCCCGGCGGAGGTTTTCCACATTGGCCTCGGTGGGACAGAAGTGAAGCGCGGCAATGCGACTCACCAGGCAACGGTTCATCTCCTCGGGGAAGGGAGAGTATTTATCGTAAGTGCGCAGTCCCGCCTCCACGTGGCCCACGGGGATCTTACCGTAAAACGCCGCCAGGGCGCCTACAAAGGTGGTGGAGGTATCACCGTGGACCAGCACCAGATCGGGCTTGGCTGCGGCCAGAACGCCCTCCATCCCGGTCAGCGCCTTGGCGGTGATGGTGAACAGGCTCTGGCGGGACTCCATAATATCCAAATCGTAATCCGGCTTCAGGCCAAAGATGTCCAGCACGCTGTCCAGCATCTGCCGGTGCTGGGCGGTAACGGCGCAGAGGCTTTCAAACGCCTCCTGCCGGGCCAGCTCCCGCACCAAGGGGATCATTTTGATGGCCTCGGGCCGGGTGCCGAACACCGAAAGGACCCGCAGTTTCTTCATGGCTCTTCCTCCCCTTCCCCGACCTCCTCTTCGTCGGTTTCAACTTCTCCGTCCGGTTCTTCCCGGTGAATACGCTTCTCGTTGTTGTTCAGATAGAGCCGCATGGCGATCCCTCCCGCCACGCAAAGGGCAAAGAGCACCAGCATGGCCCGCAGGGGCCCGGTGGTGGCCAGCACCACGGCGGACAAGCCCAGAATGGCGCTGATGATATAGAGGATGGCCACCGCCTGCTTCTGGGAAAAGCCCATGTCGATGAGCCGATGGTGGACATGGCTGCGGTCCGCGTGCATAGGGGACTGCCCGTGGGCGATGCGGCGGACAAAGGCAAAGCAGGTGTCAAAAATGGGCAGGCCAAGCATGAGGAAGGGTACCACAAAGGAGATGAACATGTAGTGCTTAAACAGCCCTTGGATGGAGATGACCCCCAGGGCAAAGCCCAGGAAGGTAGACCCCGTGTCCCCCATGAAGATCTTGGCGGGATTGAGGTTATAGGGCAAAAAGCCCAGACAGCCGCCCACCAGCGCGGCCACCAGGATGGGGGTCTGGGCCTCCCGCATCAGCAGGGCGATGACCAGAAGGGTCATGGAGCTGATGGTGGACACACCGCAGGCCAAGCCGTCCAGTCCGTCGATAAGGTTGACCGCGTTGGTCACCCCCACGATCCAGATCACCGATACAGGGATAGACAGCCAACCCAAGGGGTAGGTGAACAGATGCTCGATCACATTGCCGGAAAACACCGCCACCAGAGCTGCCACGATCTGGACCAGAAATTTGAACTTGGCGGGCAGATCGTAGATATCGTCAAAGATACCCAGGATGACAATGATGACCGCGCCCAGCATCAGCCCCCGGATATGACTGTCCAGGGCGCCAAACATCAGAACGCTCACCAAAAAACCCAAAAAGATGGCCAGCCCGCCCATCCGGGGGATGGGGCGGGAGTGCATCCGCCGCTCCGGGTCCTTGTCCTTGTTGGGGTCGTCCACCGCCCCCACCCGAAAAGCCAGGGCCTTCACAATGGGGGTGGTGATCAGCGCCACCATAAAAGAAACTCCCAGGGTACAGGCCACCAACCCCAACACTTCCAAACTGATATTCATGCTTCTCTTGACCTCACTTGGCTTTAGGGTTCCGTAAAGCCCACCTTTTTATAGACCTTGCCCAGGGTCCTGCCCGCCACCCGGCGGGCGCGCTCCGCCCCGGCGCGGTAGACGCTCTGGAGATACGCCTTGTCCTTCAGCAGCCGCTCGGTCTCCTCCCGGATGGGACGCAGGGTCTCCACCACCGCCTCGCCCACGGCGGGCTTGAAGGCGCCGTAGCCCTGGCCGTCGAACTCCCGCTCGATGTCCTCATAGCTCTTGCCGGTGGCCGAGGCGTAGATCTGCATCAGATTGGCGACTCCCGGCTTGTTGGCCGGGTCATAGCGCACACAATGTTCCCGGTCGGAGTCGGTGACCGCCCGCTTGAACTTGCGCATGATGTCCTCCGGCTTCTCCATGAGGAACACGCAGCCCTCGGGCTGGGACTTGCTCATCTTGCTCTCCGGGGTGCTCAAGGACATAATGCGCGCCCCCACCTTGGCGATGTAGGGCTCGGGGACCTTGAACACGTCGCCGTAAACGCCGTTGAAACGGGTGGCGATGTCCCGGCAGATCTCCACGTGCTGCTTCTGGTCCTCCCCCACGGGAACAAAGTCCGGCTGATAGAGCAGGATGTCCGCCGCCATGAGCACCGGGTAGGTGAAGAGCCCCGCGTTGATGTTGTCCGCGTTGCGGGCGGACTTGTCCTTGAACTGGGTCATGCGGGAGAGCTCTCCAAACATGGTGTAGCAGTCCAGCACCCAGCCCAGCTGACTGTGGGCGGGCACGTGGGACTGGATAAACAGCGTGCATTTTTCCGGGTCCAGGCCGCAGGCGATATAGTTGGCCAGCAGGGTGAGCACCCGCTTACGCAGCTGGGCGGGCTCCTGGCGCACGGTGATGGTGTGGAGATCGGCCAGGAAGAAATAGCAGTCAAACTCCTCGATCATGTCCGGCCAGTGGCGCAGGGGGCCCAGATAGTTGCCCAGGTGCAACTCGCCGCTGGGCTGGATGCCGGAGAGCATCACCTTTTTGCGGGGGACTGCCTCACCCGCTGTCATCGGATCAAAAACTTCTGCCATAAGGGTCACAGCTCCTTCTCAAAAAGCCGCCCGGGAGGAACCCGAGCGGCTCTTGGGTGTTTGATGGATATCAGCCGTCTATCTCCACGTCGTAGACAGGCTTGGCGGGGGCAGTCACACCGGCCGCGTTGCGGAAAGCAGACCGGGACTGGGAAATCTCCCGGCCAGCCTCGGCCACGGCCTCCTCCGCCCGGCGGAGGAGATCGTCGCAGTAGCTCTCGGCGGCGCGGCGCAGCTCTCTGGCCTGGGCCTCGGCCTGGCGGGTGACGTCGGTGGCCTTCTGCTCGCTTTGGCGCATGAGCTCACCGCTCTGCTGCTTGGCCAGGGTCATGAGCTGGTTCTCCCCCACCATCTGCTTGGCCTGCTCCTCCGCCTGCTTGCGGATAAGCTCCGCCTCCCGCTTGGCGGCGGCCAGGTAGTCGTTGCGGGTGGACAGAAGCTTGCGGGCCTCGGCAAATTCCACCGGGAACTGCGCCCGCACGTCGTCCAGAATATCCAGGGCCTTGTCCCGCTCCACCATGCACTTGTCCACGGTGAGGGGCACGCCCTTCGCCTCGTCGATCATCTCATAGAGCATATCCAACAGTTCTTCTACGCCAGTGGCCATCGTCATTACCTCCCACGATCCATTCTTTGTTGTACGTCCTCCATGATCTCTCTGGGGACAAAATCGCTTAGGTCGGCCCCGTGCCGTCCCATTTCCTTCACCGCGCTGGAGCTGAGATAGGTATACTTCGCGCTGGAGGTGAGGAACATGGTGTCAAGCCGGGGATTGAGCTTGCGGTTGATGAGGGCCATCTGGACCTCTTTTTCGTAGTCGGACACCGCCCGCAGACCCTTGACCAGGGTACACGCCTTTTGGAGCCGGGCGTATTCCGCCACCAGGCCGGCGTACTGGTCGATCTCCACATTGGGGAGCTTTTCGGTGACCCGCTTCAAAAGCGCCACCCGCTCGTCGGGGGTAAACATCCCGCCGGGCTTTTCCGAGTTGACCATCACGCACACCACCAACCGGTCAAAGCACCGGGCGGCCCGCTTGATGATGTTCAGGTGGCCCAGGGTCACCGGATCGAAGCTGCCGGGGTAGATGGCGGTCTTCATCGTCAGCCCTCCCGCCGATGGTAAAGTGTGAGCTTGATCTTGCCGTAGCGGTATTCCCGGCCCATCTCGTAGGGCGGGGCCAGGGGCGGAAGGATCTCCTCCACCCCAGTTTCGCATACTATTATACCATGTTCCGCCACAATGTCAATTCCCGCAATGGCTTCCAGGGATTTTTCTGCCAGCCCCGTCCGGTAGGGCGGATCCAGGAAGATAAGGCCATACTTCCCCGGTTTGGAGGCAACAAAGGCCAGGGCGTCCCGCTGAAGGACCTCAAAGCGGTCCGGGTCAGCCACCGTCTTGGCGTTTTCCGCCGTGACCCTGGCCGCCTCCCTCTTCTGGTCCACAAAGGTGACAAAGGCCGCGCCCCGGCTCAGGGCCTCGCAGCCCAGCTGCCCGGTGCCGGAGAAGAGATCCAACACCCGCCTGCCCTCAATGTCAAATTGAACGATGTTAAAAATGGATTCCTTCACCTTGTCGGTGGTGGGCCTGGTGTCCAGGCCGGGCAGGTCCTTCAGCCTCCTGCCCCGCGCCTCGCCGGAGATGATACGCATACCGGTCACGCTCCTTCCTTGGGTGGTTGAAAGTGATCATATACCGCCCGGGCAGTCCTTTTGTCTACCACCTGAGCCAGTTCCTCATAGCTTGCCGCCTTGATAGCGGTAATACTCTTAAAGCGCCGCAGCAGCGCCCTGCGCCGCGTCTCCCCCACGCCGGGAATGGCGTCCAGGGCGGAGCCCTTCACCGACTTGCTTCTCTGCTTGCGGTGGAACTCGATGGCAAAGCGGTGGGTCTCCTCTTGAATTTGGCCGATGAGGGCGAAGAGGGGCGGGTTGCCCTGGATGCCGAATTCCCGGCCCTGGGCGTCGATGAGGGCTCTCGTCCTGTGGCGGTCGTCCTTCACCATACCCACCGTGGGCACATGCAGGCCCAACTCCTTGAGCACGCCCTCGGCGATCTTCGCGTGTTCCTGTCCGCCGTCGATGAGAAAGAGATCGGGCAGGGCGCCAAAATCGGTATCCCCGTCCAGATACCGGCGCAGACGGCGCGTCAGCACCTCTTCCATGGAGTGGTAGTCATCAGGACCCTCCAGAGACTTGATCTTGAAGTGGCGGTAGTCCTTCTTCTTGGGCCGGGCGTGCTCAAAGACGACCATGGAGGCCACCATGGCGTCCGCGCCCTCGTTGGAGATGTCAAAGGACTCAATTCGGTTCGGGGCCTTCTCCAGCCCCAATATCTTTCCCAGCGCCTCCAGTGTCTTGGACTGCCGCTCCTCCCGGCTGGTGGCCCGCTCCACCTCCTCCACGGCGTTGGTGCGGGCCAGGCGGATGAGCTCCAGCTTGGCCCCCCGCTGGGGGGTGACCAGGTTCACCCGCCGTCCGGCGGCCTCGGAGAGCATCCGGGTGAGGGCCACCTCGTCGTCCAGCTCACAGGGGAGCAGGATATCCCGGGGCAGGTCCTCCCGGCCACCGTAATACTGGCTCACCAGGGCGGAGATGACCTGTTCCTCCTCCCCCTCCATGGGGGTCTCGATGAGGTCCATATCCTTGGCCGCCAGCTCCCCCTCCGCAAAGTGGAGCACCACAAAGCAGCTCTTGGCCTGCCCCCGGAAAAAGCCCACCACATCGGTGTCCGCCAGACGACCTACCACCTTCTGCCGCTTGGAGAGCAGCTCTACGGCGCGGACGCGGTCCCGCAAAGCCGCCGCCCGCTCAAATTGCAGCTCCTCCGCCGCCTGGGCCATCTGGGCGTTCAAGTCCTTCAGGACCTCCCCCTGCTTCCCCTCCAGCAGGCGCACGATCTGCTCTGTGCTCTCCCGGTAGCGGCTCTGGTCCATCTCCCGGCGGCAATAGCCGTCGCACTTGCCCATGTGAAAGTTGAGGCAGGGACGGCCCTTGCCGATATCCCGGGGAAATTTCTTATGGCAGGTGGGCAGACGGAAGGTGTCCAGCAGGGAGTCGATGATGGCGTTGGACGCTCCCCGGGAGCCGTATGGTCCGAAGTACCGCGCCCCGTCCTCGGTCACCTTGTTGGAAAGGTCAAATCGAGGGTATTCCTCCTTCACCGTCAGGCGAATATAGGGATAGCCCTTGGAATCCTTCAGCAGGATGTTGTACTTGGGCTGGTGCCGCTTGATCAGGGCGCACTCCAGCACTAGCGCCTCAAACTCACTGTCCGCCACGATCACGTCAAAGTGGTGGATGGAGGAGACCATGGCCCGGGTCTTTTCCGTGTGGGAGGCCAGGTTGGCAAAGTATTGGCTCACCCGGTTTTTCAGTGCCTTGGCCTTGCCCACATAAATGACCTCATTCTGGGCGTTTTGCATGATGTACACCCCCGGCTTCAGGGGCAGGGCGTGGGCTTTTTCCTTCAGCTCGTCAAAGGTCACGGCGGTTCCTCCCTTCCACGGTTTTTACCAGTATAACACAAAAAGCCGGGTCCTGGAAGTCCAGGACCCGGCTTTTTTCGTTTTTGCTCAGTCGTCGAACTCGGTGTTGATCAGCTCCACCAGCGCCTCCACCGCGGCCTCCTCGTCGGCGCCGTCAGCGATGAGAGAGACGGTGGTGCCCTTCACGATCCCCAGGGAAAGAACGCCCAGAAGGCTCTTGGCGTTGACACGGCGGTCCTCACGCTCCACCCAGATGGAGCTTTTGAACTCGTTGGCCTTCTGAATGAAAAAGGTGGCGGGGCGGGCATGGAGTCCAACCTGATTGTTAATGGTGACATCCTTGACGTACATAGCTTTGTCCTCCCTGTATTCAGCGAAGTTCCCATTGTAAATATAGCATAGCAAATTCCCCAATCAGCGTCAACGTCAAAATCACCAAAGTTCTAGGGCATTTCAGCGGTTTCAGCGGCAAATTATCCAGATATCCCTATTTCAGCTCTACCACCGTCACGCCGTCCTCCCCCTCCCCGAAGCGGCCGGGACGGAAGGACTTCACATAGCGACTGCCCTTGAGGTGCGAGCGAACGGCGGCGCGTACCGCGCCGGTGCCCTTACCGTGGATGATGACAGCGGTCTCCAGCTTGCCCATGAGGGCGTTGTCCAAAAACATGTCCAGACAGGCCAGGGCCTCATCTACCGTCATTCCCCGAAGGTCCAGCTCCCGGGCGGTGGACTCCATACGGAGGGGCCGGTGAACGGCGGCCGCCGCCTGCTTTTTCTTGGCGGCGGGGGCGGTCAGGCGGACCTCCTCCTGCTTGGCGGAGAGCTTCATAGCCCCCGCCTGGAGCTCCAACGTCCCGTCCCTGCGCACCGCCGTCACCTGGGCCTGGACGCCCATGGAAAGCAGCTCCACCGTATCTCCTTCCTCGGCGGGCCGGGTGGGGGGCGGAGCGGGCAGGTCGGGGACCGCCTGGGCCAGCTTGCCCTGGACAGCGTTGAGCTTGGACTTCACCGCCACCCGCCGCTCGTTGGTGTCGGCTTCAGCGTGACGGCGCATCTTATTGAGCTCCTTAAACGCCTCGTCGGCGGCTCTTCTGGCCTCGTCCACGATCTCCTGGGCCTCCGCCCGTGCCTGAGCGGAAGCCTTCTGCCGCTCTTCCTCCAGAGCCGCCCGGTAGGCCCGCGCGGCATCGGCGGACTGCTCCAGCTCCCGGCGCAGGGAGGCCGCCTGGGTCTGCTCCTCCTCCAGGGCCTTGCGCTGGGTCTCCAGCCGGGATAAGACCTCCTCAAAGCGGACATTCTCGCTATCCACCCGGGCAGAGGCCCGGTCGATGACCTCCTGGGAAAGGCCCAGCCGCCTGGAGATGGCAAAGGCGTTGGACCGCCCGGGCACGCCGATGAGCAGGCGGTAGGTGGGCGCCAGGGAATCTACGTCAAACTCGCAGGAGGCGTTCTCCACCCCTGGCGTGGTCATGGCGTAGAGCTTCAATTCCGCATAGTGCGTCGTGGCGGCCACCAGCGCCCCCAGCTGGCGGGTCCGCTCAATGATGGCGGCGGCCAGGGCCGCCCCCTCCACCGGGTCAGTGCCCGCTCCCAGCTCGTCGAAGAGGACCAGGCTGTCCTCGTCCGCCTCCTCCAAAATGCCCACGATGTTCACCATGTGGGAGGAGAAGGTGGAGAGGTTCTGGGCAATGGACTGCTCATCGCCAATGTCGGAAAGCACCTGGCCGCGCACGGCCACGGCGCTGTCATCCGCGGCGGGAATGTGCAGCCCGCACTGGGTCATGAGGGTCAAAAGGCCGATGGTCTTCAGCGTCACTGTCTTGCCTCCGGTGTTGGGCCCGGTAATGACCAGAGTGTCAAAGTCTCCCCCCAAGGAGAGGTCGTTGGCCACCGCCTTTTTAGGGTCCAGCAGAGGGTGGCGGGCCTTCTTCAGAGAGAGGACCCGGTCGGTGAGCTTCGGTGCGATGGCGTTCATGCGGCTGGCTAATTTCGCCTTGGCAAAGATCACGTCCAGCAGGATCAGGAGGTCATAGTCCATGGAGATGTCCTCCTGGAAGGAGGCGCACTCGGCGGAGAGAGCGGCCAGAATGCGCTCGATCTCCTTCTCCTCCTTGGCCTCCAGCTCCCGTAGCTCGTTGTTGGCCTTGACGACTCCCATAGGCTCGATAAAAAAGGTAGAGCCGGACCCGGACACATCGTGAACCAGACCGGGAATGGCGTTTTTATGCTCCGACTTCACCGGCACCACGAACCGTCCGCCCCGCTGGGTGATGATGGCATCCTGGAGATACTTGGCCTGGTTGGAGGAAATCAGCTTGTTCAAGACCTCCCGTACCTTCCCGGCGGCAGCCCGCTTGTGACGGCGGATGTCCGCCAGCTCGGTAGAGGCCGCGTCGGAGATGGTGTCCTCATCGGGGATGGAGGCGGTGATCTTTTCCTCCAGATACTTGTTGGCCGTCAGGGAGGTAAAGAGGTGGGCGATCACGCTGTCTCCCCCCGCGCCTCCGTATTCCTTACAGCCCCGGGCACTGCGCAGCACTCCCGCCACGTCCAGCAGCTCCCGTGTGTTTAGCGCGCCGCCCCGGTCCGCCCGGCTCAGGGCGCTCCCCACCGCCCGCACATCCCCCAGCGGGGGTGTGCCGTGGAGAACGGTGAGGGAAAAGGCGGCGGCGGTCTCATCCTGGAGCCGCTCCACCTCAGGCAAAGCAGTTTGGGGAAGGAGCGCCAGACAGCGTTCCTTCCCCTCTGTAGTCACTGCCTCCCCTGCCAGCAGTTCCAACACTCGGGGCAGCTCTAAGGTCTCTATGGATTTGCGAAACCGCTCGGTCATGTCGCGCTCCTTACTCGTTTTCCAGCCCGGCGTCCTCCGACGCAGCCTTTTTCTCCACCACGCACCACTCTACCCGGTGGTCAGCGATGGACTCCACCCGGACGGTCATCTCGGGCAGCTCCAGCTTCAAGTTCTTCTGTTCCCCGTCCTCAGGAATAACAGCCAAATGGGCGAACACTAGCCCGCCCAGAGTGTCGTACTCCTCCTGCTCGGGCAGCTCAATATCCAGCGTCTCGGCCACCGCCTCCAGCTCTGCGCCTCCGTTGATCCTCCAACGGCCGCCACCCAGGTCCAGGATATCCGGGGTGTCCTGGGGATCGAACTCATCGTATATATTGCCCACGATCTCCTCCAGCAAGTCCTCCAACGTCACCAGACCTGCCGTGCCGCCGTATTCGTCCACCACGATGGCCATATGTACCTTGCGGCTCTGCATATCCCGGAACAGCAGGTCGGTGCGGACCGTCTCGGGGACAAAATAGGGGTCGCGCAGCAGCTCCCGCAGAGCCTTGGGCTCCGAGCGCTGGGTGTTGAGCAGATAGTCTCTGGTGCTAAGAATGCCAATGATGTCGTCGGGGTCCTCCGCGTAAACGGGGAACCGGGACAGGCCGGACTCCTCGATGGTCTTCAAAATTTCCGACCGGGTGTCCTCCACCTGGAGGAACACCATATCCGTGCGGTGGATCATCACGTCCTCGGCGGTGGAGTTGTTGAACTCGAAGATGTTCTCGATCATCTCCCGCTCCTCCTGCTGGATGGCGCCGGTTTCCTCCCCCGCGTCCACCAGCTGGCGGATCTCTTCTTCCGAAACCTTTTCTGTGGGGTCGGTCCTGCCGATGCCCAGCTTGTAAAAAACACCTCGTTTATAGAGCCGCCAAACGCCCCAGACCAGCAAAGCGATACCCAGGCCGATGCCAATGCCGATGATAAGCCACGATCGGTCGTCCACGAAATGATTCCCCCTAAAATTTCAGGTCAATTTCTATGGCATATGCCATAGTTACCGCCTATTATACCACATTTTTTTCGTTTGTCCAGTAGGGCGCGACTCTCGACGCGCCGCCGCCCCCCGTCTCTACGCCCCTGTCAGGCGCTCTGCCAGAGCAGAATACCGCCGCTGGGGCTTGTTGTTCTCCACCATGCGGGCAAAGACCCGCTCGTCCCCTACGCCGATGAATAACTGTCTGGCCCGGGTCACGCCGGTGTAGAGAACGCTCCGGGTGAGCAGCATGGGCGCGGCCTCCAGGCAGGCCAGCGCCACCGCGGGGTATTCGCTGCCCTGGGACTTGTGGACGGTGACGGCGTAGGCCAGCTCCAGCTCCCCCAGCGCCTCCGGGGTATAGAGGACCTGCTTGCCGTCAAAGTCCACCGTCAGCGCCGCGCCGTCCGGCTCCACGTTTACAATCTCTCCGATGTCCCCGTTAAAGATCCCCAGGCCGCTCTCCCCTTTTCCCGGGTCCAGCCACATGACGTCATAGTTGTTTTTCACCTGCATCACCCGGTCCCCCAGGCGGAAGGTCACGCTTCCAAACACCTTTTCCGGCCTGCCGGGGGCAGGCGGGTTGAGGGCCGCCTGGAGCTCCTTGTTGAGGTTCACTGTTCCGGTCAGCCCCCGCCGGGTCGGAGAGAGCACCTGCACCTGATTGGAGGGAATACCCATCTTGCCGGGCAAGCGGGTCTTCACCAGCTCCACGATGGTTTCCACCGCTTTTTGGGGATGGTAGCGCTTGAGGAAGAAAAAATCCCCGTCGAAGGAGCGCAGCTGGGGGACGATGCCGTGGTTGATCTCGTGGGCAAAGCGGACGATGGCGCTCATCGCCGCCTGACGGAAAATTTCAATGAGGGAGACAGCGGGGATGACCCCGCTTTTCAGCAGGTCGGCCAGCAGACAGCCCGGCCCTACCGAGGGCAGCTGGTTGGGGTCGCCCACCAGCACCAGACGGCAGTCGCTCCGCAGGCCCGCCAGCAGCGCGGCCATGAGCGGGATATCCACCATAGAAGTCTCATCCACGATCACCGCGTCCGCCTTCAACGGGTCGGATTGGTCATGGGTAAAGACCAGCTGTCCAGTGGCGTCGTCAAAGTGGGTCTCCAGCAGGCGGTGGATGGTATACGCCTCCTGGCCGCAGGTCTCTCCCAGCCGCTTGGCCGCCCGCCCGGTGGGCGCGGCCAAAGCGGTCGCCAGCCCCATGGACTCAAAGAGGGCCAGCGCCCCCCGCAGAGAGGTGGTCTTACCTGTGCCCGGTCCCCCGGTGAGCAGCATCACCTGCCGCTTGGCGGCCAGCTCCATAGCCTCCAGCTGGAGGGGAGCGTATTCGATGCCCTGCTCCGCTTGGATGCGCGCCACCACCTTGTCAAAGCCCGGCGGCACGGGCAGCTCCAGCCGGGCCATTTCCTCCAGGCGGACCGCCACATAGGTCTCGGCGGTATGGAGCTCGGCCAGATACGCGCTGTCCCGTCCCCGCACCGTCTCCCGCACCACCTGGCCCCGGCGGACCAGCTCCTCCAAAGAGCCGAGCAGAGCCTCCGGGCTTTCCAAATTCAAAAGGCGGGTGGTGGCGGGCAGGAGCTTGTCCACCGGAAGAAACGTGTGGCCGTTGCCTGCGTTGTGGCGCAGCTCAAAGAGCAGGCCCGCCTCCAGCCGCTGGGGATCCGCGGCCTCCACCCCCAGCTCAACCGCCAGAGCGTCGGCGGTCTGAAAAACCACGTCCAGCCCCGGCTGGGTGAGCAGATAGGGCTCGTCCTTTACCCGCTCCAGCGCGTCCAGCCCATAGCGGCGGTAAAGGGGCAGGGCAAGCTCCGCGGACAGCTCATGGCGGCGCAGAAAATCCAGCAGACGGCGCATCCCCATCTGCTCCCGGAACGCCTCGCCAATGGCCTTGGCCCGCTTGGGACTGATGCCCTTGATGGCGTGCAAATGCTGGGGGTGCTCCTCCAGCACCTCCAGCGTCTTGTCTCCAAAGGCCTCCACCAGGATCCGGGCGGTGGCTGGGCCGATGCCCTTCACCGCCCCGGAGGACAGATATTCCAAGATAGCGTCCGCCCCCTGAGGAAGGGAGTGCTCCACTGTCTTCGCCTTGAATTGCGCGCCATAGGTGGCGTGGTGACCCCAAAGTCCGGTAACGGTCAGGGTCTCCCCCACCGACACCCCCGGCATACAGCCCACCACGGTGGCAGGCTCGTCCAGGCCCTCTGCCAGCAGGCGGAGGACCGTGTAACCGTTTTCCTCGTTGCGGTAGACCACGCTGTCTACCTTCCCCTCCAACCGTGGCGCCTCAACGTCCACGCCTCCACCTCACTTCTCTTTCCCTCTCCGCCGCCAAAGGCGCCGCCAGGCCCAGTGGGCCGTCTGCACCACACCTACGGCGGCAAAAAACGCCAAGATACTGTCCCAAAACAGGCCCATGGTCCTCACCTCTGGGCCAGTCTATGCCTAGATAAAGATCGCGGTGACCCCGGCGGTGAGAAAGGAGACCACCACCGCCGCGATGACCACCCCCAGGGCAATGGCGGGAAAGGCCTTTTTGATGCGCATATCCATAAAGGCCGCCACCAGGGCTCCCGTCCACGCCCCCGTGCCGGGCAGGGGAATGGCCACCAGAACGCAAAGGCCCCAAAAGCCGTATTTGTTCACCGTCTCCCGCTTTCCCTCCGCCTTGCGCACCAGCCGGTCCACCATGCGGTTGAGCTTTGGTATTTTTTTGCGCAAAAAGGCGAACACCCGGCGCACATAAATGATGATAAAAGGCACGGGGAGAAGGTTGCCCACAATGGACGCCGCCGCCGCCAGCCAGATGTTGAGTCCAAGTACGTTGTGCCCAAAGGGGATCGACCCCCGCAGCTCCACCACCGGCGCCATGGCCATGAGGGCGGTGTATAAAAGCTCGCCAAAGAAATTTTGCTCCAGCCAGAGCTGAAGGGCCTGCATAGGGTCCACCTCCTTGTCATCAAAATGCTCAGGCCGGGGGACCCGGCCTTCCGCAAATTCTCGGCCTGTCGGCCTCAAATTTACGCGCCTGCTGGCGCGTCCCCGCTCTCACGGGCGCCATCTATCTGTCCCGTAGGGGCGGATGTCCTCATCCGCCCGCCGGACACCGCCTCGCGGCTACAGCACGTTCTTCAAATACTGTCCCGTATAACTCTCCTTACACTTCGCCACATCCTCCGGCGTGCCGGTGCAGACGATCTGCCCGCCGCCGTCTCCCCCCTCAGGGCCCAGGTCGACGAGGTAGTCGGCGGTCTTGATCACGTCCAGGTTGTGCTCAATGACAACCACTGTGTTCCCCCCGTCCACGAACCGCTGGAGCACGTCGATGAGCTGGTGAACGTCGGCGGTGTGCAGGCCGGTGGTGGGCTCGTCCAGGATATAGATGGTGGAGCCGGTGGAGCGTTTGGAGAGCTCCGTGGCCAGCTTCACCCGCTGGGCCTCGCCGCCGGAAAGCTCGGTGGAGGGCTGGCCCAGGCGGATATAGGAAAGCCCCACCTCCGCCAGGGTCTTGAGCTTGTTGTAGATCCTGGGCAGATTCTCAAAGAAGGGCAGGGCCTCGTCCACCGTCATGTTGAGCACATCGTAGATGTTCTTGCCCTTGTACTTGACCTCCAGGGTCTCCCGGTTATACCGCTTGCCCTTACAGACCTCGCAGGGGACATAGATGTCCGGCAAAAAGTGCATTTCGATCTTCAGCAGGCCGTCCCCCTGGCAGGCCTCGCACCGCCCGCCCCGGACGTTAAAGGAAAACCGCCCCGGCCCGTAGCCCCGGCTTTTGGCGTCCTGGGTGGCGGCAAAAAGGTCCCGGATGTCGTTAAATAGCCCCGTATACGTAGCGGGGTTGGACCGGGGAGAGCGGCCGATGGGGGACTGGTCAATGTTGATGACCTTGTCCAAGTACTCCATCCCGTCGATGCCGTCGTGCTTTCCCGCCCGGGTCTTGGCCCGGTTGAGCTGGGCCGCCAGGGACTTATACAAGATCTCATTCACCAGAGAGGACTTCCCCGACCCGGACACACCTGTGACAGCGATGAAGGTCCCCAGGGGGAACGCTACGTCCACCCCCCGTAGGTTGTTCTCCCTCGCCCCCCGCACTACCAGGGAGCTTCCGTTGCCCTTGCGCCTCTCTGTGGGCACGGGGATGAACCGCCGCCGGGCCAGATAGTCGCCGGTGACTGATCCAGTTGTGTTCATGACCTCCTCCGCCGTACCGCAGGCCACAATGCGCCCCCCGTGGACCCCCGCGCCGGGACCCACGTCGATGAGGTAGTCCGCCTGGCGCATGGTGTCCTCGTCGTGCTCCACCACCAGCAAGGTGTTGCCCAGATCCCGCAGATGCTTCATGGTGCTCAGCAGCATGTCGTTGTCCCGCTGGTGAAGGCCGATGGACGGCTCGTCCAGAATATACAGCACCCCCATGAGAGAGGAGCCGATCTGGGTGGCCAGACGGATGCGCTGGCTCTCCCCGCCGGACAGGGTGCCCGCCTGACGGCTGAGGGTAAGGTACTGGAGCCCCACCGACTGCAAAAAATGGAGGCGGGAGCGGATCTCTTTCAGGATCTGGTGGGCGATTATCTCCTGGGTGGGGGTAAGGGCAAGCCCCTCCATAAATTCCAAGGCCTTGGTCACCGACTTGGTGGTAAACCGGTAGATGGACTCGCCCCCCACCGTCACCGCCAACGATTCCGCTTTGAGCCGCTGGCCCTGGCAGTCGGGACAGGGCACCTGGCTCATCAGCTCCTCCAGCTCCCGGCGGGAGGCGTCCGACTGAGTCTCCCGGTAGCGGCGCTCCACGTTGGGGATGATGCCCTCAAAGGATTGGTTGAGTACCCCCTTGCCGTTGGCCCGGTCATATTCCAGACGAAGCTTTTCCCCTTTTGTTCCGTAGAGGATCACGTCCACGACCTCGTCAGACAGCTCCCCCACAGGGGTTTCCAGATTAAAGTGATATTTTTTCGCCAGGGCGTCGAAATACATCCGGGCGATGCTGTCCCCCCGGACATTGTTCCAGCCATAGGCGGCGATGGCCCCGTCCAGCAGGGACTTCTTCTTGTCGGGGATGACCAGGTCCGGGTCGCACTTGAGCTGGAACCCCAGGCCGGTGCAGGTGGGGCAGGCCCCGAAGGGGTTGTTGAAGGAAAACATGCGGGGGGTGAGCTCCTCGATGGAGATCCCGCAGTCCTCGCAGGCATAATTCTGGGAGAAGGAGATGTCCCGGTCCTCCCCCACCACGTTTATCACCGTCAGCCCTCCCGCCAGGGCGGAGGCGGTCTCGATGGAGTCAGTGAGACGGCGGCGGATGTCGTCGCGCACCACCAGGCGGTCCACCACGATCTCGATGTTGTGCTTCTTGTTCTTGTCCAGCTTGATCTCCTCGGTCAGCTCATAGAGAGAGCCGTCTACCCGCACCCGGACATAGCCCGACTTGCGGGCGTCCTCCAACACCTTGGCGTGCTCCCCCTTCTTCCCCCGGATGACCGGGGCCATCACCTGGATGCGGGTGGCCTCGGGCAAGGCCAAGATCTGGTCCACGATCTGATCGATCGTCTGCTGGTGGATCTCCTTGCCGCACTTGGGACAATGGGGCGTTCCGATCCGCGCCCACAAAAGACGCAGATAGTCGTAGATCTCGGTCACCGTGCCCACGGTGGACCGGGGATTTTTGGAGGTGGTTTTCTGATCGATGGCAATGGCGGGAGAAAGCCCCTCGATATAGTCCACATCCGGCTTCTCCATCTGGCCCATGAACATGCGGGCATAGGAGGATAGGGACTCCATATACCGCCGCTGGCCCTCGGCGTAGATGGTGTTGAAGGCCAGCGAGGACTTCCCCGACCCGGACAGGCCGGTGACGACCACCAGCTTGTCCCGCGGAATGGTCACGTCCACGTTTTTCAGATTGTTCTCCCGGGCGCCCTTGACAAAAATATGATCCAGCATAGTCTTTTCTCCCGTATCGCAAAAATGTATCCGTTCCTGTCAATTGAACGGATACATTCTAGCACATTTGTTCCAACTCGTCAACACGTTTTTGCCGTCTGCCGGTGAAGGATGGCGGTGGCGGTCCCGGTGACCAGCACAGGGAGATAGAATGCCAGCGTCCGGCTCAGCAGCATAGCCGCCGCCACCAGGTCGCCGCCGAAGATCCCCCGGTAGGCGCTTAAAAACGCCCCCTCAGCGGCACCTACTGTACCCGGGATAGGCACGCAGCTCACCGCCAGATACACCAGCGCCTGGGTGCTCACCAGCCGCAGGGCGGTGCACCCCGTCAGCCCCAGCGCCCGGTATACCGTCCAGGGGATGAGGTAACGCACCGTCAGCTGTACCGTGCACGCCAGCAGCAGTTTCCCCACCAGTGCGGGGTGGCTTCGGATCACCGCCGCGCCGTTCCGGTAGTCCTCCAGCTGCCGCTCCAGCCCCGCCTCCGCCTTGGGGAGGTCCCGGACCAGCCGCAGCCGCGCCCCCAGCTTCAAACACCAGCGGCAAAACCGCTCCGCGGGCCCCGGCTTCACCAGCAGAAAGATCATTCCCGCCGTCAGCACCGCGGTGGCGGTGAGGCTGTACCCCAACAGCACCCCAAGTCCCGTCCCCAGCGACGCCGGGGCCTCCGGGGCCAGAAAACACGCCGCAATCCCCCACGCCACCGCCACCACCTGGTAGACGATGGTGAACAAAAGCATCACCAGGGTGCCGTGGGCCGCGCTCACCCCCCGGCGGGCCATGTAAAACACCTGGGCAGGCTGTCCCCCGGTGGAGGAAGGGGTAATGGAGCTGAAATAAAACCCGGCGGCGGCAAACTGGACACAGTGGCGGTAAGGGATCTTGTGGCCCATGGCGGAGAGGGCCAGCTTGTTCTGCACCCCCTCCATGCCGGTGTAGCAGAGCATCAGACAGCCGCCCAGCACCAGCCAGGGCCACCGGGCCAGCTTCACTGCCGCCCAGACCTGCCCGGCTCTTCCGCCGCCCAGCACCAGCCAAAGGGTGGCGCACACGATGACGGCCATCACCGCCATGCTCACAAGATCCCGTTTTTTAAGCATACCTTCGCTCCTCGGTCAGTTGATCCATCAGTTCCTCCAACCCCTTGTCATCCAGTCTCGCCCGCAAGGCTCTCATACGTCCTCGCATCTCGGACAGAGCCGCAGGATCGGCCAGCAGCTCCTCCAGCGCGGCCAAACACGCCGCCTTCTCCTTCCCCGCCACCCGGCCCATGCCCTCCCGGACCAGGAAGTCGGCATTGCGCCGCTCCTGCTCCCAGAAGGGTTCCCAGGCCAGCATAGGGGTGGCGGAGAAAATCGCTTCAAAGGTGGTGGCGCCGCCGGGCTTGGAAAGCACCAGATCGCTGCGCTTCATATATTCGTATACCTCCGGGGTGTAGCCCAATACCTGGATGTTGGGATATCTCCCCACCAGACGTTCAAACAGCCGCCTGTTTCCTCCGGTGATGAGGGTGGTCTTGACGTTGGGCAGGGCGTTGAGCGCGGTGTAGAAATCCTCGTCCCGGGGCAGCAGTCCCTGCCCACCGCCCATGATGAGCAGCCTCCGCTCCCCGTCTCCGGCCCGGGCGGCAGCCTCCTTGAACTCCCGCCGCACCGGAATGCCGGTGACCGAGACGCGCCGGGGGTCCACCCCCCTGGCCACAAAGGCGTCCCGCACCGCCTCCGCCCCCACCAGATAGCCGTCGCATTCCCGGCACAGCCACTCGCCGTGGCCGGTCACGTCGGTAACGCAGGTGAGCAAGACGCCACGGTAGCTCCCAAGCTTTTTGCACCGGCCCACCAGCTGGGTGCACAGGGGATGGGTGGAGATGACCATGTCGGGGCGACGCTCGGCCAGCAGCTCCTCCGTGGCCTGCAAAAAGGGCCGGGCGTGGATGGGCAGCAGATCCCCCGTCCCCCGCTCGGTCAGACGGTACACCAGGTTATAAAGGGCCGGGGTCCAGGTGACAAAAGCCTGAAAGAGCTTATAGACCGCCCGCTCCATACCGGGGACGGCGTAGGACACCACGTCCTCCACCTCCACTATATCATCGTGGCCGGAGAAAAGCAACTCTTGTTTCAGAGACTGGGCCACCGACCAGTGGCCCATATTGAATCTTCCCGTCAGGATCAAGATCTTCACGCTGTCTCACCTCGTTTGTCTTCGTATGAAAAAATGATAGCATGACAATCTTGAGAAAACCCTGCTTCCTTTCTTAAGACTTTCTAAAACTTTGCTGAAAATTCTCCAAACCCCGCGGATAGTCTTCCCACCTCTGGGACAGGCTAACAAAAAAGGAGGACATTTTATGTGGAAACGAACGCTTTGCCTCACTCTGGCCGTACTGCTGCTCCTGTCTGTCCCCGGCGCTCTGGCGGTCACCTACCGTCAGGGCTCCGCGGGTGAGCAGGTGCGTACCATTCAGCAGAAGCTGAAGCGCTGGGGCTATTATGACGGCGCGGTGGACGGGATCTTTGGCTCGGCCACCCGCCGGGCCGTGGTGTCCTTTCAGAAGAAAAACGGTCTGGCCGCCGACGGGATCGTAGGGCCCAACACCCTGCGCGCCCTGGGGATGCCCGTTTCGGGGAGCGGCAGCGTCTCCTCCGGGACCTCCGCCCAGGACCACGACGCAGCCCTGCTGGCCAAGGTCATCTCCGCCGAGGCCCGGGGAGAGCCCTACGCAGGCCAGGTGGCGGTAGGAGCGGTGATCCTCAACCGCATCGAGCACCCCTCCTTCCCCTCTACCCTCGCCGGAGTGGTATATCAGCCGGGGGCGTTCACCTGTATGGTGGACGGACAGATCGACCAGCCGGTGGCCGAGTCCGCCCGCCGGGCCGCCCAGGAGGCTCTGGGCGGCTCTGATCCCTCGGGCGGAGCCATCTATTACTTCAATCCCGCCACCGCCACTTCCTCCTGGATCTGGTCCCGACCCCTTATCAAGGTCATCGGAAAGCACAGATTTTGCAGTTAGCCTCGCTCCTTTGACATTCTTCTCTCAAAACTTGGTATATACTCTCTGAAACACGTGAAGCTTGTACCAAGGAGGGACTGTCATGTCCGACGAAAAGGGAAACGAGGGAAAAACTCTGGCGCCAAGGCAGGAGGCCCGCAAGCTCCCGCCCCGGGAGGTCCCAGGCCCGGTGTGGCGGACCACTGCGGCACGGCGTGGCCTGGAGTGGGCGCTCCGCCTCACCCTGGCGGCAGCGCTGGCCGCCGGACGGATACCGGGGGGAGGCAGTCCCTTTGGCGTCGCCCTGGTGGCCGCCAGCGGCGCCGGTGCGGGGGGCTTTGCCACCCTGCTGGGCGCTGTGGGCGGATACTTATTGAGCTGGGGACTGGACCAGGCCCTGCGCTATGCCGCGTGCGGCATCCTTGTGTTCTCCGCGTCCTTTGCCTTTTACGACCTTCCCATTTATCAAAGGTCTTGGTTTATGCCCCTCTCCGCCGCCCTGCTCAACGCCCTGACTGGTCTGGTCAGTCTACAGCAGCAGGCCCGCCTTCACCCCGCCGTCTTTTTCCCCGCCCTCATCCTGGAGACCATCCTGACCGCCCTGTCCGCTTACGCCTTTCGGGTGGCCCTCGCCCGCCCACGAGGGCGGCGGGAGTCCCCGCCTACCCCCGACCACACCGCCGTCCAGTCCGCCCAGCGTCGGCTCCGCCAGGCCGCCGCCGCCTTTCAGCAGGTGTTTTCCTCTCTGAAAAGCGTTTTCCCCGCCAGAGCCGCCGACGGGGACGAGGACCCCGCCGTCATCTACGACCGGGCGGCCAACCGGGTCTGCGGCCGTTGCGCCCTGCGGGACCAGTGCTGGCAGAGCCTCTATCAGGACACCCATGACCTGCTCAACGCCGCCCTTCCCGGCCTGCTGAAGGCCCGGCGGGCCTCCGCCGCCGGATTTCCCCAGCGCTTCCGGGACCGGTGCGTAGACCTGCCCGGCTTTGTGACAGCGGTGAACGAGGAGCTGCAGGCTTATCTTCTGCGCCGCCAGTATGACCGCCAGGTGGGCCTGAGCCGCCGAGCGGTGTGCCGCCAATATGCCCAGCTGGCGGAGGTGCTGGAAGACGCGGCGGCGGCCATAGCCCCTTCCCTGACCCTCCTTCCACCCAAGACCCGCCGCCAGACACTGACGGCGGTGGTGGGGGTAGCGGGACGAAAAAAGGCGGGGGAAACAGTCTCCGGCGACGCCTGCTCCTGGTTCAAGGAGGACAGTGGAAGGCTCTGCCTCCTTTTGTGCGACGGTATGGGCTCGGGGCGGGAGGCCCGAAAGGAGAGCGAGCTGGCTATCGATCTTTTGGAAAAGTTCCTTAAAGCGGGCTTCTCCCCCGAAAACGCCCTGAAGACCTTGGACCAGGCTTTTTGTCTGCGGCTGGACGAGGCCATGGGCTTTTCCACGGTGGATCTGCTGACTCTGGACCTTTGCTCCGGCGAGGCCGCCCTCTACAAGCTGGGCTCCGCCCCAAGCTATCTCAAACAGGGAGGCACCGTCCGCGTTCTGCGCGGCAGAGGCTTTCCCCCTGGACTGTCCACCGAGGGCGGCGGCGTTGCGCCCGCCCCCCTCGCTCTGCGGCTTGGGCCGGGAGACTGTCTGGTCCTGCTGACCGACGGAGTGTTGGACGATCCAGAGGGGGAGGACGGCTGGCTTCGGGAGGACCTGATGCGCTTTGAGGGAGATTCCCCTGCCGCCCTGGCCGAGGCCGTGGCGGACCACAGCGACGCCGCCGGGGACGACAAGACCGTTCTGGCCCTCCGGGTGGGGCTTCGAGACCTCTCCGCTCCCCGGCGGTCCGACCGAACAGAGGTATAAAAATACTCCGCCGGGAGCACTCCCGGCGGAGTATTGTTCTCTAACTGGTTTACTCGGACAGCGCGTCCTTGATGGCGTCAAAGAGGGTGTCCTGCCCCTCGGCCATGACCAGGAGAAGGGTGCCATCGTCCAGGGTCTCCAGCTTGGCGGAGGCGGCGATCTCGTGCTGGTCCTCCAAATAGTTCTCAAAGGCCGCCTTCTGGGACTTGATATAATTCTCCAGCCCCGTCTTCACCGTCTCCTCCTTGCCCTCGGCGGGCTTGGCCGCCACGATGGCGTAGGCGTTGACGTTCATCAGGGACAGGGAGACGCCGTAGGCGTCCACGTCCTCCTCGGCAAAGCCCAGCACGGTGAAGGTCATCTCCTCCTCCATCTCGTCCGTAAAGCCGTTGGCGTTGGTGATCACGGGGAAATACTCGTTCATCTCGCTGTCCCGGGCGGCCTGGATAGCGTCGGAATAGGCGGCGGCGTACTCCTCGGGCGTCTTTGCAGCGTCCGGCTTCCCCCCTTGCTTCTTCGCGCAGGCGGTGAGGCTCAGGGCCAGAACCAGCAGCAGGGGCAGCAGTCGTTTCATCAGTTTCATTTCAATTCCTCCTTTGGAAAGTTGAGCCAATTTTTCAAAAGCCTTTTCTTAGACGATCACTTTTTCATCTTGTTCCACCCGCAGGCAGAGACAGCTTCCCGACCGCAGCTCTCCCTCCAGCAGCCCACGGGCGGCCCGGTCCTCCACCTCTCTGGCGATGAGCCGCCGGAGCGGGCGGGCGCCCGCTCCCTCCCGGGCGGCGCGGCGGGCCAGCGCCTCCACCTGGCCGGGTGGCAGCTCCAGCCGCACCCCATGGCGGGCCAGCCGCGCGCCGCTCTGATCCAACAGCTCCCGGGCAATGGCGGTCATGGCGGTCAGGTCCAGGGGATCAAAGAGGACGATCTCGTCCAGCCGCCCCAAAAACTCCGGGCGGAAGAACTCCTTTGCCGCGCTCATTGCCGCCTCCCGGCGGCGCTTGGCCCCGTCGGCGTCCCCGTCCCCGAAGCCCAGAGCCACCGCCCGCTCCCCCAGCTTATGAGCCCCCAGGTTGGAGGTGAGAACGATCACGGCGTTTCGGAAGTCCGCCTTGCGGCCCTGTCCGTCTGTGAGAGTCCCCTCCTCCAGGATCTGCAGCAGCAGGTCCAGCACGCCGGGATGGGCCTTCTCCACCTCGTCGAAGAGCACCAGGCTGTAGGGCTGGCGGCGCAGGCGCTCGATGAGCTCTCCCCCGTCGTCATAGCCCACATAGCCCGGCGGTGCGCCCACCAGTCGGGCGGCGGTGTGCTTATCGGTGTACTCCGACATATCGAAGCGTAGCAGACGGTCCTCGCCGCCGAACAGCGCCTTGGCCAGTTCCCGGCACAACTGGGTCTTGCCCACCCCCGTGGGCCCCAGGAAGAGGAAGGAGCCCGCCGGGCGGCGTGGATCCTGAAGCCCCAGCCGCCCCCGGCGCACCGCCTGGGCCACCGCCTGGACCGCCCGGGGCTGGCCGATCACCGCCCGGCTCAGTTCTGCTTCCAGCCCTGCCAGCCGCTCTCGCTCCCCCAGGGTCAGCTCCTCCACCGGGATGCCCGTCCACATCGCCGCCACCTTGGCCACCGTCCGGGCCGTGACCTCTCCCTTCCAGCCCCTCTGCCAAGGAAAGGGAGTTCCTCCCTTGTGGGTGGTGCGGGTGAGAGCGGCGGCCTCGTCCATCAGGTCCACCGCCTTGTCGGGAAATCGGCGCTGGGGCAGATATCGGCCGGCCAGGTCCACCGCCGCCTCCAGCGCGGCGTCGGGGATGGTGAGGCCGTGGTGCTGCTCATAACGGGGCCGCAGGGTCTTGAGAATGGTCAGGGTCTCCCGCTGGGTTGGCTCGTTGACGGTGACGGGCTGGAAGCGGCGCTCCAGGGCGGCGTCCTTTTCAATGTAGCGGCGGTATTCGGAGACTGTGGTGGCCCCCAGGACCTGCAGCTCCCCCCGGCCCAGGGCGGGCTTGAGCAGGTTGGCCGCGTCGATGGCCCCCTCCGCGCTCCCCGCGCCCACCACGGTGTGCAGCTCGTCGAGAAAGAGGATCACATCCCCCACCCGGCGCAGCTCGGCCAGGATATTGCGCACCCTCTCTTCAAATTCCCCCCGGTATTTGGTCCCCGCCACCATAGAGGCCAGATCCAGGCTCAGCAGCCGCTTGCCCTTGAGGGCGGGAGGCACCGCGCCGTTGGCCATGGCCTGGGCCAACGCCTCGGCCACGGCAGTCTTGCCCACCCCCGGCTCACCGATGAGGGCGGGGTTGTTTTTGGTGCGGCGGGAGAGGATCTGGATCACCCGCTCCAGTTCCCTGTCCCGGCCCACCACCGGGTCCAAACGGCCCAGACGGGCCAGAGCGGTCAGGTCTCGGGAAAACTGGTCGGTGAGGCGGGTGTCGGCGGTGCTCTGGCCGGAGCGGGCGGGCTGGTAGGGATTTCCTGCGGGATAGCGGCTGGATTCGGGATACATAGGCGGCCTCCTTGGCATGGGTGTTCCCTTCCAGTTTTGCCAAATCCGCCTTTGTGTATACCGCACCAAAATTTATCGTTGATTTTTTCGCACGGTTGTTGTAGAATGACCTTGAACAGCATGTGCTGTTTTACGAGCACTCATTCAGAATGGAACGGAGGTGTTTCCAATGGCCTATCAGATCAGCGGTGACTGCGTCAGCTGCGGCACCTGTGAGGGCGGCTGCCCCGTGGGCGCCATCTCCCAGGGCGACGGTCAGTACGTCATCGACGCCGGTGCTTGCATCGACTGCGGCAACTGCGCCGCCAACTGCCCCGTGGGCGCCATCTCCCAGGGCTGATTACATCCCCGTAAAAAAGGACTGAACGGCGCTGCCGTTCAGTCCTTTTTTGTGTGTCTGTACTCAGTTCTTCAAGCTCTGCATCGGGGCGGGAATGCGGCCGCCCCGGGCGATGAAGGCCGCCGCGCTCTCGGTGTGGACCGGCATGACCGGGGCGCTGCCCAACAGGCCGCCAAATTCCACCATGTCTCCCACCTTCTTGCCGGGGGCGGGAATGAGGCGCACGGCGGTGGTCTTGGAGTTCACCATGCCGATGGCCGCTTCGTCGGCCAGGATGGCGGAAAGAGTCTCGGCGGTGGTATCGCCGGGGACGGCGATCATATCAAGGCCCACACTGCACACGCAGGTCATGGCCTCCAGCTTGTCCAGGGTCAGCACCCCGCTTTGGGCCGCGGCGATCATCCCCTCGTCCTCGCTGACGGGAATAAAGGCCCCGGAGAGGCCGCCCACGGAGGAGCTGGCCATCACGCCGCCCTTTTTCACCGCGTCGTTCAAAAGGGCCAGCGCCGCGGTGGTGCCATGGGCGCCGCAGGTCTCCAGGCCCATCTCCTCCAAAATGCGGGCCACGCTGTCTCCCACCGCCGGGGTGGGGGCCAGGGACAGGTCCACGATACCGAAGGGCACATCCAGGCGGCGGGAGGCTTCCTGGGCCACCAGCTGGCCCATGCGGGTGATGCGGAAGGCGGTCTTTTTCACCGTCTCGGCCACCACGTCGAAGGGCTCCCCCTTCACCGCCTGGAGGGCGTGGTGCACCACCCCGGGGCCGGACACCCCCACGTTGATGACGCACTCGGCCTCCCCTACGCCGTGGAACGCCCCGGCCATAAAGGGGTTGTCCTCCACGGCGTTGCAGAACACCACCAGCTTGGCGCAGCCAAAGCCCGCCCGGTCAGCGGTCTTGGCGGCGGTCTCCTTGATCACGCGGCCCATTAAGGCCACCGCGTCCATGTCAATTCCCGCCTTGGTGGAGCCCACGTTGACGCTGGAGCACACCATGTCGGTGGTAGCCAGGGCCTCGGGGATGGAGACGATGAGCTTGCGGTCGGCGGCGGTGAAGCCCTTTTGCACCAGAGCGGAGAAGCCTCCAATGAAGTTGACCCCCACGGCCTTGGCAGCCTTGTCCAGGGCCACGGCGAAGGGGACATAGCTCTCTGTCTCGCTGGCCGCCGCCACCAGAGCGATGGGGGTGACGGAGAGGCGCTTGTTGACGATGGGGATACCAAATTCCCGCTCGATGGCCTCCCCGGTGGGGACCAATTTTTCCGCCTTGGCGCACAGCTTGTCGTAGATCTTTTGGCAGGCCCGCTTGGGATCCGGGTCGGCGCAGTCCAGCAGAGACACCCCCATGGTGATGGTGCGGATGTCCAGATGCTGCTGGTCGATCATGCGGATGGTGTCCAGAATTTCAGATTGGTTAAACATTGGCATGGCGCTACCTCCTGGGTATCACGCTCGGGTTGGACGCGCTTTCGCCAGTTCTTTCGCCGCCCTTCCGAAAATGCCGCTCAGGGCCGCGCCCTTCGCCTGTTTTTCGGGTGCGGGCGGCTCCAAGCCCGGCGGCGCGTCTACCCTCGCGCTTAGATACGGTGCATCGCATTAAAAATATCTTCTCTTTGGATGCGGATGGAGAGGTTCCGCTCCGCGCCCTCGGCCTCCAGCGCCTCGGCCAGCTGGGCGAAGGGCAGGTCGCTCTGGGAGGCGTCCACCAGCATGATCATGGTGAAATACTCCTGCAAAACGGTCTGGCTGATGTCCAGCACATTCACGCCGTGGTCGGACAGCTTGGCGCAGACGGCGGCAATGATGCCCACCTGGTCCTTGCCGATGACGGTAACAATGGCTCGCATAATATTGACCTCCTTGATATTGTAGGGACGGGTTCCAAACCCGCCCGGTCACTCTCCCCTTTGCAGCTGGTCCAGGGTGAGACCAAAGGAATCCAGGAAGTGGTCCATGAAGTAATGCAGGCTCTTCAGGGGGTTGGCCTCCAGGGCGGCGGCCACCTGCCTGAGGGCGTCGTCAAACTCGTGGTTGCCCGCCTTGGTCTCCTCCACGCACTTGATGTAGGCCGAGAGCTTATCCGCGGCCTTCACCACCCGCTCCACCTCGGGGACGCAGGTCTCGCTGACGTAGGGGCGGTAGATGCCTTGCAGCTCCTGAGGCAGCAGGGCCAGCAGCCGCTCCGCCGAGGTCTGCTCCACCGCCTTGTAGGCGGTCTTGATCTCCGGGTTATAATACTTCACCGGAGTGGGCAGATCGCCGGTCAGGATCTCCGGCGCGTCGTGGTAGAGGGCGGCCACCGCCACCTCTCCCACGTCCAGCCTGCCGCCGAATTTCTCATTTTCAATGACCGCCAGGGCGTGGGCCAGCACCGCCACCATGTGGGAGTGCTCGCTGACGTTCTCCGGCTGGACACTGCGCATGAGGCCCCAGCGGCCGATGTAGCGCATCCGGGACATGAGGGCAAAAAAGTGGTAGTCCAAGGGTCTCTCTCCTTGCAAAATTCCAGATTCTTTAGTACAATAAAACCTAAGTTATCATTATATCAAATTTTGGCGCAAGTGCAAGGGGTATTTATCATGCGGTTTGCCATTTTGACCTTGGGGTGCAAGGTAAATCAATACGAGAGTCAGGCACTGGAGCAGGCGGGGACCGCCCGGGGGCACACCCTGGGCGACCCGGACGACCCCGGCGGTCTGGACGCCTATATTGTCAACACCTGCACCGTTACGGCGGTGAGCGACCAAAAAAACCGCCAGCTCATCCGGCGGCTCCGCCGGGAGCACCCGGAGGCGGTACTGGCTGTCTGCGGTTGTTTTCCCCAAACCCACCCCGGCGCGGCGGAGGAGCTGGGGGCGGACCTGGTGTGCGGCACCGGGGACCGAAACGGCTTCTGGGCCGCGCTGGAGGGGGTCTTCACGCGCAAAGGCCCCGCTGTCACTCACATGGACGACGCCATGAAGCGGCGGGTCTTTGAGGAGCTGCCCGCCGGGGGGCTGTCCGGCCGCACCCGCGCGCTCCTGAAGGTAGAGGACGGCTGCTGTAACTTCTGCTCCTACTGCATCATCCCCTACGCCCGTGGCCCCGTGCGCTCCCTGCCTCTGGACAAGGCGGCGGCTCAGGCCGCCAAGCTGGCAGGCGAGGGATTTTTGGAGCTGGTGGTCAACGGCATTGAGATTTCCTCCTGGGGCCGGGACCTCCCCGGCAAGCCCACGCTCATTGCCCTTTTGGAGGCCCTGAGCTCCGCCGCCCCCGGCGTGCGTCTGCGGCTGGGCAGTCTGGAGCCCCGCACCATCGACGAGGATTTTTGCCGCCGGGCCGCCGCCCTGCCCAGCTTGTGCCCTCACTTCCACCTGTCCCTTCAGTCCGGGTGCGACAGGACGCTGAAGGCCATGAACCGCAAGTACGACGGCGGACGCTATCTCCGCTCGGTGGAGCTTTTGCGGCAGTATTTTGACGACCCCGGCGTCACCACCGACCTGATCGTAGGCTTCCCAGGGGAAACTGAACAGGATCACCAAGAGAGCCTGGCCTTTGTGGAGAAATGCGGCTTCTCCGCCCTGCACATCTTCCCCTACTCCCGCCGCCCCGGCACCCCGGCGGACAAGCTGCTTGGCCAAGTACCCAACGCTGAAAAGAAGCGGCGGGCCGCCCAGGCCGCCCAGGTGGCCGAGAGCCTGCGGCTGGCCTACTGGCGGCGTCAGGTGGGCAAGGTCTTCCCCGTTCTCTTTGAGGAGGAAAAGGACAGCCTCTGGCAGGGCCACGCGCCCAACTATGTGGCAGTGCGGGCCGAAGGCCAAAACCTCCACAACCAGGTGCGGCAGGTGCGCATCACTGGCCCAGGCGAGGAAAGCTTGTTGGGAGAGATCATAGAATAAGAAAAGCCTGGGCCGCGGCCCAGGCTTTTTCACGTTACTCTTGATTTCTTGGCAAATAGAGGAGGATGTCAGTCAAGTCACATTCCAGCAGGGTACACAGCGCGTCCAGCGTATTGGTGGAGACAGATTCCCCGGCCTTGAGGCGGCGTACCGTAGAGCTGCTGATCGCTCCCTTTACCTGTAAGGTATACGTGGTAGCCCCCTTGCGCTTCATGGTCTCCCACAATGGCGCGTATGATATCATCCGCCTCACCCCCTTGACATAGCTCTATTATTGCCTATAATTGTAATGTAGCGTTATAGGCAATATCGGCTATATCAGAAGGAAGGGTTGCCGATGGCAGAATTTTGCCTGGAGTGTATGCAAAAAATAAATGGCAGACATTATGATGAAATGGACTTTATCCTGTCTGACGATTTAGATCTCTGCGAAGGTTGCGGACAGTGGAAGCACGTTGTTGTCGTTCGACGGCGGCGTTCTCTTTGGGGCGATTTCGGTCTGCTTCTCAAAAAGGTTGCTATTACCATCTGGCGCAAGCGGACCAAAAAGTAAGAAAGCGGGACAGTGCAAGCACCGTCCCGCCTTCGCAATTGTCTCCCAATCACACGGCCTTGAGAGAGTTGGATGCCTTGTAGTAAAAGATGATCTCCAAAATACTGGCCACAAAGCTCACAATGGAGGCAATCACACCTGCCACACCGACAACAGCGCCCAGGACGGGCACCCAACCGGTCAGCGTGCAGAGGATGGAGACCACGGCGCAGCCGGCAGCCAGCTTCCAAAGGAGCTCTGCCCGGGCCGCCTGCTCTGCGTCGCCTTTTTCCGCCAGCAGTTCACCCGCGGCAGTGCAGATTAGATACGTGAAGACAAAGCCCAGCGCGTCAGAGATGATGCTTACCAGTCCGGCCAAAAAGCCTTCGTCAGGCACCAAGGCAGAGACGATCCCCAGCACCAGAGCGACAAGGGAAAGGTAGAACGCATTCTGGAAATTAGCGTGGGCGGTGCGGGCGGTATAGGGTCCTACAAACTGGAGCACAAACCCCGCAATCATCAGAAACGGGCAGGCGATCCATCCGATAATGGGAACGATCAGCGCTACAGCGCCCCCCAGCACGAAGATCACAGACAGGAAAAGATACCACAGGCCCTTCCCTGCCAAAGCAAAACGTTCATCCATGTAAGATCCTTCCTTTCTCAATTGACTCTTCAACAGCTTATGTACACAGGCGGAGCTTTAATCCTTCTTTTCCTCCACCATGTGAACATTCAAATGGTCGTAGGTCATCTCAATACCCGCCTGGTCAAAGGCGGCCTTGATCCCTTCGTTCAGGTCGTAGAACACATCCCAGTAGTCCCCCGCCGCGCACCAGGCCCGCACATGATATTCGATGGCGCTGGCGCCGAAATTGGACACCCGGGCCAAGGGCGCGGGTGTGGGCAGAGTCTTGGGGTGCTGTCCGATAACGTCGAGTATTGTCGATTTGACCTTCTCCACCGGGGAATCATAGGAGGCGGAGACAGTCAGCTCCACCCGCCGGGTCTCTTCCCCGGTGATATTTACCAGCTTGGCCTCGGACACCGCCTTGTTGGTAAGATAGACCACCCGGTTATCCGGGGTGAGCAGCTTGGTGTAGACCAGGGTGATGTCCTCGACCTTGCCCACGGTGCCGTCGGTCTCGATGGTATCTCCCACCTGGAAGGGCCTGGCCCACAGGAGCATCATGCCCCCCGCCAGATTGGACAGCACCCCCTGCACCGCCAATGACAAGGCCAACCCGGCGATGGAAAGCACTGCCAACAGAGAGGTCACGGGAATACCAATGGCGTCGGCCACGATGAGGATGGAGACAAAGATCAGGGCAATATGGGCCAGGGATTTGATGACGGTGTGGAGACTGCGTTCCAGATGGCTACGCTTCAAAAAGCGGTCCAGCGCCGCCATCAGCAGGCGGCTCACCAGCACACAGCCGACGATGAGTGCCAGGATCCTCACCACGCCCCATAGGCTCAGATCGTCAAAAAAAACCTCCACCGCGGAGAGGGCCTCCTGGGCGGTCTCCCCCGCCCCTTGGGTATCAATAGGCATGGCCATTCCTTCTTTCTGGGGACGTCTCTTTGTAAAAAGGCCGCCAGTCGGGATACGACTGGCGGCCTTGGGTGTTCAACGTGCAGGAATTACTCCTGGATGTCGATAACAACACCGGAACCCACGGTGCGGCCACCCTCACGGATAGCGAAGCGCAGGCCCTTCTCAATGGCGATGGGGGTGATCAGCTCCACCTTCATGTCCACGTTATCGCCGGGCATGCACATCTCGGTGCCCTCGGGCAGGGTGATGACGCCGGTAACGTCGGTGGTACGGAAGTAGAACTGAGGACGGTAGTTGTTGAAGAAGGGGGTGTGACGGCCGCCCTCGTCCTTGCTCAGGACGTACACCTGGCCGGTGAACTTGGTCAGGGGATGGATGGAGCCGGGCTTGCAGAGCACCTGGCCGCGCTCGATGTCGGTCTTGGCGACGCCGCGCAGCAGGCAGCCCGCGTTATCGCCGGCCTCGACAAAGTCCAGCACCTTGTGGAACATCTCCATGGAGGTGACGACGGTCTTCTTGCGCTCCTCGGTGAGGCCGATGATCTCCACTTCCTCGCCGGCCTTCAGCTGGCCGCGCTCCACACGGCCGGTGGCGACGGTGCCGCGACCGGAGATGGTGAACACGTCCTCGACGGGCATCAGGAAGGGCAGGGAGTCGTCGCGGGGAGGAGTGGGGATATAGCTGTCAACAGCGTCCATCAGCTCCTTGATGCAGGCAAAGTCGGCGTCGTCCGGGTTGTTGGACTCGTTGGTCAGGGCGTTCAGAGCGGAGCCCTTGATGATGGGGATGTCGTCGCCGGGGAACTCGTACTTGGACAGGGTCTCGCGGACCTCCATCTCCACCAGCTCCAGCAGCTCGGGGTCGTCCACCTGGTCGCACTTGTTCAGGAAGACCACGATGGCGGGCACGCCCACCTGACGGGCCAGCAGGATGTGCTCCTTGGTCTGAGCCATGGGGCCGTCGGTGGCGGCGATGACCAGGATGGCGCCGTCCATCTGCGCGGCACCGGTGATCATGTTCTTGATATAGTCGGCGTGGCCCGGGCAGTCGACGTGAGCGTAGTGACGCGCGTCGGTCTCATACTCCACGTGGGCGGTGTTGATGGTGATGCCGCGCTCGCGCTCCTCGGGGGCCTTGTCGATGCTGGAATAATCCTCGTACTCGGCCTGGCCCTTCATCGCCAGATACTTGGTGATGGCGGCGGTCAGGGTGGTCTTGCCGTGGTCAACGTGGCCGATGGTGCCGATGTTGA
>ERZ779633.76-NODE-76-length-45728-cov-9.151074_pt1 | contig 45728 bp, 45 predicted proteins | sample MGYA00514195_ERZ779633 | MGnify/ENA primary metagenome ERZ779633 (study PRJEB29562, sample SAMEA4376707) | mouse gut metagenome | isolation source: Cecum | study: EMG produced TPA metagenomics assembly of the A DSS colitis mouse model was used to assess the microbial...
CAGGTCGGAAATGCCCTCACCGGGATCAACCGGTTCGATGGCCAAAGCGTCGTCCTCGTCGTCAATGCCGGGCGTTTCCAGAGGTAGCAGGTCGTATTGGGCGGGCTGTTCCTTTTCCGCGGGCAGCTCGGCGGGGGCGACCTTGTAGGTGGGAGCGTCGTACCCGCCGGGGCTTCCATCCACATCGCCGCCGGGGACGGGGTCGTCGTTCAGGGGGACTTTAGCGGGCAGCTCCTGCGGCCCTTTTTGGTGGGGCGCGTCCTCGACGCCGGAGTAGACCCGCACCTGAATGGCGTCGTCATCGGGGTCCAGCTTGGCCAGCTCCGCCAACAGCTTGTCGTCCGCCGGGGCGGGGAGGTCCAGGTCGATGCGGTTTTCAACCTCGTTGACCGCGTGGGTGGAGAATACCCCCGTGCCATCCAGAAGGGTGTCCAGCTCCTTCATCAGGTCAGTCAAATGGGCGAGGGAATACTTGGCGGAGGTAAAGGACACCCTGGCACTTCCCGTCCACTCCAGCACTTGAAGCTCCAAAGACTTGTCCCCGGGGTTTTCGCTGTCCACCAGCAGGACGGTCAGGCCGCCGTCAGCGTCAATATACGCTCCGCCGTACCAGTCGGGGTACTGGGCATCCTCGTTCAGCATCCCCATGCCCTCCATCAGGCGGTCGTAGAGCAGCGCGCCGTCCTGTACGGACACGTCACCCCCGCCTACGGTGGCCCCGCCGGGCAGGTCGCTGCCGGTCTGGGTGGCGGATTCCGTGCCGCCCACGTCAAGGGGGTGCTTTTGCTCCACCATGGGCCGGTAGGGTTGATCCAGGGTGGTGTAGCTGTGTTGGCGGGGCTGGTTGGCGGTGCCCCGCAGGGCATAGGTGACGCTCCCGGCGGCGATCACCAGCGCGGCACAGGCGGCCACGGCCACATATTTTTGCCAGCGGACGCTCTTGGCCTTGGCGGGCCGAGACAGGGTCTCCTTTAGGTCCGACTGGGCCTGCAGGCTGGGGTTTAGCTGCTCCTTCATAGAACCAAATATGCTATGCTTCATCGAAATAGTCTCCTTTCAAAAGCACCCGAAGCCGCTCCCGGCCGCGGGTCATGCGCATACGCACCGTGCCCGGGCGAAGACCGAGAGCCTGGGCAATAGCCTCGGTGGGCAGATCCTCAAAGTAGAACAGATAGATGGGCAGACGCTGCTCCTCGGGGAGGCTTTGCAGGGCCTCCCATACGCGGTTTTCCTCCGGCTCGCGGAAGGGGGCGGCAAGGGCCTCCGCGTCCTCCAGCGGGACGTTCTTTCGCCGGGACGTGGCGGCGGTCACCCGCCGGGAGAGATTGACGGTGACGCGCAGCAGCCACGCCTTGCGGTGCTCCTCGTCATGAAATTCCTTGCGGGTGTTCAAGTAGGCCAGAAAGACCTCCTGAAACACGTCGTCCGCGTCGGCCCTTGACCCGGTTTTGGCAAAGGCCAGACCGTAGACCATGCTTTGATATTTGTCGATCACGGCCTGTGTTTCCTCCTGACCGCCCGTACGCAGCGGTGTTGCTTCCATGGACCTCCACCTCCTTTCACCTATAACTCAAACCAGCGGGGCGTTTTGTCACAGGGAAGCAAAAATTATTTCTTTGGACGGCGGTGGAGAATGGAGCGTTCCCCTTGACAGGCAGGGGAAAAACGGGTACAATAGCGGGGTGAAACGCAGGGAAGAGGACGAGTACCCACCCTCGCGCCGCAAAGAGAGCCGCTGAACGGGTGAGAGGCGGAGGGCGCAGCTTGGGGAAGGATCACCTCGGAGCGACGGAGTTGAACCAAGTAGGCCCCGGCGGGTCGTCCCGTTACAGACGAATGAGGGCCGTATGTTATGTACGGAACGAGAGTGGTACCGCAGAGGTCGATCGCGCCTTTGTCTCTTGACGAGACAAGGGCGTTTTTTGTTGGGAGGGGACATGACGTTACCAAAGAGAAAAGCTACTAGATTGAAGGCATATGATTACAGTTTGCCGGGTTACTATTTTATTACTCTTTGCGTGCAAGACCGCCGTTGCATCCTTTCGGAAATCAGTGTAGGGGAGGGGCTTGCCCCTCCCGTGGTGCGACTGACAGGAATAGGAAAGCTGGCAGAAGAGCAGTTGCAGCGCATCCCGGAACGGTTTACCACCGCTGCCGTAGAAAAGTATGTGATCATGCCGAATCATATCCACCTGATCCTTCGGATGAAAGAAGGGTCGGGAGGGGCAAGCCCCTCCCCTATAGTCACACAAGTGGTAGGTGTATTCAAATCGTTAACGACCGGCTGTGCGAGGGTGAGATAAAATTGTTTCAGCGGTTTTTTTATGACTACGTGATCCGTAACGAGAGTGACTACCAGGAAATATGGACCTATATTGATCAGAACCCTGCCAAATGGTCGGAAGATCGGTTCTATAGGGATTAAAAACACTTTAAATAAAGGAGACTGACACCATGGACTACAACGAGACAGTACACCTTCCACAGACGGACTTTCCCATGCGGGCGGGGTTGCCCAAGCGGGAGCCGGAGATGCTCGACGCCCTCCAGAGCCTCTATCACAAGATGGTGGCGCGCAACGAGGGCAAGCCCAAGTTTGTCCTCCACGACGGCCCTCCCTATGCCAACGGCAACATCCACATCGGCACGGCCATGAATAAGATCCTCAAGGACATCATTGTCAAGTCCAAGAACATGACGGGTTTCCAGGCCCCCTACGTCCCCGGCTGGGACACCCACGGCCTGCCCATCGAGACCGCCGTACTGAAGGACAAGACGGTGAAGCGGGACGAGATGACCACCGCGGAGTTCCGCACCAAGTGCGAGGAGTACGCCAAGGGCTACATCGCCAAGATGACCGAGCAGTTCAAGCGGCTGGGCGTGCTGGGCGAGTGGGAAAATCCTTATATCACCCTCCTGCCCGAGTTTGAGGCCAAGCAGGTGGAGGTCTTCGGCAAAATGGCGGAGAAGGGCCTCATCTACAAGGGCCTCAAGCCCGTCTACTGGTGCCCCGCCGACCAGACCGCGCTGGCCGAGGCGGAGATCGAGTATCAGGACGACCCTTGCACCACCATTTTCGTAAAATTCCCTGTGCTGGACGACAAGGGCAAGCTGGGGCAATACTGCGACCTCAAAAAGCTCTCCTTCGTCATCTGGACGACGACACCTTGGACTTTGCCCGGCAACATGGCCATCTGCGTCAACGCCGCCTTTGACTATGTGCTGCTGGAGGCCCCCAACGGAGAGGTGTATATCCTCGCCAAGGATCTGGCCGAGGGGGTCTGCAAGCAGGCGGGGATCGACTTTTCCGCCTGCAAGGTGCTGGCCACGGTGAAGGGTAGCGAGTTTGAACTGATGACCGCCAAGCATCCTCTCTTTGACCGGGAGAGCGTGCTGCTGTGCGGCGATCACGTGACGCTGGACGCCGGTTCCGGCTGTGTCCACACCGCCCCCGGCTTCGGTGCGGACGACTTCTATATCTGCCGCTCCTATGATAAGCAGGGCCTGACCGATATCGGCGTGCCCGTGCCCGTGAACGCCAAGGGCGTGATGACCGACGAGCGGTACAACGGCAACTACTACGCCAAGGGCAACGACCTGGTCATCGCGGACCTGGAGGCCTGCGGCGCGCTTTTGAGCAAGGAGAACATTACCCACAGCTACCCCCACTGCTGGCGTTGTAAGAACCCCATCATCTTCCGGGCCACCGAGCAGTGGTTCTGCAGCGTGGACGCCATCAAGAAGGCCGCCGTGGAGAGCTGTGACGGCATCTGGTGGAAGCCGGAGTGGGGCAAGGAGCGGATGATCTCCATGATCTCCGAACGCAGTGATTGGTGCATCTCCCGCCAGCGTGTCTGGGGCGTGCCCATCCCCATGCTCTATTGTGCTGAGTGCGGCCACGAGGTCATCTCCCCCGAGACCATTGCCCATGTGGCCAAGCTCTTCCGGGAGCACGGGTCCAATATCTGGTTCGATTCCGACGCCGACGCCCTGGCCCCCGCGGGCACCAAGTGCCCCCACTGCGGCCATGAGCATTTCACCAAGGAAACCGACATCATGGACGTGTGGTTCGACTCCGGGTCCACCTGGGCGGCGGTGGCCGACGAGCGGGATTATCTCAACTACCCCGCCGACCTCTATCTGGAGGGTGGCGACCAGTACCGGGGCTGGTTCCAGTCCTCCATGCTTACCTCCATTGCCGTCAACGGTGTGGCTCCCTATAAGCAGATCGTCACCCACGGCTGGACGGTGGACGGCGAGGGCAAGGTGATGCACAAGTCTCTGGGCAACGCCGTTTCTCCCGACGACGTGCTCAGCCAATACGGCGCGGACATCCTGCGGCTGTGGGTGGCAAGCGCGGAGTACACGCAGGATATGCGTATTTCTCCTGAAATTTTGAAGCAGCTCTCCCAGGCGTATCTGAAGATCCGCAACACCGCCCGGTATATGCTGGGTAACCTCAATGGCTTTGACCCGGACGACGCCACCCCTGTGGCTGGGCTACTGGATCTGGACAAGTGGGCGGTGGCCCAGATGAACGCCCTGGCAAAGACCTGCCGCGCCGCCTATCACACCTATGATTTCCACGTGGTCTACCGCTCCATTTACAACTTCTGTGTGGTGGAGATGTCCAACTTCTATCTGGACGTGATCAAGGACCGGCTCTACTGCGGCGACGCCGCCGGGCGCAAGAGCGCCCAGAGCGCGCTCTATCTCATCCTGGACGGTCTGACCAGGCTGGTGGCTCCCATTCTGGCGTTTACCTCGCAGGAGATCTGGGCCGCCATGCCCCACGCCAAGGCGGATCGTGCCGAGAGCGTGCTTTTGAACGATATGCCCGACTTTGACCCCGCTCTGGCCCTCGGTGAGGCGGAGGAAGCGCGCTGGACGCAGCTGCTGGAGGTGCGGGATGCCGCGCTCAAGGCCCTGGAGCTGGCCCGGGAGCAGGGGGTCAAGAAGAACCAGGATGCGGAGGTCACCCTCACCTTGGACGGCGAGACCTTTGCCGCCTGGGAGAAGGGGAGCTTCCTCCCCGGCTTCGACGAGGCCGACCTGGCCACGCTGTTCATCGTCTCCAAGGTGACGGTGGAGCAGGGGAGCGGGGTGGAGGTTGCCGCGACCGTGAAGCTGTCCGAAGTGCCCAAGTGCCCTCGTTGCTGGAACCACGATGGACACATCGGTGAGGCGGGCCACCACGGCGAGCTGTGCGACCGTTGCGCTGCCGTGCTGGCCAAGGAGGGCTAAGTTGAAGGAAAACATCAAGCGGGCGTGGCCCTGGTATCTGCTGGCGGCGGCGCTGGTGGCCGCCGACCAGGTGGTGAAGCTGTGGGTGCGCTCCGCCATGGCCCTGGGAGAGACCCGGCCCTTCATCCCGCATTTTATTGAACTTTATCATCTGCAAAACACCGGGGGGGCCTTTTCTCTCCTGGCGGGGCAGACCTGGATGCTCACCGCCCTGTCCGCCGTGGCTACGGTGGCCTTGGTGGTGTGCCTGTGGGGGGACTATGTGACCACCAACGTCTTCTCCCGCCTGTGCGTCACCTGTGTGCTGGCGGGGGCGGCGGGCAACCTCATCGACCGGGCCATGTTTGGCGCGGTCACCGACATGTTCAACTTTACCTTTATCCGCTTTGGGGTGTTCAACGTGGCGGACATGTGGGTGGTGGGCGGCGTGATCGGCTACTGCGCCTATCTTCTCTTCACCCAGTTTAAGGGAACAAAGGACAGTCAGACCGCGGACCCCGGGGAGGATGGCCATGAAGCTGACCCTTGAGGAAGACGGCCTGCGCCTGGACGCCGCCATTGCCGCCGCCGTGGAGGGTCTGAGCCGTTCCGCGGCGCAGAAGCTCTGCGAGGAGGGCCGGGTGACCCTTCAGGGAAAGCCCCTGTCCAAGAAGGAAAAGCTCTCTGCCGGGACGGAGATCGACATTGATCTGCCTGAGCCTGAACCGTTGGAGGCCCAACCGGAGGATATTCCCCTGGACATTGTGTATGAGGACGGCGAGGTCATCGTCCTCAACAAGCCGGTGGGCATGGTGGTCCATCCCGCACCGGGACATTCGAGCGGCACGGTGGTCAACGCCCTCTTGTACCACTGCGCCGGGGAGCTGTCGGGGATCAACGGAGTGGTCCGCCCCGGCATTGTTCACCGCATCGATAAAGACACCTCCGGGCTGTTCATCGCCGCCAAGACTGACCGGGCGCACCTCTCTCTCGCCGCCCAGCTTCAGGACCACTCTCTCTACCGCCTCTACCATGGCATTGTGGTGGGCGGTCTCAGGGAGGATGAGGGGACGGTGAACGCCCCCATGGACCGCAACCCCAAGGACCGCAAGAAGATGGCGGTGGTGACGGGAGGCAGGGAGGCCGTGACCCACTACAAGGTCTTGGAGCGGCTTGCGGGGTACACCTACGCCGCCTTTCGTCTGGAGACGGGGCGCACCCACCAGATCCGCGTCCACATGGCCCACCTGGGCCATCCTCTGCTGGGGGACAGGGTGTACGGAAGTCCCAAAGGCTATCCGGGGCTGGCGGGCCAGTGCCTCCACGCCAAGGAGCTGTCCTTCGTCCACCCGGCAACGGGGGAGCGGGTGACGGTGAAGAGCGAATTGCCACCTTACTTTACCACGATTTTAGAGAAATTACGCCGCCAGGGTTGACAATGCCCCTGGCGGCGTTTACAATGGAGCTTGACCGCAGACAACAGGATATCAGGGGCGCTGGACGCAAGTCCGGCTGTGATGCGGGAGGTATTGCCCTCCCCGGTCCCTCCAAGCTGATCCGGGTAATGCCGGCGTAGCGAGTGTATTCGACATAAAAGTCGTCTCCTTGTACCGCGCCAATCTGGTGACTGCGGTACATTTTTTTAGGAGGAACGACACATGGAAAACCAAAGTAAGGCCCGTCTGAACGTCCGTTGGCTGGTGGAGAGCGCGCTGATGATCGCCATTGCCACCGTGCTCAACGAGTACACCAAGTTTATCCCCATGCCCCTGGGAGGCGGCGTGACCATCTGCTCCATGCTGCCGCTGGTGCTGATCTCTTTTCGCTTCGGCTGGCAGCGGGGCTTGGTCACCGCAGGGGCGTTCAGCGCGCTTCAGCTGCTCTTCGGCATGGATAACGTGGCCTATGCCACCAGCGCAGTCATGGCGGCGGGGATCATTCTGCTGGACTACATCGTGCCCTACACCGTCATTGGTCTGGCCGGGCTTTTCCGCACCAAGAAGCTGGAGACCAGCTATATCCTCGGCATCGTGGTTACGTTTTCCCTCCGGCTGCTGTGCCACTTCATCACCGGGTGGTGGATCTGGGACGCTTTGTGGCCCAACGAGTTTGGCATGATCGCCCCGGTATATTCCATTGCCTACAACGGCTCTTATATGCTGGGAGAGATGGTGCTCAGCAGCGTGGTGACGGTGCTTTTGTGCAAGACAGCCCTCCGCAAATACATGGAGGGCAGCGACCTGAAGTAAACATGAAAGGGGAGGCCGCCTATGGGTAAATTTGACGGTGTGATGATCGTCAGCGACTTTGACGACACCTTTTTTCCCGAGTCCCACGTCCTCCCCGAGGCCAACCGCCAGGCGGTGGCCTATTTCCAAAGCGAGGGCGGCATTTTCACCATTGCGACAGGACGCGCCCGCACCACCTTTCGCCGCTATGTGGCCCTGGCAAATCCCAATGCTCCGGTGATCTTAGCCAACGGCGCGCAGCTCTACGACTTCTCCCGGGAGGTGTTGGTAGAGGAACGCACCGTGCCCGAGACCATCGCCGCCGACCTGCTGGAGCTGGTCAAATTAGTCCCTGAGGTGGGCCTGGAGGCCTACCACGGAGAGGATATTTACATCTGGAATCCCAACGAGTGGACGTGGTTCCACCTGGAGCGGGCGAAATGCACCGCCCAGGAACGGGAGATCGCGGACATGCCCCAGCCCTGGGGCAAGGCCATCCTCCACCAGAAAAACAGTATTCTGAAAGAGGCCCAGCGACTGTTTTTGGACCGCTGGGGCGACCGCTACGAGGCCATCTTCTCCAACTTCCACATGCTGGAGCTGACAGGGAAGGGGACCACCAAGGGGGGCATGGTGCTGACCCTGTCCCAGCGGCTGGGGGTGCGCCAGGAGGACCTCTACTGCGTGGGGGACAACCAAAACGACCTCCCTATGCTGGCGGTGTCCGCTGTGCCCTTTGCCCCCGGCGACTGCGCACAGGAGGTCAAGGACTCCGGTGCGCACCTTCTGCCTCCCAGTGAGGAGGGGGCCATTGCCGGGTTGGTGGAAGAGCTGGACAAGCGGTATTGACAGAGGTGCTGTATGGTTAGAGAGATCGCTGAAACGGAATTAGAGGAACTGCTAGAGCTGTATTTGCATTTACACGAGGGTACCGTGCCGGAGATGACTGAACACCTAAAACGCGCCTGGAACACCATCCTGCAAGATGAAAACCACCATGTGATCGTCAATGAGGTCGCTGGCAAGATCGTTTCTTCTTGTGTTTGTGTGGTCATTCCTAATTTGACGAGGAGCGTCAGACCATATGCGTTGGTGGAGAATGTGGTCACGTGCCCGGAACATCGCGGCAGAGGATATGGGACAGAGTGCCTGAACTATGCCAAGAAGATCGCCGAAGAGCAGGGGTGCTACAAGATCATGCTACTCACCGGCGCGAAGGATAGACCGACGCTCCAATTCTATGGCAACGCCGGATATGACAGCTCTGACAAGACCGCGTTTGTCCAGTGGTTGGAATAACACTGCGGCGCGTTTTCGTTCAAAAAAGACACGGTAGACCGTTGCGGTCTGCCGTGTCTTTTCAATTTGGACTTCTTCGCGTTTACTCCGCCTTCTCCGCCTTAGGCGCGGCTTCCTCCGCTTTTTTGGCGCGGTAATGCTCCGTTGTGTCCGCGTCGGAGAAGGGGGGAGTGTCGTTGATCTCAGCGGCCTTGGCGTTGAGATATTCTGTCAGGGCAGTCAGTCCCTCCTCGGTGACGGGGAAGGTCTGCCGCTCCAGCTCCTTGGCGTAGGGCCGGGAAAAGGGCCCCTGCCAGAGAACGGCGGTCATTTCGTCCTCCTGGGGCTTTTCAAGCTGGAAGCGCATGAGCCCCGCGCTGCCCAGCCAGCCGTTGCCGTTGAGGAAATGGCTGAGAGAGGGTAGAGAGATGGGTTTGATCGTCATGGCGCACCTCAATCAAAGACCATGGTGGCGAAATAGTCCGCCGGGGTCTCGGCGCGGCGGATGAGCTTTACGCTGCCGTCGGGGCGCAGGAGCAGCTCGCTGGAGCGAAGACGGCCGTTATATTGGTAGCCCATGGAGTGACCGTGGGCCCCGGCGTCGTGAATGACCAACAGGTCGCCCAGGTCGATCTCCGGGAGGGCGCGGTCGATGGCGAACTTGTCGTTGTTCTCGCACAGCCCTCCGGTCACGTCGTAGACGTGGTCGCAGGGCGCGTCCTCCTTACCCATGACGGTGATGTGGTGATACGCGCCGTACATGGCGGGGCGCATAAGGTTGGCGGCGCAGGCGTCTACCCCCACATACTCCTTGTAGGTATGCTTGAAGTGCGTCGCCTTGGTCACCAGGCAGCCGTAGGGGGCCAGCATGAACCGGCCCAGCTCGGTGAAGATGGACACGTCTCCCATCCCGGCGCTGACCAGCACCTCCTCATATGCCTTGCGTACGCCTTCACCGATGACCGCAATGTCGTTGGCGGTCTGGTCAGGGCGGTAGGGGACTCCCACGCCGCCGGAGAGGTTGATAAAGGCGATGTGACAGCCGGTCTCCTTTTGTAGCTCCACCGCCGTCTGGAACAGGATGCGGGCCAGGGCGGGGTAGTAGTCGTTGGATAGGGTGTTGGAGGCCAGGAAGGCGTGGAGGCCAAAGTGCTTGGCGCCCATCTCCTTCAGCTTTTTGAAGCCCTCGGTGAGCTGAGGGCGGGTGAAGCCGTACTTGGCGTCCCCCGGCTTATCCATGACCTGGAAGCCCTCCTTACTTTCCCCCAGGGTAAAGGTGCCGCCGGGATTGTAGCGGCAGGAGATGGTCTCAGGAATGTGCCCGATGGTTTTTTGCAGAAAATCGATGTGGGTAAAATCGTCCAGGTTGATGGTGGCGCCCAGCTTGTCGGCCAGCACGAACTCCTCGGCGGGGGTGTCGTTGGAGGAGAACATGATCTCACTGCCCCCAAAACCGCACCGGTCAGAGAGCATCAGCTCGGTGAGGGAGGAGCAGTCCACCCCGCAGCCCTCCTCGCGCAGGAGCTTTAAAATGGCGGGGGTGGGGGTGGCCTTAACGGCGAAATACTCCTTAAAGCCGGGGTTCCAGGCAAATGCGGCTTTCATGGCGCGGGCGTTCTCTCGGATGCCCTTCTCGTCGTAGAGGTGGAAGGGGGTGGGGTAGGTCTTGACGATCTCCTGGAGCTGGGGCAGGGTGACGAAGGGTCTTTTCATGGGCAGGTTGCCTCTCTTTCTCTGGGGACGAAGAATGGATTCAGGCCAGATACACCGCCTGGGCAGCGCGGTAGGTCATATAGCAGTCCAGCTTGGCAACGGTCTCAAAGGGAGCGTGCATGGAGAGGACGGCCACGCCGGCGTCCAGCACGTCGATGTCCCGCTGGGCCATATAGGCGGCCACAGTGCCGCCGCCGCCCTGGTCGGCCTTACCCAGCTCGGCCATCTGCCAGAAAACGCCCCGGTCGTCCAGGACCCGGCGGGCGAAACCCACCAGCTCGGCGGAGGCGTCGGAGCCGCCGGACTTGCCCCGGGAGCCGGTATATTTGCAAAGGCCGATGCCGTAGTTGAGGCGGGCGGCGTTGCGCTTTTCATAGACCTCGGCAAAGTTGGGATCGTAGGCGGCGGTTACGTCGGCAGAGAGGCAGAAGGACGCCTCGTAACAGCGCTTCAGCGGGGTCTTCTGGCTGTCGCACAGATCGCTCATAAAGGTGTCGAAGGCGGCGGAGCGCATCCCGGATACACCCTCGGAGCCGATCTCCTCCTTGTCCGCCAGCATGCAAACGGCGGTCTTGGTAGGCACGGCGTTCAGCTCCAGCAGACCCGCCAGGCAGGCGTAGGCGCACACCCGGTCGTCGTGGCCGTAGGCGCCGATCATGGAGCGGTCCAGACCCAGGTCGCTGGCCTGGAAAGCGGGGACGGCCTCCAGCTCGGCGGAGATAAAGTCCTCCTCCACAATGCCGTATTTCTCGTGCAGCAGCTCCATCACCGCCAGCTTCACCCGTTCGCTGCCCTCGTCGTCCTTGAAGGGGCGGCTGCCCACCAGAAGGTTGAGGCTCTCGGCGGGGATAGCCTCCCCCAGAGGCTTCTGAGACTGATCCTTGGCCAGATGGGGGAGCAGATCGTCCACGGTAAACACCGGGTCGCCCGCGCCGGGGCCGATGGCCACCTGAACGGTCTGGCCGTTCTTCAGGGCCACCACGCCGTGGAGTTCCAGGGGGATGGTCACCCACTGATACTTGCGGATGCCGCCATAGTAGTGGGTCTTGAGAAAGGCCAGCTCGCTGTCCTCATAAAGGGGGCTGGGCTTCAGATCCAGCCGGGGAGAGTCGATGTGGGCGGCGGCGATGTGGGCGCCCTGGCTCAAGGGCGAGGAGCCGATGACCGCCAGCATGATGGACTTGCCCCGGTTGACCCGGTAGACCTTGTCTCCGGCCTTCAGGGCCATTCCGGGGGTGAGGGGCTGGAAGCCCTGGGCCTTGGCCAGCGCCTCGGCGGTGGTAACGCACTCCCGCTCCGTCTTACCCAGGTCCAGGAACTTTTTGTAGTCCTCGCAATAGCTGTGCATGGCGATCTCATCCTGGGGACTGAGACGGTCATAGCCGTTCTTGGGGTTGTAGAGCAACGCGTCCCGACGCTCCTGACCGGGGGTCTTTTTGGTTTCTTCCATGGGATATTCCTCCTTCAAATTAGTTAACATAATATGCAAGAAAACATTTGGGCTACCTGCTGAAAAAGCTTTTCTTCCATTGTGGAATCGTCGGTGTAGACAGTGAAGTCACATAGGTTTACATAATATTCATTCGGCTTTTGAGCCGCCACCCGGGCACGGGCATAAGGCTCGCTGATGGCGTCCCGGCGCATGACGCGGCGGACGCGCACCTCCTCCGGAGCCACCACCGCCAGAGTCACGTCGCAATCTTTGGCCAGGCCGGATTCAAAGAGGGCGATAGCATCGAAGACGAGACCTTTTGCGTTTCCTTCCCGGGCCTCTTGGGCCAGAGCGCGGCACCGCTCCAGAATGTGGCGGTGGGAGATGGCGTTCAGGTCGGCCAGGGAGGTGGGGTCGGAAAAGACCATCTCGCCCAGGGCCTTTCGCTCCAACCGGCCCTGATGATTTAGAATACTCCTTCCAAACCGCTGTGTCAACTCCCCAAGCAGGGCGGGGGAGGTCTCCAGGAGGGAATGGTAAAGGGCGTCGCAGTCCACGCACACGCATCCCAGGTGCTCCAAGGCCTTCAGAACGGTGGTTTTTCCCGCCCCGGTAGGGCCGGTGACGCCGATGGTCTTCACGCCAGCTGGGCCTCCACCGCGTCCTCGGTGGCCGCCATGGCCTGGAGGGTCATCTCCAACAGCTTGTCCAGCTCCCAGCCCAGCAATTCAGCCCCCTGGGTAATGCATTCGCGAGAGCACCCGGCGGCAAACTTCTTGTCTTTAAACTTTTTTTTCAGGCTCTTCAGCTCCATGTCCTTGGTGGACTTGGAGGGGCGCATGAGAGCCGCCGCGCCGATGAGGCCGGTGAGCTCGTCGGCGGCAAAGAGCACCTTCTCCATCTCGTGCTCGGGCTTGGCGTCGGTGCCTGTCATGCCCCAGCCGTGGGCACAGACGGCGTGGATCAGCTCGGGGGTGGCTCCGGCCCCGGCCAGCAGCTCGGGGGCCTTGACGCAGTGCTCGTCCGGCCATTGTTCAAAGTCCACGTCGTGCATCAGCCCCGCCGTGGCCCAGAACTCCTTGTCGTCGCTGTAGCCGAGCGCGTCGGCGTACCAGCCCATCACCGCCTCCACGGTGAAGGCGTGGCGGAGATGGAAGGGCTCAGCGTTATACTGCTTGAGCACCTCCACCGCCTTGTCCCGGCTCATGCCGGCAGAGAATGTACCCATTGTTCATCGCTCCTTTTAGAGTATTTATAGCGAAATGATATGGAACCCAGCGGCCTTGTTGAGGCGGTTGGTCACCGCCAAGCCGAGACCGGTTGCGTCGGGGGACTGGGCCCAGATGCGCTTCACAGCCTCATGGTCAAAGGCCCGCAGGGCCTCAAAGATGTGACGGGCGTGCTCTTGAGGATCATCGGCAGGACCGATGGCTTGCGTAGAGAAACCGGAAAAAAAGTTTACATAATCAGAAAAGCAAATGACCCCATCACCTGGCTGAAGGTGGGCGGAGATGTACCGGGCGGTGCCCTGTGCGTCTCCGCTAACCACGGTCACAGGAGCTTTTGGTGCGTAGTGGCGATATTTCATTCCCGGCGCGCGAGGATGCTCGTTAGTTGACATAAGCCTGAGAACGGCCTCGTCCACCGCCACCTCGCCCAGCACGTTGCGCAGCTCCTCCAGGGTCACTCCGCCGGGTCGAAGGAGCCGGGGCGGGGTGGTGGTGAGGTCCACAATGGTGGATTCCACCCCCACGGTGCAGGGCCCCGCGTCCACGATGGCGTCGATCTTGCCGTCCATATCCTCCAGCATAGCCTCCGCCGTGGTGGGGCTGGGCCGGCCCGAGGTGTTGCCTGAGGGGGCGGCCACGGGGACGTTGGCGGCGGCGATAATGGCTCTGGTCACGGCGCAGTCGGGGCAGCGCATGCCTACCGTGTCCAGTCCCGCCGTCACCGTGTTGGGGACGATGGGTTTGCGCTTAAGAATGATGGTCAACGGTCCCGGCCAAAAGCGGCGGGCCAGGTCATAGGCGGCGGGGGAAATGTCCTGACAGTACCGCTCCAGCCAGTCTGCACTCGGGATATGGAGGATGAGGGGGTTGTCCTGAGGACGGCCCTTGGCAGCAAAGATGGCGGCCACGGCGGCAGAGTCCAGACCGTTGGCCCCCAGGCCGTACACCGTCTCGGTGGGGATGCCCAACAGCCCGCCGGAGGCAATGATCGCCGCGCCCCGCGCCGCGTCGTCGGTGGTCAGCCGCTTGGTGTCCATAGCATTCATCATTCAAAAATGCCCACGGGAGTGCCCGCCAGCTCAATGGTGGTGGCCTTGTCAAACCCCGCCTGCTGGAGGTAGTGCTTGACGGTGAGGATGCCGTACTTGGGGTTTTTGTTGTCGTCCTCCCCCAGCAGGTCGATGTCGATGTGGTGGGGGCCGGAGCCGAGGAGAAAGCCGTCGTCCTCCAAAAGTCCCGCCAGGTCATCCTTGACCTGCTCCAGGGTCGCCCCCTGGGGAAGGGAGGGGAAGTGAATGAGAAGCTCCATGAAATGTCCTCCTTGGCGGTCTTACTGGGCCGCTTGTTGTTTCAGCTGCTCCGCTTGCGCGGCGGTGCGCAGCGCGTCAATGATCTCGTCTAGATCGCCGTCCATGACGGCGTCCAGCTTGTAAAGGGTCAAGCCTACCCGGTGGTCGGTGAGCCGGCCTTGGGGGAAGTTGTAGGTGCGGATGCGCTCGTTGCGCATCCCGGTGCCCACCTGAGTGCGCCGCTCTTGGGTAATGGCGTCGGTCTGGGCTGTCTGGGCCTGCTCGTAGAGCTTGCTTCGCAGCATGAGCATGGCCTTGTCCCGGTTTTGGAATTGGCTGCGCTCCTGTTGGCACTCCACCACCAGGCCGCTGGGCTTGTGGATGAGGCGCACGGCGGAGGAGGTCTTGTTCACATGCTGTCCGCCCGCACCGGAGGAACGAAAGACCTGCATTTCAATGTCGGCGGGGTCGATGTCCACCTCCACCTCGTCCACCTCGGGGAGGACAGCGACGGTGGCGGTGGAGGTGTGGACCCTCCCACCCGATTCGGTCTCGGGCACCCGCTGAACACGGTGGACGCCGCTTTCAAACTTCATTTTGGAGTAGACCCCGTCCCCCTGGATGAGAAACACCAGCTCCTTCACGCCCCCCAGCTCTGTCTCATTGGCGGACATGACCTCCACGCTCCAACCCTTGGACTCGGCATACATGGAGTACATCCGAAACAGGGAGTGGGCAAAGAGGGCGGATTCCTCGCCGCCCACTCCGGCCCGCAGCTCCACGACGACGCTTTTGTCGTCGTTGGGGTCACGAGGAAGGAGCAGGAGCTTGAGCTGGTTTTCCAACTCCGGCAAAGCGTCGTGAGCCGCCTGATATTCCTCCCGGGCTATGTCCTTGAGCTCCGGGTCGCTCATCAGCGCCTGGGCCTCCGCCATGTCCCGCTTGGCCTTTTGAAAGGCGAGAAAGGCGGTGACCACGGGCTCTAAATCCCGCTGTTCCTTATTGAGCTTGGCCACCAGAGCGGGGTCACCGTAGGTCTCCGAGGCGCCCAGCTGGGCCTGGATATGGGAATAGCGTGCTTCAATGGCCTTTAATTTATCCTCCATGTGGACCCGCCTCCTTTCTCGGCGTATTTGGCAGGGGAGAGGTTGGCCACTCCCGGTCCCTAACGGTCAAACATAAAGGATTTCACCAACGCCAGCGGCTCCCGGAAGAACATATGCACTGCCGAGGGGGCGTGGCTTACCGGGGCGGCCAGGGTGGAGACATACTGGTCACGGTAGGTCTCGCCTGCCAGCCGGGCGTTGCGCGCCCTGTCCCACAAAAGCTCGATGCGGGAGAGGTGAAAGCCGTTGGACACCAGGACCACATCCTGGGTAAGGTCCATATCCTCCCGCTCCATCAGTGCCATGGTGTTGTTCGCGTTCTGCCAGGTGTTAAAGGACTGGTCCTCCCGGTAGATGCGGTTTCCCTCGATCCCATGAGCGGTCAGATAGTCGTACATCCCCTGAGCCTCGGAAACGTGCTCGTCGTTTCCCTTGCCCCCGGTGACGACGACCGTCATATCCGGGTGGTCGGCCAGATAGGCAAGGGCGGTGTCCAGCCGGTCCTTCAGCAGGACCGACGGCCCGTCCTTTTTCATCTGACAGCCGAAGATGACCATGAGCTTGGGTTCGCCCACCAGGTGGGTTTGACCGTGGAGAGAGATATAGACCTCCAGTCCGGCGAAGACCAGGACGGCGATCAGAATGAGGGCCAGCAGGATCTTGAGCAAGAGGTGGCTCCGCCGCCCGCCGTAGGGCCTGTAGGGTTTGGTGTTCATGTTCCCTTCGCCTCCTCCAGTTCCGCCGCCAGCTTCTCCCAGACGGCGTACAGATGCGCGATATTGTTTTCTAATTCTTCCCGCTTTTCGTATAGCTCCTGGAGCTTCAAATAGTCGCTGGCGGCGTCGTCGATGGCGCAGGCCAGCTCGTCCATCTCCTCCTCCGCCTTTGCCACTGCCCGCTCCGCAGCGGCGACCTCTTTCTCCAAATATTTGGTGCCGCCGGGGCGCTTGGGCTTGTCCGGCTTGGGCGCGGCGGTGGGCTCCGGGGCGGGGGGCTTGGCGTTTTTCAACTGAGCCTTGCGCTCCAGATGGGCCAGATATTCCTGGTAACCGCCCTTGAAATCGGCGATGTGTTGATCCTGGATGGTCCACACCCGCCCGGCAAAGCGGTCGATAAAGTAGCGGTCATGGGAGACCAACAGCAAACAGCCCTCAAAGCCGTCGATGGCCCCTTCCATCCACTCCCGGCTGGCAATGTCCAGGTGGTTGGTGGGCTCGTCCAAAATGAGGAGGTTGATCTTCTCGTCCATGAGCATACAAAGGCGCAGACGGCTCTTTTCCCCGCCGGAGAGGGAGGAGACGGTCTTGAACACGTCCTCGCCCCGGAACTGGAAGGCCGCCAGACGGTCCCTGGCCTCCTGGGTGGAGCAGTTACAGCCGTAGAGCATGGTGTCCACCAGATTGCGCTCCGGGTGGTCGAAGACCACCTGCTGGGGCAGATAGCCCACCTTGACGGTGGGGCCGAAGCGGACCAGCCCGGAGGTGGGCGGTTCTTCGCTCAGCAAAATTTTCAGGAAGGTGGATTTGCCCGTGCCATTGTCTCCCAGAAGGGCGATGCGCTCTCTGCCGGTGACCACCAGGTTCACGTCCCGGAACAGGGTGCGCTCCCCAAAGGACTTGGAGAGGGCTACGGTGGAGAAGACCTCGTCGCCGTGGAACTCCCGCTCTCCAAAGGAGGCGGTCATGGCCTTGCGCTGGGTGGGCTTGTCGGTGGTGCGCAGCTTCTCCATGCGCTTTTCCATGGAGAAGGCCCGCTTGTGAAGCTTGTCGTTGCCCATAAAGGCCCAGAGGTGGAGCTTGTCCACCGCCGCCTGGAGCTGTTCCAGCTTGGCCTGCTCCTTTTCATAGCGCTTGAGCTGTTCGTCAAAGCGGCGTTTTTTCTCCACCACATAGAAGGAGTAGTTCCCGGCGTAGAAATTGGCCTTGCCCTCCTCCAGCTCCACGATGCGCTTGACCACCCGGTCTAAGAAATAGCGGTCGTGGGAGATGGCCAGAACGGTGCCCTTGAACTTGTCCAAATAATCCTCCAGCCATTCGGTGGCGTGAAGGTCCAGGTGGTTAGTGGGCTCGTCCAGCAAAAGGAGGTCGGTGTCCTCCAGGATAAGACGGGCCAGATTGACCCGGGTCTTCTCCCCACCAGAGAGGGCGGCAAATTCCTGTTGGCGCATTTCCGGGGGGATGCCCAGCCCCGCCGTGACCTTGTTTAAGGGAGTAGCGGTATCATAGCCCCCGGCGTGCTCGTATTCGGCGGTGAGGGCGTCGTACTTCGCCAGCAGGGCCTTGTCCTCGGGGGCCTCGGACAGCTTGGCGGCCAACTCGGTCAGCTGATGCTCCATCTCATGGAGCCGGGCAAAGGCGGTGTTCAGTACGTCTTCTACGGTGTATCCCTCGGGGTAGACGGGGATCTGGGAGATGAGTCCCACCCGGCAGCCCTTGGCAAGGGAAATGGAGCCGCTGTCGGGGATAAGCTCCCCGCAGAGCATCCGAAAGAGGGTGGTCTTGCCCGCGCCGTTGTGGCCCAGCAGACCCACCCGTTCCCCGGTGTCCACCTGGAAGGTGACGTCTTCAAAGATATTCTGCCCCACCTCAAAGCCATGGCGCAGGTTTGTGACGGATAATTCGATCATAGACGCTTCCTTTTCTCGCGTGGCGCGGCATCGTGATGGGGAAGGAAGGTCACTCCTTCTCCGGGGTGATGGACACCAGATACCGCACGATCTCTTCAAATTCCATTTTGCGGGAGGCCTTGACTAAGATTGCTGAACCGGGTTCTACCAGCTTGGCGATGGTGGGCAGGGCCTCCTCCTTGGTAGCAAACCAATAGACCTGGGGGACCTGAGCGTCCTCAGCGGCCTTGGCGGTGTGACGGGACAGCTCCCCGATGGCCACCAGGCAGTTGATGTGGGTCTCTCCGATGAGCTGGCCGACCATGGCGTGCATATTGGGGCCAAGGGGGCCCAGCTCCAGCATATCGCCCAAAATGGCCACCTTAAAATCCCTCTGGGTGGAGGCCAGAGTCTGAAGGCCCGCCCGCACGGACTGGGGATTGGCGTTGTAGCAGTCGTCCAGGATGCGCACGTGGGCACCCCGGTCCACCACATTCATGCGCATTTTGGTGGGGGCATAGCGGAGCACGCCCCGGACGATCTCATCCGCCGTCATGCCCAGCTGCTCACCTACGGCGGCGGCCATAAGCACGGGGTAGATCATATAGTCTCCCACAGCGGGGATGGTCAATTCCGCCATACCTGCCGGTGTGTGGAGGACGCAGTGGAGGTTATCGGTGGCCAGGTTCCGGTCCAGGTCAGAAACGTAGTAGTCGTTGTAGGGGGAGGCGCCGCAGGTGATGATCCGCTGCTTGATGGTCCCCTTGAGGGTCATAAGCAGTTCGTCGTCCCCGTTGAGGATGGCGAGGCCGTCCTCAGGCATATGGGCAAACACCTCTGCCTTGGCCGCCAGGATGCCCTTCCGGGAGCCCAGGTTTTCGATGTGAGCGTCGCCAATGTTGGTGATGAGGGTGATGCTGGGCTTGATCAGGGCGCTGATGAAGTCGATCTCTCCAGCGTGGTTCATGCCCATCTCCATGACGCCGACCTGGTGCTCGTGGGTGAGGTCCAGAAGGGCCATGGGGACCCCCAGGGTGTTGTTGTGGTTGCCCGGAGTCTTGTAGACGGAAAATTTTTCGCTCAAGACCGCCGCCACCATGTCCTTGGTGGTAGTCTTGCCTACGCTGCCCGTCACCGACACATAGGGAATGGTGAAGCGGCTCCGGTACCATGCCGCCAGGGTGGCGGGGACCGCCGCGGTATCCTTCACAAGGATATAGCCCTTGCCGGGCAGGAGCGTTCCCGGCTTGCGGGCGGTGAAGGCAGCCACCGCTCCGCTCTTCAGAGCCTGGTCGATGAAGTTGTGACCGTCGGTGCGCTCGCCCATCAGGGGGAGGAATACGTCTCCCTCATGAAGCTCCCGGGTGTTGTAGCAGACGGTGGAGACAGGGGTAGACGGGTCGGCATCCCCCAACAGCGTGCCGCCCACGGCCTGGGCGATTTGGGCTAATGTAACAGCTTCCATGTGGTATTAACCCCTTTCACGCTGTGCCAGGTCTAAGAGCCTCTGGCACAGCTGCTGATAAGAAACGCCCACCGCGGCGGCCTCCTGGGGGATGAGGCTGGTGGGGGTCATGCCGGGGAGGGTGTTGACCTCCAGGAAGTAGACCTCTCCGGTCTTAGTCATGAGAAAGTCACTGCGGGAATAGGCGCAAAGGCCCAGAAGGCGGTGGACCCGCAGAGCGGCGTCCTGCATCACACGGGCGGCGGCGGGGGTGACCTCCGCCGGGCATACCTCGGTGGTGGCGCCGGGCTGGTATTTGTTTTGGTAGTCGTAAAAGCCCACCTTGGGGATGATCTCGATGGGGGGGAGGGGCTTGTTGTCCAGCACGCCGCAGGAAAACTCACGGCCCTCGATGTAGTCCTCCATCAGCAGACGCTGTCCAAGGTGCCGGGCCAGGGTGTCTCGCAGAGCTTCCCGGTCCCGGCAGATGGTCACGCCGATGGACGAGCCGCCGGTGGGCACCTTTACCACACAGGGGAGGGACAGCTTGGCGGTCAATTCACCCAGGCTGTCGGTGGTGACAGAGACATACTGCCAGTCGGGGGTGAGCACTCCCTCTGCCCGGACCAGGCGCTTGGTAAAATCCTTGTCCATGGCGATGGCGCTGCCCAGGTAGCCGCTCCCGGTGTAGGGAATGCCCAGCAGGTCGAAGGCGGCCTGGACCCGTCCGTCCTCGCCGCAGGCGCCGTGAAGGCCCAGGAACACTACGTCCGCCGCCGAGCAGACCTCCAGCACACCGGGGCCGAACATCCGGCGGCTTTGGTCGGCGCGGCTTCCCTTTACCGCCTCAAGGTCGGGGGCGTGGGCGCCAATGTCGGTGGGGGGCAGGGGGGGCGGCGCGTCAAAGATCTGTTCATAGGGGCGAGGGTAGTTTTCCAGTCCCAAAAACAGATCCACCAGCGCGGCCTTGTGGCCCAGCTCGGCCAGGGCCTGGCAGACCTTGGCCCCGGTGGAGAGGGAGACGTTGCGCTCACTGCTCAGGCCGCCGGCCAGTACGATGACATTCATACAAAGAGCCTCCAATGGCGTTTTAGTTGTCGTCGGGGAGATCGTCCTCCGGGTCGAAGGGGGGCGCGTCGTCAAAGCCCTGGGGGGTGTCGGCGGATGGGGGCTCGGAGGACGGGGCGGCGGACGCGGGGGCGGGGGAAAGGCCCTGGCGGTACTGCATCTCCTGCCACTGCTCCTTGGTCACCAGCACCTGGCGGGGCTTGGCGCCCTCGAAGGGACCTACCACGCCCTTTTCCTCCATCTGGTCCACCAGCCGGGCGGCCCGGCCATAGCCCAGCTTCAGGCGGCGCTGGAGCATAGAGACAGACGCCTGGCCCATCTCCACCACCACCTCGATGGCGGCGGGGAGCAGCTCGTCAAAGTCCTCGCCGCTGCTGTCGCCACCGGGAGCGCCGCCCGCGCCCTTGGCGCCTTTATCCTTGTCTTGGGCGTTTCGGTCGATCTCTTCCATGACTGCTTCATCATATTCCGCGCTGCCGCTTTGTTTCACAAAATCCACCACCGCGGCTACCTCCTCGTCGGAGACGAAGCAGCCCTGGACCCGGTGGGGCTTGCCCGCGCCAAGGGGGAACCACAGCATATCGCCCTTGCCCACCAGCTTCTCCGCACCGGTGGTGTCCAGAATGATGCGCGACTCCAGAGAGGAGGACACGGCGAAGGCGATGCGGCTGGGGATGTTGGCCTTCATCAGGCCGGTGATCACGTCGGCGGAGGGGCGCTGGGTGGCAATGACCAGATGCATCCCCGAGGCACGGCCCATCTGGGCCACACGGCAGATGGATTCCTCCACCTCCTTGGCGGCCACCAGCATCAGGTCGGCCAGCTCGTCGATGAGCACGACCACTTGGGGCATTTTCTCCATCCCCTCGGTCTTGGCGGCCTTGGCGTTGTAAGAGGCCAGATCGCGCACCCCCACCTCGGAGAAGGCGCGGTAACGCTTCATCATCTCGGTGACCGCCCACTGGAGCGCCCCCGCGGCCTTTTTGGGGTCGGTGACCACGGGGATGAGGAGATGGGGGATGCCGTTGTAAATGCCCAGCTCCACCATCTTGGGGTCTACCATGATGAGGCGCACCTCCTCGGGGGTGGCCTTGTACAAAAGGGAGATGATCAGGGAGTTGGTACAAACCGACTTGCCCGAGCCCGTAGTACCGGCAATGAGCAGGTGGGGGAGCTTGGCGATGTTGCCCACGATGCAGTTGCCGCCGATGTCCTTGCCCACGGCGAAGGATACCTTGGAGGCGCTGGAGGTGAAAGCGTTGGAGTCGATCACATCGTGGATGTGGACGGTGGATACCAGCTTATTGGGCACCTCGATGCCCACGGTGGAAATTTTATCGGGGATGGGGGCAATGCGCACCGCCTCCGCGCCGAGCGCCAGGGCAATGTCGTCGGCCAGATTGGTGACCCGGCTGAGCTTGACCCCCTGGTCCAGCTCCATCTCATAGCGGGTGACCGAGGGGCCCCGGACCACGTTGACGATGTTGGCGTCCACGCCGAAGGAGCGGATGGCCTCCGCTAGCCGGTCCTGGTTCATCTTCAGCTCACCCAGGGCCTGACCGCCCTCTACCCCAGACTCCTGCTTGAGTAGAGAGACAGGCGGGTATTGATAGGCCATGGGCGCGGCCTGCTCCAGAGACTGGGAGATCTCCTGGGTGACCTCCTCCGCGGCGGCCTTGGCCTCCTTGGCGGTGACCTTTTCCGAGGGCTTGTCCGCCACGGGCTTGGCAGGCGTCATCACGTCGGGGTCCGCGTCGGCGGACAGGGGCACGCCGGGGGAGGGGACGGTGAAGGGGGGCTCCAGCGCGTCCAGGGTATCGTCGCCGGGCAGGTCGGAGGCCTCTTCCCAAACGGGAGGCTCCTCCTCGGCAAGGTCCACAGGGACGTCCTCCGCGGGGAGCTTGTCCTTTTTCGGCGGACGGGAGGCGGCGCCGGAGATAAATTCTCCGGGGGTGGGCACCCGGCGGTCCTTGTCGAAGAACCCGGTCTTTTTCGGGGTGTGCTCCACGTTCACATGGACCCGGGGCACGTCGTCCAGGGGAATGTCTACGTCGCTGGGACGGGTGGTGGCGGCGGTGCGGGTAACAGGAGGCTTCTTCTCACGGACCGGCTTGGGCGAGGGAGGGGGAAAGTCTTCGGGATCATACTCCCGCCGGGGCCGGGACCGCAGGTCCTCCACCAGCTCGATGAGGTTGAGGTGGAACATGCCCAGCACGCACAGGGCGGCCAGCACCACGAACACGACTCCCGCGCCGATGCCGGAAAACACCGCCGAGAAGGAGAGGGACAGCAGTCCGCCCAATACGCCGCCGCACTTCAGCGCCAGCCCGTCGGCCCACAGGGTCTTGACCATGGCCCAGGCCCAGGGGTAGTCCAGCTTGCAGAGGGTCAGGTGAAGAAATGCACCCAGCAGCACAGGGAACAGCAAAGCGCAGGTGAGCCGCAGGCGCACCGGACGGCCCCGGTGGAAGGCCAGGATATAGGCGCACAGCAGCAGCAACGGCGGGGTCAGCCAGTAGCCGTAGCCGATCAGGCCCTTGAGACCATCGGAGAGCAGATTGATGAAAATGCCGTCCAGCCCAAAGTAGCCCAGGGCGGCAAAGAGGGCCAAAAACAGGCACACCACTGCGCCGATCTCTCGGCGGATGGGCTTGGGGGCCGGCTGACTTCTGCGGCTGGTTCCCGATGGGGAGCGGGAGGAGGACGAGCGGGCAGAGGAGCCGCCGGAGGCGCGCTTGCCGCCGCTCGCGGTAGAGCGGCTGGAGGCCGGCTTCTTTTGTGAAGAGGAAGGCATGGGATTCAACTCCTTATTTCAAAACAAAGGTTGCAATGATGGTGACGATGCCCACGGCCCAGCAGTAGTAGGCAAAGGCGCCAAAGCGGCCTTTCTTGGCCAACAGGTTCACCAGGCGGATGGCAAAGTAGCCGCTGACGGCGGCCACGGCCATGCCCAGGATGTACTGAGGGATGAGGGCGGGGTCCACCCCGGTCTTGGCGGCGTCGATGACCTCCAGCAGGGTCGCCCCCAGCACCGCCGGGAGAGACATCAGGAAGGAAAAGCGCACGGCGAAGGTTCGGTCCAGGCCCCGGGCGGTCCCGGCGGAGATGGTCGTCCCCGAGCGGGAGAGGCCGGGCACCACCGCCAGCGCCTGGGCGCAGCCGATGAGGAGCGCATCGGTCACCGTCATGGTCCGCTCGTTCTTGCGTCCGGGCCTGAGACGGTCACTGGCAAAGAGCAGCAGACCCGTGACCAGAAGGGCGCAGCCAATGAAGAGGGTGCTGGCCCCCAGAGCCTCCACCTTGCTTTTGAAGGGGAGGACCACCACCAGGGGCAGGGTGGCCAGAATGACCATGAGCACCAGCCGACGGGCGGGGGGCGCGGTCTCACTGCCGTCCCGCCGCACCAGAGCGACCGCGCCCCGGAAGAACTCGGCGATCATGTCGGCAATGTCGTGCCAATAGTAAACGAACACCGCCAGCAGGGTGGCGAAGTGGAGCAGGACGTTAAAGAGCGCGTCGGGCGCTTGACCGTTGAAGAAGTTTTGGAAGAGTGAGAGATGCCCGGAGCTGGACACGGGGAGAAACTCCGTGACCCCTTGCAGCAGGCCCATAAACGCGGCGGAGAGATATTCCATGAGACGACCTCCTGGCTGGATATAAACATACAAAGTTATATTACCACACAACAGGAAATAATGCCAGCTTTTTCTTTTAGGGGCGGGAAACACCGGGATTCAAAGACGAACTGCGCCGTCCAATGATGCTATTGGTGAAAGCAGTAGCGAGAGAAGCTGTCATGAACAAAGATTTATAACTTCCAGTTTGCAGATAAAAAGAAATGTTTATCAAAAGCAATCTGTATGCACCTGATACGCAAAGGTGCATTGAGAGTAATATTTGCTGTAATTATGCGCTTTCAATTTAAGCAAAGAAGAACCGACCGGGAAACTTTTCGTTTGTTTTTCCGCCAGAAGCAAACCTTCAAGAGTACGCCATGAAACAAATAAACATATATCAAGATAGTGTCAATAAAGCGTATAAAGGATAACGAAAAGAAGCAAAAATGACCCACCCCGTTTAAGATGGGGTGGGCCATTTTTGCGTCGCGGCGGGAAGACTAACTTAATGACATTGTGCCGGGGGCACGGTGTTTTTGGCCCTGGGTGGTTTAATTGGGGGCCTGACTGGAAAACTGCTGATAGGCCTGCTGGACCATATCGGGCTGGGCCTGGGGGATGGTTTTGTACCAGCCCTTCTGCTGGGCGGTCTGGAACAGGTCGGTCTGGGTCTTGTGGCTCTGGTTGAGCAGATCGAGAAAGGTGTCGCGCAGCTGGGTGTTGGTACACTCGCTGGCCCAGATACTGTAATTGTCGCTCATCTTCTTCTCGCAGAAGATAAGGTCGGTCATGCGCTCCTGATCGGTCATGAGTAGTCTCCTTTCGTCTGATCACTTGAGGAAGTTGAGCAGGTCGTTGTAGTTGTCCTTGTGCCGCTGGGCATACTGGTTGAAGGCGGCTGTAAGGCTCTGGTCGGTGCAGCCCTCCTGGGCGGCGGTGTACTTGCAGGCCATTAGCTTTTCGTAGTTGAGCTGATCGGAGAGGGCGTCCAGCTCCTTGGTGGTCAGGTTTGCCATGGTATTTTCCTCCTTTCGTAAGATGGAGGTAGTATTTTACAATCCATTGGAATTATGCGTGGGGAATAGGGGATTTCCCTCCTTGTCAAATTGATAGCGGAGGCGAAAACGCTGGTCCAGGCAAACCACTTGAGCGAAGCAAAAGATAGGCGTCATCGGGAAGGGGGCGGCGGGGTCGTAGGGGAAGGTGAGAGTAAAGCCGTCCCCGGTGGTCTGGCGGCGGCCTCCCCGGGAGGCGGCGAACGCCTTGCGTAAAATATCATCAGGGAACGGCGGCGGAGGCGGCGGCGCGGAAGCGGAAAACGCGTGCGCCAAAACGGTCTCCACCGAGGCGATAGGGTAACAGCCCCGCTGCTTGAGCGCGTCCACTGAGAGGGTGCGCTTCAGCGTCAAAAAGCCGCCCTGGGGCGCGAGGGTCCCCAGCAGGAGCCGCCCGCCGCTCCGGCCCACAGCGTAGGCGCGAAAGAGGCCGGAATCGTCGTTGGGACGTTTGACGGAAACGGTTACCCTGCCGTTTTGCTCATCGATGGTCCAGTTCATAAAAAGACCCCCTTTATTTGGTAGCAGTTTATGCGGCGGCGGCGGGAAAAGAAACAGTATATTCCGCCGCGCCAAGGCCAAAATAAGGGCACAGCTTTCAAAATAAAGGAGGTCTTTCCAATATGAACAACAGAACCCTTCGGAGGCTCATCCCTCTGATGCTGGCGGCGGTGATGCTGGTGACCGCGGCGCTGGCGCTGGAAAATACCACGCCCAGCACAGGGGCAGACCGCGCGCCCATCGCCCAGGAACAGTGCTTTGAGACCTGTAAAAACGTGGCCTATACCGGCCGGGTGTCCGCCATGGACCCCGAGGGCGGCGCCCTTCGCTACCGCCTGTCGGAAAAGCCCGCCCGGGGCAGCGTGGAGCTGGCCGAGGACGGCACGTTCGTCTATACCCCCTTTGAAAACAAGACGGGGAAGGATCGCTTTACCTTTGTGGCGGAGGACGAGGCGGGGAATGTCTCTGAACCCGCTAAGGTAGAGGTGCGCATTCGCAAGCCCTCCACCAAGGTGACCTATGCCGACATGAGCGGCGTGCCCAGCTACAACGCCGCCATCAAGCTGGCGGAGGAGGGGGTCATGGTGGGCGAACGCATTGGGGACAGCTACTATTTCCGCCCTGATGAGCCGGTGAACCGCAGCCAGTTCATGGCCATGGCCATGTCCGCTCTGGGCAGCGAGCCGCTGGCGGAGACCCTGACCACCGGCTTTGCCGACGACGAAGCCATTCCCTCCTGGTGCAAGGGCTATGTGTCCGCGGCGGTGCAGCAGGGCATCGTCCGGGGCTATCCCGGCCTGGACGGGCGGCCCACCTTCTCCCCCAATGGCCTGGTGACCAAGGCGGAGGCGGCGGTGCTTCTGGACCGCATGATCTCTACCACCGATGTGGCAGTGACTACCTTCTATCCCGACACGGTGGCCGCCCCTGCCTGGGCCTTTCAGGCGGCGGTGAACCTGGAGAGCGCGGGGGTCATGCCCGCCAGCGTCTCCGGCGGTCTGGAGCTGGAGGAGACCCTGACCCGGGGCCAGTGCGCCCAGCTCCTGGCCGGAGCCATGGAGGTCATGGAGGCGAGAGAGACAAGCAGCTGGTGGAAATGGTGAAGAGAGAGCCGTCCGGGAAACCGGGCGGCTTTTCTTACATAGGCAGAAAAGAAAATTTTATCCGAGGGGTTGACAGTGGTGAATGGTTTGATTATAATAACACATGAACAATAGCTCATACGTTGGAGGTGAAGAGATGAACGAGCAGGAGACCGTGAGCGTAGAAAGGGTAAAGGACCAGCTGCCTGAGGACGAGGTCCTCTACGACCTGGCGGAGCTTTTCAAGATATTTGGAGACTCCACAAGGGTGAAGCTTCTTTACATTTTGTCGGTGTCCGAGATGTGCGTGCAGGACCTGGCCCAGCTGCTGGGGGTGACCCAGTCGGCGGTGAGCCATCAGCTTCGGGCGCTGAAGGCCAGCAAGCTGGTGCGCTACCGCCGGGAGGGGAAGACGGTGTTTTACGCCCTGGCCGACGGCCATGTGCGCACGATCATCGACCAAGGCTTAGAACATGTTGAGGAATAAGCGCGAGCATAGACACGCAGGCCACGATGGACCGGCCCGCACGGCAAAAACAGGCTGGGCGTAGCCCAGCGGCATTTTGCCAAGGGGCGGGAAGCGGGGCCGTCAGCGTGTCCAATGCGAACGTGATAATCTCGAAGGAGGCAATTACCATGAAAAAGACCTACAAGATCGAAGTGGACTGCGCCAATTGCGCTAACCTGATGGAGGAGGCGGCCCAAACGACTGCCGGGGTGGCGGGGGCCACGGTGAACTTTATGACCCAGAAGATGACGGTAGAGTTCGCCGACGGTGCCGACGAGAGGGCCGTGATGCAGGCCGTGGTCAAGGCCTGCAAGCGGGTAGAACCCGACTGCGAGATCGAGGTGTAAGACTTTACGCGGGATGGAGGTGATCCCATGACCAAAAAGCAAAAGAAAACGCTGACGCGCATTCTTGTGACGGCGGGGCTGTTGGTGGTTTTCGTCCTTGTGCCGTGGGAGGCGCTGCCCCTCGGCGGCGTATGGCGGCTGGCGGGATATCTGGCGGCCTATCTGGTCATTGGACACGATATTTTAAAGAAAGCCTGGCGGGGCATTCGCAACGGACGGATGCTGGATGAGAACTTCCTGATGGCCGTCGCCACCGTAGGGGCCTTTGGACTGGCCATCTACACCCGTAGCGGCGACTACCTGGAGGGGGTGGCCGTGATGCTCTTTTACCAGATCGGCGAGTGGTTCCAGAGCTGGGCGGTAGGCCGCAGCCGGAAGAACATTGCCGGGCTTATGGACATCCGCCCCGACTACGCCAACGTGGAGCGGGACGGCGCACTGGAGCGGGTGGACCCGGACACGGTGGCGGTGGGGACGGTCATCATAGTCCAGCCGGGGGAAAAGGTCCCCATCGACGGAGTGGTCCTGGAGGGAAGCTCCACCCTCAACACCAGCGCCCTGACGGGAGAGAGCCTGCCCCGGAGCGCCAAGGTGGGGGACGAGGTGTTCAGCGGCTGCGTCAACATGACGGGGGTGCTGAGGCTTCGTACCACCAAGGCATTTGGGGAATCCACCGTGTCCAGGATCCTGGACCTGGTGGAAAACGCCAGCAGCCGGAAATCCCGTTCCGAGGACTTCATCTCCCGGTTTGCCCGGGTCTATACCCCGGTGGTGTGCTTCAGCGCCCTGGCTTTGGCGGTCCTGCCGCCGGTGATCTCTCTGGCGTTGGGGCTGGAGGCGGGGTGGAGCGTGTGGCTGTACCGGGCGTTGACCTTCCTGGTAGCCAGCTGTCCCTGCGCCTTGGTCATCAGTATTCCGCTAAGCTTCTTTGCCGGGATCGGGGGAGCCAGCCGGGAGGGCATTTTGGTGAAGGGCTCCAGCTATCTGGAGGCTCTTTCCAAGACCCGCCGGGTGGTGTTTGACAAGACGGGCACCCTCACCGAAGGAGTGTTTGAGGTCAACGCTGTCCACCACAGCCCCTTGGCGGAGGAAGAACTGTTGGAATATGCCGCCCTGGCGGAAAGCGCTTCCTCCCACCCCATCAGCAAGAGCATCCAAAGAGCCTACGGCAGGGAGCCGGACCGGAGCCGGGTCACCGATATCGAGGAGATCGGCGGCAACGGCGTGACGGCGGTGGTGGACGGGATCTGTGTCGCCGCAGGGAATGATAAACTGATGGAGCGCCTGGGGATCGACTACAAGCCCTGCCATCATGTGGGGACCATTGTCCATATGGCGGTGGACGGGGCTTACGCCGGGCATATCCTCATCTCCGACCGGGTGAAGTCCTCGGCCAGAGAGGCTGTTGCCGCGCTGAAGCGGGCGGGGGTGGAGCAAACCGTCATGCTTACCGGCGATGCCCGGGCGGTGGCGGAGCAGGTTGCGGGAGAACTGGGGGTGGATAAGTTCTATGCCCAGCTTCTGCCCGGCGACAAGGTGGAGAAGGTGGAGGCTCTGCTGGCGGAAGGGAGCGGCGGCAAGCTGGCCTTTGTAGGAGACGGCGTGAATGACGCGCCTGTGTTGTCCCGGGCAGACATTGGTATCGCCATGGGGGCCATGGGGTCGGATGCCGCCATCGAGGCCGCCGACGTGGTGCTCATGGACGACGACCCCCTGAAGATTGCCAGGGCACTGGGAATTTCACGAAAGTGTTTGCGGGTCGTTTACGAGAACATCGTTTTTGCCATCGGCGTTAAGGCAGCCTGCCTGGTCCTTGTGGCCCTAGGCGTTACGGGGATGTGGGCGGCGGTGTTTGCCGATGTGGGGGTGATGATCCTCGCGATCTTGAACGCGATCCGTTGCTTGAGAGCGTGAAAATTTTAACGAATTGACCAAAAGAAAATCGCCCCGAAATGCTTGCATTTCGGGGCGGTTTTTTGTAGAATGAGCGTAATGAAAGGGAGGGATCGCCATGCGGCAATTTGAAACCAAGGTCCAGGAATTGAAGCACTCTGTTTTGCGGGAGACAGCGCGGCTGGCCTGGGAGGATAAGCTGACCACCGGCGTGCTGGACATTCCGGAGAAGATCATCCCCGGTCCCGAGCCCAGCACCCGGTGCTGTATCTACAAGGAGCGGGCCATCATTGGCGCGCGGGTGAAGCTGGCCATGGGGGGCGACCGCTCCAACCCCAACGTGGTGGAGGTACTGAGCGTTGCCTGCGACGAGTGCCCGGTGACCGAGATCTCGGTGGGCCCGGCCTGCCGGGGCTGTCTGGCCACCCGCTGTGTCCACGCCTGCCCCAAGGGGGCGATCACGGTGGTGAACCACAATGCCACCATCGACCACTCCCAGTGTATCGTCTGCGGCAAGTGCGTGGCCGCCTGTCCCTACGGCGCCATTGAAAAGCACCAGCGCCCCTGCGAGAAGGGCTGCCCGGTGGACGCCATTGCCATGGGGGAGAACAAGAAGGCCGCCATCGACATCAACAAGTGCATCGGTTGCGGTGCGTGTACGTATCAGTGTCCCTTTGGGGCCATTATGGACAAATCCTGGATCGTAGACACCATCCAGATGCTCAGGGGAAGCGCCACCTGGGGCTATAAGGTCTACGCCGTGGTGGCCCCCGCCATCGTGGGGCAGTTTGCTCCCGCCAGTCTGGGCCAGGTGGTCACCGGCCTGAAGCAGCTTGGCTTCACCGAGGTGGTCGAGGTGGCCCAGGGGGCGGACATGGTGGCTGACCAGGAGGCGGATGAGCTGGCGGAGAAGGGGGTCCTCACCACCTCCTGCTGCCCCGGCTTTGTGGGCTATGTGAAGCGTCACCATCCTGAGATGGAGCAGTACGTCTCCCACACCCCGTCGCCTATGGTGATGATCGGACTCCACCTGAAGGAGAAGGAGCCCAACGCAAAGGTAGTATTTATCGGGCCGTGCGTGGCCAAGAAAACGGAGTTCCAGCTGGGCCGTTCCCGCAACTCGATCGACAGCGTGCTGACCTTTGAAGAGCTGGCGGCGCTGTTTGAGGCCAGAGAGATCGAAGTGTCTGAACTGGAGGAGGGCGCCCTGGAGGGCGCATCGCCCTATGGCCGGGGCTTTGCTGCCAGCGGAGGTGTGGCCGGAGCGGTGACCCAGGCGCTGAAGGAAAAGGGCAGCGACTTTGAGGTCAAGCCGGTGGCTTGCAGCGGCATTGAGGAGTGCAAAATCGCCCTTTTGAAGCTGAATCGGGGACTGCTGGACGGCAACCTGATCGAGGGCATGGCCTGCGTGGGCGGATGCATTCAGGGACCCTCCAACATCATCCGCACGCCCAAGAACAAGCAAGAGCTGGAGGAGCACAAAAAGACCGCCCAGAAGACCACGGTGACCGGCAAGGCGGAAAAGCCCGCCAAGAAGGACAAGGCCGCAGCCAAGACCAAGGGCAAGGACGAGCTGGTCTGAGATCGATAAGAAGTATAGCGAGGGCGGACGCCATTGGCGTCCGCCCTCGTTGTGTGTTTGTTGTGGCGCTATCCCTGCTGGTCCAGCTCGTAGGCGATGAGCTGCCTGGCGACGCGGGGGGTGCGGCCGGGGTGGCGCAGCTCCCACTGGCGGGCCCGCTCCCGTAGCTCCTCAGGGGGCAGCTTGAGGCCGTACGTCTCCGCCAGATCGGCAGTCATGCGCAAGAACTCCTTAGGGGTGAGGGACAGGTAGGCAATGCGCACCCCAAAGCGCTGGACCAAAGAGGTGGCCTCTTCAATGGTCTCGGCAATGTCCATCTCGTCCCCCAGCCGCTCCGCGGTGGTCTGGCGGAGCAGGTTACGGCGGTTGGAGGTGGCGTACACCACCACATTGTCCTGCTGCCGCTCCAGGGAGCCCTCCAAAATGGTCTTCAGCTGGGCGTAGGTAGAGTCCCGGCTCTCAAAGGCCAGGTCGTCCAAAAAGAGGATAAATTTCTGGGGCCGGCCGTCCAGCATACGCGCCAGAGCGGGGATGTCCTCCAGGTGGTCCTTGTCCAGCTCGATGATCCGAAGCCCGCCCAGCTCGGGGTGGGAGAGCAGGCTTTTCACGGTGGCGGACTTGCCCGTACCGCTGTCGCCGTAAAGGAGAACATGGTTGACCCGCTTGCCCTCCAGCAGGGCCTTGGCGTTGTCCACCACCTGTCGGCGCTGGGCCTGATATCCCCACAGCTCCCAGGGCTGGGGGCTGTCCGGGTGGGAAATGGGCAGCAGCTTGCCGCCCGTCCAGCGAAAGGCCCGGTACTGGGCGAACAGGCCACAACCATTGACACGGTAGAAGTCGGTCAGGGTGTCCAGGTCCCAGCCCGCCACCCAGGTCAGACTGGGCAGGGGATAGGGCTCCAGGAGCGCGACGCCTGGTTCGGTGACGGCGGCCATTTGGAAGGTGGTCAGCTCCTCCGCCGCGGCGGCGGTGAGGCTGTCGTCCTCCTCGCCTCGCTCGGCCATGCGCCCGTAGGGAGTCTCGGTGAAGCGCAGGGCCTCCCAGAGCCAGCTGCCCAGGCCGCTGTGGCCCTCGGCCTTGAGGAGGTAGTAAAGCTCGGCCCAGCTCTCACAGGCGGCGTTGGCGTCCTCAGCGAGGAGGGCGTCCAGCAGACGGAGATACGTCTCCATCACCGGGGTGTCCAGCAGAGGGCGGAAATTGGCCACGCAGCGCAGGCGGCTTCGGAGAAGGGAGAGCTTCATATCAGTCCTTCAGGGCATTGGCCCAGGCCTCGATGGCGGCAATCTCCTTCTGGCAGGACTCCTTGGTCTCGCCCTTGGTGAGGATGTACACCTTCACCTTGGGCTCGGTGCCCGAGGGGCGGACGATGACAGAGGTGCCGTCGGTGAGCTCATAGCGCAGGACATTGGAGCCGGAGAGCTCCATCTTGCTGTCCTTGCCGCATTCAACACAGTGGACGGAGCCATCCTTATAGTCCTTCTGCTCGGCCACGGGATAGCCCGCGATGTCCACCGGGGGTTTGGTGCGGAGGTTGGCCATCAGGTCGGCCATCTTCTTGAGGCCGTCCAGGCCGGGCATCACCAGATTCAGGGTCTTTTCCTGATAGACCCCGTACTTCTCATAGAGCTCCTGGAGCGCGTCGTAGAGGGTCATGCCCCGGTCATAGTACCAGGCAGCCATCTCGGTGGCCACCAGGGAGGCGGTGACCGCGTCCTTATCCCGGACATAGTCGCCCAGCATGTAACCGTAGGATTCCTCGTAGGAGAAGATGACCTTCCCCTCGCCGCTCTCCTCCAGAGCGTTTTTCTTTTCCGCCATGAACTTAAAGCCGGTGAAGGTATCGAACATCTTCACGCCGTTGACCTCGCAGACCTTGCGGGCCATCTCGGTGGTGACGATGGTCTTCAGGGCGGTGGCGTTGGCGGGCAGGGTGCCCATGCGCTTCTTTGCCCCGATGACATAGTCCAGCATCAAAACGCCGGTCTGGTTGCCGGTGAGGACGATGAACTGGCCGTCCCTGCCCCGTACCATGAGGCCGATGCGGTCGGCGTCGGGGTCGGAGCCCAGGATGAAGTCCGCACCCTCCTTGTTGGCCAGCTCCACCGCCAGGGCAAAGCCCTCCGGGTTCTCCGGGTTGGGGGAGACCACGGTGGGGAAATCGCCGTCGATCTTCATCTGCTCAGGAACGCAGATTACGTGCTTCATGCCCAGCCGCTTCAGGGCCTCGGGGATGAGCTTGTGGCCGGTGCCGTGGAAGGGGGTGTAGACCATTTTGAACTTGTCCGCCACCTTGGCCACCACGGCCTTGTCCGTGGCCTGGGCCATAACGTTGGCCAGGAACTTCTCGTCGGTCTCCTCACCCATGATGGTGACCAGGCCCTTGCTGAGAGCCTCCTGATAGTCCATGCGCTTGATGCCGGTGAAGATGTCGATCTCGCCCATCTTGGCAGCCACGGCGTCGGCATGCTGGGGGGGCAGCTGCGCGCCGTCCGCCCAGTAGACCTTGTAGCCGTTATACTCCTTGGGGTTGTGGCTGGCGGTGACGTTCACCCCGGCGATGCAGCCGTACTCCCGCACGGCGAAGGACACCATAGGGGTGGGGCGTAGGGACTCGAAGATGCGGGTGGGAATGCCGTTGCCCGCCATGACGGCGCAGACCTCCTCGGCAAACTCCCGGCCGTGGTTGCGGCAGTCGTGGCAGACGGCCACGCCCTTGGCCGCAGCCTCGGGGCCCTCGGCCAGAATGACCTCGGCAAAGGCCTGGGTGGCGTGGCGGATGACGTGGCGGTTCATCTGGTGCAGACCCACGCACATGGTGCCCCGCAGGCCGGCGGTGCCAAATTCCAGGGGGGCGAAGAAGCGGCCCTCGATCTCCTTTTCGTCGCCGCGGATGGCCTCCAACTCCGCCTTCTCGGCGGCGTCCAGAGCGGGGGAAGCGAGCCACTTTTCATAGGTATCACGATAGGACATAATAAAACCTCCCATTTTAAGTCTGATATGGAAATTATACCACAAGGGAAAGAGAAACTTCAATAGGCAGTTGGCGGTTTTGAATAAAAAAGAGGCGGCCCTATTTGTGGTAGGAGCCGCCTTCGTTGATCTTAAAGCTCCGGTAGAGCTGCTCTAAGAGCATCACCCGGGCCAGGTGGTGGGGGAAGGTCATGGGGGACATGGACACTCGGACCTGGACCTCCGCCTTCAGCTGTTCGTCCAGGCCGTAGGAGCCGCCGATGAGAAAGCACAGCTGGTTGGACGGCCCCGCCTCCCAGGTCCGCAGACGCTTGGAAAGCTCCCCGCTGGAGAGAAGCTGTCCCTCGATGCACAAAGCCACCGTTCGCGCCTTGGGCGGGAGCTTGGCGCGGATGGCCGCGGCCTCCTTGGCCAGGGCGGCGTCGATGAGAGCCTGGGACGGACCTTGGGGCAGTTTTTCCTCGGCAAGCTCTATGATGTCCAGCTTGCAGTAGGACGAGAGCCGCTTTTGGTATTCCGCCACCGCGTCGGCGTAGAATTTTTCCTTCAACTTGCCCACGCAGAGCAAATAGATGTGAATCATGTCTACACCTCCATAGTCAGTCCGTCACACAGCACGGGGGCTACCTCCAGCCGCACGGGGGGAAGCCCCTCCAGCGCACGGGTGACAGCGGAGCGGGCAAGAGCGGGGGTGTTGTTTTCCCGGGACAGGTGGGCCAGGACGACGGTGTGGGCGCCCTCTTGGGCGCACAGGGCGCACAGCCCGGCGCCGTCCTCGTTGGACAGGTGGCCCTGGGGGCCGGCGATGCGGGATTTTAAGTAATAAGGGTAGGGACCGTTTTGCAGAGCGTCTATGTCGTGGTTGCACTCGATCACCGCCAGGTCCACGCCCCGGACAGCGGACTCCACCTGAGAGGTGACCAATCCCAGGTCGGTGACCAGGCAGGCGGAACGGCCGTTGGGGGCGGTGAAGCGGTAGCCAACAGAGCCGGGGGAATCGTGGTTGGTGGGGATGGGGAGAATGCTCAGCGCGCCGATGGCGCAGGGCAGGGCGGGCTCCAGGGTGCGGAGCAGCCGGTCCACCGGCAGGCGGTATGCGATCTGCCGGGCGGCAGGGGCGGTGGCATAGAGGGGAAGCTCAAACCGCTTGGTGAGGGTAGCCAGCCCGGCGATGTGGTCGGAGTGGGTGTGTGTGATGAGACAGCCCGCCAAATGCTCAGGGGAGAGGTTTTGATGAGCCAGGGCGGCGCAGATCCGCTTGGCGGAGATCCCAGCGTCCACCAGCAGATGGGTGCCGGCGTGGGAGACCAGGGCGCAGTTGCCCGAGGAACCGCTGGCAAAGATGGTGAGGCGCATCGGCGAGGTCTCCTTTCCTTAAAAGTGGAAGAAAAAGCAGGCGATGGCCGTGGCCGCCGCCTGCTTGATAAAACCGGTCTGGCTGTGCTCAGCCTGCGTTGGCCTGGGCCTCCTCCTGGTCGGGGGTGATGACCACCCGAATGTCGGCACCCACGCCGGTGAGCTTGCGGACAATGTCCTCGTAGCCCCGCTCAATGTGGTAGATGGAGTCAATCTCAGTGACCCCGTGGGCGGCGAGACCGGCAATGACCAGCGCCGCGCCGGCCCGCAGGTCGCAGGCCCGGACAGGCGCACCGGTGAGCTGGCTTACACCTTCGATAACGGCCACCTTGCCGTCCACCTGGATCTGCGCACCCAGGCGGCGGAACTCGTCCACATAGCGGTAGCGGTTGTCCCAAACGCCCTCGGTGAGAACGCTGGTACCCTGGGCCAGACACAAAACAGCGGCGATTTGGGGCTGCATATCGGTGGGAAAGCCGGGATAGGGCATGGTTTTGACGTTGGCGCGGGAGAGCGCGCCCCGGCGGGAGACCACCAGGTCGTCGCCGTCCTCCACCACGCTGACTCCCATTTCCTGAAGCTTGGCGGTGATACATTCCAAATGCTTGGGGATGATATTGTGGATGCGGACCTGACCGCCGGCGGCGGCCACGGCGGCCATGTAGGTGCCCGCCTCGATCTGGTCGGGGATGATGGAGTAAGTCCCGCCTGCCAGACGGTCCACGCCCCGGACCTTGATCACGTCGGTGCCCGCGCCCATAATATCTGCGCCCATGGAGTTGAGGAAGTTGGCCAGGTCCACGATATGCGGCTCCTTGGCGGCGTTTTCAATGATGGTGAGGCCGTCGGCCAAGGTAGCGGCCAGCATGATGTTCATGGTGGCGCCCACAGAAACGATGTCCAGATAGACCTGAGAGCCCTTCAGACGGCCGTCCCGGGCGGTGGCGTGGATATAGCCGCCCCGCACATCTACATCGGCGCCCATGGCGGTGAAGCCCTTGATGTGCTGGTCGATGGGCCGCCCACCCAGATCGCAGCCGCCGGGAGGCGGCACCTGGGCGGAGCCAAAGCGGCTCAGCAACGCGCCGATCAAGTAATAGCTGGCGCGGATCTTCCGGGCCAGCTGGTGGGGGACAGGCTGGTTGCGCACGTGGGAGCAGTCGATATCCACGGTGGTGCGGTTTACTGTCCGCACCTCCGCGCCCAGGTCCTGCAAAATATTCAAAATAAGGGTCACGTCGCTGATTTGGGGGATATTCTCAATACGGCAAACGCCGTCTACCAACAAAGCCGCGGGGATGATAGCCACAGCGGCATTTTTCGCGCCGCTGATATCGATGGTGCCATATAGTGGTTTTCCACCGGTAATCACATATTTTGTCAATTTCAAAACCCTCTATATCCAAGACCCGTGCGGGCTTGGGGAATCTACCGCCGGATACCGAAAAAGCCGATCGGGGAAGGGAACCCAGCGGCGAAGTTGTCGTCAAAAGAAAGATGGCAAAGCTTAGTGTGCTCAAATACCACATATAGTATAACACAACTTGCGGGAAAAACAAGCACAAATTGCAAAATTTGAAAAAATTTTGGGGTCGCACCGGAGTATAGCTGCCAATTTCAAGAAAAATCAAACAAACTTTCGATAAAAACCGCCTCCCGAAAAATCGATTCGGGAGGCGGTTTTGTGCCTTTTGGGGAGTCAGCCCCGGCTGATGGCGCCGGTGAGAGCGTCCACCAGATAGAGGTTGGTGTCCGTTTCCAGACGCAGGACGGGGGTGAGGCGGGAAGCTCCGGAGGGGCCGGGGGAGAGGACATAGCCCTGGGTGGCCGAGAGGATGGCGGAGCAGGCGTCGCCGGAGTCGATAATGCCCGAGCGGAAGCGAAGCAGCAGCGTGGGGATGGAAAGAGGCTCCGCTTGGGTGGCCTCCGCTGTGGGAATGCCGGTAAGGCGGGCGCCGCTGATCTCGGCAAGACAGCCGAATTCATAGGTCAGCGTGGCCGTACAGGAGAAGACCGGCTTTCCGTTCCAGAGCTGTACGACCTCCAGCGTGTCCTCGTCCTCGCCGACGACCATGGCCTCAAGGCCCATGTGCTTCAAAACGTCAAGACCATGGGTGCGCTGATCCAGGGAGCCTGTGCCATAGGCGGCCTGTTGACTGTCCTTGACGGTGCGGAACGCGGCGGTGAAGCTGCCGTCCTCCCGCGCCTCAGAACGGCCAAGCTCCCCCGTATAGTAGGAGACCAAGCCCCGTTGGGTGGCGGTGGTGCTTTCCCCCAAAAGGCCGGAGAACATTTCCAGCTCCCAGTCGCTGTCACGCTCCAGGGTCATGGAGGGAGGGAAGTCGGCGCGGGGGATGATGTCGGGGTCCACAGCGATGCCCCGCTCCTCCAGAAGGGCTACGGCGTCCAAAAGGAGCTGGGCCTGGCGCTGGCGGCTGGTCATGCCCTGGATGAGCATCAAAAGACCCAGCAGGAGGTTGGTGATGATCAGGATCAGCAGGACCAGGTTTTTCAGCTTAGAGCTTTCCAAGGTGGCTTACCTCCCTTCCGCGCGGGTAGCCCAGAAGGGGACAAGCCGGTCCTGGACGCCCAGAGGATCCTCGTAGAGAATGACCAGCTCCAGACCGCGGGCGCCGACGATGGCGGCAGCCTGCTCCTGGGGAAGAAGGGTGACGCTTTGTGCCTCCGCCACGGTATAGTGGCGGGGCCGCAGGATGAGGGAGGTGATGGCGTGATCCTCCACAGTGAATTTAGCGCACCAGCCGTCCACACCCTGCTCAATGGCGGCGCCCCGGTAGGCATAGCCGTAGGTGACGGTGGTGACGCTCCCCTGGGTGGCGACCTCCCGAAGGTAGAGCCGCGCGTCTCCCGCGGTGGCGCCCACGGTGGCCTCCGCAAGCATGCGGGTGGCGTCCAACGGATGCTCGGCGGGGAAGCGGAGCGCGCTGTCATCGGTGCGGCGGTAGGTGAGCGTGTTGTCCAGGATGCGCAGGGTCTCGCCGCCATCGGTGATAGCGTGGCCCCCGGTGATGGCGTACAGCGGGTTGGTCTGGGGATGGAAGGAGAGCAGCTGAAGAATGCGGTTCAGGGTGGCGTCCGGGGTCCCGTCCTCGTTGACGGCGAAGGGCTCCTCTCCCTGGAGACAGGGGACGGAGGGGGTGGAGGAGAGGACCAGGGCGTCCCGGCGCAGAAGGGGATAGCTGCCGTCCTCGCAGGCGAAGCGGGCGCCGTTGGCGGGGAAGCGCTGGGCGAGATAGTCCAGACTGGCGGACAGGTCGGTGGACAGAGGGGCGGCGTAGTACCGCTCGTCAGCACCTGAGGTGGCGAAATAGAGGGTCTGGGCGGTGACGCACAGCCGCCGGGCGCTGTAGCCGGTCAGGACGGGGTTGTCCTGGTCGGAGAGCCAGAGGGTGAGAGCGTCCAGAGGGATGTCGCCGGAGTATTCACAAAAGGCCCCCGGCTGGGACAGGACCAGCTCCCACTGCCGGGCGGTGACGGGGACGGGGGTGGCGGCGTCGTTGAGCGCCTCGGAGAGCAGCGCGGAGATCTGGGTGTAACCTTCCTGGTCCTCCTGGTGGTAGAGCACGGCGTACCGCCCCTCCGTCCAAGTGACGGCAAAGGCGGCGGGCTGGAGGGTCTGGGCCGAGCGGGTGAGGCTGTCCAGACTGCCCACGGAGCCAGTGGCGGAGGGAGACAGGCGGGAGAGGAAGGTCCGCCCTCCCTGGGGCAACAGCGTGCGGCTCGCCAGGAAAACTGTCGAGCAGGAGAGAAGGATAATGAGAAGGGTCTTGCACCCCTCCCAGAAACGGCGGCGCTTACCCTTCATGGCCGGGCCCTCCGATGGGCAGCTCCAGACGGATGCGCAGACCGGGGCCGTCCTTGTCCACCAGCTGGAGCACGCCGTGGTGGCGGTCTACGATCTCCTTGGCGATGGAAAGGCCAAGCCCGGTGCCGCCGGACTGGCGGGAGCGGGCCTTGTCCACCCGGTAAAAGCGCTCAAAGATACGTTCCCGGTCGGGGGCGGGGATGCCGATGCCGTCGTCGTCTACCTCCAGCCAGACAGAGGTATCGGTTCGACCCACCTTCATGTCGATGTGGCCGCCGTCGGGGGTGTATTTGATGGAGTTGGAGACGATGTTCATCATCACCTGCACCACCCGGTCCCGGTCGCCCACCACATCGGGCAGGCGCTTGGGGCAGCGGAGGGTGAGAGTGTGGTTGTGGCGCTCCGCCTCCAGCTTCACCGCCTGGCAGACCTGTTCGGTGGCGGCTAAGAAGGAGAAGGGGGCGAAGGTCAGCTCACCCCGGCCGGAGTCAAAGCGGGAGAGGGTCAGCAGGTCCTGAACGATGTGGGTCATGCGGTCGGTTTCGTTGAGGATGATGGTGAAAAAGCCGTTGCGGGTCTTTTCAGGCAGCTCGTTTCCGCTGTCGGCCAGGGTCTCGGCGTAGGCGCGGATGTTGGTCAGTGGGGTGCGCAGCTCGTGGGAGACGTTGGCCACAAACTCCTTGCGCATTTCCTCGTCCCGGCGTTGGGCGGTGACGTCGTGGAGCACCACCAGCACGCCGCTGTCCGGGCTCTCCTTGTCAAAGGGGGCTAGGGTCAGCTCAAGGAAGCGGTCCTCCATCTTCCGGCTACCGGTGAGGTAACCGGGGGCCTTGTCCATGGAGAGCACGTCGTAGAAGGGAGCCACGTCGGCAAACAGATCGTCGTAGGTGGTGGTAGCGTCCACCGGAAGACCCAGGAGCCGGCCTGCGGCGGGGTTGGCGTGGATGACCGCGCCGCGGTGGGAAAAGGCGACCACACCGTCGGTCATGTGGAGGAAGAGGGTGTCCAGCTTGTTGCGCTCGTTTTCCACCTGGGCCAGAGTGTCCCGCAGCTGGCGGGCCATGACGTTGAAGTTCTCGGTGAGTACGCCGATCTCGTCCTTGGAGCCCACCTCGATTTTCCTGGAAAAGTCCCCCGCGGCCACCTGACGCACGCCGTCGGTGAGCCGCTCGATGGGGCCGATCATGGTTTTGGACAGGAGGAAGGAGAGGAGCACCGAGATGGCCAGACCGAACACCAGCGCCTCCAGAATGAGGGTGAACAGCTGGTCGCTGAGCTGCTGGGAGGTCTGGCGGTTGTCATAGAGATAGATGATGTAACCCGCGCCGCCTCGCTGAATGGGGACCGCCACATCCATATAAGAGGCGCCGGGATCGCTGGCATAGCCCTCCTTGCCCTGGAGGGCGGAGGAGAGATTGGGGGTGACATCCAGCTGGCGGCCGGTGTCATCAGAGGTGGCGAGGCAGGCGGCGGTCTCCCCATCCAGAACATAGTAGTTGCGGGTGCGGCTGTCTACGCCCAGAGGACCCACATAGCTGCGGAGGATGGCCTGGATCTTTTCGGGGGAATTGGTCTCTCCCTCCTCCGCGGTGGTCACGTCACGGACAAACTGTTCATCGGTGAGAACGGTGGACATGTCGGAGTAGAATTCGTCCAGATAAAACACGGTGACGGAGTTCATCAGGAACGCGCCTACCACCGTCATCAGCGCCACGATGAGCAGCACCATGATGAGCACCAGCTTCATATGGAGCGAGCGAAACATACACCGTCACCTCCTGTCCCTCTGTGTAATATCATCTGTTATTTTTCGTCCGGGTGGGAGCTGAAATAGTAGCCCAGTCCCCGGCGGGTGACGACAAAGCGGGGGGTGGCCGGGTCGTCCTCCAGCTTTTCCCGCAGCCGCCGAACCGCTACATCCACCCCCCGCACGTCGCCTACATAGCCCTCGTAATTCCAAACGTGCTCCATCAGCTCTTCCCGGGAAAAAACCTTGTCGGGATGGGTGGTCAGGAAGGATAGGAGCTCATATTCCCGCTGGGACAGCTCCAGAGGCTCGCCGTCCTTGTAGGCGGTGGCGGTCTCGTTGTCCAGCCGCAGACGGCCCAAAGTCACCAGATCGGCCCCGGCGTCAAGACGGGGCGGCATGGCCACTCGTCGGATGTTGCTCTTGACCCGGGCCAGCAGCTCGCGCATGGAGAAGGGCTTGGTGATATAGTCGTCCGCGCCCAGCTCCAGGCCCTTGACCTTGTCGCTCTCCTCCTCCCGGGCGGTGAGCATAAGAATGGGCACGGTATCCCCGCCGTCCCGCAGGGTGCGGCAGACCTCAAAGCCGTTGAGCTTCGGGAGCATCAGATCCAGGAGAATGAGGTCCGGTTTTTCCCGCCGGGCCAGCTCCAGCCCGGCCTGTCCGTCATAGGCGGAGAGGACGCGGTAGCCTTCCTTTTCCAGGTTGATGGTGAGAATGGTGACGATGTTGGCCTCGTCCTCTACCACCAGAACGGTCTTTTCCATGGGCATAGCTGTGTCCTCCTTACCCGTTCTCTTGGTCCAGGAGCCGCCGGACCATCAAAATGAGGGCGATGGTCTTGCCGTCCTTCAGCGCGCCGCTCATGGCCTGATCCACCAGCTCATCCAGGGGGACGCGCTCCGGGGCGATGAATTCATCGTCGTCGGGGTGGCACTCACCTTGAGAGAGGTCGCGGGCAAAATAGAGGTGGAGCACCTCGTCGGTGTAGCCCGGGGTGGGGTAGAAGAGCCCCAGTTTGCGCCAGGTGTTGGCGGTGAGCCCCGCCTCCTCGGAGAGCTCCCGGCGGATGGCCTCGTCCGGGTACTCTCCCGGCTCCAGCTTGCCCGCGGGCAGCTCGGTAGTGACCTCTTTATAGGGATAACGGAACTGCCGCACCACGCTGACGGTGCCGTCGTCATGGAGGGGCAGAACGCACACCCCGCCGGGGTGGCGGACCACCTCCCGGACGGCCTCGCCGCCGTCGGGCAGCCGGATGGTATCGACGTCCAGATGGAGAAGACGTCCGTTAAAGACCCGGCGGCTGTCTAAGGTTTTTTCGGTGAGCTCCATGGGAAGACCCCCTTGATCTTGATCTTATGACCTATATCTTACCACAAAAAACCACGGTTGAAAAGCGGGGAGATGCAAAAAAGAGCGGCAAGCACCCTTGCCGCTCTTTTTGTGTGTATATCAGCCCGGAGGCCAAGTCATGTCACGGCCGGAGAGGACGTGAAAATGGAGATGGGGGACGCTCTGGCCCGCCTGGGGGCCACAGTTGGACACCACCCGGAAGTCGGTAAGACCAAGCTCTTGCGTCACCTTGGCGATGACCTCGAAGATATGGGCCACCGCCGCGGAGTTTTCCCCGGTCACCGCCCCGCAGGATGGGATGTGGGCCTTGGGGATGACCAGGAAGTGGGTGGGAGCCTGGGGATCGATGTCGTAAAAGGCGTAGCACACCTCGTCCTCGTACACCTTCTTGGATGGGATGTCCCCGGCAGCGATCTTACAAAAGAGACAATCGGACATAACATGACCTCCCTTCGGATGGGACCAGTATATCAGCTTTTTCCCGACTTGTCCAGACGAACTCGTATAAACCACCACGGCCCCGGCAAGAATTGGGAAAACGGCAGGGGGCGATGGAGTTTGCGAAGCAAAACGGTGGTGCTGGTGGCGTTTTATAATGTGAAGGCGCTGGGGGTGCGGTATCTGGAGACCGCCCTGCGCGCCGCGGGATGGAATGTGGCCACGGTGTATTTCAAGCGGTTCAACTCCCGCGCGCCGTCCCCCGCCACGGCCCGGGAGTTGGAGCTGCTCACCAAGCTGGTGGAGCGGGAGAGGCCGGTGTTTGTAGGGCTGTCGGTAATGAGCTCCATGTATTTGGAGACGGTGGAGCAGGTGATCCGCGCCCTGAAAGGGGCGGGAGAGACGGTGGCGTGCGGCGGGGCATACGCGTCGCTGGAGCCAAAGCGTCTGCTGACCCTGGGAGCGGACTATGTGCTGCGGCTGGATGGGGAAAAGTCCATTGTAGCTCTGGCGGAAACACTGAAAAGCGGGGGAGATCCCCGTGTACTGGACAACCTCTGCTATCTGGAAGGAGGCGGGGCCCACTGCAATCCCATCGCACCTTTGGAGGAAGACCTGGATGTATACGGGCAGCCCACGGTGAATAGTCCAAACGCCTATTTGATTGACGAAGACCGCTGTGTCCCCGGCGACCCTCAGTTAGATACGCTGAGCTACGAGGTCATCGCCTCCCGGGGATGTCCCTTTACCTGCTCCTACTGTGCCTGCCAAAACCTGCGGCGGCTCTATCCTGCGGGAAGCAAGCCCATCCGCTTCCGCTCGGTGGACAGCGTGATGGCGGAGCTGGAGGAAGCCCGGAGACAGTGTAAACGGCTGGTGTTTGTCCACTTTTACGATGAAATATTTCCCAATACGCCGGGCTGGGTGGAGGAATTTGCCGCCGCCTACAAGCAACGCATCGGTTTGCCCTTCAGCATCTGGACCCATCCCAAAATAGTGGACGGGCCTATGTTGAAGACCTTAAAGGACGCGGGACTGGTAGAGGTCATCATGGGGATCCAGTCCGGCTCACCTTATATCCGAAAGGATATCTTCCACCGCTACGAGACCAACGAGGATGTGGCCCGGGCGACCCGGGTGATCGCGGAGTCGGGGGTGTTTTGGGCCAGCTATGACTTCATGCTCCTTCATCCCTTTGAGACAGCGGACACTATGCGGGAGACTTACGAGCTGGTGAAGGGCATTCCCGGACACTATGAGCTGCAAATGCACGGTCTCAACTTTTTGCCCGCCACCGACATCGTGCCCATGGCGGTGGAGGGGGGCTTTGTGACGGCGGCGGACATGGAGGCGACCTTGTACGCCCCCATGGCAGAGCAGTTCTCCACCTACTGGCACGAGCAGGGGGATGAGGAGAGCCGACGATGGTATGCGCTGACCTATCTCTGGCAGTTTCCACGCCTGCGCCGCCGCTGCTTGGAATGGGAGGACGCGCCGGGAGCTTATGCCGGCGACATCGACACCCTCTACGAAAAGGCAAAACGCATGGAGAAGCGGCGATATCTTCGGAAAAAAGCGGGGGTTGTCTTAAGAAGGTTAGGCGTCAGAAAGCACCGCTAAAAAATTTCAGAGAAATATGTAAAGTGCGCTTGACATCTGCGGGAAGCTGTGTTATCCTACGGGTGTAAAGCGCACTTTACATATTTACAAGGAGGAGTTTCCTTGGACAATCGCATTGCCGCCCTCCGAAAAGAGAGGGGGCTTTCCCAGGCGGAGCTGGCCGAGGCGGTGGAGGTGACGCGGCAGACTATCATCTCCCTGGAGGGCGGCCGCTACAATGCCTCCCTGGCCCTGGCCCACAAGCTGGCAAAGTATTTCGGCACAAGTATTGAGGCGCTGTTTATCTTTGAGGAGGATGAATGACATGGCGCTTATCAAACTGATCGGCGGGAAGGACTATACCCGGCAGCTGAAGAACCAGTGTTTGGCGGCCATTGGCCTGCTGCTGGTGGGGATCGTGGGCATCGTTTGCTATTTTACATTGGTTCCGGGCAGCGGCCTGGAGGACTTTGCCCGGGGCTTTTATATTGGAGGCGCGTCGGGGATCACGGCAGGGGCGTTGATCCTGTTGATTCGTTGCACGTATCTCCTCCACAACCCGAAGGCTTACCAAAAGGCCAAGGTGAAGGACACCGACGAGCGGTCTCAGACCATTATCCACAAGAGCTTTGAGATTGCGGGGGCGGTGACCTTCTTCACCGGGGCGGCTCTGCTGTTTGTGGTGCTGCCTTTCAGCGTGGCGGCCTTCCGGGCGGTGATGGGGCTGATCGTCCTCTTTGTCCTCACCTTTGTGGCCACCAGTTGTATGTTAGAGCGGAGGATGTAAGGGAAGGGCGGACCGCCGAGGACGGCGGTCCGCATGCAGAAGGTGTCGGACATAGAGCCGCGGCGCGCCGTTCGCTTTGGGAAAAGCCCTTGACAAACGGCGGAAAACTGATAAAATAGAGCAAGCATCAGCAAAAAGGCATTGACGGGCCGCCAACCCCGAGCCGCCGGTGATGAGCCGGACGTTTCATCCCCGTTACAGGATGGTCGAGTGTCCTTGCCATGAGGAAATCAGGGTGGTACCACGGAGCGCGCGCTTCGTCCCTGCGGACTTGGCAGGGATTTTTTATTGTTTTCAACCTATTTTGAATACGATGGAGGTAACTACGATGAAACAGACCAAGCCCTTTGGGGTGAACGAGCTGCGGGAGATGTACCTGAAGTTTTTCGAGACCAAGGAGCATCTCCGCCTACCCAGCTTCCCCCTCATTCCTCAGGACGACCCGTCCCTGC
>ERZ779633.77-NODE-77-length-45724-cov-9.903282_pt1 | contig 45724 bp, 27 predicted proteins | sample MGYA00514195_ERZ779633 | MGnify/ENA primary metagenome ERZ779633 (study PRJEB29562, sample SAMEA4376707) | mouse gut metagenome | isolation source: Cecum | study: EMG produced TPA metagenomics assembly of the A DSS colitis mouse model was used to assess the microbial...
CCCCCGGTCTTGGCGGTGTACCAGCCTGAGAGGGTATAGCCCGTCCGGGTCATAGTGGGCAGGGGCCCATAGCCCTTGCCGTACTCCACCTTCCGGGTGGAGGCGCGAGAGCCTGTGACCTGAAAATCAAAGGTGATGGTATAGGTCTTGGGCTTGTAGACCGGGGTCAGAGGCTTGGGGTTGCCGGTGGCGGGGTCGATGGTGTCGGCCACAGGGGTATTCTCGTTGACCTCCCTGCCGCCTTCGGTTTCCCAGTGGTCAAATTCCTTCCCCGTGGGGGGCGCGGGGGGCGTAGGCAGGGCGTCGCCATAGGTCTCGCCGGCGGCGATCTCCTGCTCCGCGGTGGTGCCGTCGGGCTTTTGGATGATAACGATGTACCTGGTGTAGCTCCAGCCCGCCGTGAGGACGGCGTCGGCAGTAAAGATGGTATCGCTCCCAACGGGCTGGTTGCGGTCAGCGTTCAAAAACCAGCCGTCGAAGGTATAGCCCTTCCGGGTGGGGGTGGGCAGGGTTCCCACAGCCTGCCCCTGCGCCACGGTGACGTAGGAGGGCACGCCGCTGCCGCCGTTGGGCCGCAGGGCCAGCATCAGGGGCCGGACCACCACGGCGTTGCCGCCATTGGTCAGCGATTGCAGCAGAGTGGCGGGTTTCGGGGAAACATTGGGCACGCTGATGGTGAAATAGTCCTTGGGATCGGCGGAGCCCATCTTGGCGCTCCACACGTCTGTGACCCGCCGGGGCGGGTCGATAGAGGCGTTATAGTCTGGGAGGTACACGGTGTAGGGCTTTCTGTTGGTGATCGCCTTGCGTAGCCCGATCAGCCCTTTGCCCAGGTCGATGTCGGCCTTGCCGTCGCCCGATTGCATGGTGGGAGTGCCCTGGAAGTAGATGTTGCTGTTGCCGGTGTTTTTGACGGCATTCTCCTTTTGGCCCAGCAACTCCACACCCTCCAGGAAGATCAGGTTGCCCCCGGTGTTCAGCACGCCTGTATTGGCACCATTTACGGCTGTGACCGCCGCTCCGTCCTCCGTGCCCAGATACAGGTTGCCCGCCCCGGAGTGGGTGATGGCAGCGCCCCCGCTGTTGATGGTGCCGTTGGCGATCTGGGTAACGGTACCCACGCTGCCCCGCACATCCAGGGTGGAGTTATTATAGAGATGGATGGCATTGCCCCCCAGGTCCATGGTGCCGCCCCTGTGCAGAGTGATATTGCCCGTAATGTGCTGTGTGAACACCTGAAGGTAGGCATTCGTGGTGGCGTTGTAGGCGTCGATGGCGTCGCTCAGTCTGGTATAGGGCTTGCCGTTTACCGCCGCGGCGTAGCTTTTCTGGGTCACATTGGCGGCGGTGAAGGTAAACCGGGCGTCCAGGGTGTGGTGGTAGGAGGAGAGCAGCGAGGTGGAGCAGTTCACCCCCACATAGGCTCCCATGTTATAGGTCACAGTCTTTTTCTGGGCGGTGACATTGCTGAAGGAAAGGGAGAAAGTCCCCGTGGACTTGCCGCCGTTTTTGCTGTCGGAGAAATAACGGTAGCCGGTGGTGAGCGTAGCCGCGCCGGGGGTGGGGTAGCGGTTCTCGCCCACGTTGAATTTGGTGGTGGCGGCCTTATCCTGCCCGGTGCCCCAGAAGAAAAGCTCTAAGTAATAGCTGGCCGCGCCCTTGCTGTTGCGCCAGCCCTCAATGGCCAGGTCCAGGTCCACCACTTTGGTGCTGTACGCGGGGACCTCCATAGTAAGGGTGAAGGGCTGGTAGATGATGTTGGACTTTTTATATTTCTCCTTCTCGGCCACGATCAGGGTATAGCTGTCCCCGCTGTTGGAAACGGAGGTATTGAAGTTCCCCCGGCCCCTGCCGCTCCAACCGTGGTTGGCTCCGCTTGCGCCAATGGTGCCGCTGATGTCGCCGCCGTAATAGTAATACGACTGGTTGGCGGCGGGCACAGCCATCTGGAAGGGGGCGGCGGCCCGCGCCCCAGTGGAAAAGAGCTGAGGGGCCTCCGCCGTCAGGTTTGCGGTCTCTGTCTGAGGATCGCTGAGGCTGACGGCGTCTGTCTCAGTATCGGCGTCCCAGGCCGCCGGATCCGTCCCTTTGTCGGGAAGGGTGAGAGACAACCCGGCATCCTCTGCGGGCTGGATCACCGGCAGCTCCGGCAATTCCGGCAGCTCCTCTCCCGGCTGGGAAAGGGCATCGTTGAGGAGGGCACCCTCCTCAACGGCAGCCATGGCCGCCCCGTCCTCCCGCGCTCCGGCGAAGGCCGCCGTGGGCAGCAGCCCCAGCAGCATCACCAGGGCCAGCACCAGGCTCAATACTCGTTTTTTCATAGTCGGTTCCTCCTCTATTCTCAGCTTTGGTCAACACAGTCAAAGATCTCCCCGTCCTCCACCGCCACCACCACAAAGGTCCCGTTTTCCCGGTGGTAGCTGCAGGTGGATAGGGTCAGCAGCCGACAGCCGTACCGGGGCTCTATCCCCGTATCGTAAAGGGCCTCCTCTTCCGCCTTTTGGACATATTCCTCAAAGTCCTCCGGCTGGGAAAGGTCGGTATATTGGTAGTACCGAAACCCCTCCTCACCGGGAATATAGGCGTGGCTGTAAAAAGCGGCCAGGACCCGGTATTCCCCGGTTCGCTCAGGGGTATCGAAACGGATGACCGGGTGGGCGGCGGCATAGTCGGCCTGGGCATATTGGGCCAGGGAGCCGAACATGGAGCCATCCCGCATATTGTGGCCGTAAATGATGACATGGGCGCCGCCGGGGGCACAACCCTCCCCCACAAACAGGCTGCCGCTGACGGCCTCCGAGCCGTCAAAGGCCCGGCGCAGATAGTACTCCGGCTCCTGGGGCGTATACATTACCGGGTAATCGACAGCGGTACCTTCGATCAGCAGCCATCCGGCAAAATCGGGATTTTCCCGGGACAGCTCTTCATAGGGAGAGACCGCCGGGGCGCTTTCCGCCGACGGCGGGTCCTCCTCCCCGCGGCGGTGGACATAGACCGCCCTTTCCTCCTTATGGACCCTTTGGGCCAGCTCCCGGTAGGCCGAGCGCTCCCGGTGGGAGCGGGATATGTCCCAGCCCAGAAGTCCCCCGGAGATCAGGAGGACTGCCGCCAGGAAAAAGAGCAGCGGTCTTTTCCAGGGGGGCGGCGGCAGAACGCGTTTGCCCTTATAGCGCGCCATTTACCGCCGTCTCCGCCGAAGTCCCAATGTCACCGCCATTCCTCCCAGGGCCGCCAGAGCAAGCGCTGCCCACAAAAGGGGGCGGGTGGGATCCCCCATCTTGGGAATATGGTCGGGAGTGGGCGTTGGCTCCGGGATCGGGGAAGGGGTCGGCTCCGTGATAAGCTCCCCATTTACGTCAGAAGCTATCTCAAGACTGGGAGCGGGGGTCTCCACCGTGGGATAGGATGGTTCTGGGGTCGGCTCCGCCGATGGGGTCGAAACGGGAGCGGGCGTCGCCGTCGGAGCGGGAAGGGGGCTTTCCGTAGGAGCAGGTGTGGGGTGCGCCGTGTGAGCCGGCAAAGGCGTCGCCGTAGTCCTGGGTGTGGGCCTGGGTGGCGGGTCATCGTCGTCTGGCGTTGGCGTCGGGGTCGGCGTGGGGGTCGGAGTTGGAGTAGGGGTGGGGGTGGGCGTCGGGGTCGGAGTGGGTGTCGGGGTCGGAGTGGGGGTCGGGGTAGGCACCGGCTCCCACTGGGCGGTATAAACGGCGTCCCCAGTCACGGTCCCAGCCACTTCCGGCTTCCAGCCCTGGAAACGATAGTCCTTCCGTATGGGGTCCCCGCAAAAATCCGGGGTCTTGTCACCTAAGAGCAGGTCCTCATTTACCTCATCGTCAAAGGCGCTTCCCTCCACTCCGTCCGTATATGTGACCGTATGCGTTAGGTCGGCAAAGGTGATGACCACGTTTCCGTCCCGAAGCATCACCACAAATTGGGGATCGTCGCTGATGAATTTTTCCCGGTCTGACCGGGTGATGGTATAGCCCTCTCCCGGCACCGCCACCACCCGGTAGGGGTGTTCCTCCTCCCGGGTGGGCCGCCGCCAGCGAGTGATACCGATGTGCGCGTTCTCATCCAAGGCCCCTGTGATGGTGATGGGCCGGGTGGGGTCGGTCAGCTCTCCCTCCGGGAAATCATCGTCGTCAGCGTCCAGGTAAAAGTTGTGGAAGCAGCCTTCTCCGCTTCCGGCCTCGTTGTTCCTCACGGTAAAGGTGTCGGAAAGAAACACTTGGAGATAGGGACTGCTCAAAATACCGCCGCCGAAACGCTCCGCGGCGTTCCCGGTCACTTCCCCACCGAAAAGGAGCAGCCGCCCATGGTCACAGCCGATCCCGCCGCCGCTCCCTGCCGCTTGGTTTTCTGTCACCACGCCACCGGTCATTTCCATTGTGGAGTGGCCCCAGGACAAGAACACTCCGCCGCCCTCGCCGGGGCTTTTGATCTCCGTATGGGCGCCGATGTAGTCCAACAGACTTTGGTTTTCCGGCTCCATCGCCCGGCAGGCGCTGATCTGTCCCTCCTCCAGCTTAAGGGAGCCCCAGAGCACGTTGACGCCGCCGCCCTGGTAGCTCTCACAATTTTCAATGCTGCCGCCCCGCAAGGTAAGGCAGCTGTCGTCGCTGTTGACCACCGCCACGCCGCCTCCGGCCCAGGCGCGGCAATTTCGGACCGTGGAGCCCTGCTCCATCACCATGACGCCGCTGAGAAACACACCGCCGCCCATCCAATTGGTCCCTTTGCTGCTATTGTTGTTGCGGTTATTTTGAATGGAGGCTCCGCCGCCCAGGGTAAGGCTGCCGCTCTGCACCGCCACCAGTGGGCCGGAGGCCACCAGCCCTTCCTCATATCCCCCATCAACAATAATATCCTCCAGTCGAAGGTCTGAGGATATCATCAAGAGGGTGGGATGGCCGTTCATGGCGCAGGTGAGCTTATAGACCTCCCGCTCCTCCGTATCAGGGTCATCATAGCTGGTCAGGGTCATGGGCTTTTTCACCGTGGGCACACCGGTGGTCTGGGAGACGTAAAAATCCTCCAGGAGCATGACGGTGCCGCCCTCATATACGCCACTGAGCGCCGCGGCCAAAGAGCCGGTAAGCCACTCGCCGTCTGTTTCAGCCTGATATCGCGCCTGGGCCGCCGGGGCTTTGGAGGGGGCTTCGTTGAGGCCGGGTCCGGCCTCAACGCCGGCCATGGCCGGCGCCGCGTTGAGTACCATACATCCCACCAGCAGCAAACTGAATATCTGTTTCTTCAAGAGTATCGCCTCTGATCCTACGTTTCTTTGTCCACAGCTCCCCTTCTCAAGGCTCTTCCCCTTGGGCGGGAAGGAATAGCTGGTTAGCCAAATCCAACAGGCCCTCCTGGCTGGCCCCAGCGTCCACGCTGAGACTGTATAGCTGACCGGGGACCACGTCGAACCAGGCGATCTTGCCCGCGCTGTCGTCATTCCAGGCCAGCCGGGCCGGGCACCAGCCCACCTCGGCCTCAGTGCGGTGGGCAAAGTCCCCCTCCACGCCGGAGATGTCGGCGAAGTCAGCACTGGTATCGTAGGTAGGGGCGATGCGGTAGGTGCAGGTCACGCCGTCCAAGGTGAAGGTGGTCTCGCCCACCACCAGGTCGCCCAGATAAAAGGCGTTGTAGTGTATATCCTGGGCACCCTCCGGGGCTTGTGTCAGCTGGCGGCCCAGAACGGAGAAAATGTCGTTCACCGTATCCAGCAGATCGGCGGGGGTCATATCGGAGCGGACAGACCACTGGGTCTGGTCGGCATGCCAGCTGACCTGGGCGGTCTGGGCATTGGAGCGCAGAGCGAGGGCTGTCCCGCCGGCATTCCAGTCCATCTGGTCGGTCCATGTCTCGTCTCCGCCAAAGATGTCCTGAGGCTCCTCGGTTCTCCACGCCCGGAGGGTGACGGTGTGGCCGCCCCGGTCAAATTTCGCCTGGGCGATGGGGGTCTCGCTCTGACTGGACAGCAGGTCATAGATCACGTTTTGAACATCTGCCGGAATGGGTAACTTGTAGCCGTACCCGGCAAGATCTTCGACTGTAATGATATTTTCGGGCGTGCCAGGGATCCTGCTCTGCCAAAGCATGGCGCCAAGGACCACACACAGGCAGGCGGCAACTGCCGCCAAGCCCTTCCAATAAGCCTTGAGGCGTTTGGGAATGACCAGGGCCTCCTCCAGCAGGTCGTCATCCACAGCGTTCATAAACAGCAAAAACCGGGCATAAACGCGCTCACTCATACATGGATCCCCTCCTCCTCCATAGCTTGGCGGAGCTTGTTGCGGGTGCGAAACAGGGCGGATTTGACCTTTTCCTCCCCCACGCCGCACGCCTGGGCGATCTCCCTGACGCTCATGCCATACCAGTACCGCCGGAGGAAATATCGGCGGTGCTCCTCGCTTTGGCGGCGAAGAAAGCGGTCAAGAAAGTCGCGGAAGGTCATCTCGTCCGTCACCGTGTCTCCGGGATCAGGCAGACTGCTGCTCAGCTCCCAAAAGGTCTCTTGCAGGGTGGAATCCCGCTTTTGGGCATGGTTGTAGTCCAGTCGGTCCAAGGCCAGATTTCGGGTAATGCGGCCCACAAAGCCGCCCAAGTAGGCCGGGCGCTGGGGCGGGATAGCGTTCCAGGTCTGGACCCAGGTGTCGTTGACGCACTCCTCACTGTCCCGCTCGTCCCACAAGATCCGCCGGGCAATGGCCTGACACATCGCGCCGTATTTTTCCGCCAGGCAGGCGATGGCCTCCTCCGCCCGCCGAAAAAGCAGTTCTATGATCTGGATATCTTTCATCTTTCTACCCCCTTATACTAAATAGACGGCTTTTTCCCCGCTGCCGTTGCGCTTAGGCAAAAGTTTTTTCTGCTCTCTAATGCTTGCCGTTTACTTTGGGGCACGCCTTACCCTTTTCTTTTGTTTTTCTGTTTGGGCTTGACAAAGACCCATTTTCTTAAATATTATTATACGGTGTCCACCCGTGGACAAGTCAAGAGCCGGAGGGGATCAATTTGGATGATTTTTTTACCATCCGCCAGGTGTGCAAAAGCTGCGGCCTTTCCCGGGCCACCCTTTTGCGGATGGAGGAACGGGGCTTGCTGAAGCCCGCCTCCATCGACCCCGAGACGGGCTATCGCTGGTATGACGTCCTCAATGTCTGCCAGGTCACGCAGATCAAGCTGTTTCTCAGTATGGGCATGACCTACGACGACATTGCGCTGTACTACCATTCCGACGGCACCTCCCGGGAGCTTTTGTCCCGGGTGGAGGAGAAATACCTGCACTTCAAGCGGGCCTACGAGGAGATCAAGCTCCGGCTGGATCAGCAGGAGCACCTGGGCTTTGAAGTTGTGGACCTGCCCGAGTACGTCTGCTATACCTGTCGGGACCGGGGGACCTCCTCGGAGGATCACTACTGGACCATGCATCGCCTTTACCGCGAGGCAGTGGAGAAAGGCTATCGGCCCCTGATCTCTGAGCCGCTGTTTCTGGTCAAGGAACGCACCGACTTTATCGAGGGGAAGTTTGAGGACCAGGAAGAAGATTATGTCTGCTGCATCCCACTGGAGCCAGATAACGCCCCGGAGGAGGCGGTGGTCTATCCCGCCTGCCGGGGCCTCTCCTGTCTGGCCTACGGAAGCTACGCCAATGTGCCGGAGGCGCTCAACGCTCTGGGCCGTGAAATTCGGGCGCGGGGCTTACGTCCCGCGGGCTATGTGCGGGTGCTGGGCCTGGTCGCCCCCTATGTGGGCCGGTATATCTCCCCAGACAACTTCGTCACCCGCCTGGTGGTACCCATTGAGGGCTGAGGTCAAAATTTGAAAATGCACCCCACTGAGGAGTACCCGTCCAAGGCGGGCATGCAAGAAAGACAAAGAGAAGGCCGACGCCGTTTGAACGACGTCGGCCTTCTCTTTGCTTTTTGAATGCTTGTTATCGCGGGCGGAGGCTTACAACAGACCGATGAACCGGCTGAGCATCACCACGCACTCGGCGCGGCTGGCGGTGCCCTTGGGGTTCAGCAGGTCCGCCCCAGTGCCCTTCAGGATACCTACGCCCACGCACCAGGTCATGGCCTCCTTGGCCCAATCGGCCACGTCGGCGCTGTCGCTGAATTTGGTCAGCTCGGCCTGGGTCTTCACGTCCATGCCAATGAGCTTGGCATAGCGGAAGAGCATCACAGCCAGCTCCTGGCGGCTGATGGCGTCGTTGGGGGCAAAATCGTTATTGCCCTTGCCGTTGACCACGCCGGTCTTGGCTGCCCAGGCCACGGCGTCGGCGTACCACGCGTCGCCCGCCACGTCGCTGAAGGGATTCTCCAGCCCCTTCTCCCCGTTGGAGAAGCGGTAGAGGATACTGGCCAGACTGCCCCGGGTAATGTCGGAGGTCAGATCAAAGATACGCTGAGCCTCATTCACGCCCTTCACCAGCTCCAACCCCGCCATGTCGTTGACGGCGCCCTCGGCCCAATGGCCCTGGGGCACATCGGTAAAGCCCTCCTCGGGGGTGGGGATGGCGGCGGGGAGGACAGCCTTTATGAGTGTCTCACCAGAGGCGTCGGTAACGGTAAGGGTCTTGTCGCCGGACTTGGTGGTGATCTTCTCCTGTTTGGAGCCATCGGCAAAGACGGTGGTGACGGTGGTGGTCCCGTTCTTATCGGTCTTGGTGGTGGTCTTGGACCCGTCGGGGTTGGTGACGGTGATCCCCTTTTCCTTCTGCCGGGTGGTGGGGACCATCTCGCTGTACCCTCCGCTGCCGGAGCTGAGCAGTTTGATCTCGTCGCAGTTTCGGACCCGGAGGACGCACACCGACACGTCGGAGCTTCCCTCAGGGTGGAGGTAGCTCAGGCCCACCGCCGAGACGGCGTCCCCGACCTTGATCCGTTTGCCTACGGTGTTCTCCCCATTCTTATTGGTGATATAGCCATCGATGAAAATGGTGGCGGCCACGCCGGAATCGTCGGTGAGCTTGAACTGGGAGACCACGCCGCCCTCCATAATGATATCGCTGACGGTGCCCTGGGTCTTCACCAGCCAGCCGCCGTTACGCGCATAATCGGCGGCCTCTTCGGTGGTCAACACCTTAGGCTCCTGGATCTGCGGCTCGGCGTCCAGGACCTCCAGGGAGGTGATCTGGATCTCCCGGTCCCCCTGGTACTCGTCGGTACTGCCGATGACCCGGACCTTAGTGCCGATGGCCAGGCCGCTCTGGGCATATGGGAAGATGGTGATGCCGCCGGTGGCGTCCTGAATATAGATGGAATCAAAGAAGGTGGTGTTGGGGTCGGTGGTGCCGCTGGTCACATAGCCCTCGGCCACAAACATCCGATTCAGCTCGGCCTTGCGGATGTCGGCGATGGGGGTGGCGGGAACGTCCTCCCGGACAGACTTGAGAATGTTCTCATAAATGGTGCGGTTGGCGTAGGGCAGGTCCCAGATGTTGTCCAGCTCGGCCTTGACCTCAAAGTCGGACAGGAACACGCCTCCGGCGGCGAAGACCGTGCCCTCGCCCACCTTCTCGGCGGCCAGGAAGACCACCTGGCCCATATCCACCACGGCGTCCAGAGTATAATCCTTGTTGTTGTACTGATAGGTATAGCTCTTGCCCTCCAGCACGTCCACGCCGTCCTTGTCGCTGTCGCCGCCCCAGGTGGTGTCGAAGCCCATGACCAACGCCTCGCCCTGGCCGGGGTCTACCGAGCAGCCGGAATACTGGCTATAGGTCTGGTAGCTCTCTCCCTCGGCCACGTCTTCCCTGGTGACGATGCCCTTGGTCCACTGGGAATCCTTATTGAACTTCTCGGGATAGAGGCGGAAGGGCTGGCCGCCGTTATGCTCGTTGTCGATGACCTCGTCGTCGTTGATCTTCAGGGTGGAGCCAATGGCGGCAAGGAGCTTGTTCTGCTGTACGGAAGTCTGGTAGACGCTGTTGGCCGCCTTGTCGTCCTGATAGTCGGCCAGACCGCAGACGGCTACCTTGCCGCCGGAGGTCACATAGCTCTTCACCAGCTCCAAAAAGCTCTGGTCATAGGCGGAGGGCACATAGTCCCCGGCGTTGGCGGTGCCCGCCTTCTTGGCGGGGGCGGGAATGACCAGAAGAGCGCAGCTTTCCAGCATCTCGGCGGTGATGGCCTCTCCCGGCTGGATCACCTTCACCTGGACGCCCACCCCGGCGGCGATGGTAGTCATGTTCCCCATGTTTCCGCCGTAGTAGCCGGTGACGTAGTCGTTATAATGGGTGCCGTCCACAATGACGGTGCGGACCATCTCAGCGGGCATGACGGTGAGCTTCAGCTCCTGGGTGTAGGTCTTGTCCATTCCGTTGAGCCGTCCCTTCACCGTAGCCAGAACTGTCACCTGGCCGTCAGTGGGGAAGGTATAGGCAAAGGAGCACTCGGCGGTGCCCAGCTTGGGCACCGAGGCAATGGTGTTATCGGTGTGGAGCACCTTGCCTGTGGCCTTGTCGGTAAAGACGATGGAGGTGATCTCCAGGGCCTTGCTTTCGTTGTTGTAGAGGCTCAGGTCAATGGTCTGCTCCTCCCCGGCCACGGTGATGGCATTCCGGGCGGTCATGGAGCCAACGCCCACAGCCTCCACCTTGCCCAGCCAAATGGGGGCGGTGACGGCAATATCCCCGTCGGCCTGGATGACCTTGATGTAATAGTAGGCGTAAGTGGTGGGGACGGTGAAGGTGACGGTCTCGTTGCAGGTGGCCTTCTCCTCGGCGGCCACCAGGCCGCCGTTGACAATAACCTGCACGGTGGCGGAGCCGGTATCGTCAGGGTCCTTCAGCGCCACCTTGATCTGAGCGGCATCCCCGGAGGGGCCATCCAGAATGGTGCCCATGGTGCTGCCGTCCAGGGTGTAGAGGATCTCCAGGTTCAGGTCCTCGGTGGCATAGGTGCGGTAATTGCGCAGAGCGTCATAAATGCTCTCCCGGTCCAGGCCGTCGGCCAGCACTACGGTGCGCCCGGTGTTGGCGTCGCCCCAGTGGCCCTTGTGGTTGTCCTGGTTGTTGGTGGGGGCCACGTGCCAGCCCTTATCCAGGGCACGGGTATAGTACTCATAGCTGGGGAAGTAGCCCGAGGAGCCGATGGCGCCCTCGCCGTTGCCCACCTCGATGGTGGTGATAAGGGCGTCCAGCTCCTCATCATAGTGGGCGAAGTCGGAGAAGTCGCCGAAGGTGGTACCGGGGTGGTTGAACTGGTTGATGGAACCCGGCTGGGTCTTCAGGGTGGCGTAGTAATTTTGCAGGGCGGTGCCATAGGTGGAATAGTCCGCCTGGGTGCGGCTCTGAAAGCCAGGGGTATTAAAGGTATTCATATGCCCCAAGCCGTTGGACCAGGTCATCTCATAGCCGTAGATGCCCACGAAGGTATCGTCGCTGTGGGTATCGGCCAGCTCATGCCCCTCCACCCACTCACTGCTCATGGAGCCGTCGGCAATGGAGGCACTGTCGGCGTTGTCAAAGGAATTGGAGTGGTCGGTGACGGCCAGGAAGTCGATGTTCCAAGCCTCGTCCAGCCCCTTGGCATGTTGGAAAGCCTCGTCGCAGCTGCCTGCGCCGTCGGAGTAGTTGGTGTGGGAGTGGATCTGGCCGAAGTAGAGCTGGTAATCGGCGTTTTCCCGCTCGGTAAAGGTGCGGGTGGCCAGGGCGCTGTCGCTGAAGCCCGTCTTGACCGCGTAGGCCCGGACGGTCATGGAACCAAAGCCCTTGGCAAGAGCGATGGGGCCAGTATATTCCTTGTAGTCCTCCGGGGCCTCCCCGGTGGTGGAGTAGTAGATGACCGCCCCCTCCGTAGCACAGGAGAGGGTGACCTCCACGCTGCCCACAGCCTCAGCGATATACACGCCGCCGCCATTCGGCTCCATTTTCACCGTGGCCACCGTTCCGGCGGCATAGGTGAAGACCCGCTTGACGCTCTGGGCCTTGCCAGCCGCGGTGGCGTAGACCTCCAGGTTGGCGGGCAGAACGTCGGGCAGAACGGGCTTGGCGGTAGCGTCATAGGTCAGGAAAGCTCCCTGGCCATTGAAGCGGTACTGGATGGCGGCGCCGGCGGTGGCCGAGGTCATGGTCAGCTCAGTGCCCGCGGCCTGGTCCTCCTCCTTGCCGTCGGGGTCCACGCTGACGTAGCCCGTAATGTCATCGGAGAGGATGGGGTGGCCGGAGAGGACAACAGAGTCCATCCGCACCACGCCGGTGGCGCTGGGGGCGCCGTCTCCCTTGGCCTTGGTATTGCCCGCCACCAGGCGGATCAGCAGATTATCGGCGTTCTCCGCCCCCACAGGCACGTCAAAGGTAAAGGAGACGTAGGCGCCGGGGTTAAGGGAGGTCTTGGCAACGCCGTCGGTGATCTTGCCGCTGCGGGTACCGGAGTCCACCAGCACGCCGCCCTCATAGGTATTGTAGCCATACTCATAGGAGCCGTTGGTAAAATTCACAAAGTCGGCGCCGTTGGTGGAATACTGGAGCTGGAAAGTGCCCGGGCCAGAATTGGAGGCTCGCAGCCGGAAAGACAGGCTCAGCTTGCCCCAGCCAGCAGCGGACGCGGCCAGCTGGAGATAGTCGTCGCTGCCGGAGCCCAGGCCTTTACCGCCCATGTAGTAGCTGGTGCCGCCGGTGGTGGGGGTACTGGTAGTAAAGGGCTGCACCGCCGCGCCGCTGACTACGGCGGTAAAGGCGGCGTTGTCGTCCTTCATATCCCCTGTCTGAAAGAGGTCGCCCTTGATTGCCCGGACGGTGTCCTCCAACTGGCTGCCGCCTCCCCAGGAGGCCACGGCCTCCTCCACGTCGGCGTCCACCGCGGCGGGGATGACCAGATCCTTGAAGAACTGCATGGTGAAAATATTCTTGTCGGCGTCAGTCCCCTTGTAGCCGTAGGTGGTGAAGTTGCCGCTGTAGACCTCGATACACTGGTTGTAATTGCCGTTATAATTGGCTACGGTGTTTTTCACCAGCCAGCCGTTGTCCAGGCTCTCCAGCGCCCACTTGGCGGCGGTGGCGGAGCCAGCCTCCACCAGGGTCAGGCTGTTGCCGGTGGCAGAGGTGTCGAGCACCTTGCCGTCAGGGGCAGTGAAGGTATATTTGCCATCGGCGTCCACGGAGGCGGTGAGCCGCAGCTCAGAGCCGTCCACCACCAGGGCGTTGCCCGCGGCGGTGGCAGCAACGCCCTTCAGCCGGGTGCCGCTGGTCGTGGCGGTGAGAGCCATGCCGCTGTTGGGTTGGTACATCACCACCACGTCGCCATCGGCGGGCTTATAGAAAGTCTTGCCAGGCTCGGGAGGATCAGGAGGCGTTGGCGGGTTCTCCCCACCATCAGTGGTCACATTGTCTTTGGACACAAACTGGAAAGTATAAATACTCTCATCTTTTCCCATCCCATAGGTGGTAAAGCCACTGTAATACTCTACGTACTGCGCCTTATTGCCACTGTTGGCGTTCACATTACGGATAAGATATCCATCGCCGGAAGCGGTCTCTAACGTCCAGAGGCTGTAGTCGTCGGCTGCGTCCACCAGAGACAGGCTGTTCCCGGTGGCTCCGGTGGTCAGATACTTTCCTCCGGTAACCAGATAATAGAAATTGTCCTCGGTCAGTGTGGCGGTGAATACCGCTGCGGTCTCGGTGGTGGTCAGCTTGTCCTCGGCCATAGTTGCCGCTACACCCGTCAGCTTTTTCCCGCTGGCGGAAGCCGTCATGGCAAGGTTGTCCTTGGCGTAGAAGATCACTACCTCGCTGTTGTTTGCAAGAGGAGTCAGGGGCGTGTTCACTGTATAAGTAAACTTCGCCACATCGCTGTCATCCAAGGCTCCGGTGGTGTCATGGGCCTTGACAAAAAGGGAAACCTCCCCGGCGGTATCCAGCGTGTACACATTGCCCTCCAGGGGCGTCCACGTGTCGTTGGTATCGTCGTTGTCAGCAGTATAATCGGTGCTGACGGAGTAGATCACGTTTTCTGTGGAGCAGGAGAAGATCACCGTGGCACCCTGTACCACGGTGCCCCCGTTAACGGGGGCGGCTGCCGTCGGCGTCTCCACTTTGGTAGCCGCGGGAGCGTTGACCACATAGATATCGTGAATACGGCTGTTGTTACTGGCTCCGGCGGTACCGTCGGTGGGGTAGAGACGGATATATACCGTATCCTGATCCAGCAGCGCATTGGGCAAGGTGATATTCAGCGCCGGGGCCGTCACCTTGCTGGTTCCCAAAGCGTAGGCATCCCCCACCGCGGTAAAGGTCACTCCGTCGGTAGAGTATTTTGCCTGGAAGTGCTTGGGGCCACTTGCCGTAGAATATTGACCCGCCCGCAGAACAAGGGTATCCTGAGTAATTCCTTTTGTAGAAAAGGTAAGCTGCCAATAGGAATCGTCCGGCGTCCAGTTGTTAAACCAAACCGTCTGGTTGGACTTAGTGGAGTTGACTGCCGGAGTATCCCCGGTAGGGGTGCCAGCGCCGCCACGGGTCAACTCGGCGCCGTCCTTCATGGTGCCGTCCACCGCCGGAATGGGAATTGGCATTTTCCCCGTGCCGTTGGTGGCATCAGTAACCAGCGTATCGGCCCACTTGACCAGTACGGTCTCCTCTGCCGCCATCGCCATTCCCGGCAGCAGCCCTAGGGTCAGAGCCGCAGCCACCAGCAGACTGAGAAGCCGTTTTGTCCTTCGTTTCATCATTTCATACCCCTTTCTCAAGTTCCTCTCCCTGGAGGGTATTCTTATTTTTATTGTACCACCTTCCTCTGGGCCTTTCAACCTTACCCGGAAGATTTTTCGTCGATTTTTCCCTCTTTTTACATTCCTGGGATGCAATAGCGGCCTTTTTGTGGTACAATGGTCTTACTCTCTCAGGAAAGTGTGTGAGACCCATGAAAGACCTCTCTCCCGCCGCCCGTGGGCGGCTGATACAGGCTCTTGCTCTGGCCCTGTCCCTGCTGGTGTGCGTGGGGCTGTTTTTCTACGCCCGCTCGGGCCGCTCGGGCTACGATCCCTCCGGCCCCGGCGTCAGCTACCATACAGCCCGGGTGCTGGAGGTCCTCTCCGACAACACCGCCGTGGACCCCACGGTGGAGAACGTCCGCCGGGGCAGCCAGACCCTCCGGCTGGAGCTGCTCTCCGGCCCCCACGCCGGGGAGGAGGTCGTCACCGAAAACTACCTCAGCGCCTTTTATAACGTCTACGCCCACCCCGGAGACACCGTCAGCGTCTCGGTAAACACCCTCTCCGACGGGCAGTTCTCCGTCAGCGTCTATAACTATGACCGTGCCCTCTGGCTCTGGGTCTTTGTGGCCCTGTTCATACTGGTCCTGATCCTGGTGGGGGGCCGTCAGGGACTCCGGGCGGTGCTGGGGCTGGCTGTCACCGTCTTCTGCGTTCTCTTCCTTCTGATCCCCCTGTTGGTCCAGCGGGGCTGGAGTCCCATTCCCACCACCCTGGCCATGGTGGCCTATACCACCTTCGTCTCCTTCGTCCTTTTGGGGGGCGTCCACACCAAAACCATGGTGGCCGCCCTGGGCAGCTTTGGCGGGGTGGCCCTGGCGGGGGGCCTGGCCTGGAGTGCATGCAAGCTGGTGCACATCTCCGGTATGAACATGGACGAGGCGGAATCCCTCCTCCTCACCGCCGTAGACAACGGCCTGAAGATCAAGGGGCTGCTCATCTGCGGCGTCCTCATCGCCGCCCAGGGCGCGGTAATGGACATCGCCATGTCCATTACCTCCGCCGTCCACGAGCTTCACACCGTAGACCCCTCCCTCACCCCCCGGCAGCTCTTTCGCTCGGGGATGAACATTGGCCGGGACGCCATGGGCACCATGGCCAACACCCTGGTGCTGGCCTTCGCGGGCACCTCGCTGAATATGATGATCTTCATCTATGCCTATGACGTGTCCTATGTCCAGCTCATCAACACCGACTTTGTAGCCATCGAGGTCATCCGCGCCCTGTCGGGCAGTATCGGCATCATTCTCACCGTCCCCCTGGTGGCCTTCATCAGCGCCGCTCTCCTGGGCCGCAAGCCTTGACGACAGAGGTTTGAGTTTGTATAATGGATACATACTTATATTTGGAGGAGCACCCCATGAGCGCTGTCGTCAAAAAACATATCCAAAACCTTACCCTGTCGTCCATGTTCCTGGCTTTGGGCATTGTCCTGCCCTTCCTCACCGGGCAGATCCCCAAGGTGGGCAATATGCTACTGCCCATGCACATCCCCGTGCTTTTATGCGGACTGATCTGTAGTTGGCAGTGGGGCGCTCTGGTGGGCTTCATCACCCCTCTGCTCCGCTTCTCCCTCTTCGGCGCGCCTCCCATGCCCATGGGTATCTCCATGGCCTTTGAGCTGTGTGCCTACGGGCTGCTGGTGGGACTGCTTTATGGCCGTTCCAAGTGGAAGTGCACCGTCTCCCTCTACCGTTCCCTGCTCATCGCCATGGTGGGTGGGCGCATTGTCTGGGCCGCCGCCCGGATGGTGCTGATGGGGGGGGGGCAGCTACCCTTCAGCTGGGAGCTCTTCCTCTCCGGGGCCTTTCTCACCGCCATTCCCGGTATCATTCTTCAGCTGGTGCTCATCCCCGCCATCATGGTGGCCCTAGGCCGGGCTAAGCTGGTGCCCTTTGGCCAGGACAGCCGTGAGACCTCCGTCAACTGACACCTGCTCTCTGAATGATAAAAGGAAGACGCCGCGTTTGCGGCGTCTTCCTTTTTGTAAGCGGGGGACAATTTACTTGATGAGGGTGATGAGACGGTTGAACATGACCGCTATCTCCGCGCGGGAGACCTGGGCAGTGGGGTCAAGAACATTACCTCCCTTGCCCTGAAGGATGCCCGTCTTGACGCACCAGGCCACGCCGTCCATGGCCCAGATGCCGGTGTCGGCACCGTCGCTGAACTGCATCAGAGCAGCCTTCTCAGCACTGGTGTCAATCCCGATCAGCCTGGCGAACCGGCTCAGCATCACAGCCATCTGCTGCCGGGTGATGGTATCCTTGGGGCCAAAGGTATTGTTGGAATAGCCCGTAACCACGCCGGTGTCAGCTGCCCAACCCACAGCATCGGCATACCAGGCATCGTTCTCCACGTCTACAAAGTCGCTGGTCATGCCCACGGCGCCGTTGGAGAACCGGAACAGGATGACAGCCACAGAGCCCCGGGTAACGGGAGAGGTCATATCAAAGATAGCCGCCTCCTGGCTCACGCCGCCGACTACGCCCAGGCCCGCCATGGTGTTGATGGCGCTCTCGGCCCAGTGGCCCTTGGGCACGTCGGTGAACTTCTCTTCAGGGGCAGGAACGGTGGCAGGCAACTTGATCTCCACCTGCTTCTCGCCCTTGGGGGTAATGACAGTCAGTGTCACATCGCCGTTCTTGGTGGTCACCGTCTCCACCTTGCCGCCGTCGACAGCCTCCATGGTAACGGTCTTGGTGCCCTTGGAATCGGTCTTTGTGGTGATCTTGTTGCCGTTGGCGTCCGTGATGGTCTGGGACGGGCGCTTGGAGCTGGAGCTGCTGCCGCCGGAGCTGCCACCGCCGGAACCGCCGCCACTATCCTTGGCGGTAACGCTCACCACGCAGGTAGCGGTCTTTTTGCCGTCAGTGGTCTCGACGGTGACGGTGGCCCTCCCCACCTTGACCGCGGTGACCTTACCGGTCTGATCCACCGTCACCACGGCGGTGTCGCTGGAGATCCAGTACACGCTCTTGTCGGCGGCATTGTCGGGAGCCACAGTGGCCACCAGCGTGTCGGTAGCGCCCTCCCGCAGGGTCAGAGAGGTCTTGTTCAGCGTCACGCCGGTCACCTTCACCGGCCCCACCACAGGGGGATCCTCCCCCTCGATGGTAAACTGCACGGTATCCAGAGCTGCCGCCGCCTTCATTACACCGCCATAGGCGAGAATGTTGGCCATACCCCGGTCGTTGGTGTCCAGCTTATAGTCGCCCTTGGCAATATAGCTGCCGGAGGCGGTGTCGAAATTGGGGTACTTATTGGTGGCGCTCACCTGCTGAGTCTTTTCGGTGACCTTGGTGGCCTGGTTGGTGCCTGCGCAGCCGGAGAAGTCATCCTGATAGCTCTTGCAGGCGCCTATGGGCAGGGCGGGGCTCTCATTCTTGGTGGCCTCCAGGATCACGGGGTTCTTGCAGTTTTTGAAGGTGTTGTACTCCGAGAAAACGTAGGCGTTGCCCCGCAGGCTCATGCAGTAGCTCGACTGGTTCTCGTAGAAGTTGTTGTAGATGTGCATGTCCGCCTGGCGGCCCAGGGGCGCGCGGCTCTCCACGTTCTTCCAGTGATTGTGGTGCCAGGTAATGTGGTACTGCTGAACCTTATCGGCGGCGCCCACCAGGCTGGTCTTGTGGTTGCGCTCGAAGTAGTTGTAGCTCATGGTCATATACTGGCCGGACTTGAAATCCATAGCGCCGTCGCCCTGCTTCTTGTCATCCTCGGCGGGGTTGAGAATATCGCTGGGACGGTAGAAGGCGCAGTTGTGGACCCAGGCGTGGGACACGCCCTCCTCGATGGATCCGTCATTTTTGGCTTTGCCGGTGATCTCAACACAGTCCTCAGGAACCTCCTTAAAGGAGAGATTGCGAACCTCGAAATTCTTGCCGTAGTTGCTGTTGGTAGCGTCGGCGGCGTCGCCGGCAAAGCTGACGCCCCAGCCGTGGATGGTGGCGTCGGGGCCAATGCCCTCGATGGTCACGTTCTTGGCGTACTTCATATAGCACATACTGCCGTTGCTCTTGCCCTGCTCAAATGCGCTCACACCCTGGGGGGCCTTGACGGTGCCCAGGATACGGATCACCAGGGGCTTGTTGACGCGGCTAAGCTCCATCAAGATCTTGGGGGCCTCGCCGCCATTGGGGCCGTTGGTTCTGTACCCGGCGGTATTCAGGATATTGCCGATGCCGGACAGGGACTTGCTGCCCACAGTCAGGGTAACGGTATCCTTGTTGGCGTCGGTGACATAGAGCACCACGGCGTTGTCTTTCAGGGTGCCGTCGTCCTTGTAAGCGCCCACGCCCTCGGTGTAGGGGGTGCAGGTGCTGTCCTCGGCCACGGTCTGGTGGGCAAAGCCGGAGCGGTCATGGGCCTTGACCTCAATACCCTTGGCCACATAGTCCCTGCCCTTGATGGTGACAGTCAAGTCGTATGTTCCCGCCTTCAGGCCGGGGACGTCGATACGCACGCCGTCTCCGGCGTCCCGCACCAGATACTCCAGATCGGCGCCGGTGAGCGCGCCGGTGGCGGCGCCGGACCACTTGACGGCGGTGACGTCGGCATCGGCCACGCCCTCCAGCTCGGCAAACAGGCTCTCAAGCCAACCTCCGGCGATCATGCCCTCCACAGGCACGGTGGTGGGATCATCTGGGTTATCAGGATCATCGGGCTGTTGTGCGCCACCGCACAGAGTTTTGCCATCCACAACTAAAGTGATATCGCTGTAGGTCACATCCATATTCCGGGCGCAGAACATGCCAATATAGGTGTACGCACCGTCAATGGTGTCGATGGAGTAGTCATAGGTCATGGATACCCCGTCGATGGAGCAGGCGTAGTTTCCGTCCACGCTGCGGACGATGCTCAGCTCGTAGTCCTGGCCCACCGCCAGGGGCTTGGCCAGGGACAGGGAGGCGTTCTTACTCAAGCTGCCGCCCTTACGGGCGAAGTTGACTCCGCTCCCGTCACCCAGGCAGCCGGCGGTCACATAATCGCTGGCTAAGGTCAGGCTGTCATTTTTGGAGCTTTTGTCGATGTACATATCATCCCGGGCCATCAGGCCGAAGCCGCCCTGATTGAGATTGGAGACTTCGGTGTTGATACTGTTCACATGCCCCTTGGCTTTCAGGGCAAAGGGCTTGTCGGCGGGAACCTGATAGTAGTACATGACGAGGCCGTCCGCAGTGCTGCTGATCTTGCTCTTGCCGTTTAACACCGCAATACGCATCTTGCCATCCGCCGTGGTCTCCCGGACATGGTTGGTGGCGCTGGCGCTGCCGGCCAGGTCGCCCATGGCGGTACCGTAAAAGGCGGCCTTTGCGGAGGCCACATAGGGGTCACACTGGGTGCTCTGGGTATCGGGAGGGCTGTAGGGGAGGGTAGCCGGGTCCACCCAGCCGGGATTTTGCACCAGTAGGGTGGCCTTGTCCAGCGAAGCCGCTACCTTGGCAGAGTCGATATGTCCGGCGATATCCAGACTGGTGAGCTTGGCGATCTCTCCTGCCAGGATCTGGGCCACCACCTGGGCTCCGTAAGCGTTCAGGTGAGTGTTATCCACGTTCTTATTGGCCAGCCATGCGTGGAAGTTTTTCGATTCCTCCGTGCCCACGGCGTCATACTTTTCCTTGGTCAGAGTGGTCATGTCCACCACAGGAACGCTCAGCTCGGCACCCAGCTTGCGGATATCCTCGGCGTAGTCGCCACCATTGGCCTGGTGGAGCTTATCAGCGCCCCAGCTCGTGCTGTCGGTCCGGCGGACGATGGGGGTACAGAGGATGGGAGTAGCGCTCTTGTCCTGGGCCACCTTAATGTAAAGGTCAGTCAGGCTTTTGGCAAAGCTCCCTTCGGTGGTGGAGGTGCCGTTGGGCGCGGTGTAGTGAGCCTCGTCGGTCTTCTGGTCGTTGTGGCCAAAAGCAATGAGAAGCGTGTCCCCCGCCTTGATACCGGCGGTCAGTGCGTCATAGTTGGCCTTGGACTCGATGGGGAAGCTCTTGGAACTCCGGCCCGAGACGGCCAGGTTCTTCACCTCATAGGTGCCGTCTACATAGCCCTTTAAGGCTGTGCCAAAGCCGCAACGCTTATAGAAATAATTGCCATCCGTATCGGCGGCATAGTCGCACCCTGTGGAATCGCCCACGATCCACAGGGTGTGCTCCGGCGTGGCCGCCAGGGCGCCCAGGGGCATCAGCCCCAGCATCAGCGCCGCTGCACACAGTGTGGAGAGCAGGCGCTTGAATTGCTTTTTCATCTTCCGTTACCTCCTGGATCTTGAATTACAGACGCCTGTGTCGGGATAGAAACAGGCCCTGCCGCTCTTTATTCAGCTCATTTTAAGCTCCATTGTCCCCACGCCGTAACGGCGTGGGGACAATGGGCGAAACGCGCTTGCTATTTATTTGATCAGCTCGATCATCCGCTCCAGCATTACCGCGGCCTCAGCGCGGGAGACGGAACTGGCTGGATCAAGGATATTGCCGCCCTTGCCCTGGATGATCCCCTTCTGGACGCACCAGGCCATACCATCGATGGCCCACAGCCCAGTGCTGGCGGCATCTCCAAACTCAGCCAGCACAGCGGCGTCGGCCCGGGTATCCATCCCCAGCAGCTTGGCATAGCGGGCCAGCATAACAGCCATCTGCTCCCGGGCAATGAAGTCATTGGGGCCAAAGGCATTCTCGGTGTAGCCGGTGACCACGCCGGCGGAGGAAGCCCAGCCAACGGCGTCGGCGTACCAAGCGTCCCCGGACACATCGACAAACGTCGTTTTCTTCCCATCCGTACCATTGGAGAGCCGGAACAGGATGGTGGCGATGGAGCCGCGGGTGATGGGAGAAGTCATGTCAAAGATGTTTGCCTCACTGCTCACGCCATTGATCATACCCATACCGGCCATAGCGTTGATAGCTCCCTCGGCCCAGTGGCCCGCGGGCACATCGGTGAACTCGTTCTCAGGGGTGGGGATAACGGCGGGCAGCTCCACCTTGGCCTGGACCTTGCCCTTGGCATCGGTGGCGGTGATGGTCTTGTCGCCAGCCTTGGTAGTGACGCTCTCCACCTTAGACCCATCGGGATTTTGGATGGTCACGGTAACGTTGCCCTTGCGGTCAGTCTTGGTGGTGGTCTTGGAGCCGTCGGGGTTGGTGACGGTCTCGGTCTTGCTGCCGGTGGAGGAGGGCACGTTACTGCTGCTGCCGCCGGAGGGCGTGGAAGGCGTGGGGTCCTTGCCAGGTTCGTCGCTACTGCCGGGGTTCAGCTCTTTCGCCTTGGCTGCAATATCGTCAAAGAGCTTCTGGCCGTAGCCCGTCCAGAAAGGCGCGGGGGCGTAGTCGTCCAGCCAACTGTTGGCAGTCAGCTTGCCTTCTCCATCCACGACAAACTGCGTCTTGCCCCCGGTGGTGTTGCCCTGGACCTTAGCGGGGGCCTTGACGGCCTTGGAGATGGGCAACTTCATGTCCTGAATAGCCCTGGCCACGATGGCCGCCTCGATCATGCCGCCCAGCTTATTGTTGTGGGTGCCGTCGGCCTGGCCGGGACTCTTTTCATACATGATCTGCTCACCGTAGGTCTTATTGCCACTGTTGGCCTCATCGCCCTTCCATGCGTTCTCGTAGAGAGTCTTGGTCAACTCGAAGCCGTCCAAAAACAGTACGTCCTGCTCCTGGGCAAGTTGCTTCACCGCAGTACAGTAGGAATTGGTCTTCTCCTCTTTAGGCAGGCTGTCCTTGTCATGATGGGGCCGGATAGTACCGTCGCTGTTATAGTACATCCGGGCCACGGGGGTAACCAGCACCGGAGTGGCGCCGGCGGCCTTGGCCACGTCGATGTACTGCTGGAGGAACCACTTGTAGGTGCCGCCGGTGTATTTGCCGTCCGCACCCTTTTCTCCGGGAGTGGAGGGATACACGCCACCCACCGGATCGCCCAGGGGCACGTAGCGACCATCCTTGTCGTAGGCGTCATTGTGGCCAAACTGGATAAAGAGGTAGTCCCCTTCTTTGATCTGGCTGGGGATCTTATCCCCGTCCAGCACGTGCTGCTCCTCCATGAGAGAGCGACTGCTGGCGCCGCCCTTGGCGTAGTCCACCACGGTGACGGAGTCTTTGTTGAAGTAGGATTGGAGGAACTCGCCCCAGGAGCCTTCGTTCCGGGCTTTCCCGCTGGTGTACATACCTGCGGCGGAGTAATCCATCACGGTAGAGTCGCCCACCAGGAAGATGTTCACCCCGTCGCCCAGCTCGGCGTCGCCGCTGCCGCTGGGATCTTCGTACTCGTTGATGACCTTCTCCGCCACGGTAGCGCTCCCGGCTTCGCCGGTCTTACCGCTGATGGTGGTAGGTGTGACCACAACTTTGATCTGGGCGTCCACGTCCTCCTTGGCGATTTTATAGCTCTTGCCCAGCGTGGCGCTGGAGGTGTGGATCAAGGTCTCTACGCCGTCCTTGACCCGGTACCACTGGATGAGGGAGTTGTCATTGGCGTCGTTCTCTCCCAGGGAGTAGGTCACGGTCAGGGTGTGGCCGATCTTGGGCAGGTTGATATCGCCATTGTCGGTGATGGCGGGAGTCTTACCCGCGGCAAAGGCCACGGTGGCGGCCTCTTCCTTATAGTAGTAGGGTACCCAGGCGCCGAAGTAGTCGGCGATCTTCACGGCGTCGGCCTGGGCTTGGGTGGCCATGGTGTTTTCCACGCGGCCGGAGACATCCACTGCCGTACCGTCGGCCAGCTTGGTGCCAAACTCTTTATACTGGGCGTTCTTGGCCAGAGGGGCCTTGCCCTCGCCGCCCCAATCCATCCAGCCCCGGCCGTTGATGACGTTGGTCTTTTCCAGCTGGGTGTTGAGGAAAAAGACGGCGGCTTTCTCCCCCCAGGGGCGGCCAAAATAGCCGGGGGCCACAATGAGCTTGCTGCCGGCGGTGACGGCGCAGCTGCGGAAGAGGTAGCCCACGTCGCCGGCGTTGCTTCGAACGGCGGTAATATAGCCCGCCTGGGACTTCTCGCTGTATCCTTTCCAGTTGAGCCGGCAGGTGTCGAAGACGCACTTGCTGGCCGTATCGCCGAAGATGTAGTCGGTCTGGCCCTCGATGAGGCAGTTCTTGAAATAAGCCGTGCCATTGGTATAGACCGTATCCTGGCTGGAGAGGAACTTACAGTTGAAGAACTCGTTCTCGTTGGCCTCCACGCAGATGGCGGCGGCCCGCTCGGTGGCGGCCTTGCTCTCCACGTCCAGGGCGTAATCCCGCTCCAGCAGGATGGTAGTCTTGGTAGACTCCACGCCGTCGGAGAGCTCCTCGTCGGTGAGGGCGTAGTTCAGGGAATTTTCAAAGGTGATCCCCTCGGCCCGGAAGCCCCGGCCTTTCACCCGGACGGTGGTGCCCCAGCGGTCGGCGATGGCCTTTTCGTACTTGTCAAAGGCCAGCTCCGGGTCGTAGAAGCCATTGGAGCTGAAGTACTTGTAGCCAATGCCGTAGTACCAGGTCAGCTTGACCTCCTTGTCGGGGGTGTCGTTCATAAAGGTGACATAGGGGGTGTTGAGCACGATCTGCTCCCGGTAAACGCCGGGGGCGATATGGACTGTGACCCGCTTGGCCTCGCTGTCCACCCCCATGCGGGAGATGGCGTCCAGCGCGCCGTTCACGGTCTTATAGTGGTTGCTTTTGCCCTCGTAGGCCTTGCCCACATACACATCGGCGGTCCACTCCACGGCGGGCTTCTGGGTGGTGGAGACGAAGAGCAGGTCCTTCTTCACCTCGCCGCCCTTCACCACCACGTGGGTCTTGGTGGCATAGCCGTTCACGGTAGCCTTGGCCAGGTACGCGCCGTCCCGGAGCTGGGCGGTGTAGCCGTCGCCGGAGATGGTGGCGGGATAGGTGTAGCCGTCGTCCACATTCTCAAACTCCAGCTTGGAGACAGTGGCGGTCAGGGCGGCATAGGCGCTGTCGGGATACAGCGGCGCGAAGCGGTCGTCATCGTCCAGGGTCACGAACTTGCCGCTGGCCTTGTTCATCGCTTTCAGCTCCACGGTGATCCTCTGCCCGGTCAGGTCAGCCTCGCTGTTTACCGTGGCGGGGGAGTTGACCTGGTAGTCGTTGACCCCAGTCAGCTCAATGGTATACTCCACACCGGGCTCCAGCTCGGCGGTGAAGGTCATGGCCGTCTTATCCAGAGTGAGCTTAACTACCTCGCTGCCGTTGGCCGCGGCCTCCTCGCTGGGGACCATGGTCACCACCAGCCCGGCAAGGTCATAGCCGTCGGCAAAGCCCTCGACGGCGCCGGAGTAGGTGTAGAGCTGCTTCTCCTCCACCGCAAGGGTCACATCGGCCTTGCCCGTCAGGGACTCGGCGTCGGTGGTAATGACTTTCTTGGTGGCGGCGGTAAAACCAAAGCCCCGCGCTCCGGTGAGAGTGGCGGTGTAAGTGAAGCCGGGAGCCAGGGTGGCGGTAAAGGTCTTGGTGGTCTTATCCACCTCCGCCGCCGTTTTCTGACCGGTTGTCTGGTTGATGAACTCCACGCCATAGTCGGCGGCAGAGAAGCCGGCGGGGAGGGTGATGGAGCCGCTGACGGCTACGCCGGGATAGCGGACGACCCGGTAATAGAGGGGCTTTCCAGCGGCTGTGGCCCAGAGCTTGTAGGTACCGTCGGCCTCAGCCACGAAGACACAGGGGTCGGTGCCGCCCTTACCGCCGCGGGGGGCGGTGTCGTGCTGGTCGCTCCCCTGGAAGTTGAACTCCACCTGACTGCCGTCGCTGCTGCCCAGATAGGCCACCACCTTGTCCCCGGCAAACGTGCGGGCGATGGTGGCATACCGCCTGTTGTCGCCGCCGGTGCCGTTGCAGTAGTATGCGCCGGCGGCGGTGTAGCCGTCGGTGAAGGCGTTGGCGTAGGTGGCCCCGGCATTCTTGCCCAGGGCGGCCTTGAAGTCGGCGTCGTCCACGTCGGAGTAGAGGCGATCGCCGGGTTCGATGGTAAGGGTCAGATCCCCAAAAGCAGGGACGCTCTTTATAATGGCGAGGTTGCCCTTATAATCGCCGAACACATCGGCCGCCACCCAGGCGGCGGGGGTGATATTGTTGTTGTAGTCCTCTCCGGCCTCCGCCTTGGCGGCGAAGTCCCACACGTCGATCTTCCGCGCCGTGGGCTTCTCCACGTCGTAGACCACGCTCAGGGCGTGGACATAGACCTCCTTGCTGTTCACGCTGTCGGTAAAGGTGAGGACCACATCTCCCGACGCGCCCTTGACGGTAAATTTATTGCCGTCGGCGCCGCTTTCATCCACCGCGGCCGTGGTCACGGCCAGGTCGGCGCCGTTATTGGCGGTCATCGCCACATTCGTTCCGCCGCCATAACGGCAGGTCGTCACGGTGAGCGTCGCCGTTTTTCCCTCCGGGAGGTGAACGGTCAGCGTGCCGCCGTTGGCGCTCTTGGGTCCGTGGCCGTTGCCGGCCGCCCAGTCAAAGGAGGAGCTCCACTCCAGGCCCTCGGCGTAAAAAGCGTCCTCAGAGGCCTTGAAATTATACTCTTTGTCTTCCCCGCTCAGCTTACTGGTCTGGGGGTACAGCACCCGGACGGCCAGGTCGGCGGTAATGGCCTCGCCGCTGGTGGGCGTGGCGGTGACGGTGAGGGTGGTCTTGCCGGGGTTCTGAGGAGTTATGGTAATGACTCCGTCATTACCCACTGTGGCTGCCACAGTGGCTTCGCCGTCAGAGGCGGCGGCGGTGATGGAGAACGCCGCCCCGCCGCCGTTGTCCACAGTGGCAGTGACGGCGGCGGTCTCCCCCATCTTCACCAGGACGCTCTCCGCGTCCAGCTTCAGCTCAGGGGCAAGGACGGCAGGGGTTTCTGCCAGCGTAATGGACTTGATGTAACTGGTGCCCACTGCCTTCAGGGTGGCGGTGCCCGCCTCGCCTACGTAACGGAAAGTTATCTCGGCGTCGCCATTGTCGGGATTTGTCTTCTTGGTGCTTGCGTCCTCCCCCAACTGAAGGCTCCACGAATAGCCCACGCTCACCTTGATGTCACAGTTCCCCGGCACCGAGATGCCGATAGAGCCGCCGTTGCCCATGGTAACGCCGTATCTTGTACCGTGGTACTTGACGGTATTCATGGTCAGGTTGCTGAAACGGTCAGCCTCAATCATGCTCACTTGCGCCGTGTAGGCGTTGCCTTCTTTATCTTTGGCAGAGTCCGCTGTGGTAAAATCCCAGGAATCGCCTATGGCGGCATAGGTCGGCTCCTGCGGCTCAACGTATTCTTTGATCTCAATGCCTTTGATGTAAGTTTGCGCGTTCGCTTTCAATTCAACGCTGCCGGCGCTGCCGGTATAGGGAAACACCAAAACAGTGGCAGCAGAACCGTTCCCTGCTGAAACTTCTGTTTTGTCACCAAGGGTAAGATTCCAGCTATAGCTTGCCTCCACTTCAATATTACACTGCCCTGTCACCGGGATGGTGATGGTGGCAGCCTTCATATCCATGCCATGCTGGTCACCGTTTTTATTGAGCGCCTGGCTGAACGTCAATCCCTTATAAGAGGTTTGACCGCTGTAATCGCTGACTTCGACAAATGTCCATTTATCTCCCACCGCGCCGGTGAGGTCCCCCTCTGCCGCGCTGGCGGGCAAAACGGACAATGACAGCACCATCGCCAGGGACAGTGCTGCCGCCAGGATCTTTTTGCCTCTCACTTTCATTGAAGCTCCTCCTCTTGATGTTCGGTCTTTTTTGCCCTCCGTAGGCGCAAGGGTTTACTTAGTTAGATTTTACCAAAAAATGAAGGAAACAGCAAGTCCCTTTTTTCGTTTTTGTACAAAACCCAGGTTAGGAAATAAGATGCCGCCCCGGACGGTATCCCGTCCGGGGCGGCCTACATTTATCCAAACCTGGCAGTAACGGAAATGCGGTAACGCTCCGTATTTCCCGCTCCCTCCACCGGCCCCTTGGCAACAGAGGTCACGGCAAAGCGGGTGCCGGGGGCCAGGGTGGTCTCCCGCTCCCCCGTGTGGGTGCTGGCCGGGACCCGCCCTCTGGCGGCGGACGCTGTGGTAATGATCAGCAGAACGGATTCCGGCTTATCCAAGACAAATTGGCCGGCACCGGCCTCGGCCCTGCTGGTGGAAATAATGCCCTTGTCCTGAAATCTCCTCGTCCCGGTGTATCTCTCAAACGCTTCCAGCCCATTCCTATCCAGGTATTGGCACAGATTTCTCAGCTGTGTATTATGCCGCAGGCTGATCCCCCGGTAGAACACCGTCCCCGGCGGCAGCGGCGCCATACCCATGGCCAGCTTGATAACAGCCTTGCGATAGCTGTCCACCAGCCTCCCGGGCAGTCGGCCCGTGCGGAGCATCCCATTGATCTCATTGTAATTGAGTCCGCTGGAGGAGCCGGTGTAGGCGGCATCGCCGGTACCAAAATACCGTTCCCACGCCTCCCTGGCTCCGCTCTGGGGCATATATCTGACCAGCTCGGGAAAGTTCTCGCGCAGCGCCGCCGCAGAGGTGGGCAGTCCCAGTACGGCCCAATTGGGATGATGGGTCGCCACGGCAACGAAATTGTCCAGGTACGGCCTTGCAGCCTCACCTATAGCTGGCGGTTCTTCCCTTGGCGCCTCCACTCTTTGAGATGCAGGTCTGGGGGGAACCACTCTCGGATATGCTCCCCGCCTTTGCCTCACCGGTCTGACAATCGTTGTCCGGCCCGCAGCCGCCAGACGGCTGCGTCCCCCTGTCCGTCCAGCCGCTCCCGGCTGCCGTGCCTGACCTTGTCCTGGTCCTCCTGTTCTCGGCATGGCTTATTTCCCTCCGGTGGTGATGGGCTCGATGACCGAGGCAAAGATAGAGGTGAGCTTGGCCATGCCCTCGCTGGGTTCCTGCTGGGTGGCCCGGGCGTAGATGTCGTACTTGGCGGAGCTGTCGCTCTGGCGGCTGTTCTCCTGGTGCGCGGCGACCTTACCGGTGATGCTGGCCTCGCAGCCCCAGTAGTTGAACCCAAACTGGCTCTGGACCTCCTGGTCGCTGCTGTTCTGGGAAACGGTCTGGTCCTTCAGCTCCATAGAGAAGTTCACCGTGGCCTCCTGCATGACGAAGGCAGGCACGGGCACCAGAGAGAGCAGGGGAGCCTCCACCTTTACGCTCTGGGTCTTGGTGGCGCCGCTCTTGTCCACTACGGGACGGTTCAGGTTGAAGGTGAGCACGTTGGTCTTGCCGCCCACTTTCCCCTTTTCATAGGCCAGCTTGTAAAGATAGCTCAGGTACACGTTACACAGAGCCGCCTGGCCCTTGGCAACCTCGATGATGGGCTGGGCAATGAGCTGCCCCAGGGGCAAGCCCGCGAATTGACTGACGTCTGCCATAATATTTTTCCTCCTTTATTTTTGGTTGAAATTTGTTGTTTTCTGTCCGCGCTTACAAAAACTGATTTTGCCGCTCTACGATCCGGGCGGCGCCCTCGGCGGGAGAGACCTTGCCGAACTCCAACTCCAGCTTATGGGAGAGAGCGGCCTCCTCCTCCGGCTTGTCCACCCCCACCAGCAGCCGTCCGTCCTCGTCCTTGGCATGGACGTTCATGGACAGTTTTACCCCGGTGAGGCCCAGGGCGTTGTGATTGACCAGAGACACCAGCGGTACATTTACCGCTCCCTGGTCGCCGCTCAGGCGAAAGCTGGCAGCCTTGGGGGATAAGCCGCCGTCCTCCCCGGTCTCAAACCAGTTCAGAAACTGGCCGCATTCAGCCTGGCGCACCGCGCCCCCTGCCGTCTGCACTGCGTGGGACACCTGCCCCAGAAGAGTCTCCAAAGGGATCATTTCTTTTCCTCCTCCGTCATGCGGCATACCCGTTCGTCGGGAATACCGTACTTTTTCTGCAGCCTCTTCAGGCTTCTCCCCACCTCCACCGGCTGATGGTGCTCTCCATCCTGACATGGCGCGAAGACGGCATAGCGGCCCAGCTTTTTTTCCTCACCGTCCACGGTGGCCGTCACCGGCGTCCCCAGGTCGGTAATGAAGCTCTCGCCCCGAAACGCCTCGTCCAACTGCATCATTTCAATCTCCTCCTTTCATTGTTCAGGCGGTCCCGGAAACCTCCCTCTACCCATAGGCGTTTTACCCCCTTCAGTTGTACGTTGCCATACATATAAGAGAAAATTTTTAAAAATTTTTTCTGAAAGCAAGCAGCAAAAAGCCGCCCCGGACGAAATTCGTCCGAGGCGGCGAGTCCAAGTTTTTCTATCGTGGCAAACGGTAATATAACGCGGTCTCGCGGCGCAACTTATGGGCCAGCTCGGGAGTAAAAACGCCTTCCCCCGCGCGCCACTGCCAGTTCTTGCCCAGGGTGGATGGCTCGTTCATCCGGGCTTCGCTGCCCAGGCCCAACAGATCCTGTGCGGTGAGGATGACGGTATCGGCCACGGTAGCCAGGGCCGAACGCATCAATCCCCAGGCCCCCCCCTCGCCTACGGTGAGCTTCAGGTAGTCCACGGCGAATTGCCGGTCCTCAGGGGAGATACTCTCCAGCCAGCCCACGGCGGTATCGTTGTCGTGGGTGCCCACATAGCACACGCAGTTGGGTACATATTTGTGGGGCAGGTAGTCGCTCTCCCCGCCCCGGCTGTCAAAGGCAAATTGCAGCACCTTCATGCCGGGAAAGCCGGAATCAGAGAGCATTTGACGCACCGAGTCGTTGAGGTAGCCCAGGTCCTCGGCGATAATGTTCTGCTTGCCCAGGCGGGCCTCCACTGCCCGGAACAGGGCAATACCGGGGCCTTTCTTCCAGTAGCCGTTCCGTGCTGTGGTCTCTCCGTAGGGTACGGCGAAATATTCGTCGAAGCCCCGGAAATGATCGATGCGGAGCACGTCATAAAAGCCCTTCTGGCGGCGGATGCGTTCGATCCACCAGGCATAGCCGTCCTGGGCCATCCTTTCCCAGTCAAAGAGAGGATTGCCCCAGAGCTGGCCGTCGGCGGTAAAGCCGTCTGGCGGCACTCCCGCCACCTCTACGGGCCGCAGCTCGCCGTCCAACTGAAACTGCTCAGGCCTGGCCCACACGTCGGCAGAGTCGGCGGAGACATAGATAGGCAGGTCGCCAATAAAGCGGATGCCCCGGTCATTGGCATAACGCTTCAGCCCTTCCCACTGGTGGAAGAAGAGGTACTGGACCCCCTCCCAGAAACGGAGGTCCCGGGCGTACTTCACCCGGGCCTTCTCCATGGCTTTTTCCTCCCGGCAGCGAAGGGGTTCCTCCCACTCCTGCCAGGGGCGGCCATGGTTGGCTTCCTTCAGCGCCATAAACAGGGCGTAATCCCCCAGCCAGCTCTCGTTGGCGGAGAGAAACGCGCCATAGTCCTCCGGGAGAGCCAGGTGAAGACGGCGGACCGCCTTGCGGAGCACCGGGAAACGGTTTTCATGAAGCAGACCGTAATCCACCCGGTGGGGGTCGTCTCCCCAGTTCAGGCTCTTGTACTCATGGCTTTTCAGCAGCCCCTCCCCCGCCAGGTCGTCCAGGTCGATAAGGTAGGGATTTCCCGCAAAGGTCGAGAAGCTCTGATAGGGGGAATCGCCGTAGCTGGTGGGACCAATGGGCAATATCTGCCACCAGGTCTGGCCCGCCGCGGCGAGAAAGTCGGCAAACTCTCTGGCCGCCTTTCCCATGCTCCCCACTCCATAGGGAGATGGAAGACTTGTCAGGGACATCAATACACCGCTGGTTCTCATCTTCATCCCCCTGTTATTGTAAGGAAGTAGACATTATTCCGCCTGGGCGGCCTCCGCTTCAGCGTCCTCCTTGCTCTTTCTCTTCTTCTCCACACCGCTCCAGGCATGCATGACCAGGGCCAGGGCGATAACACCGTAAGAGATGAACACCCGGAAATACTCGCCGATGGCGGCGTCGCCAAAAAGGTTCTTACCGGCGGGAGGCGCCACAATGAACAGGAGGTGGAAGAGGATACAGCCCAGGATGGCCTGGCCGTTGGTGGCCTTGCGGATGGAAGCGCCGCCCACCAGGATGGCCGCGCCGGCGTAGAGGCCCACCTGCTCATGGGCGCCGTAGGTCTGGAAGGAACCCATGTTCTGCACGAAGATGAGCTGGCCCCAACCGGCCAGGATGGTGGAGATCATGATGGCAATGACCCGGACCCGGTCCACATTGATGCCCGAGGCGTTGGCTACGGTGCGGTTCTGGCCCACTGCCCGGAACTGCTGGCCCAGGCGGGTCTTCATCAGGCCGTTATTGAACAGGCACAGCAGTCCCACCACCAGGAAGGTGACAACGGGGACCTGGACCATGTCGAAGAGGGAAGCCACAAAAGGAAGCTGGTAGAGCACAACGGCGCCCACACAGACCCCCAGCAGAATGAAACCCTTTTTCTTCTCGATCTTCTTCAGCACCAGCATAAGAATGACCGCCACGGCAGCCACGCCGCAGAGAAGATAAAGCCCTTGACCAAAGGGCAAACGCACCAGGCCGTCCAGAGCGTACTTGAAGCCCCGCTCGGTGGACAGGTCCACGGTGTTGGCCACGCCGGTGGAGCCTTTGACCACCAGGCCGGGAGCGTGAAGGGGAATAATGTTGCCAAAGATAAACAGAAACAGAAGCTGATAGAGACCGTTGGCAAAATAGCCCAGGATCAATCCGCCGATCATCTCCTGGCCCTTCATCTTATTCAGCAGATTGCCGATGAGGAAGCCAAAGAACCCAGCGATGGGTACCGTCATCAGGGCGGCCACGGTAAAGCCGGACAGCCCGGAAATGCCCCACTCAATGACCCACAGTGCAGAAATCTGGGCCGCCATGGCGCCGATGGTAATGGCGAAGTTGATACCCATACCCGCCACGATGGGAAGAATGAGGGCCAGAACAATAAAGGCGTTGCGGCTGAGCCGTCCAAACAGCTCATACATCACGTAAGGCGCGGTCTGCCCCGAGTAGTAGAAGCAGATGGCGCACAGCACGATGAACATAATGGTGACGGCGTTGTCCCGGAGGAGGCGGCGCATGTTCACCTTAGAACGAAGATCACCCACGCAGATCACCTCCAGACTTGGTCAGGGCATACAGGATGATGCCGTTGGAAATCAGGATACGCAAGGTCTCGGAAATGGTGGAGCCGGGCACCAGCACGTTGGCCACCGGCATACCCAAGGTCAGCACACCCTGGAAGAGGAAGGTACCAATAAGCACGTGGCTGATCTTGCACCGGGAGGTGGAAGCGCCGCCGATGAGAATGGCCGAGGCGGCGATGAAGCCCATCTGACGGGGCGCGGTATAGAGCTGCATGAAGCCGTAGCTCTGGGAATAGACCAGAATGCCCACCGCGCCCAGCACGGTGGAGAGGACGGTGCCGATGACCCGCATCTTGTCCACATTGATGCCGGTGGCTTGGGCAAACCGGGGATTGTTGCCCACCGCTTGCATGGCAATGCCGGTCTTGCTCCGGGAGAACAGCCACACCAGGAAGCAGCACAGGATCATAAACAGGAGCAGCCCCGTGGGGACGGTGAGGCTTCCAATATCAAAGGCCAGGAAGTCGTTGAGCAGGTGCTTAAAGTTGGTGGAATCCAGACCGATGGTGTTCCGAAGTCCGGTGCCCAAGGGCCAACGGAGCTTCAGGGAGGTAAAGGGCAGCACCAGCCATGCGATACACATCAGCGACACGATGGAGAAGCCCACATAAGTGGTAACGCTCATCTCCTCCCCCTTCAGTCGGTTAAGAAGGTGGGCGTAGAGCCAGCCGCACACCGCCGCGATGACCACGCCCACCAGGATGGCAAAGAAGAAGCCGCCCCATCCGGGAATGCCCAGTTCGATGGTCATCAGTCCGCCGATGAGGCCGGCCACCAGGCCGATGGGCAGGCCCAGGTTCAGGCTGATGCCGCACTGGATCCCGGGCACCATAGCCAGGACCATAATGGAGTTCATGCCCATACGCACCAAGGTGTTGCTCAGCAGCGTGGTCAGGGACAGGTCAAAGAGCAGGGCCAGGAAGCACAGCAGCAAGAAGAACACGCCAATAATGACCCTGGGGATGCCCAGCTTTTTCACCAGCAGCTCATAGAAGGCCAGCAGTCCCGCCAGGATCAGGGCAGCCAGGGACAGGTACATCAGATCGTCGGAATGGCGGGTGATGTTGGCGCCCAGTCCGGCCTTTTCGCCGTTCTGCTCCAGATAGCGGTCAAACTGCACGTCAAAGGTGTCGCCGGACTGATAGACGATACCGCTGATGGTCTCCTTCAAAAGCTCCAGGGAATCGTCGTCCAGCACTGGGTAGATGCCCTTGAGCACCTGGCCCACCGCCGCAAAGGCGGTATCCACCTCCACCTCGGCGGCAAGCATCTCGGCAGTGGGTTCAAAGCCGCTCATGTCCACGGTAACGGTCTCGTCCTCCGGGACCTCCTGTCCAGCAGCCAGCATAGCTTCCCGCTCGGCCTCCATAGCGGCCTTGGCCTCATCATAATGGGCGTCGATGTAAGCCTGTCTCGCCTCAGCCTCGATCACGCCATAGTCGGTGAGCGCGTCGCTATACTTGTCAACAGCGGTACGCAGCTCGGGGGGGACGGTCACGTCGGTGGTGATCGCGGCCCCCTCATACTGGGCACGGGTCTCGGTCTCAGCCTTCTCTACCGCTTCACGGATATCGGCCATCTTGCCGCCCTCGGCCCTGACGCGGGCCTGGGCCTCAGCCTTGGCAATATTGACATAGCTTTCCACCACACTGTCGCCGGTGGCATTCAGCAGGGTCTTGATGCGCAGTTCGGTCAGTATCTCCCGGCCCTTATCGCCGGTCTTCCCCGGCAGATTCACCGCACCCAGCACAAAGAGGATCACACAGGCCGCGCACAGCGCCAGCGAGAGGATGCGCCGGGTCTTACTGGGGGTTATTGCGTTCTTAACGGAATCGATCATTTGGTGTCTCCCTCCTTGCTCCTGTGCTCTGAAGGTTTGATGCCCGACATGGCCAGGCCGAAATCACCCTCAGAGGCATGGGGTGAAAGAATGTCCACCAGCTTGCCCTCCGAAACGATGGCGATGCGGTCGGAAATGCTCCGCAGCTCCTGTAGCTCGGAGGAGACGATGACCACCGTCATCCCCCGCTCCCGGTTGAGCTTCACCAGAGTTTCCAGCACCAGCTTTTTAGCGCCGATGTCGATGCCCCGGGTGGGTTCGGAGACAAAGAGGAACTTAGGCCCAATGCACAAGGCCCGGGCAATGCACACCTTCTGTTGGTTTCCGCCGGAGAGAGTACCCACCGCCTGGGTAGGACCAAAGCAGCGGATATCCAGCTCACGAATCATCTCCTCCGCCTCTTCCCGGATGGACTTGGCGTTTTTCAGACGGATGGGACCCATCTTCAGGAGATATTCGTCTTTGATCTGCATGGCGTTAAAAACAATGTTGTCCTCAATGGACTGGTCCAGCAGCAAGCCCACGCCCTTCCGGTCCTCAGAGACCATGGCGATGCCGGCGTTGAGGGCGGCCTTGGTGTCGCCCAGCTTCAACTCCTGGCCGAAGAACTCCACCTTGCCGGAAACGTCGTAAAGGCTCATCACACCGTTAGGAATGCCCAGCTTGCCCTGACCAGCCAAACCGCCGATGCCTAAGATCTCCCCCTCATAGATATCCAGGCTCACGCCACGGACCGTCTCACCGGGCATATCCACCTGGAGGTCCTCGATGCGCATGGCTACCTTGTCCTGAGGCGCGGTCCGCTGCTCCATTTCTACCACTGATTCGCCCTTCCGGCCCACCATCAGCTCGGCAAGCTCTGTCACCGAGGTATCCTTGGTCTCCCGGACGGCCACTAACTTGCCGTCCCGAAGGATCGTAATATTGTCAGCCGCAGCCATGACCTCGTCCAGGCGGTGGGTAATAAAGATAATGGCGATCCCCCGCCGGGAGATATCCTTCATGACCTTGATAAGCTGGGACGCCTCGCTCTCGGTGAGAACTGCGGTAGGCTCGTCAAAGACCAGCAGCTTGATACCGGTCTTGTCGATCTCACGGGCGATCTCCACAAACTGCATATAGCCTACGGGCAGACCTGCCACCATAGTAAATTCGTCGATGGTCATGCCCACGCTGTCCAGAGCCTTCCGGGCGTCGGCGGCCATGGCCTTGACGTCCAGGGTCTCTAAATTTTTGCCCAAGACCCGGGACACCAGATTGGGCCTGGTGATCTCCCGATTGAGCTTGATGTTCTCCATGATGGTAAAGCCGGGCAGAAGCATGAACTCCTGGTGGACCATGCCGATGCCCTTCTCCATAGCGTCGTAGGGCGAGAGCACATGCACCGTTTCTCCATTGAGGCACACCTCCCCTTCAAAGCCTCCGGTGGAATGGATCACCGGCATGCCGAAGAGGGTGTTCATCAATGTGGACTTGCCCGCGCCGTTCTCACCCAGCAGGGCGTGGATCTCTCCCGGCTTTACCGAGAGGGACACGTCGCTGAGTACGGTATTCTCGCCGTAACGCTTGGTAATGTGCTTCATTTCCAGCACATATTCTGCCATTCGAGTGACCTCCTTCTCAAAAACCTGTTTCACATCCGGCAAAAGGCCGGCGGGCCGGTATTCTGCCGGATAGGAAACGGGCGAAACGTAAAGCGGGTCTGCCGGCACCTTCGTCGGCAAACCCGTCTTCTTCCAAATGCGATTCTGTTGTCTGCCCTGTAAATACGGAAAAGAACCGAAGCGCTCCCGGGGAGGCTTTCTCCCCGGGAGGCCCGGTCGTTTGCTTGTCGTTTACAGCTTACAGATAGTCCGCAAAGTCAACGGGAGCCAGCAGGATGGTGTAGTAGTTCTCCAGAGTGTTGCCCTTGACGTCGGTGTAGTTGGCCACCTTAGCGCCCTCGATCTTGGCGTTGAACATCTCGGCCAGCTTGGCGCCATCGTTGCGGCTGGTAATGGTGCCGTCGATAAAGCCCTTGGCGTACTCGCAGCCGATCTCGATGACAGTCATAGCCACGGGGGAGGCCCAAGTGGAGTAACGGCCCACAGCGTCATGCTCCTGGAGCTTCAGAGCGATCTGATGCAGAGCCTCTTCATCGTCGCCGCCCACGGCCAGCTCAAGGCCCAGGGTGGCGGGGAAGCCATGGTAGGGGCTGGGACAGCAGGGCTGGGTATAGTAAGCGTTGGGCTCATCCAGGCAAGCGGCCTGGAGGGAGGGCTGCATACCGCAGTTGGTGGTGAAGAAAGCCACCTTCTTACCCTCGTACTTCTTCAGCTGCTGGGGGACATCCTCCAGAATGAACTGCTGGGAGGCGGACAGACCAGCCTCGGCGGTGGGGTCGGGAGCGGTGACGTCCACCAGCTCAATGCCCAGAGCGTCGGCGTTCTTCTGCAGCAGCTCATGACGGCCAGCGATCAGCTCCATAGCCATGTGGCGGGGGAAGGAGTAGTGGATGAGAACATCAATGCCCCAGTCGGCGCACTTCTCCATGATGGTATCGCCCTGGGCCACCTCGTCGGCGTACATGACGATATCGGCAGCGGCGGCAATGACGTCGGGATCCTCCTGAGGAGTGCCGGCGATGAGGAGCATATCGTCACGGCCCATCTCACGGATCTTGTCGAAGCCGGCCTTGGCGCCGGGGACGGCCTGGCACATGACAATGGCCTTCACGTCGGGATCGGAGGCGAAGCCCACCAGAGTGGACACGGTGGTCTCCATCTCGGACATAAAGTTGTCGGGATAAGTAGCGGTGATAACGTGGTCGGCGCCATAGGTCTCAACGGCCTTCTCAGCGGCGCGGAACTCCTCCTCGCCCTGGGAAACGGTGCCGGTGAGAACGGCGATCTTCCAGTTGTCGTTGGTGGCGGGCTCAGCGGCCTTGCTCTCCACGGGAGCGGCCTGAGAGGGGGTGGGAGCAGGGGTGTCGGCGGCGGGCTTGTTGCCGCAGCCGCCCAGCAGGCCCACGGTCATGCCCAGAGCAAGCAGAAGACTGGTAAGCTTTTTCATAATTCTTTCCTCCTTAAAGTTCCTGTTTGAGGAAACACCATTGTTTCATACAAACGGATTGAAGCCATTCTAACACAAAACAGTGTAAAACGCAAGCACGGGATAAAAGTTTGCAAAATCTTTTCTCTTTTTCCCAGTCTTTCTCCCCATATAGGGTGTCATTTTTATATGACCTTTCAACATTTTGCGCCTATCAAGCCCAAAAGAGCCAAATTTCTCTCTTTTGCACAAAAGGAGCCGGGGCCTTGCAGAAGGCCCCGGCCAAATCTCTATTCCACTTTTTTCGAACAAACCTTTTTATCTTTTTCCATGCCAAAAATATGCTCCGACTCACTGCCCGTACCCATTCGGATGGCCCTGATGCCAATTCCAGGCGTCGGTGATGATCTCCTCCAGCCCCCGCTCCGGCTTCCAGCCCAGTACCTCCCCGGCCTTGTGGTTGGAGGCGATGAGGATAGAGGGGTCTCCCGCCCGGCGGGGTTCGGTAACGGCGGGAATGGCCTTGCCTGTGACCTTTCGGGCAGTCTCAATGATCTCCTTTACCGAAAAGCCGTCGCCGCTGCCCAGATTGAAACTGCCGCTTTGCCCCCCCTTGTCCAAATACTCCAGAGCCAGCAGGTGCGCGTTCGCCAGGTCCCGGACGTGGATGTAGTCCCGGACGCAGGTGCCGTCGGCGGTAGGATAGTCGTCGCCGTAGATACCCACATGGTCCCGCTTACCCAGGGCGCATTGGAGCACGATGGGGATCAGATGGGTCTCGGGACTGTGGTCCTCGCCGATATCCACGTCGGTGTTGGCCCCGGCGGCGTTAAAATAGCGCAGGGCGGCATACTTGATACCATAGGCGGCGTCCGACCACTTCAGCAGTCCCTCAATGGCCAGCTTACTGGCTCCGTATGGATTCGTGGGATCGGTACGGTCTGTCTCCTCGATGGGCTGTTTCTCCGGCTCGCCATAGGTGGCGGCGGTGGAGGAAAAGACGATCTTGTCCACGCCGTGGTTCTTCATGGCGGTGAGCATGCTCACCGCCCCGCCCACATTATTATCATAGTATTTCAAGGGAGCTGTAACGCTCTCTCCCACCAGGGAAAAGGCCGCAAAGTTGATAACTCCGTCGATGGAAAACTCAGAGAAGACCCGGTCCAAAAATCCCCGATCCTTTACGTCCCCCACCCGAAGCTTGGCTCCGCCCTTTACTGCCTGCCAGTGGCCGGTACAAAGATCGTCCACCACCACTACGTCATAGCCCTTCTCAATGAGCAGTGCCACCATATGACTGCCGATATAACCGGCTCCCCCGGCCACCAGGATAGTCTTCATCAATATTCCTCCTTAATTCACACTGTCTATAAACCGCAAAAAAGCTTCCCGGCCCTGGGGGGTACACTTATAGACCCCCGCATCCTCCAGCACCCTGGCAAAGACCTTGCCCACCTCGATCCGAAGGATATCCCAGGCATTTTCGGCAGTAAACACATATTTCTGTTTCAGCTCATTGGCCCAACCGGTGTGCTTGGCAAGCTCCTCGTCGGACCTCAGGTCGCTATCCGCAACCAGCGCGTCGGCTAAGTGAGCCAGCTCTTCCTTCAGGCGGGCGGGAAGCACCGCCAGACCCATGACCTCGATAAGACCGATGTTCTCTTTTTTAATGTGGTGCAGGTCCTGGTGGGGGTGGTAAACTCCTAAAGGGAACTCCTCGGTGGTCAGGTTATTGCGCAGCACCAGATCCAGCTCGAAATCCTCCCCCCGCCGCCGGGCAATGGGTGTAACCGTGTTGTGAGGTTCGCCGCCGGTCTCCGCCAAAACAAAGGCTTCCTCATCAGTATACCCCCGCCAGGCGGTAAGTATCTTGTCCGCCAGTTCGATGAGCCTTTCAGGGTCGCCGCAGCGCAGACGAATGACGCTCATAGGCCAATGGACGATGCCCGCCGTCACGTCGGCAAAGCCGGGGAAGGAGACCTCCTTTTCAATGGGGGCCTTCTCCATGGCGAAGGTATACCGCCCACCCTGGAAGTGGTCGTGGCTGAGAATAGAGCCGCCCACGATGGGCAGATCAGCGTTGGAGCCGATGAAGTAGTGGGGAAACTGGAATACAAAATCCAGCAGCCGCCGAAAGGTACCCCTGTCGATCTTCATGGGCACGTGGCTGCCGTTAAGGACGATGCAGTGCTCGTTATAATAGACGTAGGGGGAGTATTGAAAAAACCACTCCTGACCGTCCAGCTCGATGGGAATGATCCGATGGTTCCCCCGGGCCGGGTGGTCCAGCCGTCCGGCGTAACCCTCGTTCTCAGCACAGAGCTGGCACCTGGGGTAGGCGTTCTGAGGGGCGTTCTTGGCCGCGGCGATGGCCCTGGGGTCTTTCTCAGGCTTGGAGAGGTTGATAGTGATGTCCAGCTCCCCGTACTCGGTGGGGACAAGCCACTTCATATCCTTCTTGACGCGGTAGCGGCGGATGTAGTCGGTGTCCTGGGAGAACTCGTAAAACCAGTCGGTGGCAGCCTTGGAGTCCTGCTCCCCCAGCGTGAAAAATGCCTCCACCACCTCGCTGGGCCGGGGGGTAAGTCGGGCCATAAGGGCGGTGTCCAGCAGATCGCGGCTGGCAGGGCCATCTTCAATGCGGCCATTGGCCACGGCCCAGTCCAGGATATTGGCCAGAATATCCTCCAGCTCTGCCTCCTCCACCTCGCCGGGGTCGTCGAAGCGGTCCAGCCTCAGCACCTCCAAAAGCTGGTTCACCGCCCAGGTGCAGTCGGCGTCAAAGATCAGCTCCTTCTCCAGGGCGTAGTGGACCAGCTGTGCCAGAGCGATATTGATATCCTTCATCTTCCCGCCTCCTTACGCCAGCCGCACGCCGCCCACCGGGCGGATGCGGAGCACATGACAGCTTCCCTCTCCCAGCAGGGCCTCCATACCGGCCTTAAAGCCGCTCAACTCCTCATTGGGCACCCACGCCTGGATGGTCCCGGCAAAGCCGCCGCCGTGGACCCGGACCGCCCCCTTGTCCAAAAGCCGCTCCGCTTCCGCCAGGGCCAGGGGAACGGCCTGCTGGGCGGGGTCGTGGATGGACCAGGTATTTTGCAGGTGGAGGGCGGAGGACAGCCCGGACTGCTCCACCAGAACCAGGAAGAATTCAAAATCCCCATTTTTGAGGGCCGCGGCCTCCTTGGCCGCCCGACGGTCATCCTCAAAAAAGTGCAGCGCCCGCAGCACCGCCCGGTCTCCGCACTCACGCCGCAAGGCGGGGAGCGCGGCGCGGAAATCCGCCCACTTCACCTCCCGTAGGACCGTCTTTCCAAAGTGAGCGGCCACCGCCCCCATCTCCCGGGTGATGGCGGCGTAGTCGTCGGTGAGATCGCCGTGGCTGGAGCGGGTATCTACAATGCACAGGGTATAGCCCGAGCGGGAGAAATCATAATCCACCCGCTCTACAACGGGGTGTGCGGGTTCCTTAAAGTCGATGAATACCACCCCGCCCACCGAGGCCGCCGCCTGGTCCATCAGCCCACAGGGCTTACCGAAGAAAACGTTTTCGGCATACTGGCCGATCTGGGCGATCTCCACCGCCGAGCATTTGCCGTCAAAGAAAAGCTCGTTGAGAATGGTGCCGATGAGCACCTCGAAGGCGGCGGAGGAGGAAAGGCCGCTGCCTCCCAACACATCGGAGATCATATAGGCGTCCAGGCCCTTACCCGCGAGCTCACAGCCCAGCTCCGCCATTTTGGCGCACACCCCCCGGATGAGGGCGGCGGAGGTGTTCTCCTCCCCACTCTGGGGCGTCAGCTTGGACAGTTCCACCGTGATGAGGGGGTAGCCCTCAGACTGTACCCGAATGAGTCCGCTCTCGTTGGGGCGAACGGCGGAGAGGATATCCATATCTACACTGGCAGCCAACACTCTGCCATGCTGGTGGTCGGTATGGTTGCCGCCCAGCTCGGTGCGGCCCGGCGCGCTGAACAGGGCCTCAGGCTGGGCGCCAAAGGTTCTTTCAAACCCCTCCACGACCCTTCCGCAGCGCTCCTTTGCCCGCGTCAGGCCGTCGCCGCCGTAGAGCTGCGTGAGCGTGGCGTCCAATTCTCCGCTTTTCAAACAACGCTTCCAGTCTTTTTGTTCCATAGGCCGCCCCCCTTTTTATTGCGCCGACAATGGTGGGAAAAACCTTTTCCCACCCTGCCTCATTTTCATCATATCAAATTTCCTCAGCATTCACAACCAGGATTTAAAAGAAGAACAAGGTTTCCCATTTTGTTATACTGCCCAATAATTATCCATTTAGTAATAGAACTTAGGAGTGTATTCCACCCCGCTCACATCCTTGCCAGAGGCGGTGAAGGTGGGGTCGTACCGTGTCCATTCCGACCTATCCTCCTCCCAGACCTCCACCCAGGCATGATACGCCGAGCCGGCGTCCCCTACCACCAGGCGGCAGGGGATAGCTCGGCTACGGACCATGGCGGTCATCAGGGCGGCAAAGTCCAAACAAATGCCCCCCTCCTTTCGGAGCACCTGGTCCAGCACGGGGATATACCCACTCTGCACCGTCTTTGCCCACTGGTCGTCGTAGTTCAGCGCGGAGGAGACAAAGGAGTATATTTTCTCTATTTCCTCTTTTTGCCCATCCGCCTCCGCCGTCAGCTCCTCCGCCTTGGCAAGGGTCAGGGGAGAGTTGGCGTAATCCACTTGCTGGTTGGGACGGAGAAAGGGAGCAAAGGGTTCCAGCTCCACTTCAAAAGTGAAGGCAAAAACAGAAAGGTAAGTGGTGTCCTCCACCTGCTCAAAAACGGCGACGGTATATTTTCCATCCCCCTCCGAGAGGGGAAAGGCCGTCCAGTCCTCTTCCGTCAGATCATAGATATACTCCGTTTCCTTGGTAATGCGGAGCTTCAGCTTTCTCTCCGTATTTCCCCGGCGGGCCATAATATATCCCTCCTCAGGATGGGAGCAGTCTACGGCGGCCTTTTTATTTTCCTCCACCCTCTCCCCGGTGGCCCGTGGGAGAAGAAGAGGTGCGGGGGAAGGCGAAACGTTTTCCCTGTCGGGGCTTTCCAACGGAGCGGACACAATGGGGCCGACTGTCGCCTCGGGCGTAGCTGCCGGCCCTCCCCCGCACCCGCTCAAGACCGGCAACAGGAGGGTGGCAGACAGGACAAAAGAGGCGGTCCTTTGATTCCAGAACGTCGTCATATTTCCCTGTCACTCTCCTCTCTGTGCTTTTTCTTCATGGTATCCCGGCAAGGAATGTTTGTCAAGGGGACAAAAAAGGCCCCTATCGTATCCCGGTATTTCCCGGGACATGATAGGGGCCTTTCTCTTTATCTGCTGTTTTTACACGAGCTGGATAATAGCCATCTCGGCGGCGTCGCCGCGGCGGGGGCCGATGCGGACGACCCGGGTGTAGCCGCCGTCGCGGGTGGCATACTTGGGGCCGATCTGGTCAAAGAGCTTCTTGGCCACATCTTCCTTGGTGATGAAGCTCAGGGCCTGCCGGTAGGCGGCCAGGTTATTCTTCTTGGCCAAGGTGATCATCTTCTCACACAGGGAGGAGACCTCTTTGGCCCGTGTGTAGGTGGTCTTGATCTGGCCGTTCTCCAGCAGGTAGGTGGTCATGGCGCGAAGCATGGCCATGCGCTGGTCGGTAGGACGGCCCAGTTTACGGTTGGAAGGCATTTTCTCTCACTCCTCTCGGCGTTGATTAGTTGTTGTTCTCGTCATCAGCCAGGCTCAGGCCCATCATGGCCAGCTTGTTGATGACCTCCTCCAGGCTCTTGCGGCCCAGGTTGCGGACCTTCATCATCTCATCCTGGGTCTTGGAGATCAAGTCCTCCACGGTGTTGATGTTGGCCCGCTTGAGGCAGTTGAAGGACCGGACGGACATATCCAGCTCCTCGATGGTCATCTCCAGCACCTTATCCCGCTGGGTCTCGGACTTCTCCACCACGGTGGAGGCGTTGCGCCCGCTCTCAGACAGGTCGGTGAAAAGCATAAAGTGATCCACCAGGATTCTGGCGCCCAGGCTCACGGCGTCACGGGCGTCGATGGTGCCGTTGGTCCACACCTCAAGGGTGAGCTTATCAAAGTCGGTGCGGTCTCCCACACGGGTATTCTCCACGGTGTAGTTGACCTTCTTCACCGGAGTATACACAGAGTCCACGGGAATGGTCCCGATGATGGTCTGGGCGCTCTTGTTGCGCTCGGCGCTGTCATAGCCCCGGCCATGGGACAGGGTCAACTCCATGTTGAGGCTGGCGCCGGGACCAAGGGTGGCGATATGGAGCTCAGGATTGAGGATCTCCACCTCGCCATCGGCCTTGATGTCGCCGGCAGTGACCTCGCCCTCGCTGCTCTGCTCGATATAGACCGTCTTCACGCCGTCGCAGTGAAGCTTGGCAATGATGGCCTTCACATTGAGAACGATCTCGGTCACGTCCTCCTTGACGCCGGGAATGGTGCTGAACTCATGCTGGATCCCGGCGATCTTAATAGAAGTCACCGCGGTTCCGGGCAGAGAGGACAGCAGGACCCGGCGCAGAGCGTTGCCTAAAGTGGTTCCGTATCCCCGCTCCAGGGGTTCCACCACGTACTTGCCATAACTGGTATCGCCGTTCTCCTCACATTCGATGCGCGGCTTTTCAATTTCAACCAATTTATTACCCTCCTTCTGAGGGGCGGACATATCACGCCGCCCACTGTTTGGTTGCTTGCCTGATCCGAGGGTATGGCTTACTTGGAGTACAACTCGACGATGAGGTGCTCCTCGATGGGCAGGTCGATGTCTTCACGCGCGGGCATCTTGTCCACGGTGCCCTTGAGGGTGTTCTTCTCCTTGCTGAGCCACTGGGGAACGTTGACGATGATGGCGTCCTCGCCCACAAAGCGCTTGAACTTCACGCTCTGGCGGCTACTCTCGCGCACCTCGATTACGTCGCCCACCTTCACCAGGTAGGAGGGGATGTTGACCTTCTTGCCGTTGACGGTAAAGTGACCGTGGTTCACCAGCTGACGGGCCTCACGGCGGGTCATGGCGAAACCGAGACGATAGACCACGTTGTCCAGACGGCGCTCCACCAGGATAAGGAGGTTCTCACCGGTCTCGCCGGGCATACGGATAGCCTTCTCATAGTAGGAGTGGAACTGTTTCTCCAGGATGCCGTAGACGAACTTGACCTTCTGCTTCTCCTGAAGCTGGGTGGCGTACTCGCTCTGCTTACGGCGAACGTTGGCCTTGGGCTTGCGGTTAGTGGTCTTCTTGTCATAGCCCATGGCCGCGGGGGAGATCCCCAGCGCCTTGCAGCGCTTCGCGATGGGCTGCATATTCTTAGCCATATTGGATTCTCCTCCTTCTTACACTCTGCGGCGCTTGGGCGGACGGCAGCCGTTGTGGGGAACGGGGGTCACGTCCTTGATGAGGGTGACCTCCAGACCCACAGCCTGGAGCGCCCGGATGGCGGCCTCACGGCCCTGGCCGGGACCCTTGACGTAGACCTCAACGGTCTTCAGGCCATGCTCCATAGCAGCCTTGGCAGCCGTCTCGGCGGCAGTCTGGGCGGCAAAGGGAGTAGACTTGCGGGACCCCCGGAAGCCCATCTCGCCGGAAGAGGCCCAGCTCAGAGCGTTGCCCTGCATGTCGGTCATAGTGACCATGGTATTGTTGAAGGAGGAGCGGATATGCACCTGGCCCTTTTCAACATTCTTCTTTTCGCGGCGGCGACGCACCACTTTCTTACCTTGTGCCATTTGCGTATCCCTCCTTACTTCTTCTTATTGGCGACCGTGCGCTTCGGACCCTTGCGGGTGCGGGCGTTGGTCTTGGTCCGCTGGCCCCGGACGGGCAGGCCCTTGCGGTGGCGGACGCCACGGTAGCAGCCGATCTCGGTCAGCCGCTTGATATCCATGGCCAGGTCACGGCGGAGGTCGCCCTCTACAGTGTAGCTGTGACCAATAATTTCACGCAGCTTGGCCTCCTCGGCCTCGGTCAGATCCTTCACGCGAGTGTCGGGGTTGATCCCGGCCTGGGCCAGGATCTTGTTGGCGCTGGTGCGCCCGATGCCGAAGATATAGGTCAGACCGATCTCGAT
>ERZ779633.78-NODE-78-length-45705-cov-7.894721_pt1 | contig 45705 bp, 37 predicted proteins | sample MGYA00514195_ERZ779633 | MGnify/ENA primary metagenome ERZ779633 (study PRJEB29562, sample SAMEA4376707) | mouse gut metagenome | isolation source: Cecum | study: EMG produced TPA metagenomics assembly of the A DSS colitis mouse model was used to assess the microbial...
ATGGATGGAAGATGTACTCCTCCCCCTGAGAGGAAATGACACTGTCTGCCAAAAGGTATAGGGACTTATATCGCCACCCCAGGAATGGGATCACTCGTCCAACCTTTTTCAAGCGTTGATAATCCGGGCTTTTGGGAGATATAGCAAAATAAGCTTTTACGTCTTTGCGTTTTGCCACATACTGAAAAAACGCCTCACCATTATCATCTGCTTTGTCGATTCGGTCACTGATGAGCCAAATCTTTTTCCGCTGAAATGGCTTCATGATAAACGTCATCAACCTAGCAAATACCGCCTTGCGCGCCCCCACTTTGTTCTTTTTCCATAATTCTTTTAGGTATGAGTACTCCCGCTGTATCCGGCCCTTTCGCCCGCATTTCTGCACATATAGACTTTTTCCGTCGGTTGTAAGCGCATATCCATCACGGCAAAAATAGCTGTTGCGATATTCTGAAGCAATCGGGCAGTGTTTTCCAAAAACCAATTTATTTCTGTCGATTCGCTTTCCATTTATCTCACAAAACAGAGATATGGTGTGTCTCTCAGCTTCCGGGTCAAGAGAAACTGTACATTGAAATCCATACCCAAAATAGATCGGTTCATCCAACGCCATTCGATCCAAATATCTATCAGTCTGCGTGCAGGGCATCTTTTCCCCATTGACCTCTAAATAGATTTGCGGCGCTCTGCGGTCACCGGCCATCAGCACAGTGTACCCTTCAATGGAGATCGTGCTTTGATCAAGGGTAATGAAATCTATATAGGTCTTGTTCTTATCCAAATTGCAGATACAAGTATTCTGATAGTAGAGCATCGCATTCTTGTATCCCCACAGCATATCTGCATCCCGGCCATACTTTTTCTTCAAAATGAAAGCTTTATGCTCAATCGCAATATCCTGTTGGGCCATAATGACGTCATCATCAAAATACGAGAATAAAGAGAATAGCAATGACTTATATTCAGCTATCTCTTTCTCGTTCATAATTCCTTGCGGAATATGCTCTTGCAACACACGCCATTGGAGATCATACATCAAAGCAAATTGCACAAACCTCGGGATATACCCTATTTTCTCCATGCAATTTATAATGGTCGCTTCTATTAAGCCCTTCAAATATGGTGTATACCATTCGACATTATTTACTGATGCCTGGATCGCCGAACTGGCTCCCATCATCCGCTTTCGATATTGATAAGCCCCTTTTCCCACAACCCCAAGTGACATTTTTTTCAAAAGGCACTTCAACATTTCTTTTCCGTCTTCACAATATGCAAGGTTCAAATCAAAACACATTTCCCTGGCAGTCTCCATCTTGATAAACGCGGAGGAACAGCTTAATTGAACCACCTGCCACTCCCGGAGTAGATTGATGACCCGTGTACCTTTCCGAAATTTTCTATTTTGCCTATGCGCACCAGACTCTCCATCAAAAAAGAACATCGGGATCGCCGCCACATCTGTTTCTTCCTCATGCTCTACAAAAAACTTATAGACTTCTGACATCGTATTTGCATCCAGCTTATCATCCGAATCCAAAAAGTTGATATATCGCCCCTGAATATATTTCAATCCCTCGTTCCGTGCAGAAGAGACCCCCCCGTTCTCCTTATGGATGACCAGCACATTTTCTGGGTACCGAGCGGCATACTCATCACAAATGGCCCCACTGCCGTCAGTGGAGCCGTCATTGACCATGATAAGCTGTATCTTCTCAAAACCAAAGTCTTGCTGAATCAGGCTGTCTACCGCCTCCCGCAGAAAAGGCTCCACATTGTAGACCGCCATCACCACAGAAAATTCAAAAGGGTACTCTCTCTGTTCGTCCATTGTTCCTCTCCTCACTGTTTATAGAGGCCTTCCGTGTTTCAACTCGTATAACTTACTCACACACCAGGCCATGAAAAAGGACCACCAAGTCGCATAGGGCACCAGTGCCAGGACCAACCTTCCGGCCAATCCCACCCCAATGCTCTCCCCTGCCCGCTTCACATGAGGCGCACTAAACTTCGCAATCTCACACAGCTGGGACTTTGACTTTTCCCGTGCCTGCCGTGGGTTTTTATAATAGCCGCACCAGATCCCAATGGCGGACGCCGCACACTGCGCCAAAAGCAGTTCTTCCAGCTCCGGCCAGCGCTCCTTCATATCCTCGTATCGCTCCCTGGCTGCCTGGTAGTGGTTCAGTCGATTTTCCAGTGAAACATCGGCCACAATACTCCCTGAACGCTGTATATAGTTGTACCTCGCCTCCGGCAGACAGATCACCTTTTTCGCCCGTTCAAACAGGCGGTACATCACCGCAATATCCTCAAACGTCCGCCCCTCCGGAAAAACGATCCCATTCCACAGACTTTTCCGAAACAGCTTGTCCGCACAATAATTCTGCATCACATCATTTTCCAAAAGCAGCTCCAGACCCGTCCTCCGATCCAAGCTCTTTTCCTCTTGCCAGCCTCGAAAGGCCTTCTTATCCTTGAATATCTCCATCCTGCCGCACACCGCGATGTCCGCGCCATACTTTCGCGCACCATGGAGCAGATATTCAAACATATCCGGCTCGATCCAATCGTCGCTGTCCACCCATCCCAGCCACTCGCCGGTGGCGGCAGCAAGTCCGGCGTTCCGGGCGGAGGATACCCCGCCGTTTGGCTTATGGATAACGGTTATCCTTTTGTCTCTGGCGGCGTACTCGTCACAGATGGCTCCGCAGTTGTCCGGAGAGCCGTCGTCCACCAGGATGATCTCTAAATTCTCGTAGGTCTGGTTTACGATGCTGTCCAGACACTTGCGCAGATAGGGCTCCACCTTGTAGACCGGGACGATCACGGATATTTTCGGACTGTCCACGCCCCTCACCCCATCCACGCTTTTTTCACGGCCTCCGCCACCAGCCTCACGTCAAAGCCCGCGGCGGCAGCCTCCTCTGCGGCTGCGGTTCGGTCCGCCGGAGTCCGAGCTTTTGCGATCTCCTTCGCCCACTCTTTAGCCGAAGCTGTCAGCGGCAGGAAGCGCGTCCTCTCCCCGCTCCGGCACTCCTCTGTGATCGAGTCGGAAAAAAAGCAGGGCAGTCCCGCAGCCTGGGCTTCTATCCCCGTCACGGGCAACCCTTCGAACCGGCTGGGGAGAACAAATACGTCCATGGCCCAGTAGAGCCGCTCCACCTTGTCGGTGGTGCCGTAGAAAATGACTTTACCCTCAATATCCAGCTCCTTCGTCTTTTCCTCCAGCCTGGGCTTGTCCTCTCCCTCGCCTACCAGGAGCAAAACGCTCTCCGGGCGCTGGGTAACGACCTCTTTGAAAACATCCAGCAGAAACTCCTGGTTCTTCTGGTAGCACAACCGGCCCACATTTCCAATGACCGACCTGCCCTCTAGCCTCAGTTCCTTCCGAACTCTCTCCCGTTCTTCGGCATCAAAACGGAATCGCTCGGTATCGATGCCATTGGGAATAAACTGCCAGTTTTCAGCATCCCCAAACAAGAATTCCGCCGCCGCCCGCGAACAGGTCCAGCGGCAGGTCATCGCATTTGCATACTTCCTTTTTGCCCAATGGTGAAGGGCCAGCTTCAAGGGACGTGTCAGGCTCTTCCGCAAGGCGGTGTTATGGCTGTGGGCAATGCAGACCGGCACTCCGGCCTCCCCGGCAAGAGCCAGATAGGCCAGGGAAAGAGCCTGATAGGCGTTCAGATCGACCCCGTCGTACCGCCGCTCCTCCACGAGTTTTTGAAACAGTCTGCGATTTTCCCCTACCTTACGGGTGCTGCCGGAAAGCTGGTGGAAACGGACCCCCAGCTCCTCCAAGGGTGCGGTGAACACGCTCTGGCCCAGCTTGGCACACACGACGTCGATGGTTAGCCCGGTACGGTCCATAGAGCGGATCACGTTGGCGAGAAATGCCTCGATGCCTCCAGATTCCCACGTCTCGCACAGCACGCAGACTCGCTTCACGTCTCCCACCCCACGTCTTTTCAAAATATCACAGAATAAAAATTCTGTGATATATGCAGGGAAACAAAAAATCGCCTATGGGCATTCCCCTCCATAATAGACAGAAGTATTATACCCTTATATTCATAAGATTGCAACCGACAATTTCCAACAACCTTTCTATAAAATAACCAGCCGCGGAGCGTTTTCTCCGCGGCTGGTTATTACATCTTATCTTTTTTGTCTTTTTTACAGCTCGTCCACGGCGGTCTTGGTGCGGTCGGCGTTGTAGACGTAGAAGCCCTTGCCGGTCTTGGCGCCCAGGTTGCCGCCCCGGACCATCTTGCGGATGAGGGGGCAGGCCCGGTATTTGCTGTCGCCGGTCTCATTGTAGAGCACGTCCATGATGGCAAGGCAGATGTCCAGGCCGATAAAGTCGCCCAGCTCCAGGGGCCCCATGGGATGGTTGGCGCCCAGCCGCATGGCGGCGTCGATACCGGCGATGTTGGAGACGCCCTCCATCTTGATAAAGGCAGCCTCGTTGATCATGGGGATGAGGATGCGGTTGACCACGAAGCCAGCGGCCTCGTTGACCTGCACCGGGGTCTTGCCCAGCTGCTCGGAGATGCTCTTGATAGTCTCTACCAGCTCAGCGGGGGTGTTGGCCCCAGCGATGACCTCGATGAGCTTCATGCGGTCAGCGGGGTTGAAGAAGTGCATACCGATGAGGGGATGGCTCAGGCCCTTGCCGATCTCGGTGATGGACAGGCTGGAGGTGTTGGAGGCAAAGATGCACTCCGGCTTGCACAGCTTATCCAGCTCGCCAAAGGTGGTCTGCTTCACGCCCATGTCCTCAAAGGCGGCCTCCACAATGAGGTCGCAGTCAGCGCACAGGTCCTCCTTCAGGCCAGGGGTGATGGCGGCACAGATGGCGTCGGCCTTGGCCTGGTCCATCTTTCCCTTCTCCACCAGCTTGGCGTAGCCCTTCTGGATCTTGGCAAGACCGTTCTCAGCCCACTCCTGCTTGATGTCGCACAGGGCAACGGTGAAGCCCTCTGTCTGGGCAAAGGCCTTGGCGATGCCCTGGCCCATGGTACCCGCGCCGATAACTCCAACTTTCATGTCAGTACACTCCTTTTTAATATAAAATTTTATTTGTGATACACTCGCTCAGTTGTTAGTGAAGACCGCCTTGGGCTTGGGCTTCTCTTTGGACAGGAAGCAGGTCATGCCCTCCACCTGGTCATGGGTCTCGAAGCAATCACCGAAGATCTTCTCCTCGATGGCTACGGCCTTGTCAATGGAGACCTGAAGTCCCTCGTTGACGGCCTTCTTGCAGCCCCGGACGGCGATGGGGGCGTTTTTGGCGACCTGGGAGGCCAGCTTCAAGGCGGCATCCATCAGCTCGGCCTGGGGATAGACGGCGTTCACAAGGCCAATGCGCAGAGCCTCGTTGGCGTCGATGTTCCGGGCGGTGTAGAGAAGCTGCTTGGCCATGCCCACGCTGACCAGACGGGCCAGGCGCTGGGTCCCGCCAAAGCCGGGGGTGATACCCAAGCCCACCTCGGGCTGGCCGAACATGGCGTTATCCGAGCAGATGCGGATGTCACAGGACATGGCCAGCTCGTTGCCACCGCCCAGGGCAAAGCCGTTCACCGCGGCGATGACGGGCAGGGGGAAGTTTTCGATCATCAGGAAAATGTCATTGCCCAGCTTGCCAAAAGCCTCGCCCTCGGCCTTGGTCATGGTGGACATAGAGCCAATGTCAGCTCCGGCCACAAAGCTCTTCTCCCCCGCGCCGGTGAGCACTACACAGCGGGTGGCGTTCTGGTCAATACCCTCAAAGGCGGCCTTCAGATCGGCCAGGACCTCCGGGTTCAGAGCGTTGAGGGCCTGGGGCCGGTCAATGGTAACGACGGTCACAGCATCCTTTTGCTCCACAGTTACAAATCCCATTTGTTCTGCCTCCTTAGCTAAAATAGTTATTTTTTTAACAATACTGGCCCTAAAAAAACGCAACTCGAACCAGGGTCAAGTCGCTTGTTCCAGATAAGTATAGTCCATTCTTCGGGGAAACGCAAGAGCAAATCGCCGGGAAGAGGGAAAATTTTGCTTTTCCCCACTTAATATATCCCCTGGCGCCCTCATCTTCAGTCAACGGTACAAACTCCTCATATGGGACTTGCCCCAGCTCATAGGTTCTTCTATGAGCTTCTCTGAGAGGAGGTCGGCCATGAAAACCTTATCCGCCCTGGGTTCCACCGCCCTGCTTACCGCTGTGAGCCTCTTTTCTCAGGTGGTGGGCTTTCTTTACCGGGTCGCCCTCTCCCGCATGGTGGGCGCCGAGATCATGGGACTCTACCAGCTGGTCATGCCGGTGTCCTCGGTGTTGCTCTCCCTCACCGCCGTCGGCTTTACCGTAGCCTGCTCCCACCTTTCTGCCCGGGACCAAGCGGTGGGAAACAAGTTTACCGCTGCCCGAACCGTCCATGCCTGTGTCGCGGGGTTTCTGACGGCCTTTACCGCGGTTGCGTTGGTGGTCGCACCCCTCTCCGACGCTATCTCCGTCCACTTTTTAGGCGACGCCCGCGCCCGGTTGGGGATCCTTCTGCTGCTTCCCTGGGTCCTCCTTACAGGGCTGGAGAATATCCACAAGCACTTCTTTTACGGCTCGGGCAATGTGCGTCCCCCCGCCTTCACAGAGATCTGTGAGCAAGTCATCCGGGCGGGGGCGGTGCTGGGCCTGCTCTGGTACTTCCTCCCTCAAAACCCGGAGCGGACTGTGGGGCTTATCGTCTGCGGCATGATCGTCTGTGAGGTGTTCTCTGCCGCTACCCTCACCCTTCTTTACCGCAAAGCCATGAGGCGCCCCAGCTCCATTCCCTCTCCCTCCTCCGAGGGCCGCACCGCCCGAAAAGCTCTCCGCCGCCGCGTGCTGTCCATTGCCCTCCCTATTGGGGCCACCGCTCTGCTGAGCAATCTGATGGGGGCCTGGACAGCAGTGTTGGTCCCCCAGCGGCTGGTGCGGACAGGCAGCGACGTTTCCTCCGCCATGTCTGCCTTTGGGGTCATGTGCGGTATGACCTTGCCCCTTTTGAGCCTCCCCACCGCCTTTATCTCCGCCATGGGCCTGGTATTGCTGCCCAAGCTCTCCCAGGCCGCCGCTCTGGGGCGGATGGAGCTGTGCCGGGTTCGGGCGGACAAGGCCATCACCGCCGCGGCCTGGCTCATCCTTCCCGCCTCAGCCCTCCTCTCCGTCCTCGCCCACCCCCTGGGCGCCGCCATGTTTCACAACGCCGCCGTGGGAGAGTTTGCCCTGCCCCTTGCCCTTGGAGTGGCCATGAGCTGCTTTGAGGCGGTGACATCAGTGTGTCTCAACGGTCTGGGAAAACAGCGCCTCAACGCCGCCCACGGTCTGGTATGCGGGGCTGTCCAGCTCTTTCTCACCTGGTGGCGGATGGCCCTGCCAGACGTAGGACTACGGGGGTATGTGGAAGCGTTTCTGGTCAGCACCGTCGTTGGCTGCACATTGAACTGGCGTACCCTGCATACTCTCACCAAACTTCCTTTCCTGTGGCGGCGCTGGCTCATTGCCCCCGGCCTCAGCGCCCTTCTGGCCGCCCTCGACGCCAAGCTCCTCTTCCCCGTCCTCACCCGCTCGGGACTGGGGGAGACCGCCGCCGCTCTTGGTTGCCTGGGCTTGGGCATTGTGGTCTACCTATCCGCCATGGCGGCCCAGGGTATGCTTGACAGCCCGCTTTCAAAGGGAAAGGGAAGTCTTGACAGAGGGTCAAAAATATGATATATTTCCACCGAACTTTGAGGGAGTAGCAGCCGCCCCACGGCGGAGCAAGTCAACAACCCCGGCCGGACACCCCGGTCTGGCTTGCTTTTATTTGCGAGACTCATGTATGGCCAGGCGGCGGTACAGGGGTCTTTTCTTTTTTCAAAAAGGACTCAGGCACGGCCACGGCCCGCCTGAGTCTCTTGTTACAAAGGAGAGGAAACTATGTTGATCCCCGTACTTCTGTTCATCTGCGGTCTGGCGCTGCTCATTAAGGGCGGCGACTGGTTCGTGGACGGAGCCGAGCGCATTGCCCACCGCTTCCATATGCCCGAGCTGCTTATCGGCGCCACGGTGGTATCCATCGGCACCACGCTCCCCGAGGTCATGGTCTCGGCCCAGGGCGCGCTGGTAGGCAACGGCTCCATTGCTTTTGGCAACGCTGTGGGTTCGGTGATCTGCAACACCGCCCTCATTGCCGCCATCACCCTGGTGGTCAAGCCCGCCAAGGTAAATCGGAAGACCATTCTTCTGCCCACCGCGGCCTTTTTCATCGCCGCCGCTTACTACTGTTACAACGCGTATGCTTACGGTGCCTTCAGCCTCCACTCCGGCCTGGCGCTGCTGAGTATGTTCGTGGTCTATATGGCGGTCACTGTCCTCCAGATGAAACGCTCCCCCGATCCCTTTCCGGCGGAAGGAGCCGCCTCTAACGGCTCTCTGGGCGCCGACCTTTTAAATTTGGTGGGTGGGGCCGTGGTCATCGCCATAGGCGCCCGGCTGTTGGTGGATAACGCCACCGTCATCGCCACCGCCCTGGGTGTCCCGGAGAGCGTCATCGCCCTCACGCTGGTGGCCCTTGGAACCTCTCTTCCCGAGCTGGTCACAGCCGTCACCTCCCTCATCAAGGGCCACGGCGCGCTTTCTCTGGGCAACATCATTGGCGCCAACCTTTTTAACCTGGTGCTGGTATCGGGCACGGCCATTACCATCAATCCCTTCGACCTCTCCACGGCCAGCGCCACCAGCATGGTGGTGGACATTCCCCTGATGCTGGGCGTGATGCTTCTCCTGACCCTGCCCGCCCTCATCAGACAAAAGCTCTACCGCTGGCAGGGGGCCGTACTGCTACTGACCTATGCGGCCTATTGCGCCTTTCTTTTCACCCAAGGCTAAAAGCAGATGTACAGAAAGCGGACGGAGCCTGTTTTCAAGCTCCGTCCGCTACTTTTATTTTGCCAGGAAAAATTCTTCCAGCATGCCTTTGAAAATACCGCCCACCGTCAAGCGGGGAACGGCCTGACCGGAGACGATATCAATGACCTCCCGGGTCTCCCCGGCAACCTTTACCGTCATCTCGCCCAGCTTCTGGCCCTGTTCCACCGGGGCCTCCACATCGGCGCAGAGCGCAATGGCGGTCTCCACAGCGCCCACCTGGCTCTTCTCTACCAGCACCCGGCTGGTGGCGGCAAGCACCGGCTGGACGCTCTCACACTCTCCCAGCAGCACCTTTACCGGGGGCAGGGCTTGGGTCGGCTTGGCGTCCACCACCGTGTAGTTGGCAAAGCCGTAAGTCAGCATTCCCTTGGCGCTCTCGTTGCGGATGTCGCTGGTTTGGGACTTCATCACCGCGGCGATGAGTTCCATGCCGTCCCGTTCGGCGGTAGCCGACATGCAGTAGCCCGCCGCGTCGGTAAAGCCGGTTTTCAATCCCGTACAGCCATCATAGAACCGCACCAGCTTGTTGGTATTGGCAAGCTGGAACGCTCCATCCCGAAGGGTATCCATCCAGATGGTCGTATACTCCCGGATACGGGGGTGCTTCCAAATCAGCTCCCGGCTCATCAGGGCAATGTCGTAGGCCGAGGTCAGGTGCCCCGGGGCAGGCAGGCCGGTGCAGTTGCAGAAGGTGGTGTCCGACATGCCAAGCTCCACGGCCTTGGCGTTCATCTTTTCCACAAAGGCGCTCTCACTCCCCGCCAGGTGCTCGGCCAGAGCCACGCTGGCGTCGTTGCCCGAGGCCACCGCCACTGCCTTGAGAAGGTCGTGGACGCTCATGACCTCCCCCTCCTTCAGATAGACCTGGCTGCCGCCCATAGACGCCGCCCGGGCGGAGACCTGAACGGTATCGTCCACCGACAAAACGCCGCTGTCCAGGGCTTCCATGGTCAGCAGCAATGTCATGATCTTTGTGACGCTGGCCGGTTCCAACCGCTGGTGAGGGTTCATTTCAAAGAGGACCTTACCGGTCTCCTTTTCCATCAGTACCGCCGACGCTGCCGCCACCTCCGGCCCTCCCACCGCCTCGGCATGGGCCGGGAGAATACAAAGGCTGACGCAGAGCGCCGCCGCGAGATATTTTTTCATGCTTCCGCCTCCATCGTTTGATGATGGGATTAAGATGTGAAATTTCCTCCATTCTATCCCCGGTTGATTTTGGAGTTTTTGTCGCAAGTATATAATCTTTCGGTTTTTTCTTGCGCCGCCATGAAAAATGTGCTATTTTATCTGCAAATGTCCGACGCCTCCCGGCTCAGACGTGGTGTGTGCTCCAAAATTATTGAGAGAAACGGAGAAAGATATCATGGAGTTTCTGAGAAAGCTTGCCAAGCTCGTCAGCCGGTTTATGGCCGTCATCGTCATCGCGGTAGCCGCCCTGGCCCTGTTCCTCCCCGCTCCCGTGGGTGCGGTCCTGAAAACCAAGTATGTCAACACCCTGCTGGGCATCGTCATGTTCGGCATGGGCCTCACCCTGAAATTCAATGACTTCAAGGTGGTCTTCAGCCGTCCTAAGGACGTGATCATCGGCTGCGTGAGCCAGTTCACCATCATGCCTCTGCTGGCGTTCTTACTTTGCAAGCTCTTCCAGCTTCCCATCGAGTTGGCCGTGGGCGTCATCCTGGTGGGCACCTGCCCCGGTGGCACCTCCTCCAACGTCATTACATACATGTCCAAGGGCGACGTGGCCCTGTCCGTGGGTATGACCGCCGTGTCCACCCTGCTGGCCCCCTTCCTCACCCCCCTCCCGACCCAGCTCTACGCCGGGGCTACGGTAGATGTGGACATCGGCAACATGTTCCTGTCCATCGTTAAGGTGGTCATCATCCCCATCGCCCTGGGCTTCATCATCAACCGGCTTCTGCCCAAGGTGACTGAGGTCATCGTGGACATCCTTCCCATGATCTCTACCCTGGCCATCGTGGCCATCGTGGGCGCCGTGGTGGCCGCCAACGCCGCCAAGCTCATGGAGTGCGGCTTGCTCATCATTGCCGTGGTCGTCCTCCACAATCTGCTGGGCTACGCCGTGGGCTATGGCGTGGGCAAGGTCCTGAAGCTGGACACCACCAAGTGCCGGGCCATCTCGGTGGAGGTGGGCATGCAGAACTCCGGCCTGGCTACCACCTTGGCCGGGACCCATTTCGCCCAGTATCCCCTGGCCACCATCCCCGGCGCTGTGTTCAGCGTGTGGCACAATATCTCCGGCGCCATCCTGGCCAACGTCTTCCTGGCCCTGGACAGCAAGAAGAAGGACTAAAAACCGCTTTTGCTCTCCTCCCGCTCCGATGCTTTCGGAGCGGGAGTTTTTCGTCCCGGTGCGAACCTTCACCCTGCCGCTTTCCGTACCTCCCCGCCTGAGCCGCCCTCCAAAAAAGAAATTTTCATTTTCCTCTTTACTTTTTTGTATTAGCGTGTTAGTATACTAAAGCGCCTGTAGGCGTCTATTTTCGATCATTTATCCAAGGAGGATACGTAACCATGAAAAAGTTAATCTCTCTGGCCCTGGCCGCGGTCCTGGGCCTCTCCCTTACCGCTTGCGGCGGCAAGAGCGCCGACTCGGACAAAAAGTACGTTCAGGACAAGGGAACTTTGGTGGTTGGCATCACCGAGTTTGAACCCATGGATTACCAGGACGCCAGCGGTAATTGGATCGGTTTTGACGCCGACCTGGCCAAAGCCTTTGCCGAAAGCCTGGGCGTCAAGGCCGAGTTCCAGATCATCGAATGGGACAACAAGACCATGGAGCTGGAGGGCAAGACCATCGACGTAGTATGGAACGGCATGACCCTCACCGATGAGGTCAAAGCCACCATGTCCTGCTCCAACCCCTACTTTAACAACGCCCAGGTGGTCATCGTCAAGGCCGATAAGGCTGCCGACTATCGGAGTGTGGACAGCGTGAAGGGCCTCAACTTCGCCGTGGAGAATGGCTCCGCCGGTCAGGAGCAGGTGGAGGCCATCGGCGCCAAATTCACCCCCGTACTGGACCAGGCCACCGCTCTGCTGGAGGTGGAGGCTGGCACCTCCGACGCCGCCGTCATCGACTACCTGATGGCCGCCGCCACCGTGGGCGAAGGCACCAGCTATGCCGATCTCACCTACACCTGCGAGCTCAACAGCGAGGAGTACGGCGTGGGCTTCCGCAAGGAGTCCGATCTGGTGGACGCTCTCAACGATTTCTTCAAGAGCGCCTATGCCGACGGCACTATGCAGCAGATCGCCGACAACTACGGCATCGGCGATAAGCTCATTGTCCAAAAGTAAGCCGTGGAGGTCTTTTCCGTTGTCATTGGGGCACTGAACCAGGGCTTTCTCCAGACCCTGAAGCTTTTCTTCGTCACCCTGCTGGGTTCTATCCCTCTGGGGCTGGTGATCTGCTTCGGCTCCATGAGCCGCTGGACGCCTGTCAGTCTCCTGGCCCGTCTCTTCGTGTGGATCATTCGGGGCACTCCCCTGATGCTCCAGCTCATCATCATCTATTATGGCCCTGGCGTGGTTATGAGACACTCCCCCTGGCCCGGTGGAGAGTTTGGCCGGTTCCTGGCCGCCGCCATCATGTTCGTCGTCAACTACGCCTGTTACTTCTCCGAGATCTACCGGGGCGGCATCCAGGGCGTGCCGGTGGGGCAGCAGGAGGCGGGGCTGGTGCTGGGCCTTACCAAGCGGCAGATCTTTTTCAAAGTCACTCTTTTACAGATGGTCAAGCGCATCCTGCCCCCCATGTCCAACGAGGTCATTACCCTGGTAAAGGACACCTCCCTGGCCCGTATCATTACCTTCCAGGAGGTCATCTGGGCGGGGCAGGCTTTCATGAAAGGCTCCCATGGCTACTCCGGTCTGCTGTGGCCCCTGTTCTTTACCGGCGTATATTACCTGGTCTTCAGCGGGGCCATCACCCTCCTGCTGGGTAAGCTGGAAAAGAAGCTGGACTATTTCCGATGAAGGGGGGACTTTGACGTTATGGCTCTATTGGAAGTTTCCCATATCGAAAAGCACTTCGGCACCACCAAGGTGTTGGAGGATATTTCCTTCTCTTTGGAGGAAGGGCAGGCCCTGGCCATCATCGGCTCCTCCGGGTCGGGCAAGACCACCCTGCTGCGGTGTCTCAACTTTCTGGAGACCCCCGACGCCGGTACTCTTTCGGTGCGGGGCAAGGTGATCTACGACGCCGCCGACCCCACCACCCAACTGGAGGGGGAGGTGCGGGAAAAGCGACTCCACTTCGGGCTGGTATTCCAGAACTTCAATCTCTTCCCCCAATATACCGCCTTGGAAAATGTGACCCTGGCCCTCCATTTGAGGGACGAAGGGAACAAGCACCGGGACGCCATTGATGAGCAGGGGATGGAGCTTTTAGCGCAGATGGGCCTCAGTGACCGGGCGGGCCATTACCCCCATCAACTCTCCGGCGGACAGCAGCAGCGGGTAGCCATTGCCCGCGCCCTGTCCCTGAAGCCGGACATTCTCTGCTTCGACGAGCCCACCTCCGCCCTGGACCCGGAGCTGACGGGAGAGGTCCTGAAGGTCATTCGGGGCCTTGCCCAGCAGCACACCACCATGATCATTGTCACCCACGAGATGTCCTTTGCCCGGGACGTAGCCGATGAGGTCATCTTTATGGACGGCGGCGTCATTGTAGAGCAGGGAGCGGCGAAGGAGGTCATTGAGAACCCCAGGGAGGAGCGGACCAAGCAGTTTCTGGCCCGCTATTCGGAAAATGTGTAATTCTATTCCATGAAAGGAGTTTATAAATGTGAACGCAAGGAAGGCTCGCGCTCCAATCAGTCTGCTGTTGGCGGCTCTCATGCTGTTTTTGCCCGCCTGTTCTCAGGAGGACGGTCAAGATGAGAAAACAGAGGAGGTCCTTCTCCCCATTAGTATAAACGGCAAGGAAATCAAGGTGGGGGAAACCACCGTTCAGACCCTGCTGGATGAAGGGCTGGAGGTATCCTGGGTGGACGAAAACTATGAGCGGATCACCGTGGACCCCGCCACTGAGCTGGAGGCAAACTCATATTATACCGGCGGCAGTATCAAAGTGACGGACAACATGTCCTTTTCGATCTCCCTGGTGACGGATGAGGAGGCAGTTTCTCTGGGAGAGGCCGTGATCGCCCGCCTGGAGCTGCGGATGGCAGCCGAAAATGATAAGAGCGTTCTTGAGACCATCTCTTTTGACGGAGTGCCGGTCACTGAGCTGACCCTGGAGAATGCCATGGAAAAGTATCCCGACTGGACCGGAAATGAAGTCATGTGGCTGCACTACGGCCTGGATTACAAATACGACTTGCTCTTTGACATCTCCACCGGCATTCTTAACGGCTTCAATATAGAACGCACCTACGACGTGGATTGGAACGGCTGATTTGGTAGTTGGTCTCACAAGCATGAAAAAGAATGGGACTTCATTCCGGAGAATGGAGTCCCGTTCTTTTTTGCATACGTTTCGGAGAGGGATCTGCGACGGTCCGTCTGATTTTCCAGGATTAGTTTACATAATTTTAATCAACATTTGAGCAAGCTGGCTCCGGGTCAGTTCTCCCACAAGATCGGTAGAGTTAACATAATTTTTATCATATCTTCCCAGCATCAGGGCCATCTGCTCGGCGGTGACGGTCTGGTCGGGGTAAAAATGCCCCTGGCCGTCTCCCTCTACGATCCCCTTCTCCACGGCCCAGCCCACATAGCCGGAGTACCAGCTACCGGGGGTCACGTCGGTAAAGGCGGCGGTCTCTGCCGCTTCCGCCCCTGCCAGTCGGGCCAGCACGGTAATGGCCTGGGCGCGGGTAACGGTCATGTTGGGAGAGAATCGCCCCTCCCCGGTGCCGGTCATGGCCCCGGCCTGGTAGACAGCCTTGATGGCCTCATAACCCTCGTCCCCCTCGCTGACGTCCACGAAGGGCAGGGCGCCCACGGCGAAAGAGACCTGGCTTGCCCCGGTGAAGCTCTCACTGCCCGAGACCACCGCCACAGTGAGGGTATAGTCCCCATCATCTTTGGGCAGCAGGGCGTTGACAGCCTCCAGGCCGTCGGAGAGAAGACAGGAGGCAGCGTAGTCCTCCGAGGGATCGTCGGTCACGGTGAGCTGCACTTGGGCAGGGTCAAGCTCCACGCTGGGGGTAATGGCAGTGACATGCTCCAGCACCGTGTTTCTCCCTATCCGCTGGGCACCCTCCACCGCGAAGGAGACCCGGGTCTTTCCCGAGGCGTCGGAGTCACAGACGCCGGAGAAGGACCTGGTGGTTTTGGTTAACATAAAATCCGTAGAACCGGAGCCGTCGGCGGTCTCTCCGCCGCTGAAGCCGCCGAAGCCACCGGGGCCAAATTGGCTGGGATCAAATCCCTCCGGCGGCTCCATACCCTCGGGATGGCGGGGAAACTCTCCCTCGCCGTCAAAGGCTCCGGGCCGGTTTCCAGCGTCCATAGGCGGGGTCCGGCTGTCGGGAGACTCCAGCCCATCGGGCCGCTGAGGCCGCCGGTCCGGATCGAACCCCTCGGGAGGCTCCATCCCCTGGGGCCGTCCGCCGCCAAAGCCGCCGGGACGGCCCATACCAAAGCTGTTGCCGCTCCAGCATTGCAGCACGCCGTCCACATAGAGAGCATAGGCCGTGTCCAGCTTTAGCTCAGGCACAGTGAGCGTAATGGACTGGCAGGTCTTTTGGGTCTCGGCGCTCCACACCGTTGTGCCGTCAGGGTCCTTCAGCTCCACCTTGCTCCTCGCCGGGAGAGTGGACGCAAAGCTCAGCTCCATATAGGGCTGTTCGGAAGCCTCGCTGTCGGCGGCGTCGTTCCGGGTCCCAAAGGCATACAGCGTACCGCCGTTAATGAGTATGGGGCTGTCGGCGTCGATGCCGCCGTCGGGGGTGCGCTCATTGGCCATGGTCCAGACCTCGCCGCCATTGATGACCAGATAGCCGTTGGAGTCGATACCGTCACCCTCGCTGCCGTTGCCCGCGTCCACGGTGAGCTTGCTGCCGTTGACAGTGGTAACGCTGACGAAGTCCTCGTTGGTGTTGATACCGTCGTCCTGGGCGTGGATATTCACTGTACCGCCGTTGATGGTCAGATGCAGTTCGGAGTCCAGTCCCTCGTTGTCGGCGATGATGTTGAGCACGCCGCTGTCGTCGCCGTCATCGCCGTTGATATTCATAGACATCTTGGAATAGAAGGCCCCGTCGTACTTGTGGAGCTTTTTGGTGGTGCCCTCCTTGTAGATGCGGGCCACGTGGGAGCCGGTGAAGCTGTTGACGCTCCCGGCGGCAACGACCACATTGGCCCCAGCGGCGGAGGTATCCACAAGGGCGGACGCCTGATAGTCCGGGTTTTCATCATTATCATAGGCCACCCATTCCCGGTCACACTCATAGACATTGTAGAAAATAAGGGCGGGGGCCACTGTGCACTTCACGTCCACGTTGTCAAGAATAAGCGTGACCACTGCCTCAGGATCGTCCTTTGCTTTCTTGCCCAGGTCAACGGCAATCTGGCCCATTGAAAGCTTGCCGCTCAGGCGGTAGGTCCCCGCCTGGGTGATCGTGACCACGGTGTGCTCTCCGGCCTCGGCGGCAGAGTGCTTTTCGCTGTCGCTACCCTCGCCGTAGGCCCCGCCTTCAGTGTAGGTCTCCCGGTCCTCGTAGTAAACAATGTCCGCCCCGGTGTAGACGGCGGCGGTCTCATCGGTGGAGGCGGTCTTGCCATCCACAGTGACCCTTTCGTCCGAGAGGACGAGCTCGGTCACGTCCCCGGTCTTCCCGGCAGCATTGGCCCCACAGGCGGTGGAAAGCAGCAGGGCCGCCGTCAGAGCCAGAGCGGAAAATTTCATGTGTTTCATAGGCGTAAGCATCCTTTCCTGATAAGGTACCGCCATTGTAAAACAAAAACTTAAAATTAGTCTTAAACTCCGCCGGGTTTTTTCATCCCGCAAAAAAGGCGGGCTCCAGCCCGCCTTTTTCCTATTCCTTTACCACGAGAATTTTTTTAATGCCGTAGTGGCGGAAGAGGGCCAGCGCCCCTTCCCCGATGATCTCACCCGAGACGGCGATAGGGATGGCCGGAGGACAGGCCACGGTGGGCGAGGCGCAGACCCGGCCCAGAGCCGCCTCGGTCTCCACCCACTCATGGGGGGAGAATACGGCCTCCCGGATGGACATGACCCGCCGTGCTTTTTCAGCCCGCGGCGGCAAACTCGCTCTTTCCTTTGCCGCCTCCGGCTTCGCCGTCTCCAACGCATCAGAAAGCTTTTGAACGTCCTCCTCCGTGGTGTGGGCCGAGGCCATGAGCACCACATACTCGGCGTCGGCGTACTCCGGCTCCACGCCGCCTACCCGTAAAAGGTCGGACAGGGCGCTGCCGTCCCAGCCCCGCGCGGCGGCGTTCAGGGTCAGCTTCAGCCCTTCATTCCCCGCCAGGACCCAGCCCTGGGCGATAAGAGCGGTCTTCAGCTCCCCCAACCGCTGGACGGCAAGACGAAGCTCCCCTCTCCCCTCCCCCGCCAGCCAGGCGTTGCACAGGTCCAGGGAGGCCATGGTCAGATAGGAGGGGCTGGTGGAACCAAAAAGGGCCATGGCCGCCTTAGCGTCATCAGCCAAAGCCTGGGGGGCGTTTTTCCCGATGTGGAGATAGGCTCCCCCGGTCAAGACCGGCAAAGTCTTATGGGCCGAATCGCAGCACAGATCGGCCCCCTGATCCAGGGGATGGCACGGCTTCTCCAAAAAGTGCAGGTAGGCCCCGTGGGCGTTGTCCACCAACAGCAGAGCGCCGTGACGGTGGGCCACGGCGGCCAACGCATGGATATCTTGGACGTTCCCCAGGTAGTCCGGAGAAGTTATGTAAACCGCACAGGGGGGCGTTTCCATTCGGCCAAGGACTTCCTCCAGCTCTCCCGCCGTCACCGGACAGGCGCAGAGGGAGCCGCTCTCTTCCCTGGGCCACAGCCACTCCACACCGAAGCCCACCAAAGCGGCGGCGTAGACAAAGCTCTTGTGGACGTTCCGGGCGGCCAGGACTATCGGGGCCGTCCCCGGCTTTCTGTGGGTGACGGCCAGGTAGAGCATGGCGCGGATACACTGACTGCTCCCCTCGGTGCTCCACAGGCTCCGCCGGGAGCCAAAAAGGGCGGTGGTATTTTCCTCAGCCTGGGCGATGATCCCCTCCGCTTCATAGAGGGCGTCGGCCCCCTTGACCTCGGTGACGTCCCACCGCTCACAGCCCAGGCGCTCAAAGCCCTTATGCCCCGGCATGTGGAACCGACTCATACCCTCCAACTGATAGCCCTTAAGGAAATCAAAGACCGGGGTGTTCATGCCTCCTCGTCCTCTAACCGGGCGCATTCCAACGCGATGGCGCACTCCATCCGCTTGCGGAACAACTCACAACCCTGCTCGTATACCCCACTCACCGTGCCGGTGGCGTGGTAAGCGTTGGCGGCGCAGCCGCCGGAGCAGTATAGCTTTGCCCAGCAATCCTTGCAGCCGGGACGGGCATAGACGTTGCAGGCGGCAAACTGCTCCTGGGTCTCAGGGGCGGTGACGCCGTGCCACACGTCCCCCAGCTTGAACTTCTCCTCCCCCACGAACTGGTGGCAGGGATAGAGGTCGCCCCAGGGCGTGACCGCCATGTACTCGGTGCCCGAGCCGCAGCCCGAGATGCGCTTATAGACGCAGGGGCCTCCGGTGAGGTCAAGCATGTAGTGATAGAAGGTAAAGGGCTTCCCCGCCCGGCGGCGCTCCAGCATCAGCTGGGCGAGCTTCTCGTACTGCTCCTTGACGATCTCCATGTCCGCCGCCGTCAAAGCGGAGGGGTCAACCGGGGCGCAGACCACCGGCTCCATGCTCAGCTCAGTAAAGCCCAGATCCAGCATGGCCTTGATATCCTCTAAAAAGTCCGGGTTGTGGTGGGTAAAGGTGCCGCGCATATAGTAGCCCTTGCCTCCTCTGGCCTGTACCAGCTTCTGAAACCTGGGCACGATGCGCTCCCAGCTGCCCTTTCCGGCATAGTCCACCCGAAAGCGGTCATGGACCTCCCTGCGCCCGTCCAGGCTCAGCACCACATTGTGCATCTCTTTGTTGGCAAAGTCGATGACGTCGTCGTCGATGAGCATCCCGTTAGTGGTGAGGGTAAAGCGGAAGTTCTTCCCCCGCTCGGCTTCCACGCTCCGGGCATAGGCTACCAGGTCCTTCACCACCTGCCAGTTCATCAGCGGCTCGCCGCCGAAGAAGTCTACCTCCAAATTCCGGCGGCTGCCCGAGTGGTCCATAAGGAAATCCAGGGCCTGCTTACCCACCTCAAAGCTCATCACCGCCCGGTCCCCGTGGTACTTGCCCTGGCTGGCAAAGCAATAGGAACAGTTAAGGTTACAGGTATGGGCCACATGGAGGCACAGGGCCTTCACCACTCCGGCGGAGCGCTCCTTCAGCTCTCCCGCCAAAGGCTCAAAGGTATCCTCGGCAAAGAGCTTTCCCGCGTCACGCAGCGCCTCGATCTCATCACAGCACTGCTCCAGGTCATCAGCGGTGACGTCCTCATACCCGGCGGGGCGAGGGCGCCCCGCCCCACAATATTTCTCCCCGAGGGCAGCCAGAACTTCCTCCCGGCCTTTTCCCTCATCATAGAGGCCGATGGCGTCATAGCCCACCTCGTCCACCATATGGACTGAGCCAGAATAGGTATCGACGACGATGTTCATCCCATTCAGGGTATAACGATGTATCATAAGTAGTCTCCTCTGTTTTATAGACTGTCAGGCTCCGCGATGGAGTGGGCGCGCTCCACCCTTCTACAAAAAAATGCCGCCCACAGGCGGCATTTTTTGCTTGTTCCTCTGCTTACTTGCGGACGCTCTCGCACTGCTGATTGGCAATGCCGCAGCTGGTCTTGCAGGCGGACTGGCAAGAGGTCTGGCACTCGCCGCAGCCGCCGGTCCTGGCGCTGGCGCAGAGATCACGGGTCTCCATGGTCTTGATGTGCTTCACGAAAAACGCCTCCTCACTCGGATTTTGCACAATTATACCACGCTCTCACGGGGAAGTCAATCACTCATTCGACCTTTCCGGCAAGTCTCCCTGGGCAGGGCCGATGAGCAGAGCACCTTCCTTTGTGAACCGGGAACCGTGGCAGGGACAGTCCCAGGTTCCCTCCGCCTCGTTCCACTTCAGGGCGCAGCCCATGTGGGGGCACCGGGGGGTGGAAGGAGTCAGGAAGCCGGCGGCGGCCTCCATGGTGTTCACTGCCAGCTGGGGCCGGAGGATAGAGCGGGAGGGGGAATAGAGATGGGCGTAGGGATTTTCCCGCCCCGCGATGAGGTCACAGAGGAGCAGGGCCGATACCATGGAGGAAGTCATACCCCACTTATTAAAGCCCGTAGCCACATACAGTCCTTCCGTTCCGGCGGAGTAGGCGCCCACGTAAGGTATGCCGTCCAACGTCATGCAGTCCTGGGTGGCCCAGCGGCAGACCTCCTTTTTACCGGGAAAGTATTTGTTGGCCTGGCTCGACAGTTCCTCCCACGCCTCACCGCTCTTTCCGGTGCGGTGGGTGGAGCCCCCCAACAACAAATAGTTCCGGTAGTTCCGCAGGGACAGCCCCCCGGTCTCCTCATCCAGGTACATTCCCCCCACATTGGGGCCATCGTCCAGGGCCAAAACATAGGAGCGCTCCTGGTACATCTTCAAAAAATAACTGCCGTGCTTATTGAGGAGGGGAAAGTGGGTGCAGACCACGATCTGGTCGGCGGTGATCCGTCCCCCTTCGGTGACGGCCTCTCCCGGCCCCAACTCCTCCACGGCGGTATGCTCGTAAATATTCAGCTCTCCGGCAATGGTAAAGGCAAACTTCAACGGATCGAACTGAGCCTGCCGGGGAAACTTCACTGCCCCCATTGTGGCAAAGGGTAGGGGCAAAGTTTCCACATACTCCGCCTCTCCCCCAAATTCCTCAATGGCCCGCAGCTCCTTTTCCAGCTTCTCCCGGCTCGTCCGGGAATAGACAAAGCTGTCCCGCTCCTCAAAATCGCAGTCGATGCTCCGGCACAGCCTGCGGTACTCGTCCAGAGCGGCCTGGTTTGCCTCGTAATAAAGCCCCGCCCCCTCGCTGCCAAACTCCTTTGTCAGCTTTTGATAGACAAGGCCGTGCTGGGAGGTGATCTTGGCGGTGGTATTTTCGGTAACGCCGCCACAGATCACGTCCGCCTCCACGATAACGCAGTCCACTCCCTCCTGCTGGAGAAAGTATCCGCACAGCAGCCCCGCCAATCCGCCGCCGATGATGAGCACCTCGGTCTCCAGATCCTCCTTTAAGCTGGGAAAATGAGGCCGGGTCACGCTTTTCTGCCAGATAGAACTCATTTTTATCACCTCTCCGGCAGTATACCCGCCAAAGGGGGTTTTCACGCAAAACCGCCGGGGAGCAGTCATCCCCGGCGGCTGATTTTTGAAAAATTCACTTTTTATCCCGCTGGGGATCATATAGAAGCTGGGTGTAAATACCGCCCAGGGCCTTCAGCCCGTCGGCCACCAGTCCGGCAAAGCGGAAGGCCCCCCACTGGCGCAGGTGGGTGTTGTCGTCGCTGCCGTCGGGGTGGCTGGGATACAGCCCCGCCGGAAAGTTCATATAAAGCTCCCGGCTCTCCTCATCTCCCAGGCTCTCCACCAATGCGCGGCTGGCGGCGGTGAGGTCGATGAGGGGGATGCCCTCCCGCTCTGCCAGCGCCCGCACGGCGGCGGGGTAGGCTCCGTGGCTCTCAGTGAGGCATCCGCCCTCAAACCTCCGGCGGGTCAGGGGGGTGATGAGCACCGGAAAGGCCCCGGCGGCGCGGGCGATACTCACGTAGCGCAGCAGATTTTCCTGATAGGCCTCCGGATCGGCATACCGGGCGGGGTCCTCACTTTTTTCATCGTTGTGTCCAAATTGGATAAAGAGGAAGTCTCCGGCCTTCATTGCCTCCCGCACCGGCTCAAAAAGCCCCTGGTCCCAGAAGCTCTTGGTGCTGCGGCCATTCTCGGCGTAGTCATAGACCACTACGCCGGGGCGGAGATAGGCCTCCAGCTCCTGGCCCATGCCCCGCTGGGGCCAGGTGTCCACACGGTTAAAGTGGACGGTGGAATCTCCGATCCAGAAAATGCGCTTTTCCATTATTGTCAGGCCTTCTTCGCGTTCTCAAAATTCACCAGTACCTGGGCCCACTCAGCCCGGGTCAGGGTCTTGTCCAGCATCATGTTACCGCTCTCGTCTCCCTTGAAGAGACTGACGGTAATGCCCTTCTGGGCGCAGTAGGCGTCCATAACGTCCTTCACCACACCGCGGCTTGCGTCGGCGTCGGTGAAGCTGGCCCCATCATACAGTCCGGCGTTAGCCGCCCAGTTCAGGGCGGCGGCGTACCAGGCTCCGTCGGGGACAGACACCGTCTTGCTCCCGGCGGGGGCGGGAGCGCCCTCCATATTGTAGATGGTCTGGTAGACCGAAGCGGTGGTCACGTTTTTGTCCGGCTCAAAGCCCAGGTTGGTGCCCTTCATGGCGCCGCTGTCCAGCACGGCGCAGACGGCGGGATACCACCACTTGCTGCTGTCCAGGTCGGCGGGGCGGTTGGCGGCGGGAGCGGAGGCGTTGGCGCTGAAATCCGTGGAGGGCGGCGTGGCGGGCGTGCCGGCCCCGGTGGCGTAGGAGGGCAGCGGATACACCGCTATGTGGTCGCTCCTCTTGGCCGCCACAGGCACGCCCCGCTCTATCAGCTCCTCCACCGCCCACTGGGCAATGAGGTCGGCACCGTAGATGTTGAGGTGGGTGTCGTCGGTGGAGTCCTTGCCGTAGAACTCGGACCTGGAGAAGTTGGCGTAGCCCATGAAGCGGGGGTCGTCCTTCTTCACATAGTTGAACATATCCTTGGCGCTTTCCAGGCCCACCTGGTTGATCCAGTCGTTGGTCCTGGCATAGAGGTCGATGCAGGGGATGCTCAGCTCATAGGCCAGCTCTCTGGTAGCGTTCACATAGGCCTCCAGACTGGCGTCGGAGGTCTTCCGGCGGCTGATGCTGGTGGCGAGGATGGGCTTGGCCCCCTTCTCCCAGGCCAGCTCCACATACTCCAGCATGGACTGCTTGTAGGAGCCATCGGTAAAGCGGTCCCCGGCCGGGTCGGTGAAGGATTCGGCCTTGTTGTCGTTGTGGCCGAACTGGACGATAAGGTAGTCGCCCCTCTTCAGGCTGTTTTTCAAGGTCTCGTAGTTGGCCTCCTTCTTGAAGCTCATGGAGGCCCGGCCACTGAGGGCCAGGTCGGTAACGGTGACGCCGTTGAAATAGCCGCCGAAGAGCTGGGCCCAGCCCTTCCGGGGGTAGCGGTCGTCGCCGTAGACGCTGGCGGTGGAGTCGCCCACCACGTAAATGACCGCGCCCTCGGCCACGGTCTCGTCGGCCCTGACAGGCTCCACCAGGGTGACGCCGGTCTTTACGTTCCGGGCCATCACCTCCACGTGGTCCCCCTCGTTCATGGGCAGATCCATATAGAGGGTCACGCTCTTGCCCACGGGGATGTTGGCGAAGGTCTCCGCCATGGAGAAGTCGTGGCTGGCCTTCACGCTGCCGTCGGCGGCGCAGATCCTCACAAAGATGGCGTCGTCAGGGTCAGGATTGGGGGCATTGCAGGTGACGTTGACGGTGTGGAGGCGCTCGCCGGGGGCATAGCTGAAGCGGGTGGCGCCGCTCTGGTCCTGATAGCTCCAGGAGTCCAGGGTCACAGGGACAATACCCGCCACAGTGACGGCAAAGTCCTTGGTGGCGCTGGCGGAGCCCCGGGTGATGGTGGCGGTGAGGGTAGCGGTCTTGTCCGTCTGGGCGGCGGGATAGACCTTACCGTCGTTGTCCACCACGGCGGGATCGGAGCTTTTCCATGTGATGGCGGTCCCCCGCTTGCCGGCGGTGGGCAGATTCAGGTTGCGCTTCACCGAGGAGGTGTCGCCCAGGGTCAGAGCCTCGGCGGCCTTGGCCACGGCGGAATTATCGTCAGGGTCGGCGGAAACGGTGACGTCAAAGACCACGTCGGCCTTGAACTCCCGGTTCTCCTGGACCTGGAAATGCCCCGTGAGCGTGACCTTGGTCTCGATCTTCTGGCAGTTCACTGTGCCGTCGTTGGCGATGACCGCGGCATTAGAGGTTGTCCAGTTCACGTCGCAGGAGCCGAAGCGGGACTCATAGCTGTCCAGCAAGTTCAGGTTTTCTTCCACATGGTCCTTGTCGGCGTTGGTAGCTTTGATCTTGTCAAAGGAGAAGGCGGCGATCTCGTCGGCAAATTCCCTGGCGGGGTCCACGTTCTTAAAGGTACAGCCATAGAGGCGCAGCTTGGAGCCCTGGGCATAGACGGTGTAGGTATGTCCGCCCTGAACGATGATGGTGGCGGAGGCGTTGGCGGTCTGGTCGATGACGGCGCCGTCATAGCCGTTCATGGCCGTGCCATTATCCAGAATGAAGAACTGCTTGCCGCCGCCCAGGCGGTACATGATCTCCAAAGTGCCGGCGGCCACGCTGGGGTCAAAAGCAAAAGAGTAGTAGGTACCGGTACCGCTTCCCACCTTGGGATTGGCCTTGCCCACGATGTAGCCGGGATAGGTCACGCCGCTGTCGGAAACGATATTTCCAATGGCGGCGTAGGTCCACTCGTCCGCGCCCACGGTGAGCGTCATACCGGGGATGCCGGTGTCGATCACGGTGGGAGAAGTCACCGCCCCCGGGGCGGAGCTGGGCGAGTATGTCATCCCATCCGCGGCCAGGGCGGGCGCGCTCACCAGGGACAGTGCCATTGTCAGGGCCAGGAGCAGAGGCAGCATACGCTTTTTCATCGTTTGGTCTCCTCCTCAAAAGGTATCTTTGATCTTGGGTATCCCGATTTTCTCACTAATATCATATTACCATCAAACGCCCCGGTTTTCAATGAAAAAGTTGCCTTATTCCAAAAAAGCCCCGGGGGCCGGATCGGCCTTGCCCGCCTGCGCCATAAGGAAGTACGGCATCTTCCCTCCCCATGCAAAGCCTTGCGACGCAGTCGGGCTTGTGATAGAATGGTCGCGAAATGGTTTTGCAGCGCATTTGAACAGGAGGGGATCGGCGATATGGCAAAAGCATATTTAGAGCAGGAGTCCATCAGGGAAGGCGCCAGAAGACGCAAACTGTTTTTGGGAGCATTTATATTTTTTCCTGCGTCTCTGCATTGCTTTACTTTGCAGTGGGAGATTCCATTGATCTAAGTGACCCGGAGGATAAAAAGCTATTTGTCATATTTGCCGTTATGGCGGGGCTTATGTTGTTTTGCACGGCAGTCCAACTGTTGATCGCCATGCTGCCCGCTAAAAACGGCAGAAATCTTGTCCTTCCTCTTGGGGAAACCACTGTACAGGCAGCGGCGGAGATCATTAACAGGGAAGCCGCCGAGGGAAAGATTTTGTATGAGGAAGCCATGAACTGCAACACCATAAAAAAATACAGCGCCAGGATCGTAATACTTCCTTCCTACGTCCTTCTTATTCAGGAAATAGGTAAAATAACCGCCATTCCCCGTGATAAAATTTGTTGGATATGTGCCCAGCGCGGACACAAGGGCGGGCCTTATTATGTGCGGCTGCTGATATTTACGGATAAAAAGCTGATCGGCTTTGATGGGAATGATATTGACCATACCCAGAAAATAGCGGAAAATATATACCGGTACATTCCAAATGTGTTTGAAAATTTGGATTTAGAGTACTACAATATGCCGGATCTCCCGCATATATTGGAAAAGCTCTATGAGGAAAACCGCGCCGGTTTTTTGGAGCTTTACGAACTGGCAAAGGAAACCGGTAGGCCGCTGTAAATAACAAAGGCGGCATATAAAAGCTCCCCGCGAACCGTCCTGGTTCGCGGGGAGCTTTTATATGCGTATCATCAAAAATGTACGGCTGTTACTTTTTTAGCTTCAGCAGGGGCGCGCCGTGCTCCACCGTGCCCTCGGCCACCAGCCCCACGCCGGCAAAGTCGTCGGCGTTGGTGACCACGATGGCGGTGACAGCGGGATGGCCGGCGGCCTGGATGTCGGCCAGGGTGAACTTCAGCATCGGCTGACCCGCCTTGATCTTGTCCCCCTCCTTCACCATACAGGTGAAGCCCTTGCCGCCCATCTCCACGGTGTCCATACCCACGTGGATGAGCACCTCCACGCCGTCGGCGCTGGTGACGCCCAGGGCGTGCTTGGTGTCGGTGGTCTGGGTGACAGTGCCGTCAAAGGGGGCGTAGACGGTCTCCTCAGCCGGGTCCATCCCGCAGCCCGGGCCCAGGATGCCCTGGCTGAAGACAGGGTCGGGAATGTCCTCCAGCTTCATGGCGGCGCCGGTGAAGGGAGCGCAGACCGTCAGGGCCGCGGCCCTGGCCTCGATCCCGTCATTTGCGGCAGTGTCCTTGCCCAGAAGTTTGTCAAAAAATCCCATTGTCTTTTCCTCCTTTACTCGCTTAGCGTCCCGCCATTGGTGGCGATGACGTTTTTATACCAGTCGAAGCTCTTCTTGCGGTAGCGCTCCATAGTGCCCGAACCATCGCTGTTCAGGTCCACATAGATCATGCCGTAGCGCTTTTTGATCTCGGCGGTGGAGCAGGAGATGAGGTCGATGCAGCCCCAGGCGGTATAGCCCATGACCTCCACGCCGTCCTGGATGGCCTTGCCCACCTGCACCAAGTGGTCGTTCATATACTTGATGCGGTAGTCGTCGATGACGGTCTTGCCGCCCTTGCCGTCATCGATCAGCTCGTCGTTGGCTCCCAAGCCGTTCTCAGCGATGAACAGGGGCTTCTGATATCTGGCATAAAGGCGGTTGAGGGTATAGCGTAGGCCCTGGGGATCGATCTGCCAGCCCCACTCCGTTACCTTGGAATAGGGGTTGCGGCGCAGACCGGGGGTCATGTTGCTCCCCGAGGGTTCCCCCTTGGTGGGGTCGGCACAGGCGCAGTTGCTGGAATAGTAGCTGAAGGAGACGAAGTCCACCGTGTGCTTCAGTGCCTCCCGGTCCTCGTCGGTAATGTCCAGCTGAATATTGTCCGCCGCGAACAGCCGCTTGGTAAAGTAGGGATACTCCCCCCGGGCCTGAATGTCGGAGAAGAGATAATAGTCGTCGTTGAGTTCCATGACCTTAATAAGATCGTCGGGATTGCTGGTGAGGGGGTAGATGGTGACGGCCAAGATCATGCACCCCACTTTGTAATTGGGGTCGATCTCATGGGCCAGCTTCACCGCCTTGGCGCTGGCCACCAGCTCGTGGTGGATGGCCTGATAGAGATCCTGCTTGCTCAGCTTCTCCTTGGGGGTAAGGATGGCGCCGCTCATAAAGGGCTGGTGGAGGATGGAGTTGATCTCATTGAAGGTGAGCCAGTACTTCACCTTGCCCTTGTACCGGTTGAACACAGTCTCGCAGTACTTGAGATAGAGGTCGATCATCTTCCGGCTGCGCCAGCCGTCGTACTTCTTCGCCAGGGCCAGAGGGGTCTCGTAGTGGGACAGGGTGATCAGCGGCTCGATGCCGTATTTCAGGCACTCGTCGATCAGGTCCTCGTAGAACTTCAGCCCCGCCTCGTTGGGGGTGGCCTCCTCCCCGGTGGGGAAAATGCGGCTCCAGGCGATGGAGAAGCGGTAGACCTTGAAGCCCATCTCGGCAAAGAGGGCGATGTCCTCCTTGTAGCGGTGGTAATGGTCGATGCCCCGCAGCTTCAGGTTGTCCGGGGTGGGACCGTCGGTGATGACCTTAAAGCCCTTGGGCAGCACGTCCTGGATGCTGAGGCCCTTGCCGTCCTCGTCATAGGCGCCCTCGCACTGGTTGGCGGCGGTGGCGCCGCCCCACAGGAAATTTTCAGGAAATCTCATGTCGCAGGCTCCTTTTTCAGATAATTTCTTACTTGCCCACCTTCTCGTCCCTGTAGAGGACGAAGGAGACGGCGAAGGCCACCACAAAGGCGATAGCGGCGCCGATACAGGCAAAGTAGAAGTTGGACATGGGGGCGTCCAGGCCGATATAGCTGGGCAGGGTCAGCAGGCCGGGAGAGCCGCCGGAGTAGTTCTTGGTGTTCATCAATCCCATGAAGAAGCCGCCCACACCGCCGCCGGCCATGGCGGCGATCATGTTGGTCTTGATCTTCATGGTGACGCCGAAGAGCACCGGCTCAGTGATTCCGCAGACGGCGGTAATGCCGGTAGCGGAGGTCAGCTGCTTACGCTCGGAATCCTTGGTCTTGAGGGACACGGCCAGGGCCGCTGCGCCCTGGGCCACGTTGGAGGCCAGCTGGCCGGGATAGATGATGGTATCGAAGCCCAGGGTCATACGGTTATTGATACCGATGGGGGTAAGGGCGTGGTGGGTGCCGGTCATGACCAGGAAGGGCAGGAACAGGCCGATGATGGTGGGCACCAGCCAGGGAGTGATGTCGCCCAAGGTGTTCACCACAAAGGCAATACCGTTGGAGATGATATAGCCGATGGGACCCAGAACGCACAGGGTGGCGATGCCGGTGACGAACATGGTGATGAGGGGCACGGTGAAGAACTTGATGGCCTTGGGGGATATCTTATCAGCCAGCGGCTCCACCTTGGACATAAGAAGCACGCCAAGAATGATGGGGATGACCGAGGAGGCGTAGGTGGCGTTATAGATGGGCAGCCCAAAAACGGTCAGGGCTTCCCCGCTCTCCTTGGCGGCGCCGATGAGGGAGATGAAGTTGGGGTGGATCAGGATGCCGCCCAGCATCATGGCCAGATAGGGATTGCAGCCCAGCTTCTTGGCGGCGGAGTTGGCCAGTAGGATGGGCAGAAAGTAGAAGGTGGCGTCGCCCATGAAGTTGATGACCTGGTAGGTATTGGAACTGCTCTGCACCAGCTTAAAGGCCACCAGCAGGGCCAGCACTGCCTTGATCATACCGGCAGCAGTGAGGGCGGGGAGAATGGGGGTAAAGATACCGGTAACGGTGTCGATGAGCCGGCCAACAAAGGACCCCTTATTCTCCGCTGGAGTGGGAACAGTGTTCTTCTCTCCCTCGGGGAGCATCTTAGAGAGCTTCTGGTAGACCTGAAGCACTTCAGCGCCGATGATGACCTGATACTGGCCGTTCTTGGAGGCAATGCCCACAATGCCGGGGGTGGCCTTTAATGCCTCGGTGTCGGCAATGCTCTCATCCTTCAAGTTGAGGCGCAGCCGGGTGGCGCAGTGGGTGGCGTTAGCCACATTATCCTTGCCGCCCACTTTCTCCAGAATGACTTTTGCCAACTCTTCGTAATTCATATTCTCGCACTCCTTTTCTGTTCCAGTGTTTACAGATTTTCCCCCGGCTATACCGCCGGGGTATTGTCAGCGGGCGCGCTTCCGCCGGACAATCTTTGCTAGGTTGGCGGTCTCCCCGCCGTGGCTCACTGGCCCTCTTTGGCGCAGATGCGGTTGACATGGAGGATGAGATAGAGCTTTTCTTCCTCCGAGATCGTGCACGTCCACTCCTGATCCATGTGGGCAGCGATCTTCTCGACGCAATCTGATATATCTGGAAATTCGCTTCGCAGGTCCTTGTACATTCGGATATTCTCACTGTCGATGCTCTTGTTCTGATGTACCCGCTGGAAGAGATATTGAAGATGGGTGGCAAAGCGGGCGTAGTTGAAGCCCTCCCGCTCTACCCGGATGCCGAAGTGCTCCTCCACCATCCGGGTAATGGCCTCCAGCATATCGCCGTCGTCCCCTCCGCCCTCCTGTGCCTGGGTCTCCTCCCGGCTGCCCGCCAGGTTGAGGGCGATTCCGGCAGCCTCATCGTCGGCGATCCCTACGGTAAACTCCTGCCGAATTTGCCGCACTGCCCTCCGCGCCAGCTCATACTCCACCGGATAGGTCTGCTGCACGTCGTAGGCCAGGGGCATACGCACATTCATCCGCTTCTTATTTCGCTCCAGGATGAAGGCGATATGATCGGCCAGCAGCAGCACCGCGTTGGTGGAAAGCTCGTAGGGCAGTTCGCTGGCGGCGGCGTCAATGATCCGGGCGGCAAAGAGCAGCACATTGTCCGGTATATCACGCAGCGCGCCCTGGCCAGCGGCGTCCAGGTCGTAAAAGGTCCGCTCGATCTCCCGGAGGGGGACTTCCCGGGGGATCTGCCCAAAGCCCAGACCCTTGCCCATCGCCACGACTTCCCGGCCACTGTGATCCACACAAAGGGCAACATTATTGTTGATCTTCTTGATGATCCGCATGCTCTCGTCCCCCCTCGCCGGAAAAGAAAAAACTCTTTGGACGCAGCACACCCATTGCTGAAAGTAAATGCCTAAAACACCGCTTTCAAAGCAAAGGTAATGCCTCCCAAAGAGTAACAAGCCTTTCTGACGAAAATATATCACAGCCCCGCTTTCTCTGTCAATGCGCTAAATCAAACAAGTATTTTGCAGATAATTTGTGCATTTTATACAATTCCAAATTGATCTCCCGCCTTTCTCTTCCCAACTTGTGAAAAAGACCGGGGTATGATATACTTTAACTCCAAATCAACTGCGGGGGGAGATCGCTTATGAGACGGAAAGACCGGGAGCGGGGACGGGAGTTTGCCTACGAGGTCATCGACCAATGTGAGTACGGCGTGATGGCCCTGGCCGGAGAGGCGCCTTATTGCATCCCGCTCTCCTTTGTGCGTGTGGGCGACGATCTCTACTTCCACTGCGCCCTTCAGGGACAAAAGCTGGACCGGCTGCGTACCGACGCCCGGGTGTGCGTCAGCTTCGTCACCGACACCCAACCGCTCTATATTGCCAATGAACTCAACTATACCACCTTCTTCCGCAGCGCCGTGATCACCGGCTCCGCCTTTGAGCTCACCGACCCGCTGGAAAAGACCGAGGCTCTGCGCGCGCTGTGTCAAAAGCTTCTGCCGGATCACATGGCCGACTTTGACAAGGCCGCCGCCCGGAGCCTCAACGTCACCGGAGTGTGGGGCATCCGGATCGAGGAGGCCACAGGCAAGGAAAAGGCCCGGAAGGGCTGAGGCGAAATACGATAAAAAGAGCGGGCCGCGATGATTCGCGGCCCGCTTTCCTGTTTCATATTTTACACCTTCACCGGCACTCCGGCGGCGTTCAGCTCCCGGCGAAGCCGGGGCACGTCGTCCCGGAAGATAATTCCACTCATACCAGAGAACCTCGCCCCCTCCACATTCTGGGGCAGATCGTCCACAAAAAGGCACTCCTCCGGCTTTAAGCCAAATTCCCGGAAGAGGGTCTGGAAGATCTCCCGCTCGGGCTTGAGCTGCTTCCAATCCGCCGAGACAAGCTTGCCGTCGAAATACTCGCTGCCGGGGATACGCGGAAAGTACTCATGGAGCCGGGAGGAGGCGTTGGAGAGCAGATAGACGCCATAGCCCAGCTCCTTCAGCTCGGCGATAAGCTCCGCCATTCCCGGCACCGGCAGCAGCGGTTCCTTCCACCAGTCCCGCACCATAGTGTGGACATAGCCGTGGAGCCGCTCCGGGAGCCTGGCGCAGAAAGCCTCTACCGCTCCAGCCTCGTCCAAGGTGCCCCGGTCTGTCTGGGTCCACTCTACACTGCGGAACATCTCCCGCTCCAGAATAGGCCGGTCAGCCTGAGGCACTCCCATCCGGTCAAAAAACATCTCCGGGTGAAAGTAGATAAGCACCTGGCCCATATCAAAGACAATGTTACGGATCATCCCAGCGCCTCCCTATACCGACGTCTTCGGCGCCCGGTGAAGCTTAGCCATCAGCCTCTCCCGGCGCTTTCTCCGCCGGTCCTTGATCTCCAGCCGCTCGCCCAGGTCCCGGGAGCCTACGCCGTAGACCAGGTAGAGGATAATGCCCGACACGATCATAATAAACACCGTGGACGCGCATCGCCGTCCCGAGGCGTTGACGTTGTAGCCGTACAGCCCCTCCTCCCGGCACATGGCCTGGATGACCATGGCGTAGGTGGTACCGTAGGAGCTGGCAAAGGTGGCGGACATATCGTACTCGGTGAACAGGGCGTTGAAGTTCAGGGCAAAGACCGCCAGCACCGAGGGCAAAATAATGGGCAGCTTTACCTTCAGGAAAGTGGTCAGTCCGCTGGAACCCAGGTTCCTCGCCGCATCCTCCAGCTCCTCGTCGATGGCGTAGAAGGCCGCTTTTATCATGCGCAGGGAGAAGGGCAACTTGACCACCGTATAGGCCAAAATAATGAGCAGCCGCACATGGTTTTCCAGATAGAGGTTGGTCCCGCCCACATACCAGACGTCGTTGCTGTTGAAATACACCCGGTAGGAGTAGCAGATGAGGATGGTGGGCAGCAGCCAAGGGAAAAGCAGGCTGTACTCCAGGGCAACGCCGGTCTTCTTGCTTCGATTTTTAAAAATGTAGTTACAGGCGATGACCACAATGACACAGGCCAGGGCGGCGGCGATGGCCGACATGATGAAGCTGAGTTTGATGCCGCCCAGGGTGGCCTCGTTGGCGAAGAGGCCGGAGATAGCTCCCTCCCGGGTCTTATATTTGCCCCGGTTGGTCAGATACTCATAGTCCTGAGTCCCGAAAAAGTTGATAAGGGTCCACTCTCTCAGGTCCAGCCGCTTCATACGGATGGCCCCGTAGGTCTGGAAGGAGAAGACGATGATCATCACCACGGGAGTCATGTAGATAATGAAGAGGACATAGGCGTAGATATGGGCCAGCACGTTGGCTATGGGGTTGGTGATCTTCTGCTTTTGGAGCTTGGCCTTGGTCTTGGATACCGACAGGTAGTGGCCCTTGCGCTCGTAGGAGGAGAGCACCGTCAGCAGTACGATGGTAAAGAGGGCCAGGATCACCGACAGCAGGGCGGCCCGTGCCTGGGGGAATGCCTCGTCGGCCACCGAGGAGCCGGCCAGACGGACGATCTCCGGGTTGATGGAGTCGTAGCCCAGCAGAGTGGGGGCCGACATGGCGCACAGGCCGGTGATGAAGGTCATGACCGTCAGGGAAAACATGGTGGGCACCAGGGTGGGGAAAACCACCTTCCGCAGCACCTTAAAGGGCTTGGCCCCCATGTTCCTCGCCGCCTCCACCGTATTGTAGTCGATGCCCCGGATAGCGTTGCGGAGGAATAGGGCGTGGTTACTGGTACAGGCAAAGGTCATGGTGAAGAGCACCGCGTTGAACCCGGAAAACCAGTCCACATTGAAGCCGGGAAAGGCTTCGGCCATGGCGGCGGTGAGAATACCGTCCTTGGCATAGAGGAAGAGATAGCCCGTGACCAGGGCCACGCCGGAATAGATCATGGTGGTCATATACCCCAGGCGGAGGATGCGGGCGCCCTTGATGTCAAAATACTCGGTGAGCAGAACGATGGACACGCCTACGATGTTCACCGTCACCACCAGGCAAATAGCCAGCTTCAGGGAGTTCCATACAAAGGTCCCCATATTCCCGGCAAAGAAAAAGCGGATGACTGCCAGAGGATCGGTCTCCCCGGCGGCGTTCTTTGTGGTAAAGATGCTGCCCAGAGTGTTGAGGCAGGGCAGGAGCATAAAGCCCAGGAAAAGATAGAGGAAGAACGCGCCGCCGAAGACCTTCAGCAGCAGCGCCGGGGAGAGCTTAGAGCGCTTGGTGTTCATACTCCTCCCCCCTTACTGCGCGGGATAGGCCATCACGTCTTTGGGGTCCATGACCACCTTAACCGTCTGGCCCGCCTCATAGATGTTGACGCCGTCGTTCTTTTCGATGACCTTGATGGTCTGGCCGGCGGCGTAGATATAATACTTGATGTAAAGACCGTAATACTCCCGGCTCGTCACCCTACCCTCAATGACCACGCTGCCCGGCTTGGGCTCCACGTTCACATGGATGCGCTCCAGGCGGATGTAGTTGTGCTGGGCAGGGTCCAGGCTCCCGCCGCCGGCGTTCAGGGCCTTCACCGCCTCGTCCCCCAGCAGGTTGATATCGCCGATAAAGTTGCAGACAAACTCGGTAGCCGAGTGGTTGTAGACCTCGTTGGGGGTGCCGATCTGCTCGATGACGCCCTTGTTGAACACTGCGATGTGGTCGGAGAGGGTCAGGGCCTCCTCCTGGTCATGGGTAACATAGATGGTGGTGATGCCAAACTCCTTCTGCATATTTTTCAGCTCGTTGCGCAGCTGCACCCGGAGCTTGGCGTCCAGGTTGGAAAGCGGCTCGTCCATACAGATAATGGCAGGACCTGTTACCAAAGCCCGGGCGATAGCCACCCGCTGCTGCTGTCCGCCGGAGAGCTGGCTCACCGCCTTTTTGAGCTGCTCGTCGCTGAGGTCCACCTTTTCGGCGATGTCCCGCACCCTGGCGTCGATCTCCTTCTTACTCAGCTTTTTAAGTTTCAGGCCGAAGGCGATGTTGTCGTAGACCGTCATGGTGGGAAACAGGGCATAGGACTGGAAGACGATACCGATGTTCCGCTCCTCAATGGGTACATGGGTGATGTCCTCCCCCTTGACCACCACGGAACCCTCCACCGGCTCGATAAAGCCGGTGATGGTACGCAGGGTGGTAGTCTTCCCGCAGCCGGAGGGACCCAGGAAGGTAAAGAACTCTCCCTCCTCCACATGGACATTGATGTCATGCAGAGCGGTAAAGTCGCCGAATTTCACGGCGATGTTATTGAGGCGGATCATAGGCACACGCTCCCTCTTTTCTGGTTTTTTGTGGGGATAAATCGCAATGGCGAGCCGGGATACGGCTCGCCATTGCTCTGGCGCGGCTGCGCCGTTTGTTCAGATGATTTAGCCGGCCTTCTGGGTCAGGGTGGCCCAATCCAGGTTATCCCAATCGGGGGTGGGGGCGGCCTTGCTGGCGTCAGCCCAGTAGAAGCCCAGGTTGGTCATGATATTGGTCCACTCACTGGAATGCTCGGCCACGTACTCGGCATAGGTGGTGTCGCCGTCCACCTTGGTCAGAGCAAAGTTCTTCAGCTCATAAATGGCGGGGATGCCGTCGGGATACAGCTCCTTGGCGGCCACGGTGTTGCAGGGGAAAGAGTCAAACTCCTCGCCCCAGGCGGCCTGGATCTCGGCGGAGCCAAACCACTCGGCGAAGGCCATGACGGCCTCGGTCTCCTCAGCGGAGCGGCCGGCCTTATCCAGAACGCCAATGTACTCGGCAATGTAGTAGGTGCCGTCCTTGATGTCCACCAGGGCCCAGTTCTCAGGCTGCATGGTGCCCTTCAGGGGGTTAGCCGAACCCTCGGCGGCGGCGTCGATCTTGCCGTAGAGGGAGGAAGAGTAGAAGGTGGAGACCTGAACGTCACCCTTGTTCAGAGGATCGAAGCCGTACTTGTAGTCATCGCCGCCGCTCTTGCCGTCGGCGCAGTACTTCCACAGAGTCTTCCAGCCGTCCACGCTGATACCGCCGGCAGGGGAAGCGGGATCGACAAAGGCATAGAGCATGGCGGAGTTGATGTTGGCGTTGGTGGTGCCGCCCACCTTGTTCTGGCGATACCAAGTGTAGCCGCAGTCCACGATGTCGGCCCAGTGGTCAAAGCTGAGTGCCTCTCCCTTGGTGCCCAGGTCGTCGTTGCGGTAGAGCATCAGCACGTTCTGGATGACCAGGCCGTAAGCCTTGCCGGGGTAGACATACTCGCCCACCTCATTGGCCCAGCTGGGAGTCCAGTCCATGATCTTCAGGTTCTCGTAAGTACCGTCCACCAGCTGGCTCCAACGGGTCTCGTTGAGGCCGAAGATCAGGTCGCCGTCCTTGTTCTCGTTGGCGGCCTGGATGGCGGCGGTGTCACCGGAGATAACGGAGTTATCGTCAATGGAGATGGTAAAGCCGGCGTCCTTGGCCTCATTGATGAGCCAGGTGGTACGCTCGGTGGAGTTGGAGTTGGAATAAATACGGATGGTGTACTTGGAATAGTCCTTCTCCACGGGGGCGGGCTCGGCGGCCTTGCTCTCCACGGGAGCGGCCTGAGAGGGCGCGGGATCGGGCGTATCGGCCTTCTTGTCGCCGCAGGCGCACAGGGAGGCGGTCATGGCCAGGGCCAGGAGCAGAGACAGAGCTTTTTTCATACGGATCTCCTCTTTTCTTTGAATTTGTGAGCGGCGGGGCCGCCGGGCTCCTACCGGCCTGCCCCTGGGCAATTGGGCACTTCGATGATTTTAGCTATCCAATATTATAGTCCTTTTGGGCGAAATGTCAATAACTCTCTGCCAATTTCCGATAAAATTCTCAAAATTAGGGTCCCCCCACCTCCGTCCATGTCCCGTTAATAATATGCTGTACTTATTCAAAAAAGGTCTCCCTTTTATAAAGCCGTGAAGGCCGGTTGTGGATTTTGTCAAAAGCGGGGGAGGAAAATTCTCTTATTTCTCTCATTTTCCCGTCTGTTCAAATCCGTTCTTCCGTGGTATACTTTTTAGCGGTAAATTTCTTCGTAACTGACGGAATGTGGAGCACCACAGGGGAGCGGAGAGACTGAGACTTGGAAAGTCGTGCCGACCGTCTGGGCATTCCGATACCACAGGGTATTGGAGCGCCCAGTTTTTTATTTTCATAAGGAGGATGACCCAATGAGAAAAGTAGGGATCGTCATGGGCAGTACCAGCGACCTGCCGGTGGTGGAAAAGGCCATCGGAGTATTGCGGGACTATGGCGTGGATACGGAAGTGCGCGTTTTATCCGCTCACCGCTGTCCGAATGAGGCAAGGGAGTTTGCCGCATCGGCACGGGAGAGCGGATTTTCTGTTCTCATTGCCGCCGCCGGTATGGCGGCTCATTTGGCGGGGGCCTTGGCCGCCAACACCACCCTCCCCGTCATCGGTATCCCCTGCGCCGGGGCCAACTTCGACGGCATGGACGCCCTGCTCTCCACTGTCCAGATTCCCTCAGGCATCCCGGTGGCTACGGTGGCGGTAAATGGGGCCAAAAACGCCGCCCTGCTGGCCATCCAGATCATGGCCGTTACCGACATGTCTTTGGCGGACAAGCTCTCCGCCGCCCGTGAAAAGGAGACCGCCGCCGTTCTGAAGGCCGATAAGGAGCTGCGGGAACAATATCAGTAAACCATCGCTCAAATTTTCATTATAAAACGGAGGAATGTAAAATGAAACTCGTCTACACCGGCAAGACCAAGAACGTCTATGCTCTGGACAACGGCAATTACCTTCTGAAATTTAAGGACGACTGCACCGGCAAGGACGGCGTCTTTGATCCCGGCGAGAACAGTGTGGGCCTTACCATTGAGGGCGTGGGCGATGTGAATCTGCGTATGTCCATCTACTTCTTTGAGAAGATCAATGCCGCCGGTATCCGCACCCACTTTGTCAGCGCCAACCTGAACGACACCACCATGGAGGTCCTCCCTGCCAAGGTCTTTGGCCAGGGCCTGGAGGTCATTTGCCGCCACAAGGCGGTGGGCTCTTTCTACCGCCGCTACGGCCAGTATATCGCCGAGGGCGCCGACCTGCCCGCCTACGTGGAGACCACCTTCAAAAATGACGAGCTGGGCGACCCCCTGGTCACCAAAGACGGTCTCATCTGCCTGGGGGTCATGACCGCCGAGCAATATGAGGACATTAAGACCATGACCCAGCAGATCACCCAGATCGTGGCCGATGATCTGAAGGAAAAGGGCCTGGTGCTCTATGACATCAAGTTCGAGTACGGCTATGACGCCGAGGGCAAGGTCATGCTCATCGACGAGATCGCCTCGGGCAATATGCGGGTCTACAAGGACGGGAAGTACATTGATCCCATGACCCTCTCCGCCCTCTTTTTTGCCTGATGGGAGGATTTTTCGGTGCGGTCTCCCGCCGCGATGTGGTGCTGGACGTGTTTTTCGGCACCGACTACCACTCCCACCTGGGCACCCGCCGGGGCGGCATGGCCTTTTTAGACAAGGAAAACGGCTTCCAGCGCCAAATCCACAGTATTGAGAACACCCCCTTCCGCACCAAGTTTGAAAAGGACCTTCACGAGTTCAAGGGCGGCTGCGGCCTGGGGTGCATCAGCGACTCCGATCCCCAGCCTCTGCTGGTCCGCTCTCACCTGGGGCTGTATGCCATCGCTACCGTGGGCATCATCAATAACGCCGAGGAGCTGGTGGAAACTTATTTTGATGGTCGGGGCCAGCAGTTTATGGCTATGAGTTCGGGCAAGGTCAACTCCACCGAGCTGGCCGCCGCCCTTATCAACCAAGAGGGCGACCTGGTCAGCGGTATCCGCCGGGCCCAAAGCCTTATCGACGGCTCCCTCACCGTGCTCCTCCTCACCCGGGACGGGGAGATCATTGCCGCCCGGGACCGGCTGGGCCGTCTGCCGGTACTGCTGGGGCAAAGCGAGGACGGCTGCTGCGTCTCCTTTGAATCCTTTGCCTACCACAAGCTGGGCTATGACGACGCCTACGAGCTGGGTCCCGGCGAGATTGTCAAGGTCACTCCCCAGGGTTGGGAGACTCTGTCCCCCCCCGGAGACAAGATGAAGATCTGCGCCTTTCTCTGGACCTATTATGGCTATCCCAACTCCAACTATGAAGGCATCAATGTGGAGGTCATGCGCTGCCGCAACGGGGCGGTCATGGCCCGGGACGAGGCAGCCGCGGGGACCCTCCCCCAGGTGGACTTTGTAGCCGGAGTCCCCGATTCCGGCGTCCCCCACGCCATTGGCTATGCCAACGAAAGTCATATTTCCTTTGCCCGCCCCTTTGTGAAATACACCCCCACCTGGCCCCGCTCCTTCATGCCCACCGACCAGAACGTCCGGGACCAGGTGGCCAAGATGAAGCAGATCCCCGTCCCTGAACTCATTGAGGGCAAAAAGCTCCTCTTTGTGGACGACTCTATTGTCCGGGGGACCCAGCTCCGGGAGACGGTGGAGTTTCTCTATGGCGCCGGCGCCGCCGAGGTGCATATGCGCTCGGCCTGTCCGCCCATTATGTACGGCTGTAAGTATCTGAACTTCTCCCGCAGCAACGACCACATGGAGCTGCTGGCCCGGAAGGTAGTCCAGGAGCTGGAGGGGGACGAGGGGCAGAAGCACCTGGAGGAATACTCCGACAGCTCCACCCAGCGGGGCAAATGTCTGCTCCGCTCCATCTGCGAGAAGCTGGGCTTTGATTCCCTGGGCTATCAGTCTTTAGACGGTCTGCTGGAGGCCATCGGCATCGACAAGGACAAGGTCTGCACCTACTGTTGGACAGGTAAAGAATAAGGAGGAGCCATGGAAAAATCTCATTCCGCGTCCTATGCCGCCGCCGGGGTCAACATCGAGGCGGGCTATGAGGGCGTAAAGCTGATGCAGGAGCATGTCCGGCGCACCCTCATCCCCGGCGTGGTCTCCGGGCTGGGGGGCTTCGGTGGGCTGTTTGCCCCCGACCTCTCCGGCATGAAAGAGCCGGTGCTGGTCTCGGGCACCGACGGCGTGGGCACCAAGCAGCGTATCGCCCAGCTCATGGGCAAGCACGATACCGTAGGCATCGACTGCGTTGCCATGTGCGTCAACGACATCGTCTGCTGCGGGGCCAAGCCCCTCTTTTTCCTGGATTACATCGCCATTGGAAAAAACGTACCTGAAAAGGTGGTCCAACTGGTCTCCGGCGTTGCCGAGGGCTGCGTCCAGGCCGGGTGCGCCCTCATCGGCGGCGAGACCGCCGAGCATCCCGGCACCATGGCCGCCGACGACTATGACCTGGCGGGCTTCTCGGTGGGTATCGTGGACAAGAGCAAGGTCATCGACAACACAAAAATGGCGGCGGGAGACGTGATCCTGGCCCTCCCCTCCTCCGGGCTGCACTCCAACGGCTATTCCCTGGTACGGAAGGTCTTCGATGTGGAGCATGCCGACCTGGGCAAGCACTATCCCGAGCTGGGCATGAGCCTGGGCGAGGCCCTGCTCACCCCCACAGTCATCTATGTCAAGCCCGTTCTGGCCGCCCTCGCCGCGGCGGAGGTCAAGGGGATCAGCCACATCACCGGCGGCGGCTTTTACGAGAATATTCCCCGCTCCATCCCGGTTGGCCTGTGCGCCCACATTGAGAAAAAGGCGGTCAAGACCCCCGCTATCTTCTCCCTTCTCCAGTGGTTGGGCAGTATCCCGGAGCGGGATATGTTCAACACCTTCAATATGGGCGTGGGTATGACAATAGTGGTCTCCCCCGCCACCGCCGACGCCGCCCTGGCCGCGCTGAAGGCAAGCGGCTGTGACGCCTACGTCCTGGGCGAGATCGTCCAGGGAGAGGACAAGGTAGAATTATGTTAACTAAAATCGCGGTGCTGGTCTCCGGTGGCGGCACCAACCTCCAGGCCCTCATAGACGCCCAGGCCGCCGGAAAGCTGCCCCACGGGGAGCTGGCGGTGGTGGTTTCCTCCAATCCCACCGCCTATGCCCTGGAGCGGGCCAAGGCGGCGGGCATTCCCGCCGTAGTCTGCTCCCGGAAAGAGCTTGGCTCTCAGGAAGCCTTTGAGGCCGCCATCGGCGCGGCCCTATCGGAATACGGCGTACGGCTCATCATCCTGGCGGGCTTTATGAGCATCCTCAGTGAAGACTTCACCCGCCGCTGGCCCCGGCGCATCCTCAACGTCCACCCCTCCCTCATTCCTTCCTTTTGCGGCAAGGGGATGTATGGCTTGAAGGTCCACCAGGCCGCGCTGGAAAAGGGCGTCAAGGTCACCGGGGCTACCGTCCACTTTGTCAATGAGATCCCCGACGGTGGAGAAATTCTCCTCCAGCGGGCAGTTGACATAAAACAAGAGGACACCCCCGAAACCCTCCAACGCCGGGTCATGGAGCAGGCCGAGTGGCTCCTTCTGCCTCAAGCCACCGAGTTAGTGGCAAAAGAAATTTACGAGGAAAGGGAGAATTCCCATGTTTGATTTATGTAAACTTCTGCAAGACAACCCCTACCCTGGCCGGGGCATCGTTCTGGGCCGCACGGCAGATAACGCCAAGGCGGCGGTGGCTTACTTCATTATGGGCCGCAGCGACAATAGCCGCAACCGCGTTTTTGAGGAGACTGAGGACGGCATTCGGACAAAAGCCTTTGACGAAAGCAAGATGACCGATCCCTCCCTTATCATTTACCACCCGGTGCGGCTGCTCCCTCAGGGGATGCTCATCGTCACCAACGGCGACCAGACCGACACCATTGCGGAAAATATCAAGGCGGGGCACTGCTACCGCCACGCCCTGAATACCCGCACCTTTGAGCCGGACGGTCCCAACTGGACCCCCCGCATTTCCGGGGTGGTGAAGCCCGACGGCAGCTACAACCTGTCCATCCTCAAAAGCATGGACGGCGACCCGGCGTGCTGCTGCCGCTATTTCTTTGAATACGATAAACCCATCGCCGGGGCAGGCCATTTCATCCATACCTACCAGGGCGACGGCAGTCCCCTGCCCTCCTTTGAGGGAGAACCCTGGCGGGTAGCCATCGCCGCCGCCACTGCCAGGGCCTGGGCGGAGGAGCTTTGGGCCGCCCTCAACACCGAAAACAAGGTCTCCCTCTATGTCCAGCTCGTCGACCTGAAGACCGGGGCGCGGGACGTGGCCATTCTCAACAAGCACAGCTGACCGGCAGCCCCGCAACTATGAATTATGTAAACTAAAGAACCCGCAAACGCGGGGCAAGGAGTGTGCGATATGACCGAACTGGAACTGAAATACGGCTGTAATCCCAACCAGAAGCCTGCCCGTATTTTCATGCGGGATGGCTCGGAGCTGCCCGTCACCGTCCTCAACGGCAAGCCAGGCTATATCAACTTTCTGGACGCCCTCAACTCCTGGCAGCTGGTGAAGGAACTGAAGGAGGCCACCGGGCTTCCCGCTGCCGCCAGCTTCAAGCACGTCTCCCCCGCTGGGGCCGCCGTGGGCAAGCCCCTTACCGCAGTTGACCGCCAGGTCTACTTTGTGGAGCCGGACGCGGATCTATCCCCCATCGCCTGCGCCTACATCCGGGCCAGGGGCACTGACCGCATGAGCAGCTACGGCGACTGGGCGGCCCTCTCCGACGTCTGCGACGCCGCCACCGCCGCCTATCTCAAGGGGGAGGTCTCCGACGGCATCATCGCCCCCGGCTATACCCCGGAGGCCCTGGAAATCCTCAAGAGCAAGAAGAAGGGGAACTATAACATCGTCCAGATCGACCCCGACTACACCTGTCCCCAGCAGGAGTACAAGGACGTGTTCGGCGTCACCTTCCAGCAGGGTCACAACGATTATAAGATCGGTCCCGATCTGCTGACCAACATCGTCACCGTCAATAAGACTCTGCCCGAGAGCGCCGTCACCGACATGATCGTCTCCCTCATCACCCTGAAGTACACCCAGTCCAACTCAGTGTGCTACGTGAAGGACGGCCAGGCCATCGGTGTGGGGGCGGGCCAGCAGAGCCGTATCCACTGTACCCGGCTGGCAGGGCAGAAGGCGGACACCTGGTCTCTTCGTTACCATCCCAAGGTCCTCGCCCTCCAGTTTGTGGAAGGTATCCGCCGTCCTGACCGGGACAACACGGTGGACCAGTACATCAACGAACCCTCCTTCCTCTCCGGCGACCTCTGGAAGGACTACCTTAAGGTCAAGCCCGACATCCTCACTGCCGAGGACAAGGCGGCGTGGCTGGCCCAAATTTCCGGCGTCACTCTTGGCTCCGACGCCTTCTTCCCCTTTGGGGACAACGTGGAGCGGGCTAAGCTCTCCGGCGTGGAGTTCATCGTGGAACCCGGCGGCTCTATCCGGGACGACCACGTCATCATGACCGCCGATAAATATAATATGGTCATGTGCTTCACTGGGATGCGGCTGTTTCACCATTGAGGAACGTACAAGGGGGTACGCTTTATGAAGCTCTTAGTCATCGGCGGCGGAGGCCGTGAACACGCCATTATCAAAAAGCTGAAAGAAAACCCCGCTGTGGAGGTCATCTACGCCCTCCCCGGCAACGGCGGCATGGCTGCGGACGCCATCTGCGTTCCTGAGATCGGCGCCAAGGAGATCGACAAGCAGGTCAAGTTTGCCGTCGCCCACAGCATCGACTATGCCGTGGTGGCCCCCGATGATCCCCTGGCCCTGGGAGCGGTGGACGCTCTCACGGCGGCGGGCGTCCCCTGCTTTGGTCCCAACAAAGCGGCGGCCATCATCGAGGCCAGCAAAGCTTTTTCCAAGGACCTGATGAAGAAATACCGCATCCCCACCGCTCAATATGAGACCTTCACCGACATGGACGCCGCCTTGCGCTATCTGGACGCCAGCCCCGCCCCCATTGTGGTCAAGGCCGACGGCCTGGCCCTGGGCAAGGGTGTGGTGGTGGCTCAAACCACCCAGGAGGCCAAGGCCGCCGTCCGTTCCATGATGGAGGACAAGGTCTTTGGCGCGTCCGGGACCAAGGTAGTCATCGAAGAGTTTTTGACCGGGCCGGAGGTCTCCGTCCTCTCCTTTACCGACGGTGAGACCGTGGTCCCCATGGTCTCCTCCATGGACCACAAGCGCGCCGGGGATGGGGACACCGGGGCCAACACCGGGGGCATGGGCACCGTCGCCCCCAATCCCTTCTATACCCCCGCCATCGCCCAGGAGTGCATGGAGACCATCTTCAAGCCCACCATTGCCGCCATGAAGGCTGAGGGTCGGCCCTTCAAGGGCTGCCTCTACTTCGGGCTGATGCTCACCCCCAGCGGCCCTAAGGTCATCGAGTATAACTGCCGCTTCGGCGACCCGGAGACCCAGGTGGTACTGCCCCTGCTCAAAAGCGACCTGCTGACCGTGATGCACGCCACCACCGACGGCTCCCTGGCCCAAACCCCCGTGGAATTTTCCACCGGCTCGGCCTGCTGCGTGGTCCTGGCCTCCAAGGGCTATCCCGCAAAATACGATAAGGGCTTTCCCATCACTATGACAGGGGAGGCCGCTGAACACGCCTATGTGGCAGGAGCCGCCCTGCACGATGGCGTCCTTGTCACCAGCGGTGGCCGTGTCCTGGGCGTCACCGCCGTGTCCGATACCCTCCCCGCCGCCATTACGGAAGCCTACCGTTTGGCCGAAGGGGTCCACTTTGAAAACAAATATTTCCGCACCGATATCGGCAAGCGGGCGCTGAGCGCCCAAAAGGAGGGCTGAGAGATGGTCTACCGCGTATTCGTCACCAAAAAGCCCTCCCTGGCCGGAGAGGCCGCCGCCCTCCTGTCCGACTGCCGCTCGTTTTTGGGCCTGAAGGGTCTGACCGACGTCCGTATCTGGAACCGCTATGACGCCGAGGGCATGGATAAGGCCCTCTTCGATCACGCCAAGACCACCGTCTTCTCCGAGCCGCCGGTGGACCTTCTCTCCGACGAGGCCGACGCCGCCGGAGCCGCCGCCGTTTTCGCCGTGGAGCCTCTGCCGGGGCAGTTTGACCAGCGGGCGGATTCGGCGGCCCAGTGCGTGCAGATGCTCTCCCAGGGCGAGCGACCCATCATCCGCTCGGCCAAGCTTTACGCCCTCTACGGTGACCTCACTGAAAAGGACGTCGCGGCGGTAAAGAGCTACGTCATCAACCCGGTAGAAAGCCGGGAAGCCTCCCTGGACAAGCCCGACACCCTCCAAATGACCTACCCCCAGCCCGAGACGGTGGAGACCGTTTCCGGCTTTACCGCTATGGACGAGACTGCCCTGGCCGCTCTGCTGGACAAGTTGGGCCTTGCCATGGACCTGGACGATCTGAAGTTCCTCCAGACCTATTTCCAGGAGGAGGGCCGGGACCCCACCATTACCGAGGTGCGGGTAGTGGACACCTACTGGTCCGACCACTGCCGCCACACCACCTTCTCCACCCACATCGACTGCGTAAATATCGACTCTCCCTGCGTAAAGGCGGCCTATGACCGCTATCTGGCCACCCGGGAGGAGGTCTACGGCGCGGAAAAGGCCGCCAAGCGGCCCCAGACCCTGATGGACGTGGCCACCATCGGCACAAAGGCACTGAAAAAGCGGGGACTGCTCCCCGAGCTGGACGAGAGCGAGGAGATCAACGCCTGCTCCATCCATGTCCCCGCCCTGGTCAACGATACTCTCCAGGACTGGCTTTTGATGTTTAAAAACGAGACCCACAACCACCCCACCGAGATCGAACCCTTCGGCGGAGCTGCCACCTGTATCGGCGGGTGCATTCGCGACCCCCTTTCGGGCCGGGCCTATGTCCACCAGGCCATGCGCTTCACCGGGGCGGGCGACCCCCGGAAGAGCCTCGGTGACACCCTGGAGGGCAAGCTGCCCCAGCGGAAGCTGTGCCAGACCGCGGCGGCAGGCTACTCCTCCTACGGCAACCAGATCGGCCTGGCCACGGGCCATGTGGCGGAGGTCTACCATGAGGGCTATGTGGCCAAGCGGCTGGAGTGCGGCGTAGTGGTGGGAGCGGCCCCGGCGGAAAATGTGCGCCGGGAGCGGCCCGTCCCCGGAGATGTGATCATTTTGCTGGGTGGCCGCACCGGACGGGACGGCATCGGTGGCGCCACCGGCTCCAGTAAGAGCCACGATAAGAAATCCCTCAAGACCATGGCCAGCGAGGTACAGAAGGGCAACGCCCCCGAGGAGCGGAAGATACAGCGGCTGTTCCGGGACGGCCATGTCACCCGGCTCATCAAGCGGTGCAACGACTTTGGCGCGGGCGGCGTGTCCGTCGCCATCGGCGAGCTCTCCGACGGTCTCAGCATCGACCTGGATGCCGTCCGCAAAAAGTACGACGGTCTGGACGGCACCGAGCTGGCTATCTCCGAGAGCCAGGAGCGGATGGC
>ERZ779633.80-NODE-80-length-44855-cov-8.938393_pt1 | contig 44855 bp, 56 predicted proteins | sample MGYA00514195_ERZ779633 | MGnify/ENA primary metagenome ERZ779633 (study PRJEB29562, sample SAMEA4376707) | mouse gut metagenome | isolation source: Cecum | study: EMG produced TPA metagenomics assembly of the A DSS colitis mouse model was used to assess the microbial...
AAAACGGCCACACCGGCCTCGGTCAGCCGGCGGATGGCGGGGTTGGGGTCTCTGGTCCCGAAGGCAAGGCGGATCTGTTCCATGTCCCCCCTGCCGCCCCAGCTCCACAGCAGGTCCAGCAGCTGAACGGCCGTGGGCGCATCCCCGGCGGCGGCATAGGCCCTCTCACGGTCCACCCCCTGCTTCACCGCCACGCAGTCCCGCAGGGAAAAGTACAGCCCTGCCGGCAGCATGGCCTTGACGCAGTCGTAGACGGTGCAGAAGCAGCGCTCCCGCATCCACAGGGCCAGCTGAACGGCCTTTTCGTCCAGCACCGGCTCCTCGTCCAGCACAGACTGGATGGACTTCAGAGGCTCCCCCGCGGAGGGCGCCTCATAGACCGACAGCACCAACCCGTCTGAGCCCCGGTTGCCCGTCCCAAAGGGGACCAGGACCCGCATTCCGGGGACCAGGCGCTCCTCCAGGCCGGCAGGCACCAGATAGTCGTAGGGCTTGTCAATGGCGTAGACCGCCTTGGCAACGGCCACCTTTGCTATTTTTCTTGCCATGGCCATCACCACCTCACCTTGAAAAACGCAGGGGGCGCCGCCCCCTGCCCATCAAGTCTCCGCCTGCTCCGGCTCCTCGGTCTTGGCCGTCAGTTTGCCATCGGCCACTGCCTGAATCGCGATGCTCACCGGCTTCTCCGCCAGGGGCTCGCCGGCCATCTCCGCCTCCCGGGCAATTCGCCGGGCCTGGCAGGCCACTACGTTCACCAGCTCATAGCGGCTGGGCACTTTCTCCAAAAGGTCCTTCATTGCAGGATACAGCATCATAACAAAAACTCCTTACTTGTTTCATCATCGCTCTGTAGGGGCGGCCTTTGGCCGCCCGCTGTGAGAGGCAGACGGCGGGCGGGCGGCCAGAGGCCGCCCCTACAGGACATTATTACGCAAACTGCCCAAGAATAGACTTCCGATTCTCCACCCGGCACTCAGCGGCGGTAAGAATGGCCTCAATCTCCGCCACAGCCCCTGACACCTTGTCGTTGATGACCAGGTAGTCGTAATTGGGAATCTCCCGGAACTCCACCCGGGCCTTTTCCAGCCGGCCCGCAATTACGTCCTCGCTGTCGGTGTTCCGGCGGTGGAGGCGGCGGGACAGCTCCTCAAAGGAGGGGGGGATGATAAAGATGAACAGGGCGTCGGGACACCGGGCCCGGACCTTGGCCGCCCCCTGGACCTCGATGTCCAGCAGCACGTCCACCCCGGCGTCCAGCTTGTCCCGGATGGCCTTCAGGGAGGTGCCGTAGTAGTTATTCACATACTCGGCGTACTCCAGCAGCTCACCATCGGCAATCATCCGCTCAAACTCCGCCCGGTCCACAAAGTTGTAGTTTACCCCGTCCTGCTCCCCTACCCGGGGCTGCCGGGTGGTGTAGGACACGGAGAAGTAGATATTGCTCCGCTGGCCAAACAGCTCAGCGATGACGGTGCTCTTGCCCACGCCTGACGGCCCGGACAGCACAATCAGCTGACCCTTCTCTTTTTTCATGGCTCCTCCTCCCTGCCGTCCCCTTTCTCCTCCAGACGGCCGGCAATGGCCTCCGGGGTGAGGGCGGACAGTACCAGATGGTCGTTGTCCATAATCAGCACTGCACAGGTCTTTCTGCCATAGGTGGCGTCGATGAGGATACCCCGGTCCCTGGCCTCCTGGACCATGCGCTTGACGGGAGCAGAATCGGGGCTGACCACCGCCACCAGCCTTCCAGCGGACACCAGGCTGCCAAAGCCGATATTGATGAGCTTCAATGGGGTCCCCCCTTACTCAATATTCTGTACCTGCTCCCTTATCTTCTCAATCTCCGCCTTGATATCCACCACCTGGCCGGATATCTCAATGTCGCTGCATTTGGAGCCGATGGTGTTGGCCTCCCGGTTGAACTCCTGGATCAGGAAATCCAGCTTCCGGCCGGTGGCGCCCCCCTTGTCCAGCATCCCCCGCAGCTGACTGATATGGCTGCGCAGGCGGACGGTCTCCTCGTCCACCGCCACCTTGTCGGCAAAGAGGGCCGCCTCGGTGAGGATACGGGCGGGGTCCAGCTGGGTGTTGGACAGCACCTCCTCCATCCTGGCCTCCAGCTTGGCACGATACTCCGCCACCGTCTGAGGGGACCGCTTCTCCACAACGGCCACCTTCTCCTCAATGGCGGCCGCCCTGGACAGGATATCCGCTTTCAGCCGCTGGCCCTCCCGGGCGCGCATCTGATCAAAATCCACCAGGGCCCGGTCCAACACGGAACAGATATCCCTGGCCATCTGCTCCACGTCCTCCTCCGCTTTCTCAGCCAGCAGCACCTCCGGGAACCGGGACAGCAGGGAGACGGAAATCTCCCCCGACAGCCCGTAGTCCTCCGACAGCTGCTTCAAGGCGGCAAAGTAGCCGTCCGCCACCGGCTTGTTGACGGACACCTGCACCTTGTCGGCTCCGGTGCTGTCCAGGGTGACGAACACATCCACTTTTCCCCGTGAGATTGTCCCCTGCACCCGGCTTTTAATGGCCTCCTCGGCGAAGAGGTACAGCCGGGGAATCCGGACGTTGCAGTCTAAATAGCGGTTGTTCACAGAGCGAAGCTCCACAGTGATGGTACAGCCGTTGAAGGTATCCTCAGCCCGGCCGTACCCGGTCATGCTTTTAACCAAAGTCGGTCACACTCCTTGTTGTAGTCAGGGACTTTCCCTCCGGCAGCGTCAGCAGCATGGTCCGCCCCAGGGGGTACAGAGGCTGCAGCAGAGATAAGTAGTACAGGGGTCACAGCCCACGGAGTGGTAGCCCGCAGGGCGGTAGCCGCCCATGGACCTCTGCTGCATCAGGCTCAGGGCCTGACGAAATTCCATATTGTTGGGCTCCATCTGAACAGCCTGGGCATAGTTCTGCATGGCCGCATCCATCCAGCCCTTCCGGTAGGCGATGCTCCCCGACAGGAAGTACCACTCCCCGTCCTTCTGCCCCACCCCGTAGAGCAGCTGCTCCGCCTGGCCCAGGTCACCGGCGTTGATGAGGTTGCGCACACGGGCATAGACAGGCTTGGCGGAGGCGGAGGAGTAGCTCTGCTGATAGCTGCCCGAATAGCCCCCGGCACGCTGCTTGGTGATGGTGTCGTAGGCCTCATTGATCTCCTTCATCTTCTCCTCGGCCAGGTCAGCCAGGGGGTTGTTCTGATAGTTGTCCGGATGGTACTTCCGGGCCAGCTCACGATAGGCTTTCTTCACCTCGTCGTCGCTGGCATTCTGGCTCACGCCCAGCACACTGTAGGGGTCTCTCATGTGATGTTTCTCCATATCTTTTGTTTTTTTAGTTCTCTCCAGCTGCCGTCAAAGACAGCCTGTTCCACCAGGGGCAGCCCCAGGTAGACAATATTCTCCAGTAGCGGACGGCGGCATCCAAAATCCCCCAGCTGGAGGGCGGCCCCCATCTGCTCCAGGGACAGGTTCATGGTCATCCTCAGGGCCCCGTCGTCCCCGCCGGGACCGTACCGGGCGGCCACCGGGTTGTACCGGCCGGCCAGCTTGTCCTCCTCCAGGTCGTCCCTGGCGTCGGCCAGATAGATCCACCGGCCCAGGTGGTACAGCAGCTGAGACAGCACCCTCCCCCGGTTTCCCTCCTGGGGAGCGGCAGACTGGAGCAGCCGGGCAAAGGTGTCCGCCGTCCGGTCCAGTGAGGAGCAGTTCTCCTTCTCCAGCGCAGCCAGCTCCTCCAGGCAGTCCCGCACCGTCCCGTCAAACCGGGGACAGCGGCGGACCGCCTTTTTATAGGCGGGCTTCAGCAGCCAGGACAGCACTCGGGCGGCCAGGCCCTTCCAGAACCCCTCGTCATGGACTGAGTCCCGCAGCTTCCACCAGACCAGGATGAGGCTCTCGCCGGCGGCCAGCTCCAGCGCCCCGCTGTCGGGACACATGGGCAGCCTGCGCAGGGGGTTGACATGGCAGCGGCCCGGACAGGGAACAAACCTGTCCTCCGGCTCCCACAGCAGCAGGGCCAGAAAGGTAAAGTCGAAGTTGAGGAACATGGACGCGACAAAGCCGTATTGCCGCCGCAGACAGCGGCACAGGCCGCAGTAGGTAGCCCGGTAGAGGTCGAAGTCCCTGCATTTCAGCTCCGGGCAACAGGGGCGCACATAGCCGAACATCAGCGCAGCTGCTTTAAAATGTTGAACTCCGGGGCCTGCCGCTTCCGGATGGCCCGGTCCATGAGGTAAGCGGGAACAAACCCCACAGCCAGCCCCACCGCAGCGGTGAGCAGGGCGGCCATTTCGCTCAAATGGAGCAGGCTTACCCCCAGGCCGTAGCCCAGGCCCAAAGTCAGGCAGGGCAGCAGAAAGACTGCCGCCGAGATGCTGATGTTGCCCACCGAGGCGGGCTCCACCTCTACAAAGTCCCCAGGCTGGGCCCCGATGCCGTTGGCGGCCAGGGCCAATATCTCCTGGGGAGGCTTGGCGGTGCAGCCGGCGCAGGCCCCGTCGCAGTGCAGGCCGCACTCCATCTGCCGCAGGAGGGAGACCTGCGCCACCCCTTCCCCCACAATTTTTTTGACAATCGCGTTTTGAACCATGGTTCTTCCTCGCTATCTGCTTATATTGACCGAGATGGTGTAGTCACCTATGACCCCCACCGCGCTGCTGCCGTTGAGATAGACCTTGGCGGGCACCAGCTGGGCCCCTTCGTTGGTCACGTTGGACAAGTCGGCCACCACCAGAATCTGGCTGGAGTCAATTTTAGCCAGCTCCTCCGCCGGACCCCGGACCGTTACCAGCACACTCTGGGTCACCACCTCGGCGGCATAGCCGTCGGGCGGAATTGTGGTGCGGATATTGGATACGGCGAAGACCTCGGTGTCCAAGCCCTCCACCGTCACGGTGACGGTGGCCGTGGTCAGGCCGCTCTCATTGGTAAATCTGGGGTCCAGCGCGATGGCAAAGGGATAGTTCTTGGTACCTACCACATCGGACAGGTCAACGCTGCCCAGGGATATCTCCTCCAGGCCCTCCAAATCTTCCTCCGCACCGGAGACCACAATTTTGGGGTGGTCAATGCTGATTTTGGCATCCTCTTCCACTGCGCCCCCTCCAGGCTTGACATCCACAGTGAGGGGGACCTCCTTGGTCATCACCACCGGAACGACCACATAAGCCGTTTCAGCGCTGAGGGTGAGCTCCAGGCCGGTGAGGGGATTGCCCTGCTTGTCCAGGGGGGTAAGGGGCAGGTCACCGGCGAAGCGCTCACTGAGCTCCCCGCTCTTCAAAACAGCCGCCACACTGGCCACCTGGTTCACCTGATCCACCGGCCCGCTGACAATCACCTTCTCCGGCTCAATGGCCGGAACTCCCATCTGGTAGCCCGTTGCCACCTTGCCGTCCATCTGGAACTGAACGTCGAATGTTTTGGTATACAGCTTTTCCACTTTTACGGTAACGGTGGACCTCTGGGCAGTCAGGTCGTCGGGATTGATATTCTCCGGCCACACCTCCCGCCAGCGCAGGGTGTTCTCCCCCTCTACGCAGCTGGAAACGTCTACACGCACATACAGACCGCTCCGGTTGCGGAGCAGATCGGCCCGGGCGCTGTTGGGCCCCTCCACCCGCAGTTCCACCACCTGGGGGGATATCTCCGAAACAGCCAGGCCCTGGCTGGTCAGAACGCTGTTGCCGGTGGTCTCCACCCGGACATTGTGGATGCTGATGGTCCCGTTTGGGTCCACCGCCGCCCGCACGTAGACCCAAAAGATGATTGCCAGCAGGATAGACAGCAGGACATAGACCCACCGGCTCTCTCTCAGCCGTGACATCATACCTCCTCATCCTCCTCCCGCTTGCCCTGCCCCAAAAGCAGGCCCACCAGGGGGATTGAAGCGCTCTTTTTCTCCTCCTGCTTGTCGTTAAGCAACTCATTGCGCAGCAGCCGCTCCAGGGTCTCAGGGGCCAGATGCCGCTTGAGCATACCGCCCACGGCGGCAGAGATAGAGCCTGTCTCCTCCGAGACGATAACCACCACCGCGTCGGAGTGTTCGCTCATGCCAATGCCCGCCCGGTGGCGCATCCCCAGGTCGCGGCTCAGGTTCACGTTGCCTGACAAGGGGAGCATACAGCCTGCCCCCACAATGCGGCCGTCCCGGACGATGACCGCCCCGTCGTGCAGGGGGGCCTTGTTCCAAAATATGTTCTTCAAAAGCTCACTGGACACCCGGCAGTCCAGGGCGGTGCCCGTCTTAATCACGTCGTCCAGCAGGTTCTGGCGCTCAAAGACCATCAGCGCCCCCACCTTATCCCGGGACAGGTCGGCGTAAGCCTCGGTGGTCTGGAGGATGGCGGTCTCCATCTCCTCCCCCGCCTCTTTACTGGAGGTAAATACAAACCCCAGCCGTCCGCTGCCCATGCGCTCCAGGAAACGGCGGATTTCCGGCTGGAACAGCACCACCAGCACCAAAAGGCCCCACTGGACCACCTTGTCCAGCAGCCAGCTGGTGGCCGTCAGGGACAGCACCTCGGAGGAGAAAAACATGGCCATCATAAGAATGAGCACGCCCCACATCAGCCTGCCCGAACTGGTCTTGCGCAGCATCCACAGCAGCTTGTAGATAACAAAGGACAAAATCGCAATGTCTAAAATATCCGTCAGCTGGATCTGGAGCAGAGGAAACGTAGACTGCAAAAACAGTTGAAAATCGTGAATCATTTCTGTCACAGAACCTCACCTCATCTCTGCGTATGGAGCGCAAAATACTTCATCATGGTATTATACGATATTTCCAGCGGTTTGGCAACCGTAAAGACAAATTCCCGGATGAAAATTTTATGAACTTCTCTTAAAAACGAGGTCCCCTCCAGGGTAAGGTTCCATAAAGAAGTTAAGGACAAGACAGACCGTAACGGTTTGCCTCGTCCTCTTTATACCGTATAACCTGCTATGACACGTTCATGGAAAGCGCCTGCGGAAAAGAGCGGTAAGCTGAACGAGATCGTTCTTACCTCAACCATGTTGAACCCCGCAAGCTGCCGCAGAATTGAGTCCTAAAAGAGCGTAAGGGCAACGGCAATACCGGCGGCATTGCATAAAGCATGAGAAACCGCACAAATCAGGCAGTTATCCGATTTGCGGTAAAGAATCGCAAAGATCATGCTGTCGATGAATATTGTGGCAACATCATACGTCACAAGGCCAACGTCTCCCAAAGCAATGTGTCCCGCCGCAAAAACAACGGACGAAACTGCGGCGCAAACCCAGAACGGAGCTATTTTCATGCCTTTTCCCACAAAAAAACCGCGAAACGCAATTTCTTCGCCCAAGGCTGCAATCATCACCTGACCAATGAGAAGCGGTATTTTGTCGAAGTCCAACAGGGAGCCCGTCCGCCCCATCACATGTGAGACAAATGCTTCGTTAAAAACCAGGGTTCCTATGGCAAAGGTCACAACAGTGCTCACAACCGGCAACAGCATCCAGAGAAGCACGTCCGGTTTCCTAATGTCCGCAACAACTGTGCTGAAACGCAGTCCCGATTCAGAGTTCCGCGTCTTTGCAGCCGCTTCCACGATAAAGAAAAATGCAATACCAGCAAATACAGAATATCCCGCTATTTGCGACGATGGCACCACCTTTGTTATTGTCAGCAGGACCATTGTAATCAGGCCAATGATCGTGAGCACTGTGCTCTTATCTGTCTTTGCCGAATGGTTCATGTCCTTGCTCCCTTGACCATCAATTCCAGTTTTCCGGTGAAATCATTATAATGGAACACCCGCTGAAAAGCAACTTCTTTTCAACGGGTGTCAGGCTTCCTTATGGCAGGCTGCCCGATTAGGGGGACCTCCGGCAAAAATCAGACGTTTTTCAGCTCCCGGACCGTCTGGAGGAACTTGTCGGCCTCCCGCCCGGTGCTGAAAGCAGACACGCTGGCCCGCAGGGTGCCCGTCTCCAGCGTGCCCGCCGTCTCATGGGCCAGGGGTGCACAGTGCAGGCCGGCCCGGAGGGCAATGCCCCGGCTGCCCAGAACATCGCCCAGCTCCTCGCAGTCCCGGCCCGCCACGCGGAAGGAGAGCACCCCCGCCTGAGCCTCCGGACCGGCGGCCAGGAACGCCTCCACTCCGGAGATGGCCTCCAGCCCCTCCCCCATACGGCGGATGAGGTCCGTCTCCTGGGCGGCGATGTCCGCCACCCCCCGGCGCTCCACAAAGCGCAGGCCCTCCAGCAGACCGGCGATGCCGGCGATGTTGTGGGTGCCCGCCTCCAGCCGGTCGGGGAGGAAATCCGGCATGGACTGCCGCCTGGACTCGCTGCCGGTGCCCCCCTCCAGCAAGGGAACCGGGTCTGTCCCGCACAGCAGCAGGCCGGTGCCCTGGGGACCGTACAGCCCCTTGTGCCCCGGCATGGCGATAAAGGCCGCCCCCAAAGCCTGAAAGTCCAGGGGAATACAGCCGGCGGACTGGGAGGCATCAATGATGAGGGGGACCTCCCGCTCCCGGCACAGGGCGGCAATCTCCTCAATGGGCAGAATAAAGCCGAAGACGTTGGAGACGTGGGTACACACCGCCAGGTCCACACCCCGGTCCAGCTCCCGGCGGAACGCGTTCAGAGCGCCCCCCCGGTCGAACAGGGGGCTCCGGGCCACCCGCAGGTCCGCCTCCAGGGCGTGGAGGGGCCGGGTGACGGCGTTGTGCTCATAGCCGGAGACCACCACCCGGCTGCCCGGCCGGGCCAGGGTCTTGATGGCGATATTCAGCCCGTGGGTGGCGTTGAAGGTGAAGACCACCCGCTCCGGGTCCTCCACATGAAACAGCCGGGCCGCCGTCTCCCGGCAGGCAAAGGCTTTCTCCGCCGCCGCCATAGCCGGGCGGTGTCCCCCCCGGCCGGGACTTGCCAAGTGGTTGATTGCCCAGGCCGTGGCCGCTGCCACGGCGGCGGGCTTTTGCAGGGTGGTGGCGGCACTGTCCAGATAGATCACAGGGCCACCTCCTGGTAGCTGCCGTCCCCGGCGGTGATATAGACCCGCTTGGGGGTCAGGCCCGCCCGCTGGAGAATGCGCAGCGCGTCGGGGAGGTTTCTCTGGGATATTTTCACCGAGTGGCTGCACCCCTCGCCGGAGATGCTCTTGGGGGAGCGCAGCACCCGGGCGGTGATGCCCGCCCGCTCCAGGGCCGCAGCAGTCCGCTGGGCGTAGGTCAATGAACGGCATACGATGAGATAATAGAGCATGGCATGGTTCCTTTCCTGGGACAGGATACCTCCGTCCCGCAGAAATAGCCGGGAGGGGAACCTGCGTTCCCCTCTCGTAACCAGCTTATGCACTTATCCGGGGAACTGACACCGCCGTCAGCAGCCGCTCCGCCTCATCCCTCGCTTCGTCCAGATACCGCCAGACCGCGTACAGCCCGCCCGCGTTCGGGTCCTGGATGCTCTCCAGCCCCAGCGCAATCAGCTTCACCGCGTTCAGTCCGTCGGAAAGCCTGACGAATACCTCCTCCAGGTCCATCAAAAGATTTTGCTGTCCCATATTTTCCTCCTTGCTTTTCACCAGGAGTTGTGGCATAATCAGATTTGCCATTCCTCCGGGTGTGGTATAAAGAGTTTCGGTGCGTTTGTGAAAGGGTGCCCGAAACTCTTATTTTTCGGCCAAGTGCTCCAGAATAATCATGCGGATCAGTGCGCTGACATTGGTTCCTTTGCGCTCAGCTTCCTGTTTTAATGCTTCCAAATGCTGTATCGACAGGAACGTGCTGACCCGTTCTGTATTGGCCTTTGCTCTTGGGGACAAACCTCTCACCTCCATAAGCACATTATAAGTACATATTATGCACTTGTCAACAGTTTTTTGCAAAAATGATTGCCTTTATTCGCAAGCCCGGGTATAATAATTTTATAAGGGGGGATTCGCTATGAACGCAAATATGGCGGAACTGACAACGATATGTCAAATTATCTGCCAGACGGTGACGGCGGAGCGTATCTATCTGTTTGGCTCCTACGCCTATGGCGTCCCCACCGCAGACAGTGATTACGATCTGTGCGTTGTGATCCCGGACGGCACACTGCGCCCCGTTGACGCGCTGAAAAAAATCAGGCGGGCCCTGTTCCCGGTGCAGGATACCCCTCTCGATATCCTTGTATACCGGGAAAGCAGCTTTCACCAACGCCGAAGCTCCGCCCCATTGGAGCGCAAAATAGCACAGGAGGGGGTTTTGCTCTATAAACGACCAGAACCAGAGCAGAGAGTGGTTTGATATTGCCAGCATGGACCTGGCCTCAGCGGAATATTTGCTCGGAATGCACCCTCTGCCTATTGAGATTATCTGCTACCACTGTGCCCAGGCGGCGGAAAAATACCTAAAGGGCACTTTGGCATCCTTCGGCCTTGAACCGCCCCGCTCCCACGACCTGGTCCAGCTGTGCAAACTGTGCTGTCAAACTGATCCGGAATTTGAGCAGCTGGCAGACGCCTGCGTTGAATTGACGCCATACGGCGTACAGGTCCGCTACCCATCTGATCTGGAGTTGACAGAGGAAGACGCGGAGCGCGCCCTTCAGGAGTGCCGCATCATCCGCGCCTTTGTAGAACAGCACACCTTATCTCAGGAAGAAAACACCTGAATATACAAACGCCCGGCGCATACGCGCCGGGCTTCTTCTATGTCTTTTCAATCAGCGCCACCGCATGGGCGGCCATGCCCTCCCCGGAGCCGGTAAAGCCCAGCCCCTCCTCGGTAGTGGCCTTCACATTGACCCGGTCGGGAGAAACACCCATCACTTGGGCCAGGTTGTCCCGCATAGCGGGGATGTGGGGCACCAGCTTGGGCCGCTGGGCCAGGACGGTGGCGTCCACGTTGCCCACGGCGTACCCCTGCTCCCTCAGCAGTTCCACCACATGGGCCAGCAGCTTCAGGCTGTCTGCCCCGGCATAGGCGGCGTCGGTGTCCGGGAAGTGCTTTCCGATGTCCCCCAGGCCCGCCGCCCCCAGCAGGGCGTCCATAACGGCGTGGGTGAGCACGTCGGCGTCAGAGTGCCCCAGCAGACCCCACTCCCAGGGGATATCCACGCCCCCCAGGATCAGCTTCCGTCCCTCCGCCAGCCGGTGGACATCGTAGCCGTGGCCGATTCTCACTGCTTGCATCGCCACATTCCCTCCTCCACCCTGGCCTGGAGGATGGCCTCCCCCAGGATCAGGTCCAGGGGGGTGGTAATCTTGATATTCTCCTGGCTGCCGCTGGTGAGGGTGACCTTCATCCCCATCCGCTCCACCGCGCCGCAGTCGTCGGTGAGCAGCTCGCCGTCGTCGATGGCCTTCTGGGTGGCGGCCTTGATAAGCCCCGCCTCAAAGACCTGGGGGGTCTGCACCGCCCACAGCTGAGACCGGTCCACCGTCTCCGCCACCAGGCCGTCCTCGGTACGCTTGATGGTGTCGGTGAGCGGGACCGCCGGGGCGGCAGCCCCGGTGAGGGCCGCCCGGGCCACCGCGTCCCGGATGACCTCCTGGGGCACCAGGGGGCGGGCCCCGTCGTGGATGGCGATCAGGTCGGCCTCGGGGTCTGTCTCCCCCAGGCCGGCCTGGACGGAGTGAATCCGCTCCTGGCCCCCCACGATCACCTTGCGCACCTTGTCCAAATTGAACTCCCGGCACAGGCGGCCCACCTCCACCACCAGGTCCTCCCGGGCCACCACGATAATCTCGTCAATGACCGGGCAGTCCTGAAAGGCGTAGAGGGTGTGAACCAGCACCGGCAGCTCCCCCAGAGGGGCCAGCACCTTGTCGATGCCCCCCATCCGCCGGGCCAGCCCCGCGGACACAATTACCGCCGAGCACTTGGGCTCCTCGGGCTTTTTCTTTTTGAACAGAGAAAACAGGCCCATTATCCTCGCTCCTTATCCGTCATGTTGTTCCATCGCTCTATCTCTGATTATAGCACAAATCCCCAACTTGGAAAAGCACAAAAAATGGCGGCCTTTTCATTCCCATTCGGAACAAAAAAGCCGCCCTGCGTTCTCAGTCATGTTCATGCCAGCGCGGTGTTCAGCTCCTCCTCCACCGACTCGTAGCTGACGCTCTTGGACAGCACGATTTCAGAGATCAGAATCTGCTTGGCGGAGTGGAGCATCTTCCGCTCCCCGGTGGACAGGCCCCGCTTCTGGTCCCGGATGGTCAGTCCCTTGATGACCCGGGCCACCTCGAACAGGTCACCGCTTTTCATCCGCTCCATGTTTTCCCGATAGCGGTGGTTCCAGTTGGCAGTCATTTCCACCTGAATCTCCGGGATGGCGGCCAGCACACGGTCGGCCTGCGCCTCGTCCACCACCGGGCGCACGCCGATCTCCTCACAGTTCTCCGTGGGGACCATCACCACCATGGAGCGGTTGGGCAGCTGGAGGATATAGTAATCCCGCACCACGCCGTCCACCGTCTTCTGGACGATGCTCTCCACCACGCCTCCCCCATACATGGGGTGGACCACCTTATCCCCGATCTGGAACACCTGTTACCTCACTTTCTCTTGTCCGACTTCGGCCTTTTCCATTCCTACCCGTTTTAAACTACCTGTATTATAACAATTTTATCCTATTTTTGCAAGAGAAAAACAAAAATTTCCCAAAATTTTTGACCACAATTTCCAGATTTTCATCCTCTGAACGAAAAAACGGGCCCGGCCGCGTTGCGGCCGGGCTCATGCTGTAATCATTACTCACCCTCAGCGGGGGCCTCCTCGTCCTCAGCGGGCTCCTCCTCATAGGAGGGCTCCAGCAGGGCACGGATGGACAGGGAAATTTTCTTGTTCTCCATGTCCACGTCGGTGATCTTCACGTCCACCTTGTCGCCCTCGGCCACCACGTCGCCGGGCTTCTCCACCCGGTGATCGGCCAGCTGGGAGATGTGGATCAGGCCGTCCACACCGGGGACCACCTCGGCAAAGGCGCCGAAGGTCATCAGCTTGACGATGCGCACGTTGGCGGTGTCGCCCACCTGATAGGTGCTGGTGAACACGGTCCAGGGGTCCTGGCTGTGGTCCTTCATCCCCAGGGAGATTTTCTTCTTCTCCTTGTCGGCGGAAATGACGTACACGTCCACGGTGTCGCCCACCTTCACCACCTCGGAGGGGTGCTTGATGCGGCTCCAGGACAGCTCGGAGATGTGAACCATGCCGTCCACGCCGCCGATGTCCACGAAAGCGCCGTAAGAGGTGAGGGACTTGACGGTGCCGGTATAGCGCTTGCCGTCCTCAATCTCGGCCCAGACCTTCTCGGCGGCGGCAGCCCGCTCGGCGCGGGTGACGCGGCTGATGGAGCCCACCACGCGGCGGCGGGCCCGGTTGACCTCGGTGATGACCAGGCGGACCTTCTGCTTGAGCAGCTCGCTCATGGGAGTCTCCCGGGGCAGGCCGGTCTGGGAAGCGGGGACGAACACCCGCACGCCCTTGACGGAAACCACCACGCCGCCCTTGTTGTCCTCGGTGACAAAGCCCTCGACTACAGTCTCGTTCTCCCGGGCGGCCTCGATCTCCTCCCAGCCCTTGTTGATGTCCAGGCGGCGCTTGGACAGCTTCACCAGGCAGTCGCGGTCGCTGACCTGCATGACGATGGACTCGATCTCGTCGCCCACCTTCACGATGTCCTCAACCTTTACCGTGGGGTCGTCGCTCAGCTCGGTCAGGGCGATGTAGCCGGGGTACTTGATGCCCAGCTCGACCTGGACTTCGGTGGGCGTGATGGCCACAACGGTGCCGGTAACCTTATCTCCATTATTCAAAATTTTGAACGACTCCTCCAGCATCTCCTGGAAAGATTTGTCCATCTCTAAAATTTCTTCGCTCATTTTGTCAATGACCTCCTTTATTATCCACGCGGGCGTCGATGCGCCCGCCGTGATGCCGACCATATCCGCTTGAGGCAGCCGGTTGAGATCGATGTCCTCCGCCCGCTCGACGAGCAGGACGTGGGAACAGGACTCCCGGCAGATCTCCCCGAGCCGTTTGGTGTTGGAGCTCTGCCTGTCGCCCACCACTACCATCAGGCCGCATTGCGCGGCCAGCTGGCGGGCCTCCTCCTGGCGTTTGGACGTCGCTCCGCATATTGTATCAAAAAATTCCGCGTTTGTACATAGTTTTTTTGCTTTTTTCACGCAATTTTCCCAAATTTTCTGAGTGGAGGTAGTTTGAGAAACAAACGTGAGGGGCAAATTGTTGCGGTTTTTCCCACTTTCAAGCCATTCTTCCAAATCTTTTTCCCCGGAAACAACCACTGGAGCCTTACACCATCCGGCGATGGCAAGTACTTCCGGATGGTCCGGCGTGCCCACGATCACAGGCTGACGGCCCCGGAGTTCCGCCTCCTCCACAATCTGATGGATGTGGGTGACGTTGGGACAGGTGGCGTCGAAGACCTCGATCCACCGCCATGCGAAATGCTCGTGGACGGCCCGGCTCTCCCCGTGGGAGCGGATAATGACGGCGGAGCCGTCGGGAACCTGCTCCGGACGGTCCACCACCCGCAGCCCCTGGGCGGCCAGACGGTCGATCACATCCCTGTTGTGGATGATGGGGCCCAGCATGACGCAGGGAATGCCCTGGGCGGCCTTCTCCTCGGCCAGCTCCACCGCCCGGCGGACGCCGTAGCAAAAGCCGGCGGACTTGGCCAGCACGATTTTCCTCATCCCACGCCCTCCCCCAGGGCCTGCACCCGGTCCATCAGGTCCTGGGCCATCACCTGGAGCTCGTCGGAGGTGGGCTTGCGCCCCTCATACTCCGGATAATAGGGTTCCCCGATTACCACCGTATTACGCCGGAACCGCTTCTTTTTCCGCTGTATGTACACCGGCAGCAGGGGCACGCCCGTCCGGGTGGCGAACAGCGCCGCCCCCACCTTGGCCTGGACATCCTCCCCCTCGTGGACCCTTGTGCCCTCGGGGAACATGAGCAGCTTGTCGCCCTCCTTGAGGAACTTCATGGCGGTGCGCACCGCCCGCACGTCGGTGGTGTCCCGGTCCACGCCGAACACCCCCGCCTTTCCCAGAATCCAGCCGATGAAGGGGACGCGCATGATCTGCACCTTGGCCATGGCCCGCATGGGCCACCTGTAGCCGAACGCAAAAACCGCATAGAACGGGTCGCCGGCGGTGGTGTGGTTGGGGCAGATCACCGCCGGGCCCTCGGGGATGTTCTCCCTACCGACGGCATGGACGGGGTGAATCAGGCGGAAGTAGGGCCAGACGACGATGTACAGCAGATGAAAGAACCAGTCCATCCGCCTCTTCCGCTGCTCCGGTGACTCCTTCACTTTCTTTTCCGCTTTGACGGCAATTTCTTCACTCACAGGGCGATCTTCTCCTTTACCAGGGACAGCAGCCCCTCCAGGCTCTGCTCCAGATTCAGCTGGGTGGTGTCCAGCAGGGCGGCGCCGTCCGCCCGTTTCAAGGGGGCGATGGGCCGGTGCTCGTCCTGCCAGTCCCGCTCCCTGATGTCCCTGAGAACGGCGTCGAAGCCGGCCTCCTGCCCCCGCTGCTCCAGTTCCAGCAGACGGCGGCGGGCCCTGGCCTCCGGGGCGGCGGTGAGGAAAATCTTCACATCCGCCTGGGGCAGCACCACGGTCCCGATGTCCCGGCCGTCCATGACCACATCGTGCTCCCCGGCCAGCTTCCGCTGGAAGTCCAGCAAAAAGGCCCGCACCTCCGGGATGGCGGAGACCTTAGAGGCCGCCCCCGACACCCGGTGCTCCCGGATGGCCTCCGACACGTCCTCCCCGGCCAGGTACATCCGCTGTACGCCGTCCGCTCCGTAGGCCATTTTCATGTCCAGTTCCTCCAGCAGAGGGGCCACCCCCGCCTGGTCAGACGGGTCCGTCCCCGCCCGCAGAACCGCCAGGGCCACTGTGCGGTAAATGGCCCCGGTGTCCACATAGAGAAAACCCAGCTTCTCCGCCAGCTTTCGGGCCAGGGTACTCTTCCCCGCCCCCGCCGGGCCGTCGATGGCGATGCTTCTATAGCTCATGTTGATCGCTCCGTTCATAGTTTGTAGGGGACGCCCCCCTGGGCGTCCCGCCCTCCTGCAAAAGCCCGAGCAACGGGCCGCCGAGGGCGGCGGCCCCTACTCTCTCCCCAGGAGGTAATCGGTGGTCACGCCGAAAAAATCGGCAAAGAAGTTCAATGTCGTAGCCGGGACATTTACCATCCCATACTCATACCGCTGATACTGACGATCCGTCATTTCCATAATGTTAGCCATATCTACTTGTTTAAGTCCTTTTTCTTTGCGCAAGGCTTTTAAACGTTTTCCAAACTCCTTCAACAAATTTTCTTCCATAATATCACCCAAACCTATTGACACATATAATTTAGTCGTGTATAATACATATAAATAAGTCGTGTTGGAGGAAATACTTATGACCGATCTGATGCGCTGGATGTACGAACATTATATCAGACCTCAAATCGAAAGCCAACCGAAAGATTTCGGCGAGGCCATGCAGCTTGACCTGCTCAACAATGAACTGGACGCAAATCTCCAAAAAACGCTCCAGGCCGTTCTGGCGTTCTACTCTGTCCAGGGCTTCCGGCTGGGGGTACGCACCGGGGCCGCGCTCCAGTCCGAGCTGAGTCAGGAGACAAAATACTTGGGCTCCACATGCTCACACAGCCACACGCCGTTCTCCGAGCAGTAGAAGGTGATGCCGTCCCGCCTCATCGCAGCCGCGTCGATGGTGATGACCACAGGGTTCCCGTGGCGCCTCCCCACCGCCACAGCCGTCTCAAACTCCCCGGACAGGTGGACATACTGCCGGCTCATCCTCCGGATTCCCTCCCGCTGAATGGCGGGAAGAAACCGGCTGGCTGTCCCGTGGTACAGATACCTGGGCGGCTCCGCCTCTTTCAGCTCCACGTCCACCGAAATGGAGTGGCCCTGGTTGGCCCGGATTCTGGTGTGGTCCCCGTTGAAGGAATACCGCCGCTTGTTGTTCTCCCGGACGATGCGCTCCAGGGTGTCCATGTCGATCTTCCGCCCGGCGCGGTTCACCCCGGCCAGCAGCTCGTTCACATCCGCCCAGCCGTGTTCGTCCAGCGTAATCCCCGCCGCGCCGGGGTTGTGGCGCAGGACCAGGCTTAAAAACCGGCCTAATTTTACATCAGAATTGCTTTGATCCATCATTTTCTCCTAAATATGCCGCGGCTCCCTCTCCCGCCGCCCGGCCGGTGGCCCAGGCAATCTGGAGGTTGAAGCCTCCGGTGTAGGCGTCCACGTCCAGCAGCTCCCCGGCGAAGAACAGGCCGGGCACCCTTTTGGACTGCATGGTTTTGGGGTCCACCTCAGAGACCTTCACGCCCCCGGAGGTGATAATGGCCTCCTCAATGGGCCGGGGACCGGACACCGCCACGGGGAAACACTTGAACAGCTCCAGCAGCCGCCGGCGCTCCTGCTTTGTCAGGTCGTGGGCCTTTTTATTTCCCGGGATACCCACCCGCTCCAGCAGAACGGGCACCAGCAGCCGGGGGGCCAGCGTCCCCATCACATTGTCCATATCCCGGTTGGCCCCGGCGGACAGCTCCCGCACCAGGCGGGCGTCCAGGGCGGCCTCGTCCAGGGCAGGCTTTAAGTCAATGGCGCAGGTGTAGGATTCCTTCTCAAAGTCCCCCATGTGGGCACTGGCACTCAGCACCAGCGGTCCGGACAGGCCAAAGTGGGTAAACAGCAGCTCCCCCTGCTCCTGAAAGACCGTCTTTTTTTTGCCGTTTTTCACCGTCAGCACCACATTTTTCAGGGCCAGCCCCTGCATCCGGGCGCAGAAGGGGTCCGGGGACTCCAGGGGCACCAGGGAGGGCCTGGAGTCCACCACGGTGTGGCCCAGCTCCGCTGCCAGCCGGTGGCCGTCGCCGGTGGAGCCGGTGGCGGGGTAGGACAGCCCCCCGGTGGCCAAGACGGCCGCCTTGCAGGGGAAACCAGTAAGGCCCGTTCCCTCTCCCATCTCCACGCCGCACACCCCGCCGTCCCGGAGGCAGATGCTTGACGTCCGGCCGTTTACAATCGTCACCCGCAGCCGTTTCAGCTCGAAAAACAGGGCGTCGATGATGTCGGCGGACTTGTCGGAGGCGGGAAACACCCGGTTTCCCCGCTCCACTTTCAGTTTTACGCCCAGCGACTCAAAAAATTCCTCCACCCAGGCCGGAGGCGTGTGCTCCAGGGCGCTGTACAGAAACCTGGCATTCCGGGGGATATTGGCCCGGACCTCCTCGGGGGAGCAGTGGTTGGTCACGTTACACCGGCCCTTGCCAGTGATATACAGCTTCCTGCCCACCTTCCGATTACGCTCAATCAGGGTGACGGCCGCCCCCTGCCGGGCGGCGCAGACGGCCGCCATCATGCCGGCGGCCCCGCCCCCCACCACAACAATATCAGGCCGGTTCATTCCTGCACCTTTTCATAGACGCCGTACTCGTCCCAGATTTTCTCCAGCGTGTGGAAGGTATTGGCCAGGTCCTCGTTCTTCCGCTGGCTCACCGCCACCAGCAGGGCGTTGACCAGGGACAGCGGCGCCACCAGGGAGTCCACAAAGGAGGCCATGTCGCTGCGGGCCATCAGGGCATAGCGGGAGATGGGAATCAGGGGGGAGCTCTCGCTGTCGGTGATGGCCACGGTGGCCGCCCCCCGGTCCCGGGCAAAGCTCATGGCCTGGACGGTGCGGCTGGAGTACCGGGGAAAGCTGATGCCGATGACCACATCCCCCTCCCCCACCCGGAGCAGGCTCTCAAAGGTCTCGCTGGCGGTGTTGGCAGATACCAGCACCACATTCTCAAAAATCAGGTTGAAGTAAAAATGCAGGAAGGAGGCGATGGACGCGGAGGAGCGCACGCCGATGATGTAAATTTTCCGGGCGGACACAATCGCGTCCACCGTCTGTTCAAAGCTGTCCCGGTCCAGCTCCTCCAGGGTCTGCCTGATCTTCTCAATGTCCGACTGGAGCACCATGGACAGCAGGTCCTGGTCCCCCAGGCGGTCGTTGGTCACCTCAATGCGCTGGACGCTGGTCAGCCGGTTGCGGATCATCTTCTGGAGGGACCGCTGCATATCCGGGTAGCCGTCGTAGCCCAGCTCAAAGGCAAAGCGGACCACGGTGGACTCGCTCACCCCCACCCGTTTTCCCAGGCGGCTGGCCGTCATAAAGGCGGCCTTGTCGTAGGACTCCAGAATAAAGCTGGCGATCTTCCGCTGCCCCTTGGAAAAGGTATGCATATTCTCCTGTATGGCGGTCAAAATATCTCGGTTCATGGCCCCTCACCCTTCCGGTCAAATAACGCCTTTCATCATACTCTCTTTCCGGCAGAAATGCAAGAAATTTTTGCAGGAATGCCGCTGTTTCCCCTGCAAAAATCCCTCAGGCGTCGCTTAACGGCCCTGTAAGGGCCAGCAGCTCCTCATCGGTCAGATGCCGCCACTGCCCCGCTTTCAGTCCCTGGTCCAGAGAGAGCGAGCCCTCCCGGATGCGTTTCAGCCGAAGCACCTCCAGCCCGGCCTGGGCGCACATCCGCCGCACCTGGCGGTTCTTCCCCTGGCAGATGGTAACGGACAGCTGGTGGACCCCGCCGCTGTCCCGCCCCCTGCGTATCCGGGCGGGGGCAAGCTCCTCCCCGTCCAGCGCCATGGGGGCGGACAAAATGGGCAGGGCCTTATTCATGTTGCCCGTCACCCACACAAGGTACTCCTTCTCCACCTGGTGGCTGGGGTGGAGGAGCTGGTGGGTGAGGGCGCCGTCGTCGGTGAGGATGAGCAGCCCCTCCGAATCCATATCCAGCCGCCCCACCGGCCACACCCGCGCCCCGCAGCCGGAGACCAGACCGGCCACCGTCCTGCGGCCCTTCTCGTCGGACAGGGTGGTCACATACCCACGGGGCTTGTTCAGCATCAAATAGGTCCGCCCGCCTCCCGGCTTCAAGGGCCTGCCGTCCACCAGGACCGTGTCCCGGTCCAGGTCCGCCCGGTCCCCCAGGCGGGCCTTTTCCCCGTTGACGGTCACCCGTCCCGCGATAATCCACCCCTCCGCCGCCCGCCGGGAGGCCAGCCCGCAGGCGGAGATCAGCTTTTGAAGACGTTCCTCCACAGATTGAACCCTCCCCTGGGCGCAAGGATGTCCGGGACGCTCTGTCCCGCCGCCAGAGGCACTCTGGCCAGCTCCTTCGAGTTTACATAATATATTTTCTCCCCCACCTGAGTTCCGGCGGATACAGGTGCGGTAAGGGCGGCCTCCCACAGCTCACAGACCGCCTCCACCCGCTCACCGGGGGACAGCGCGGCGGTCAGGTCCTCCGCCAGCTCCACAGAACAGAGGGGCGTCAGCCCCCCGGAGACGGGCAGCCGTCCCGCCTTCTCCCCTGTCCGGGCCAGGGTGCGGGCCTCATAATTGGCAAAGCCCCAGTCGAAGAGGGCGGTGTGGTCCGCCCAGTCGCTGGGGGCGTTGAGCGTAACGCAAATCAGCGTCATGCCGTCCCGCCGGGCGGCGGACACCAGGGTGCGCCCCGCCTTTTCGGTGTAGCCCGTCTTCATGCCCACGCAGCCCTCATACCGCCACAGCAGCTTGTTGTGGTTGGTAAAGGTGCGGGTGCCCAGGGTAATGGACCTGGTAGAGACAATCTTGGCCAGCTCCTCATGCTCCAGACAGGTCCGGGCCAGGAGGGCCATATCATAGGCGGAGGAGTAGTGCCCCTCGGCGTCCAGGCCGTTGGGGTTGGCAAAGCCGGTGTCTGTCATCCCCAGTTCCCGGGCCTTGCGGTTCATCTGCCCGACAAACTCCTCCACCGTCCCCCCGCAGTGGCCGGCAATAGCCAGGGCGGCATCGTTGCCCGACCGGAGCAGCAGCCCGTAGAGCAGGGCCTCCAGGGTGAGCTTCTCCCCCGGGACCAGGTAGATGGAGGAGCCCTCCACCCCCGCCCACTCCGGCTTCACGGTGACAATCTCCCCCAGGCTGTGTCCCGACTCCAGGGCCGTCAGGGCGGTCATCAGTTTGGTGGTGCTGGCAATGAGCCGGCGGGCATGGCCGTCCCGCTCATAGAGCACCCGGCCGGTGTCCCCGTCCATCAGCACAGCACTGGCGGCGGAAATGTTCGGGGCCGCCTGTGCCGCCTGTGCACCGGGCACCGGACACAACAGCAGCGCTCCAGTCAGGAGTACGGAAAAAAGTCGCTTCAACACATGCCACCTCTTTATTGCAGATAACAATAGTATGGAGCGGCTTTTTACCTTTCTTTCCAGGAAATTTTATGTTGTTATGCCTGTAGGGGCGGCTATCCGCCGCCCGCAGCCAAGAGGACCCCGGGCGTCACGGGCGGATGATATCCGCCCCTGCCATCCTTTTTTCAGGTCAATCAAAAGCCATTATTCCACAAAATCCCCTTCGGCTTCCTTCTGGGCCTTCTTCTCCTGCTGCTTCTCGATAAAACCGGTCACCTTGTCCACCACCTCGGGCACTGTCTCAATCACCCGGTCCACGGTAGTGGCAGGAGGCGGGGCCACCGGCAGCAGCTTCACGCTGCCGTCCTCCCGGACCACCAGGAAGGCCACCGGCTCCAGCTTGGCGCTGGCGGCGGAGCCGCCGCCGAAACTGGCTGTAGGTGCGCCGGCTTTTGTGGTAAACTCTGTGCCGCCGCCCCCCACGCCAAAAGACATCTTGGATACGGGGATGAGGGTAACCCCCTCCGCGTGGATGGGGGTGCCGATGATGGTGTTGGCGTCCGCCATGGTCTTGACGTGGTCCATCGTGGTCTTCATCAGCTCACTGAGGGAATTTTTCTTCTCCTGTTCCATCGGTCATGCCGCCTTTCTCTGTTTTGTTTTCAGCCGCTTTTTTGCGGCAAGTGCTCCAAGCAGCGCCTTCCAGCCCGCCCGCAGGCCAATCCACGCCACGGTGCCGGTCTTGATGGACAGGGCTGCCGCGCCGTACACTGTCATCCCCGGGGCGTCAAAATCCAGCTTCACCCGGGCGGAGCCGTCCTTCACCTTGAACGCCCCGGTCAGGGGCTCCCACAGCGCCCCCAGGGCGGCGCAGGCCCGGCCGTAGAGCATAGCCGCATCCGCAGGGTCGGAGGACCCGGCGGTCAGCTCCAGCTCCAGGTTGTCCACCCGCAGGCCCCGCAGCATACCGCCGGCCGCCTCCAGGGCCACGGGAAGCAGGGCCTTGGCGTACTCCAGCGCCCCGCCCACCTTCTCCGGGAACGGGACGGGCTCCTTCTCCTTTTTTGGCTCCTTAGGCTTCTTTTTCTTCTTGGGCTTTTTCGGCTTTTGGGGCTTCTCCTCCTTGGGCTTCATGGGAAGAATCTTGATTCGGAGCTTCCCCAATCGCACCCACAGGAAAAAGCCGTCCGCATTGAACTCCGCCCGGCCGCCCACCCGGACCTGTCCGATGAGGAGCAGGACCAGAACAATGACGGCCAGGATATGCAGGGCCCTCACAGCCCTTCCGCCGGGGGCTCCGGCGCCTCAGCTCCGCTCTCTTCCACCGTCTCCGCCTCCCGGAGGCGCTGAAGGCTGGCCTCCAGCTCCAGGGTGAGCTGACTGCCCTCCTGGGACTGGTTGGGCAGCTCAGGCAGCTCTTCCAGATTGGACAGGCCGAAGGAACGCAGAAAGTTTTTCGTGGTTTTGAACTGCATGGGGCGGCCGGGAACGGCCAGCCGTCCCGCCTCCTCGATCAGCTCCCGCTCCAGCAGCAGGCCCATGGTGTAGGAGCTGTCCACTCCCCGCACCTGGTCCACATAGGCCCGTGTGACGGGCTGGTAATAGGCGATGATGGCCAGTACCTCCAGGGCCGGCTGGGACAGCCGGGCGGGCTTGCGGCTCTCCAGAGTTTTTCGGATGTACCCGGCAAACTCCGGGGCGGAACACAGCTGATAGCTGGTATCCAGCCTCACCAGGCGGATGCCCCGGCGGTCATATTTATACCGGTCCATCAGCCGCTGGGCCACCGCGTCCAGGGTGGGTCTGTCCACCTCCAAACCCAGGCACAGCCGCTCCACCGCCACCGGCTCCCCGGCGGCGAACAGCACCCCCTCCAGAGCGGATTCCAATTCCTTAACTTCCACAGGGGCGCCCCCTCTCGTCAATAATTCTCTGATGTGAACTCCACCGCGCCCTCCTCCTGGGTGCAGGTGACGGTGCAGTCGGTCTCCGTTCCGGCCAGCAGCAGGCGGCGGGCCTTGCACAGCTCCAGCACCGCCAGAAAGGTGGCCACCACCTCCGACCGGCTGCGGCTGCCCTTGAACAGTGCCCGGAACCGGGTCACCCCGAACCGGACCAGCTTGCGGATGATCTCCCCCGCCTTGTCGGCCACCGGGTAGGGCTCCCGGCCCACAATGCCCTGGAACGCGGACACCGGCGGGGGCAGCTTGTTGTCCAGCCGGCCCAGCACCGCATTCATGGCGTGGAGCAGGTCGGCCCTGTCATGGACATAGCGGTACTGCTTATCCGGCCGGACCGCCTCGGGCACCTTGGTCAGGTAGTCCCGACCGATCTGATAGCGGCTGTCCAGGGCAGGCACCACCGCCTTGATTTTCAGGTAGTTCTCATTGCGCTGATGGGCCTCCAGGGTGGCGATGAGCTGTTCCATCTCGCTCATGGCCTCCTCGTCGTTGATGGACAGCAGCATTCTGGTTTTGATGTACACCAGATGGGAGGCCATCGTTACAAAGTCGCTGGCAACCTCCAGGTCCAGCTGCTTCCGTTTGTTCATCCACTCCATATACTGGTCCAAAATCAGGGCGATGGGAATATCCTTGATTTCCAGTTTGTTCTTACTCAGCAGGTGGAGGATCAGGTCCAGCGGACCCACAAAGTCCTCCATGCTCTCCTCCTTCGCTTTCACCACCCCTTCCAGGTGGTAAATGGGTGCCTCCAAGGGCCCACCTCCCCATTTTAGGTTCATCGTTTCCGTTATTATACCAGTTTGTCAAGAAAAAGACAAGGCAATTTCCAAAACAAAAGAACTCCCCGGCGCGCCAAATCAAAACCGCCGGCCCTGCCGGCGGTTTTTTCTACAGCTTGGTCTCCAGGGGGATGGCCACAGTATAGCTGCCGCTGTCCAACTGCCGCAGCAGGGCGGGCAGCACCCGGGCCGCGTTGTTCCCGCCCTCCAGGGTGAGGTAAACGGTGCGGCGGCGGGTCCCCAGGCGGTTCAGGGCGGTATGGGCAAAGCCCGTTCCACCCACGGTATCGCCGGGCTCCAGAAGCAGGGTCTCTGTCCAGCACACCCAGCCCCGCTCCTCCAGCCCCTCCCGGGCCTCCTCCGGCACATAGGCCAAAGTGGTGCGGGTGTGGACCAGCTCCTCCAGAGCCAGACGGCCCTCCTCCAGCACAGCCGCCTCTCCGGTGCGGGACAGAATACCCACACTGTGCCCGGTGCCCAGGATGCGGCGGACCAGGTCCCCCTCCTCCCGGATGACCTGGGGGGCCAGAAAAAAGACGGCATACTGGCCAGTCCCGTCCAGCACACTCAGGACGGTGGAGAGTCCCTCTGCGCTCTCGCACCGGAAAGCCAGATAGACCGCCGCCTTGTTCCCGTCCACCTCAGTGGGCCCCAGAGGATTGGAGGGGACCACCGGCGACACGGGGTTGGCCGTCTCGGCGGGGCTGAGGCTCTGGGTGTAGTCCCGCAGGCGGTTGTTAATCTGTCGCTGGGCCGCGTCGATAAAGGTGGCGTCATCCAGCACCGCATCGGCGCTCTTGATGCGCACCAGATAGCCCTGCTGGATGTAGGGCAGCTGGTTATAGCTGTACTCCATCCCAAAGAAGGAGCACACCATACCCAGGGCCACATAGGGCTTTCCGTTGCGCATGATGGCCCGGGCGGAGTAGGAGGTCCCCGACACATCGTCCCGGCAGGTGCCGCTGTTCAGGTCGAAGGTCAGCATCTGCCGCAGGTTGAATATGGTCACGGTGTTGTTGCTCCGGTTATACGTGGTGTCCAGTCCCAGACTGACGCCAATCCCGTTCTGGTTGGCGTTGAAGACGGTGTAAGGCACATAGAGCGCCCCTCCGGACCAGCAGGGCATGGTGTCGGAGGTCAGCGGGGTCACACTGTCGTTGATGCTGGTAAAGTAAAGGGCCGCCGCCGATACGGGCAGAGGGCGGGCCAGTCCCAAAAACAGCGCCGCAGCCAGCAGCAGCGGAACAATACGTCTTTTTTTCATGGGCCTCCCCCTCTCTCTTCATGGTTGCGTTTCTGATTATATCATAGTATAATCGTTTGGGCAAGCGCCGCGTTCTCTCCTATTTTTCTGTTCCCGTCCCCTGCGGGGCAGGGATACACCGGAGCTCCCTTCTGGGAACAATTTTAAGAAAATCTTAATGAAAGCTAAACGGTCCTTCAAGCCGCCCGTGTTATGATAACAGCGAAAAAGGGAACATGGCCCACAGAAAGGAGCCGTCTATATGGAGATTACACTGGAAATGGTAGAGCGCCTGAAGGAAAAAGCCGATGTCAGCTACGCCCAGGCCAAGGAGGCGCTGGAGTACAGCGGAGGCAATCTGCTGGACGCGCTGATTTACCTGGAGGAGAAGGGCGCCATCCCCCGGACGGAGAGCGCCTACTACTCCACCAAGAGCGAGGCGCCGCCCCAGGCTGAGCCGCTGCCCGTCTCGCTGACCTTTGAGGAAAAAAAGAAATCCGCCAAGCCGCCCCGGGGTGGAAAAAACGGAGTGCGGAGGTTCTTCAACGCCCTGCGCCGCTGGCTTGTGGACAATGAGCTGGAGATCTGGCGGCACGACCAGCCCATCACCGCCCTGCCGGTGCTGATTCTGCTCCTGCTGCTGTGCTGCGCCTTCTGGGTGGCCATCCCACTGCTGCTGGTGGGGCTCTTTCTGGGCTTTCGCTACCGCTTTTCCGGCCCAGACCTGGACCGGGAGAATCTGAACAATATGATGGGTTCTATGGCCGATACCGCCGCCGACCTGGGGCACAAGGTCATGGAGGAGCTGAAACACGACTGGCACTCTGACGAAAAATAAAGCAAGAACGAGGTGAAGGAAATGGCGGAATGCATCCTTCTGGTGGAGGACGAGGAAAAGCTGGCCCGGATGGTGGAGATGGAGCTGAAATACGAGGGCTACCAGGTGGAAAAGGCCCTGGACGGCCGCCGGGGGCTAGAGCTGGCCCTGGGCGGCTCCTTCGACCTGGTGCTGCTGGATATCATGCTGCCCCAGCTGTCCGGCATGGAGGTGCTGCGCCGCCTGCGGCGGGAGAGCCAGGTCCCTGTGATTATGTTAACCGCCCGGGACAGTGTGGTGGATAAGGTGGCCGGTCTGGACTCCGGGGCGGACGACTACATCACCAAGCCCTTCGCCATCGAGGAGCTGCTAGCCCGCATCCGGGCCGCCCTGCGGGGTAAGGGCGGTCAGGCCGCCCAGAATGTCCCTCTGGCGGCGGGGCCGCTGGTTCTGGACGTGGAGAAGCACCAGGTCACCGTCCGGGGGCAGAACGTGGAGCTGACCAAAAAGGAGTTCGACCTGCTCCGCTGCCTGCTGGAAAACAAGGGCCGGGTGCTCACCCGTGAGACCCTGCTGGACGCCGTCTGGGGCTTCGACTTTGTGGGCGAAACCAATTCGGTAGACGTGTATATCCGCTTTCTCCGCTCCAAGCTGGATGACGCCTTCGGGCTCAAGCTCATCCACACCGTCCGGGGCGTGGGATATGTCATTAAGGAGGAATAATTATGGTCATCGTCTACCGCTCCAACACCGGCTTTACCCGGCAGTACGCCGAAATGCTGGGCAAGACGGAAAAAATGAAGGTGTTTCCCCTCTCCGGGGCTGAGCACAATGTCCCCGCCGGGGAGCCCGTCTTCTACATGGGCCCCTTGATGGCGGGGCACATCTCGGGCATCGACCAGGCTGTGAAGAAGTTCTCTGTGAAGGGGGCGTGCGGCGTGGGCATGTCTCCCGCCTCCCAGCAGGTGCTGGAGACGCTTGCCAAGGCCAACTATACCAACGGCGCCCCGATCTTCTACCTCCAGGGGGGCTGGGCTCCCAAGAAGGTGGGCTGGCTCAAGCGGCGGATGGTGGGCATGGCCACCAAATCCATGCGGGAGTCCCTCCGGGACAAGGGCAGCAGCCGCTCCCCAGAGGAGGACAGGTATCTGGATTTTCTCCTCCACGGCGGCAGCTTTGTGGCCTTTGAGAACCTGGAATCCATTCGGGAGTGGATAAAAAGCCTGTAGGGCGTGACCACCGGGCACGCCATCTATTCAAAACGGCGCGCCGAGGTCGTCGCGCCCTACCCGTTAGGAGGCGGTCCCCATGGCCCGCAAGCACCACAAATTTCAGACCCCGCCCCCGGCGGACCCCATCGCCGCCGCCCGGGACTCCTCCCTGGCCCTGCGGCTGAACATCGGGTTCTTTCTGCGACAGCTGGGCATTTTTCTGGTAATGGACCTGCTCCTGCTGGCCCTGGCCGCTGCCGGCATCTTTTCCTACGCGGAGAACCGGTGCGCCGACGTGGCCGCGCTGGTGAACGAACGGGGCGTGCCCTCCCAGGAGGCCCTGGTCTGGATGGAGGCCAGCGACTACACCATCACCCCTCTGGACCGGGAGCCCGATGGTGATACTACCGTCGGCTCCATCCTGCTGGGACCCAAACGCCAGGAGACCCAGGGAGGATGGCGCTCCTGGAACCTCAGCGAGTATTACACCATTGAGTTGCCCAACAACGGCCGGCCTTACGCCATCACGGTAGACACCTCCGGTATCTTCACCGGCCTGTACTGGGCGGGGGTGGTCATTCTGGTGTGCCAGGGGCTGTCTCTGATTGCCAACCTGTTCCGCAGTGACCGGTCCATCCGCAAGGTACTGCGGCCCATTCAGGACCTGGCCGCCACGGCGGCCCGGCTCAACTCCATGACCCACATGTCCAAACGGGAGATTGAATCCCTGGCCGGGGAGCTGGACAAGATCGACGCCGCCCATCTGGACAGCCGCATCGACCTGCCCCCCACCCAAAAGGAGCTGCGCTCCCTGGCCCAGTCCATCAATGAGATGATGGACCGGGTGAATCAGGCCTACAGCGCCCAGATGCGCTTTGTCTCCGACGCCAGCCACGAGCTGCGCACCCCCATCGCCGTCATCCAGGGCTACGCCGCCCTGCTGGACCGATGGGGCAAGGCCGACCCGGAGGCCCTCCAGGAGTCCATCGACGCCATTCGGGGGGAGGCCGCCTCCATGGAGCGGCTGGTGGAGCAGCTGCTCTTCCTGGCCCGTGGGGACAATGACTCCCAGCCGGTAAAGCCGGAGCCCATCGACCTGACCGATCTGGCCGGCGAGGTGCTCCGGGAGGAGGAGATGCTCCATCCTGAGCGCACCTTCCTCCCCCGCTGGGGGGAGGACCCCGTCAGCATATATGCTGACCCCGGCCTGATGAAACAGCTGCTGCGTATCCTCATGGACAACAGCCTGAAATACAGCCCCGAGGAGGGCCGGGTCTATCTGCGGGTGACTCAGGCGGGGAACTACGTCCGTCTCACCGTTCAGGACGAGGGCATGGGCATCCCTCCCGAGGGTATCTCCCACATCTTTGACCGCTTCTACCGCACCGACCAGTCCCGTGACCGGAAGACCGGCGGCACCGGACTGGGACTGTCCATCGCCAAGTGGATTGTGGAGCGCCACGGCGGCTGGTTCGAGGTGGTCTCCCGCCCCGACGTGGGCACCCGGATCACCGCCGTCCTCCCCGCCTGTTCCCCGGAAATGATTGACAAGCCCTCTGCCGCTGCGGTATAATGGCAGAAAAAGAGAGGGAGGAAGTTCACATGCTGGACGAAAAGGACTTATTGGCGATTGGTCAACTAATGGACCAAAAACTGGAACGGCAAAAGCAAGAAATCCTGGATGAAGTAGATCAGCGCATGGAACAGAAGCTGGCACAGCAGAAGGAAGAAATCTTAACCGAGGCCACCCACCGTATGCAGGTGTTGCTGGACGCGGAGGTCAAGCCCATGTTCAATCTGCTGGCGGAGGACATCTCCATCATACGGGAAAAAATGATGCCGGACTCCCGGATCGAGCGGATTGAGGACGATGTCTGGGCGCTGAAAGCCTCCGTCCGGCGCATCAATCAGGACATCCGCGAGCTGAAACAGGCGCAATGACCCGGCTTCGCTTTGCCTCAAAGGCGGATGTCCCCGCCCTCCTCTCCATCTATGCCCACTATATCCCCACCAATATCACCTTTGAGTATGTCCTTCCCAGCCCGGAGGAGTTTGCCCGGCGGGTGTCCTCCATCTCGGAGGTCTATCCCTATCTCGTTGCCGGGGAGAAGGACAACACTCTGGGCTACGCCTACGCCCACCGCATTGCAGAGCGGGCGGCCTACGGCTGGGGGGCGGAGCTGTCCATCTACCTCCACCCCGACGCCGCAGGGCGGGGGCTGGGAAAGCGGCTCTATCAGGCGCTGATGGACCTGCTGCGCCTCCAGGGGGTGCGGACGGTCTACGGCCTGGTGGCCAGCCCCAACCCTGCCAGTGAGAGTCTCCATGCCTCCATGGGCTTTGACCTGATGGGGGTACAGCGGAATGCGGGCTATAAAAACGGCAGCTGGATTGATCTGCTCTGGTTCGAAAAGGCCATCGCCCCCTACACCCCGGAGCCCGCACCCCTGGTCCCCGCCGGCAAGCTGCCCGGCGAACAGGTCCGGGCAATTCTGAATCGCTTCTGACCTCTCCCGGCCGGGAGGGGTTTTCCATTTTTAGGGACATACCGCTCCACCTCCCCGCATAGGATGAAAGCAACAGGCCCTTGGTCCTTTGACGATAGGAGTGTTGCTTCCATGCAGACAAACAACAACAGAATTTTCCTCCGGGGGCGGCTGGCCGCTCCCCCTGCGCTCTCCCACATAAACCACGGGGTGGAGTATCTGCTGCTCCCTCTCTCGGTGTGCCGCCTGTCCGGGGCAGAGGATACCCTCCATGTGGTGGCCTCCCGGGAACAGCTCAGCGCCCTTCCCCCTCTGGAGGCGGGCGCTCCCCTCTCTGTCTGGGGGGAGGTGCGCACCTTCAACAACCGCAGTGGGGTAGGCAGCAAACTGGTGGTCAGCGTCTTCGCCAAAACCCTCTCCCAGGAGGAGGGGGAGGACGAGAACCGGCTGGAGCTGTCCGGAACCATATGCAAGCCGCCCATTCTCCGCACCACCCCCCTGGGCCGCACCATCTGCGACATGATTCTGGCCGCCAACCGCCGCTATGGGCGGGCGGACTACCTGCCCTGCATCGCCTGGGGCAGCCTGGCCTACCGCTGCGGGGCCATGGAGGTGGGAGACCGCCTGGCCCTGGAGGGCCGCCTCCAGAGCCGGGTGTACACCAAGGAGGTGGACGGCCGGACCCAGGAGCGCACCGCCTTTGAGGTGTCCATCATGTCGCTGACGAACGAAAACGGCTACATAGATTAAAGCGCATAATTTTCCTGAATCGGCAAAACAATAGGGATACACTCATTTTAAAGGAGGTATCCCTATGAAACGCATTTCCCTCCGCCGGGCGGCGGCACCGGTGCTGGTGCTGGTCCTGGCTTTCGTTCTGGCCCTTCCCTCCTCCGCCTTTTTCTGGAACAAAAAGACGGAGGCCCCCTATGTGGCCGACTTCTCCAAAAACGGCTTGATCGGCTCTGCCATCTCCTTTGCCGCCGAGGACTTCGTGGTCAGGCCCGACGGCAAAACGGCCCTCAGCGGCATCACCGTTGACGTTCTGCCCGATCCTGGGGCAGGCGCCCTGTGCATCGGCGACATGCCTGTGGAGGTGGGAACCTATGTGGACACCACCGCCCTGGCCGGCCTGCGCTTCCAGAGCGCCAAAAGTCCCACTGTCACCACCACTGCGCTGGTGTTCACCCCCTCCTTCCCCTCCGGGGAGGAGGCCCCCCAGACCACCGTCACCCTCTACCTCCTCACCCAGGAAAACACCCCTCCGGTGGCCCGGAATATGGAGCTGACCACCTATAAGAACGTGGCCATCACCGGCTACTTCGACGCCGTAGACAGCGAGGGAGACGCCCTCACCTTCCAGCTCACCTCCACCCCCGCCCGGGGGGCCGTCACCCTGGCAGAGGACGGCTCCAGCCAGTTCGTCTACACTCCCTATGAGAACAAGACGGGCTCCGACTCCTTCACCTATGTGGCCATCGACCCCGCCGGCAACACCTCTCCCGAGGCCAAGGTGTCCCTGCGCATCGACAAGCCGGACACCAGGGTGACCTATTCCGACCTGGAGGGCCATCCCATCCAGAAGGCCGCCATCCGCCTGGCGGAGGAGGGAATCTACACCGGACGGTATGTGAACGGCCGCTATTTCTTCGACCCGGACCAGACGGTCACCCGGGCCCAGTTCCTCACCATGGCCATGCCGGTGGCCGGACTGGAGGACCTGGAGGGCATCACCCTCACCGGCTTCTCTGACGACGACGCCATCCCCACCTGGGCCAAGGGCGCCGTCTCCGCCGCCTTGAAAGCGGGGGTGGTACAGGGCTCCCGGGACGAGAGCGGCGCCCCCGTCTTCGGCGCCGGGGATACCATCTCCCGGGCGGAGGCCGCCGTCATGCTGGACAACCTGCTGGACATCACCGACGTGCCGGTGGCGGTGTTCTCCTCTGACAACGGCCACTGGGCCGCCCAGGCGGCGGCCAACCTGTCTGCCTCCGGTATCATTCGGGCAGACACCGCCGGGGCTGTTCAGCTGGCCGACACCCTCACCATGGCCGACGCCGCCGAAATGCTGGACGGCGCACTGGACATGATGGACGCCCGCAGCAGCGGCAGCTGGCTGCCCTGGAAGTGAACTACGACAAAACCGCCGGAGCAACTTGCTCCGGCGGTTTTTGTGCTTAATAGAACTTCTTGCGGTTCTTGCGGGCGGCCTCAGACTTCTTGCGGCGCTTGACGCTGGGGCTCTCGTAGTGCTCACGCTTGCGGACCTCGGCCAGCACTCCGGACTTGGCGCAGCTGCGCTTAAAGCGCTTCAGGGCGCTCTCCAGAGACTCGTTTTCTCTCACTCGGACTTCCGACATTTATATTTCCCTCCCTCCGCGCGCGGCGGGGTGTTCCCGCTCACGTAAGGGCCATTTTTATGGCTTTAACATTGTCATTATATTGCTTTCCACCGCAAATGTCAAGAGCGGATTTGTAAACAGCCTGTGAATTTGTACACATGAAAATTATCTAGAATAATAAAGCCATTCCGTTTGTCACTTTTTCTTTTATCGCAGAAACAGTCCCCTCAACTGAGTGCATAGTTGTATCTACAACATGCGATTCATAAATTCCCAAGTCACAAAACTGCTCCCACATTGTTTCCACCAATTCAATATTGGTTTTCCTGTCTAATTTTGAGCGTTCAACTGCTCGCTTCATAGTTTCTTCTTTACTGGCCCTCAAGATAATATAATGTACTTCATAACTCTCTTGGACAACGTTCAGCCATGGTTCTAAAAACCATGGTCCTACAATTCCATCTACAATTACGTCATATTTTCCTCGGGCGTATCGCTTAGCAGCTTCTAAAAAAGCTTCAATCACAACCAAATTCTGCTCATTTGATTCTGGTAAATGCGGAGATACCGCACCTTTGCTTAAATAATGATAAAAATCATCCGTGTGCATATGTACGGATTTTTCTAAGGTCGATTCTTTTGCAATAATAGATGCCGTTGTGGTTTTTCCTGTCCCTGGCGGACCTGTAATTACAATAATTCTCCCTTGACTCATCTATGCTTTCCCTCCACAAATCTTTGTGAGATCAGGAATCAGTACAAACTCAACTTGACAAACCGTCAGGACGGTGGTATAGTAGGCATGTAAAGGGCGCTGTCCACAAGACGGTTCAGCCCGTGGTTTGGATTTTCAAAAGAAAACCGTCACCGTTGCGGGGTGGCGGTTTTCAGCGTTTAATACGTATCGTCACGGTTAAACCGAAGATATGAAACGTAACCGTAACCGTAACCGGCATACGCTCACCCCCTTTCGGGTGGTGTAGCTGAACCGCCTCGCCTGTATTGGACAGCGCCTAAACAAAATGTACCATAATTCAACTATCATGTCAAGAAAAAGCCGCTCCCTTTCATTGGGAGCGGCTTCGCGTAATTACTGAGGCTTAAAAATCAGGCTGACCAGCTTGCCCTTGACCACGATGGACTTGACCAGGGTCATCCCCTCAGCCAGCTTGGCGATCTTGGGCTCGGCCAGGGCGGCGGCCACTACATCCTCGTCGGAGGCATCGGTGGGGACGGTGATGTTGGCCTTCACCTTGCCGCCCACCTGGACGGCCATCTTGGCGGTAGCGGCCACGGTCTTGCTCTCGTCGTACTCGGGCCACTTCTGGAGGCAAACCTGCCCGCCGTAGCCGTTCAGCTCCCACAGCTCCTCGCACAGGTGGGGGGCGAAGGGGGACAGCATCAGCAGCAGGGCCCTGTAGTCGCCCTTGGTGGCGCCCTTGGCGTAAAAGTCGTTGACCAGGGCCATGAGGGCGGCAATGGCGGTGTTGAACTTCATGGCCTCAATGTCGGAGGACACCTTCTTGATGGCCTTGTGGATGGCCTGCTCGTTCTCGGGGGAGTAGCCGTCGCCGTCTTTCAGCTTCTCGCTCAGGTTCCACACCCGGTCCAGGAACTTCTTGCAGCCCCGGACGGACTCGTCGGACCAGGTGGCGGTCTTCTCAAAGTCGCCGATGAACATGATATACAGCCGCATGGTGTCCGCGCCGTAGTCCCGGATCACGTCGTCGGGGTTGACCACGTTGCCCAGAGACTTGGACATTTTCACAGAGGGCCGCAGGGCCTGGGAGCCGTACTTGTCCATCAGGGCCTGCTTCTCCTCCTCCGACTCCACGTTGCCCACGTAGTGGGGATTTTTGCCCAGGATCATGCCGTGGCTGGTACGCTTGGCGTAGGGCTCGGCGTGGGGGATGACCCCGATGTCGTGGAGGAAGTTGTTCCAGAAGCGGGAGTAGAGCAGGTGGAGGGTGGTGTGCTCCATGCCGCCGTTGTACCAGTCCACCTGGCCCCAGTAGTCCAGGGCCTCTTTGGAGGCCAGGGCCTTGTCGTTGTCCGGGTCCATATACCGCAGGAAGTACCAGCTGGAGCCCGCCCACTGGGGCATGGTGTCGGTCTCCCGCTTGGCGGGGCCGCCGCAGCAGGGGCAGGTGGTGTTCACCCAGTCGGTCATCTTGGCGATGGGGGATTCGCCGTTGTCGGTGGGCTCGTAGCTCTCCACCTCGGGCAGCAGCAGGGGCAGCTGGTCCTCGGGCAGGGGTACCCAGCCGCACTTGTCGCACCACACCATGGGGATGGGCTCGCCCCAGTACCGCTGGCGGGAGAAGACCCAGTCCCGGAGCTTGTAGTTTACCTGCTCGTGGCCGATGCCCTTCTCCTCCAGCCATTTGGTGATGGCGGGGATGGCATCCTTCACCGTCATGCCGTTGAGAAAGTCGGAGTTGACCATGATGCCGGTGTCGTCCTTGGCGGTGAAAGCCTCCTTCTGTACGTCCTCACCGCCGGACACCACCTCGATAATCTCCAGGCCAAACTTCTTGGCGAAGGCCCAGTCGCGGGTATCGTGGGCGGGAACGGCCATGATGGCCCCGGTGCCGTAGGAGGCCAGGACGTAGTCGGAGATGAAGATGGGAATCTCCCGGCCGTTCACCGGGTTGACGGCGTTGACGCCCTTGAGCATCACGCCGGTCTTCTCCTTGTCGGCGGCCAGCTCGGTGCGCTCGAAGTCGGACTTCTTCCCGGCCTCCTCCACGTAGGCGGCCACCTCGTCCCAGTTGGACAGCCTGTCCTTCCAGTCCCTGACAAAGCGGTGCTCCGGAGAGATGACCATATAGGTAGCGCCGAAGAGGGTGTCGGGCCGGGTGGTGAAGACCACGATGTCGTCCCCGGTGGTGGCCTTGAAGGTGACCTCCGCGCCGGTGGACCGGCCGATCCAGTTCTTCTGCTGGACCTTCACCCGCTCGATGAAGTCCACAGTGTCCAGCCCGTCGATGAGCTTCTGGGCGTAGGCGGTGATCTTCAGCATCCACTGGGATTTCTCCTTGCGGACCACCAGGGCGCCGCACCGCTCGCAGACGCCCTCCACCACCTCCTCGTTGGCCAGAACGCACTTGCAGGAGGTGCACCAGTTGACGGGCATGGTAGTCTTGTAGGCCAGGCCATGCTTATACAGCTGGAGGAAAATCCACTGGGTCCACTTGTAGTAGTTGGGGTCGGTGGTGTCCACGCACCGGTCCCAGTCGAAGGAGTAGCCCAGCATGTGGAGCTGGCGGGTAAAGTTCTCGATATTCTGCTTGGTGATGATGGCGGGGTGGATGTGGTTCTTGATGGCAAAGTTCTCGGTGGGCAGGCCAAAGGCGTCGTAGCCGATGGGCAGCAGGACATTGTAGCCGTCCATCCGCTTTTTCCGGGCGATCACGTCCATGGCGGTGTAGGGCCGGGGGTGTCCCACGTGGAGGCCCGCCCCGGAGGGGTAGGGGAACTCCACCAGACCGTAGAACTTGGGCCTGGGGTCGCCGTTCTTGCAGGCAAAGGTCTTTTCGTCCTTCCACTTGGTCTGCCACTTCTTCTCAATGGCGGTAAAATCGTACTTCAATGCAAACACTCTCCTGTATCGTCTGGTCCGTCGGACCGAATTGCCGTAATTCCATGCTATTATAGCGGAATGGAGCGCTAATTGCAATAGGCAGCTGCCAAAACCGGCCCCATTATGTCCCCAGCAGGCGGCTCATCTGCTCCCGGTTGTCGCAGTATTGCAGGGCCGTGTCCCTGGTGATCTCTCCCGCCCTGTACAGGGCCAGGATGGACTGGTCCATGGAGATCATGCCGTCCTTGCCGCCGGTGGCGATGGCGTTGTTAACCTGGTTGTTCTTTTTCTCCCGGATCAGGTTGCTGATACTGGGGCTGGAGTTGACGTGCATGATCTCAAAGGCGGGCACCATACCCCCATTGACGCTGGGCAGCAGCTGCTGAGACACCACCGTGTGCAGCACCATGCACAGCTGGGCCCTGACCTGCTCCTGCTGGCCGCTGGGGAAGGAATCTACAATGCGGTCCACCGTGTTCACAGCGCCCTTGGTGTGCAGGGTGGCAATGAGCAGATGGCCCGTCTCCGCCGCCGTCATGGCGGTCCGGATGGTCTCCTGGTCCCGCATCTCGCCCAGCAGGATCACGTCCGGGGCCTGGCGCAGGCAGGCGCGCAGGGCTGCCAGGTAGTCCTCGGTATCAATCCCCACCTCCCGCTGGCTGACGATGCTCTTGGCGTCCCGGTCGTTGCGGTGCAGGTACTCGATGGGGTCCTCCAGCGTGATGATGTGGCTGGAGCGGTTCCGGCTGATCTGGTTGATGATGCACGCCTGGGTGGTGGACTTGCCGCTGCCCGCTGGGCCGGTAATCAGCACCATGTCGCTGGTCAGGCCGGCCAGCTCCATCACCTGGGGTGGAATCCGCATGGCCTGCCAGTCCGGGATGCCGTAGGGCACCACCCGCATCACCGCGGCCAGGGAGCCCCGCTGGCGGTAGGTGTTGACCCGGAACCGGGCGGGAACCCGGTCCCGGTCCGCCCCCTTGACGGAAAAGGAGAAGTCGTCGTCCCCGTTGTGCAGAAATTCCTGGAAATGATTCTCCCGGTCAGACAGCTTGTAAATCATCTCCACCAGGGCGTAGGTGTCCTCGTCGGTGCGCATCTCCCCCAGGCTGACCAGCTCCCTGCCCTCCTTTTTATACACCGGGGCATAGGGGACGATGAACAGGTCAGACGCCTGATTGTCATTCGCCACCTTCTCTAAATAATTCAGCAGCTCCTCCCTGCGGTCCTGCTCCAAAATTGCCGTCATAACTACTCTCCTTCATGTTTCTCACAATTCGCGTTTGTGCTCTCAAAGCTGAACATATCCCTGTAACTCCCGTCCCCTGCGGGGGCGGGAACACAGAAACAAATTGTGACGGTTAAAACGCGTTGCCGTCCCACACGGTCAGGCTGTCGTCCGGTTTCCACTCGCCCACCGCCACCGACTGCCAGCGCAGGATCTGATAGCTGCCGTACGTCTCCTCCACCAGCACCTCCACCTGGAGCTCCTGGGTGTCGGAAATAGGGACGGCGTAGCTGTACAAGGCCGTCCACATGAAGCCCCGGTCCTGACTGTTAACTTCTACATCATCGGGGACCGGTTTTCCGCCCCGCAGACAGGCCAGTACCTCCTGGGCCTTGCAGTCGGCCTCATAGTAGCCCTTCACCGCCTCAGCTGCCGCGTCCCCCAGGCGGACATCCGCCCGGACGGTGGACAGGGACAGCAGGGCAAACATGGTCAGGGCCAGCACCGCAAAGGCCACCAGCAGGGAGCTGCCCCCCAGGGCCGGCGGGGCAAAGCCCTCCCGTTTTTTCTCAACCATGGGGGCTCACCTCCTGCCAGGCCACTTCAATCTCAAACAGGGGTTCATCCTCCCCTTCAAACAGCTCCACCCAGACGGCCGCCTTGCTTAAACCGGCCGTTCCGCTGTCCACCCGCTGGGCTCTCAGGTTGTAGCACGTAGCCTTGCCGTGGGCAGAGGGCTCGTTCCAGTCCTCATCATAGCCAATGAGCAGGGCGTCTTCTGTGCTCTCGGACACAGCGCCGCCCTCCGGGCGCAGCTGCTTCTCCGCCCATGAGAAGTCGCCGCCGGTAGCGCGGAGGGTCTCGGCGGCATTCTGGCACAGGGCGGCAGCCCGATCCCGGGCCTCCCCCCGCTTGGACATCTCGTCGGACTTTACAAAGGCCTGGAGGCACAGGGCGGCGGCCAGGGCAAACACCAGCAGCATCACCATCTGCTCCATCATAGCCAGGGGCGCTTTGCTCCTTGTCATGCGGCCCACCCCTCTCCGCTCCGCAGGTTCAGCAGGAGGGTGTCCTCCGCCCCGCCGGGCAGGGCGATCTCCGCCGTAAGCAGCAGCTCCTCCAAAGACCAGCTCACCCGCTCCGTCTCCAGCAGCTGCCGGCCGTCGCCGGGGACGGGGGGCTCCCCCGCCCAGGTGTACAGCTCCCACAGCCAGCCGTCGTAGCTGTAGAGGTAGGTGACATACTCCTGTCCCGCGTCCAGGACCAGGGCCTGGGCGCCGCCGATGTCCTCCACAGCGATGTTGCCGTCACCGGCGTCGGCCTGACGCACCTTGGTGGCGATATACTGGGTGCAGGACCGCCGGTCAAAGGCCGCCTGGTCCCGGACCGTCAGGCGGCGGTAGGCGTCCGCCCCGGTGAGCAGCACCGCCAGGACGCACACCGCAAACACCCCGAACAGCAGCAGGGCGGCCAGGCCGTCGATTTGATGTTGGATGGTTCTTTTTCTCATGGCACATTCACCAGCACAGTAATATCCGGCATCAGATTGTCCGCGAATACATCGTACATCACCGTGTACCGCTTCTCATCCACCTGGACGCCGTAGCGCTCCTTTAAATAATCCAGATTGGGGGGGTAAACTCCCTCTGAGGCGTAGCACGCCACACAGCCCCGGCGCAGCGCCTCCTTCAGCTGGTGCTGGTCCTCCTCCTCGTGGCCGCTGTTCAGGCTGTTCAGCGCCGTGGAGAAAAACACCAGCACCGCGATACAGGCCGCCGGCAGCAGCAGCCCCCGCAGCAGCGGGCCCAAAAATGACCGTTTTTTCATGGCCTGTCACCCAATGGCCGACATGATGTGCATCAGAGGCAGCATCACAGACAGCAAAATCAGCCCCACCAGAATGGAGCAGACCAGCACCAGGGCAGGCTCCACCCGGCTCACCTTCTCCTCCAGGGCCAGTTCGCTGTCCTCAGACAGGCCGGCGGCGATTTTCTCCATGGCGGTGTCCCCCGCGCCGCCCCGCTGGCCCAGCTCCAGCAGACGGCAGGAGCCGGCGGGCAGCAGTCCGCTCTCCTTCATGGCTGTGCTCACCCGCTCCCCCTGGTCCAGCCGGGCACAGCAGTCCACACACCGGGCCTTGGCCTGGGGAACGTCCTCCAGCAACCCGGAGGCCAGCCGCACCGCCTCCTCCACCGGCATTCCGCTGGCCATGCCCATAGACAGCGCCTGGGCCAGGCGGGCGTCGTTCATTTTCCGGGCAATCCCTTTGTCCCCCTGCCTCTTCCGCCAGAGGACAGTCAGTCTTTCACGGAACGCGGGGATGGCGGCAAAGGCGGCCAGGAAGACCACCACAGCGGCCAGCAGCACCCACATCACAGGCATAGCCCCGTCCAGCCAGCGGCCCAGCACCAGCAGGCCCCCGGCCACGCCGGTGAGCCGCCCGCCCAGAGAGGCGTATACATCGTTGAAAATGGGCAGGACCCGGACCAGCAGCACTCCGATGACCACCAGCATCAGCAGCAGCATCACCGCCGGGTACAGCAGGGCGCTTTTGATGCGCCGGTCCAGCCGGGCGCGGCTCTCGTAATACCGGGCCAGGGCCTCCAGGGCCTCCTCGGTGCGGCCGGCCTGTTCGCCCACCTCCACCAGGCCGCAGACATAGAGGGGAAACCGCCCTGTCTCCCGCATGGCGGCGGCCAGGGTGGACCCCATATCCATCTGACCCGCCATATCGGACAGCATGCCCTGATAGGCCTTGTCGCTCTCCTCCGCCAGCAGGGTCAGGGCATCCCCCGCCGCCACCCCCGCGTGAAACAGCATAGACAGCTCCAGGCACAGGGCAGAAAGGGCCTCGTGTGAAATCAGGTTCTTCTCCATGAAATAACTCCTATCCTCTTGATTTCAGCGCTTCCAACTCAGCTTTTTTCCTCCGCCCCTGGGAAGACGGCGGGCGCAAAAAAGAATTGGACGCTAAAAAAATGGGCTTACATCCCTGTAAGCCCATTTTAACGCAAATTCTCCTGTTCGTAAAGGGGATTTTTCCTGTCCAATCAATAAATATATTTCACGCTGTAGTTGGTCCCGTCGCCAATAAACTGCATGATCGCGTCGCTGCTGTTGCCGGAGGAGGCAAACGTGGGGTCCATCCGCTGCCAGGCGGTGCCGTCAAAGTAGACGGCGCCCTCCACCCAGCCAGTCTCATCAGACCAGACGCTGATCCAGGCGTGGTAGCCGGTCTGGCCGTTGCCCAGGGGGACGTACCCCGTCACCAGCTTGCAGGGCACGCCCAGGCTCCGGAGCATACCGGTCATCAGGGCGGCATAGTCAAAGCAGATGCCCTTCTTTTCAGCCAGCACACTGTCCAGATTGGGCAGATAGCCGCTCTTTACGGTGGCGGCCCGCTGCTTGTCATAGGTGAGGTTTTTCACCACATACTTGTAGATCACTTCCACCAGCTTCAGCGGGTCGGTCTCGCCCTTGGCCAGCTCAGACGCCTTGGCGATGGTATTGGCGGCCCCGCTGTAGTCCACATACTGGTTGGGCCGCAGGAAAGGGGAGAACTCGTCGGTCAGCTGTATGCTGAACTTGGTGGAAAGCACCTGAGCATACTTGGAGCCGCTGGTGTTCTCCAGCACAGTCACAGTATAGCTGCCGTTGCCGTCGGTCAGGGGGAAGGTGGTCCACTCGCCCGCTTTCAGGTCATAAGTATACACCAGCTTGGGGGTGGGGCAGGCAACCTGTACCTTCAGCCGGGTCCTGGTGGTCCCGGTAAAGTTGACCATCACATAGCCGTCGTTGGAGTTGGAGTAATCAATCTTTACCCGGCTGTTCTCCTTCACCTGCTTAACCGAGGCATCAGCCAGGGGCATAGGGGTTGCAGCCATAGGTACATCCCCGTCCGGGATGCTGACATCTCCGTCTTCGCCTGTATCAACGCTGATATCCCCCTCCACGCTAAGGCCGTCGTCGTTGAGGATAATCTCGCCCAGCTCCACCCGGTCGGTGTAAATATCCTCCAGAGCCACATCAGGGGAGGAGCCGTCAGCGGAGGACGAGACGGCGGAGGAAGAGCCGCCAGTCTGCCCGCAGCTGGTCAGCAGCATGGCCAGCGCCATGCTCAGGGGAAGCAACCGCTTCATAACCTTCATAGTTAAAGCACCTCTTTCATACATAGCAAGCACAGCGCCTCCCCAAGACGGGGAGGACGTTTTTTCCTTTTGGTAGGGTCAGTATAGCACATTCCCTCCCTGCTGTAAAGTATTTTTTGAAAAATTTTTTTCGTAAATTATACTTTTATATATCTTCTGTCTTTTAAGCGGCCCTTTGCCGGGCTCCTGATTCTCTCCGTATGTTCCGCAAGCCAAAAATGAGCGCATCTCCCAAAGGCGGGAGATACGCTTTTTTACAGCACATTGGCTATTGCGGGCTGTTCCATCTCGGCCAGCAGCTCCAGCTGGGCCATCAGGTCGGCGTTGGCGGCGTTATACTGGTCCGGCTCCTGGAGCTTCAAATACTCCAGCACCGAGCGGAAGGTGCGCAAAATCTGATCGGTGTCACTGTGGCGCATGGTAGTGTGGAAGTAGAAGTGGCGGCTCTGCCAGTCCTCATAGGCCTGACGGGTAAGGGCCTCCGCCCGGCTCCAATCGTCCTGCTCTGCCAGGGCCTGGGCCTGGTCCAGCTGCTCCCGCATACTGCCGGTGATCTTCGCCGCATACCAGCCGTTGGCCAGGCTGGCCGCCAGCAGCAGCACCAGCAGAGCCGCCGCGATATAAAGTCGTTTCATCCGCTTCCCTCCTACGCGCTCTCGTCCTTTTGGGCAAAATAGACGGCGTCCCCCTCGTCCACCAGCAGGAGGAATACCTTGTCCAGATCCCTGCATCCCCGCTGGGCCAGCTGCCTGTCCAGCCAGGGGCGGTCGTGGCCCAGGGCTTTCAGGTTCTGCTCCAGCAGGCGGCCGTCGCTGACCACCACCCGGGGCAGCCCCCCCTCCTCCACGCTCACCTTCAGGTCTCGGGCCGTGGGGGGCTTCTGGTTGGCATAGGGCAGAACGGACAGCTGGCCGTTGGTCTCCAGAATGGCGTACTTGATCTGGCTCAGGTCGGTGTAGCCCTTCATCCGCAGCTCCTCCAGCAGCTCGTCCACGGTGAGGCGGGTCTTGGCCATCTCCCTCTGGTCCAGGGCGCCGTCCCGCACCACCATGCTGGGCCGGCCGCAGAGCAGCGCCCGGAAGGTGACGCTTTTCATGGTGAGCACCGACAGAATCATGGTCACCGATAGCAGGGTGAGGATGGGCACCACTCCAGTGAGCAGAGGGATGCCGTAGTCCTGCATGGGCACCGAAGCCAGGTCCGCGATGATGAGGGAGAGCACCAGCTCCGAGGGCTCCAGCTCCCCCACCTGCCGCTTGCCCATCAGCCGAACCCCGGTGATGATAAGGATGTATAGGATGATGGTGCGCAAAAGGCCGGTAAACAAAAGCAACGCCTCCAAAAATCATTTTGTGGGGCCCGCCCCTCTGGGCGGGCCATTCATCCCGTCCATCAAATGCCCCGCCGAGGGCGGCGGAGCCCACATAATCTTAAATCACAGTGCAATTTACAGTCTTTCCCGGCCCGCGAAATTTTATCCTGCCGAAATGCCCAATATTCCCCCGGATATTTATACAGAAAAAGGGAAAACGCCATCTTGCAAAGAAGCGGATTTTTCGATAAAATAACTTGATTACATACGGGCTTTAGAACTGGAACGGAAAGGCGAGTGAACGAACGATGAAAGCGACCTTGATCTTAGCCAACGGGAGCATTTTCTCCGGCACCAGCATCGGCTCTACCGAGACGCGGGTATGCGAGATGGTGTTCAACACCTCCATGGCCGGCTACCAGGAGATTCTTACCGACCCCTCCTACGCCGGACAGGGCGTGGTCATGTCCTACCCCCTCATCGGCAACTACGGCGTGAACAGCGAGGACAACGAGTCCCGCAAACCCTGGGTGGAGGCCTTTGTGGTGCGGCACCTGTCCCCCCGGGGGAGCAACTTCCGCTGTGAGGGCGACCTGGGCAGCTATCTGAAAGAGCATAATATCACCGGCATCCAGGGTGTGGACACCCGGGCGCTGACCAAGATTCTCCGCAATGAGGGGAGCATGAACGGAATGCTCACCTGTGCGGAGCATTTTAATATCGCCCAGGTGCTGGAGCAGCTGAAAGCCTACAAGGTGGAAAACACCGTCCCCCTGGTCACCCGGACCGAGCCGGAGGTCTTCCCCGCCTGCGGGGAGGAGCGCTTCCACGTGGCCATGATGGACTACGGCGTGAAGCAGCACATGATCGAGTGCCTGCGCAAGCGGGGCTGTAAAGTCACCGCCCTGCCCGCCTCCACCTCCGCGGAGGAGGTGCTGGCCGGGGGATACGACGGGGTGATGCTCAGTAACGGCCCCGGCGACCCGGCGGAGAACACCGCCATCATTGAAGAGCTGAAAAAGCTGTACGCCAGCGACATCCCCCTCTTCGGCGTCTGCCTGGGCCACCAGCTGCTGGCCCTGGCCACCGGGGCCAAAACCGGCCGGCTGGCCTACGGCCACCGGGGGGGCAACCACCCCGTCCGGGACGTGGAGAAGGGCCGGGTGTTCATCACCAGCCAGAATCACGGCTACATGGTGCTGGCCGATTCCGTGGACCCCGCCGTGGCCGAGGTGAGCCATATCAACGTGAACGACGGCACCTGCGAGGGCCTGCGGTACAAGCGGCCCAACTGCTTCACCACCCAGTTTCACCCCGAGGCCAACGCCGGCCCCAAGGACACCGAGTATCTGTTCAACCGCTTTATCGACAACATGGCTGCGAAAAAGGGAGGTGCTCAGTAATGCCCAAGTATACTGATGTGAAAAAAGTCCTGGTGCTGGGCTCCGGCCCCATCGTCATCGGCCAGGCCGCCGAGTTTGACTACGCCGGCACCCAGGCCTGCCGGGCCCTGAAAGAGGAGGGCCTGGAGGTGGTGCTGGTCAACTCCAACCCTGCCACCATCATGACCGACAAGGACATCGCCGACCACGTGTATATCGAGCCGCTGAACATCCCCTCCGTCACCCAGGTTATTGAGATGGAGCGGCCCGACTCCATCCTGCCCACCCTGGGAGGGCAGACCGGCCTGAATCTGGCCATGGCCCTCCACGAGAACGGCACCCTGGAGCAGTACGGCGTCCGCCTGCTGGGCACCTCCCCCGAGTCCATCCGCAAGGCGGAGGACCGCCAGGGCTTCAAGGACTGTATGGAGTCCATCGGCCAGCCCTGCGTCACCTCCTTGGTGGTGGAGAGCGTCCGGGACGCCGTGGCCTTCGCTGAGAGCATCGGCTACCCGGTGATCGTCCGCCCCGCATACACCCTGGGGGGCACCGGCGGCGGCATCGCCTACGACCGGGCCTCCCTGGAGGAGATTTCCGAGCGGGGCATCAACCTGTCCCGGGTGGGCCAGGTGCTCATCGAGCGGTGCATCGCCGGCTGGAAGGAGATCGAGTTCGAGGTCATGCGGGACGGCGCCGGCAACGTCATCACCATCTGCTCCATGGAGAACATCGACCCCGTGGGCGTCCACACCGGCGACTCCATCGTGGTGGCCCCCACCCAGACCCTGGCCAACAAGGAGTTCCAGATGCTCCGCTCCGCCGCCCTGGATATCATCTCCGCCCTGGAGATCGAGGGCGGGTGCAATGTGCAGTTTGCCCTGAATCCCGACTCCTTCGAGTACGCCGTCATCGAGGTCAATCCCCGGGTGTCCCGGTCCTCCGCCCTGGCCTCCAAGGCCACCGGCTACCCCATCGCCAAGGTGGCGGCCAAGGTCGCCTTGGGCTACACCCTGGACGAGATCCCCAACGCCGTTACAGGAAAAACCACGGCCTGCTTCGAGCCCACCATCGACTACTGCGTCTTAAAGATTCCCCGCCTGCCCTTCGACAAGTTCACCACCGCCAGCCGCACCCTGGGTACCCAGATGAAGGCCACCGGCGAGGTCATGGCCATCGCCAACTCCTTCGAGGGGG
>ERZ779633.81-NODE-81-length-44547-cov-7.299380_pt1 | contig 44547 bp, 51 predicted proteins | sample MGYA00514195_ERZ779633 | MGnify/ENA primary metagenome ERZ779633 (study PRJEB29562, sample SAMEA4376707) | mouse gut metagenome | isolation source: Cecum | study: EMG produced TPA metagenomics assembly of the A DSS colitis mouse model was used to assess the microbial...
AAGGACGCCTGCATCGGCTCTTTTATTTCCGTGGAAAAGCTGGAGCGGATGGTGATCGATGAGCTGAACCGGCTGGCGGCGGAGTATCTGGACAAGGACGAGTTGGAACGGAGCATTGAGTTTTGCGAAAACCTCCAGGGCCAGAAACGACAGCTCTTGGAAACCCTCTCCGCCTACGAGAAGAAGATTACAGAGTACACCAAGGGCCTGCGGGATTTATACATGGATAAAGTCAAGGGCCTGCTCAACAACAGCGACTTCTCCGCCCTCTCCAAAGAGTTTTCCTCCGAAAAATCCCGGCTGGAGCGTATCCTGCTGGACGGCCAGCGGCAGCTTGCGGAGCTGGAGGACAGGATTGCCGTGGGAGACAACCGAAAGGCCCTGGTGGAGCGGTATGTAAACCTGGAACACTTGACACGGGAAATCGTAGAAATCCTTATCGACCACATCACTGTAGGCAAGCGCATCCTTGGCACTCGTGACGTTCCCATTGAGATACACTGGAATTTTTAGCCCCAGGTTGCACTTGCGTGATTGCACCAGAGCAGAAAGCCCGTCTTACCTATGATAACATTTTGCGGCTGTCCGACGACCCGGACGTGAACAACGTCATCCGTTTCCTGCGTGAGCGGGAAATTGTCCATTTCCAGCGTTTTGGCGAGTGCCTGCGCCTGTGCAAAGAGAAGATGGATGCCCGGAACGTTTATCTCACCAACCCAGCCTTTGACAAAATCCAGTCCCAGGGCTCTGTACGGGGTTAAACCGCAAAGAAAATTACCCATCTACCAACAAAGATGATCGGTTTCATCTGAAAAACCATAGGCTCTCACCTGAAATAACAATTTCAGGCAGGAGCCTTTTCTATTGGTCTCAATTTTTTCGCGTTCTTGTTCCCGAAGGGGGCTAAAATCACATGATTATTTTTGACCTGAGGAACACAAATCAGGAGTTTTATGAAAACTGTAACCGGAAACCATTCCTTGCATTTTTACAGAGCATGTGCGAAAATACATCTAGCTGAATAGAAACTGGATATCTTCCCTGATTGAATGTTTTGAAAGGAGGAAATAAAATGATCTATGTGATATCCGACCTTCATGGCCGTTTCGACAGGTATCAACAGATGCTGGAGGTTATCAAGTTCACCTTAGACGATACTCTCTATGTGCTGGGCGATGTGATCGACCGGGGACCTGACGGCATAAAGATTTTGCAGGACATGATGTTTCGGCCCAACATCTTCCCCCTCTTGGGCAACCACGAGTTTACCGCCGCCATCTGCCTCCCCTGGCTGATGCAGGAGGTCACCGACCAGAGCCTGAACGCCCTGGACGGGACCCAGATTGCGGCTCTCAGCGAATGGATTGCCAATGGCGGCGGAGTTACCCTCCGGAGCCTGAAGGGGCTGGCTACAGAGGAGCGGGAGGAAATTTTAGAGTATTTTCGGGAGATGGAACTCTTTGCCGAGGTGGAAACCAATGGCCGGTCCTTTGTGCTGACCCACTCCGGCTTGAGCAACTTCTCCCCCGGCCGGCCTCTGTCAGACTATAACCTGGAGGACTTCCTTTTCTGCCGTCCCGGCATGGATACGGTCTATTTCCCGGATAAGTTCCTGATTTTCGGTCACACCCCTACCCGCTACCTCAGCGGACAGGACAAAATACTACGACAAAAGACTTGGATCGATATTGACTGCGGCTGTGCGGCTCCCAGCGGCCGGCTGGGCTGTCTGTGTTTGGACACCATGGAGGAATTTTATACGTGAAGCCTGCATTTGACAAGCGCCTGTCCCAATCCTTTTTACGAGCCCGCCCAACAGGAGATAAATGACAGCGAATTGTGAGGACCACAAAACAGAAGAACGAAAGGAGAAAAGGATATGCTGTGCATGGATAAAAGCAGATTTGTATCACCAGCGGAGGCCGCCGAAAAGGCGGTCCGGGACGGAGACTGGGTCGACTACGGTTTTGGCGGAGGGTTTCCTGAACTCATGGACAGGGCCCTTGCCGGGCGAAAGGGAGCATTGTCCAACGTAAAAATACGGGGCGGCTTGGTCATCCGCCCCCGCATTGAAGTGGTGGAACAGGACCCGGAACAGAGCTCTTTCTCCTACCACAGCTGGCACATTGGCGACTATGAGCGCAAGCTCCAGTCCCGTGGGCTGTGCAGCTTTATGCCCATGATCCTGCGCTTTCTCCCCAACCTGTACCGCCACCATATCCGGGTAGACGCGGCCTTTGTTCCCGTGTCTCAACCTGACAGCCAGGGATACTGCGGGCTGGGCATCTCCAACTACGCCTGGCGCACAATCTTTGAAAACGCCCGCACTGTGGTTTTTGAGATCAACGAGCATCTGCCCAGGCTCCAGGGAGTAGACGGCTCTCACCGCGTCCACCTGTCGGAGGCCGACTACATCGTGGAGGGCGAGCATGAGCCCCTGCCCACTCGCAGCTACAAGGAGCCCTCCTCCACAGACGAGGCCATTGCCAGGAACGTGGTCCGGGAAATTCCGGACGGTGCGGTCCTGTCTCTGGGAGTGGGCAGCGTCCCATTTACGGTGGCCAAGATGATTGCCAACTCCGACCTGAAGGACCTGGGCTGTCATACCGGAACCATCAGTGATGCGTTTCTCTGCCTGCACAATGCGGGCAAGCTGACCAACCGCCGCAAGGAGACCGACACCGGCCGGTCCGGCTGGAACCTGGCTATGGGTACTCAGGAGCTCTACCGCTGGATTGCTGAGGAACCGGAGCTGTTCCGCCCCTCTGACGTGGATTACATCCATTCCCCGGAGCGGATGGGGCAGATGTCCAACTTTATCAGCATCAACGGCGGCGTCCAGCTGGACCTGATGGGGCAGGAAAATGCGGAGTCTGCCGGAGGGCGTCAGCTTTCCGGGACCGGCGGCCAGTTGGACTTTTTGGAGGGCGCCTACCGCTCTCAGGGCGGCAAGGGCTTTATCTGCATCAACTCATCCCGGATTGACAAAACAGGAACACGGAAATCCAATATCGTCCCCACCATCCCCGGCGGCAGCACTATTTCCGCTCCACGGACCATGGTCCAGTATGTAGCCACGGAATACGGCGTTGTCAAGCTCTCCGGCCTTACCCTCCGTGAACGCGCCGAGGCCATGATCTCCGTCGCCCACCCGGATTTCCATCAGGAGCTGACGCAGTATGCGGAGGAACATTTCCGGTAAGCGGGACTATGTCCGGAACCGCTTTGCGAATCCGCACCGGCGGCACAGCTCCTCCTGGGCAGTTTTCTGGGAAAAGCCGTCATAAATGGCCTTAGCCCTGGGACCGCTCAGAATCTCATCCAGGCTCTGGCGGTAGAGGTTTCCCAGGGGCACGTCCCCCTCGTGGTCCAGGCAGCAGGGCACCACTGTCCCGTCCCACAGCACCCCCACCTGGTCACGCAGGCCGTAGCAGAAGCTGGGGCTGTCCTCCTCCGGCGCAGACAGATCAGGCCATTCAAACCGCTCCCCCCACTCCAAAAAGACGTTGGGGGCCAGCGTCGTCCCCCGGCGGCCCTCCTTCCAGGGGGGCGGAAAGGCCCTCTCCAGCGCGGACAAAATCATATCGTTCTGGCGGTTGGCCCCAGGGAGAGCACCGTCCAGATTCCACAGCCGCAGGGCGCACCGCTTTCCTGCGGCGGAGGCCCCCTTTGCAAACCGGAGACATCCGTCCAGATAGCCCTCCAGGTCTCCCTCTTCGTTACCCTCGAAGGAGTGGAGGGAGACGCTCACCTTCTCCACCACCGGGCTGGCCATCAGCAGCCCGCCCTGTTTTTCCAGCAGCGTGCCGTTGGTGGTGATCATCACCCGGAACCCCAGCCCCCCAGCCCGGTCCAGAATCTCCCCCAGCCGGGGATGGAGCAGGGGTTCCCCCATGAGGTGGAGGTAGAGATATTCCGTATGGGGCCGCAGCTTAGCGGCCAGGCACTGAAAATCCTCTGGGGTAAGAAAGCCGGCGGGCCGACGGGTCCCCGGACAGAAGGAGCAGCACAGATTGCACACATTGGTAATCTCCAGATAGGCTTTTTTCAGCTGTCTCACCGGCTTTCCCTCCCTTTTGACTCATCTTACCATAGAACTCCCCCGCCGGTCAACGGTACACCCCCGTGATGTGGATGAAACGCACCTCCCGGATGGGGTAGGTGGACAGGGGGCGGTAATCGTGGTCCTCGCTGTGGGCGGCCACCAGAATATTGTCCGGTGCGGGCGGACTGCCCACGGCCACAATCACCGGATTGTGGGCAAAGGGCCCTGGGGCAAAGCGCAGCTGCACAAAGTCGCCGGGAAGCACCTGGTTCAGAGCGGCGTTCTCCCCCATCGGACCGGGGCTCTCCTGCTTCCGGGTAAGGAAGTTGTAGAAAAAGGGCACCCCCGTCCAGGCGGGAGCGCGGCTGTACTGACTGTTGTAGAACCAGCCGAAGGTCGGGGTGTAGTTCATCACCTTTGAGCCAGCATAAAGACACTGGGAGGCGAAGTTGGTACAGTCGCCCCCCAGTTCGTCGAAATTGTAAAAATCCGGATTCCGGTAGTAGGCCCAGCGGTGGGCGTAGTCCACCGCCGCCTGGCGGTCATAGGGGCGCAGCGTCATAGGGAAAACCTCCTTTTCCCCTATGCTATGCGGACCGACAAGCTATTGTGCCTGTCACTTGATCGCCCACTGAATAACGGCTTTGACCCATTCCCACATGTGGGGATGCTCCTGTTTTACTGTGAGCCAGACATCTTCTATGTGGTATCCATACTCCCGGACATAGGCAAACAGGCCCTCCGCCTCATTTGTCCCAACCGCCACATGCCCAAAGGCTGACCCGCCGATTGCCAGCCCCCTGGACCAGGCCCCGCCCCCGATGGCCAGATAGTTGGAAAATGCCCCTCCACCCATGGCAAGCCACTGTCCCACGGCGCATCCACCAATCGCAAAGCCGCCCACAGCCAGCCCGCCCAAGGCAGCCAATCCGAAACTGACCCCGCCCAGAGCCAAGAGCAGCCCTACGCTGACGCCGCCAAAAGAGAGCAAGCCCAGTGAGCTGCCGCCAATGGCTATCACCCCCACGGCACAGTTGCCGATGGCGATGACCCCCTTGGCCAGCCGGGGACCCAGTCCCCAGCGGACATGGATCAGTGGCAAGCCAAATACCTTTATAGGGCTGACATACTCGTAAAAAATACCGCAGGACCGGACTCTGGAGCCCTTCTTTTGTACCTCCCAAGGGTCGCTCCGCTCCTCAAAACGTTCTAATCCTACCAGCTGGTCAATGGACAGGCCGAACAGCCTGGACAACTCCACCAGTTTCTCCAGTTCCGGAGTGCTCTGCCCCATCTCCCACTTGGACACCGTCTGCCGGGTCACACCGATTTGACTGCCCAGTTCCTCCTGTGACCAGCCCCGCTGCCGCCGCAGGGCCATTAAATTTTCTGCAAAGCCCATGGTAAAACCTCCTTTTCTGCCCTCACCATAGCAGATACTCCCCTGCAACGTCAACCAAATGGCCCTGGAAATCTGTCAACCAAAGTTAACATTTGTCATTTTGTTCCACAAAACAAAGTTTTTGTTTACCGAACCTTCTTCAAATACCGGCCCGCTTCATCTCTGGATTTGAAGATCACGATTTCCAAATTCTTATGGTACTGCTCCAGCAGGTCATAGATTTGTGGCAGTCTGTCCTGGGGAAAGTCCATAATCCACCGCCGGAACTCCGGGTCGAACTCCCTCTCAACCCAGGGCATATCATCCCTCACCTGGCCGATCCGCCCCTCCACGCTGGACAGGCAGACCTCCAAGGGCAGGTCCAGCAGAAATACGGTGTCACAGGCTCTCAGACGGACTTCAAGGGTGCGCTGGAAGTTTCCGTCTAAAATCCACCTGTCCCGCTTCATAATTTGGTTCAGCTGTTCGTCAAAAATCTCCCGAGAAACGGTGCTCCGGTCCGGTTTATGCCACAGCATGTCCAGATAATACAGCGGGAGCCCGGTTTTATCCCGCAGCTTCCGCGCAAAGGTACTTTTCCCCGCCCCGGGACTGCCGATTATAATGACTTTCTGCATGGTTTTTCTCCTACAAGACAGGGAGAGGTGTTCTGCACCTCTCCCTTGTTTCATTCTTACATATGCACCCGGTGGTACACCTTCTTGCCCTTTTTCACCATCAGGCCGTCGCCGGACAGGTCGGAAGCGGAGTAGCTGACGGTGGCGGCGGCCACCTTCTCGCCGTTGACTTCCACTCCGCCCTGCTCCACCAGGCGGCGGGCCTCCTTCTTGGAGGGAGCCAGCTTGCATTTGACCATCAGGTCCAGCACGCCGATAGCTCCGTCGGTGAGGTCACCGGCGGTCAGCTGGGTAGCGGGGACGTTGGACATGTCACCGCCCCCCACGAACAGGGCCTTGGCGGCCTCCTGGGCCTTGGCGGCCTCCTCCTCCCCGTGAACAAGCTTGGTCAGCTCAAAGGCCAGAATCTCCTTGGCGGTGTTGAGCTGGCTGCCCTCCCACTTGTCCATCTCGTCGATCTGCTCCAGGGGCAGGAACGTGAGCATCCGCAAGCACTTGAGCACGTCGCCGTCGCCCACGTTGCGCCAGTACTGGTAAAACTCGTAGGGAGAGGTCTTGTTGGGGTCCAGCCACACTGCGCCCTTAGCGGTCTTGCCCATCTTCTTGCCCTCGGAGTTGAGCAGCAGGGTGATGGTCATGGCGTGGGCGTCCTTGCCCAGCTTGCGGCGGATCAGCTCGGTGCCCCCCAGCATGTTGGACCACTGGTCGTCGCCGCCAAACTGCATGTTGCAGCCGTAGTGCTGGAAGAGGTAGTAAAAGTCGTAGGACTGCATAATCATATAGTTGAACTCCAGGAAGGACAGGCCCTTCTCCATGCGCTGCTTGTAGCACTCGGCCCGGAGCATATTGTTCACGGAGAAGCAGGCGCCTACCTCACGGAGCACCTCCACATAGTTCAGCTTCAGCAGCCAGTCGGCGTTGTTGATCATCATAGCCTTTCCCTCGCCGAACTCGATGAACCGCTCCATCTGCTTTTTGAAGCAGCCGCAGTTGTGCTGGATGGTCTCAGGGGTCATCATGGAGCGCATATCGGTGCGGCCGGAGGGGTCGCCGATCATGCCGGTGCCCCCGCCGATGAGGGCAATAGGGCGGTTGCCCGCCATTTGCAGACGCTTCATCAGGCACAGGGCCATAAAATGGCCCACGTGGAGGGAGTCGGCGGTGGGGTCAAAGCCGATGTAAAATACCGCTTTGCCCTCGTTTACCATCTTGGAAATTTCCTCTTCATTGGTCACCTGGGCGATCAGGCCCCGGGCTTTCAGTTCCTCATAACAGGTCATTGATTGTCTCTCCTTTGTCATTGTTATTGATATTCCAATGTCGATTGCCGGGCCAAAAGTACATTGTACAGCACCACACTGCCCACCACGACCATCGCACCCACCAGGGCGATGGGGCCGATCATCTCGTGGTAGAACACCGCCACCAGAACGGGGTTGAGCACCGGCTCTATGCCGGACACCAGGCTGGCAGTGACGGGAGGCGTGGTTTTCAGCCCCTCCACCATCAGGATATAGGCCACCGCCACCTGGAACACCCCCAGCACTACTAAAGCGATGAGCGTATTCCCGGAAAACTCCGTCTCGTACCCCAGGAAGGGCAGACCCACCACCGCACTGATGACATCCCCCCAGAATACCGAGGAGATGGGGTCGCTGTCGGGCATGTCGTTCATCAGGAAGACCCCGGCGTAGGATATTCCGGACACCAGAGCCAGGATATTGCCCAGCATCCCCCCCGCTGACAGGCTGTCAATGAAAAACAGCAGCACCCCGCCCAGCACCAGCCCGCAGGCCAGCATGTCCAGCTTTTGGGGCTTTTTGCCGAAAAAGAGGACGGAAAACACGATCACAAAGATGGGTGCGGTGAACTGGAGCACAATGGCATTGCCGGCGGTGGTCAGTTTGTTGGCGATGGAGAACAGGATGTTGGTGCCGCAGACGGCCAGCGCCCCCACCAGCACCCACAGGTTCATCTGGGGTCTATGGTTGGTGAGCTTCAAATATGCCCCAATAACCACCAATGCGATGGCGGTGCGGCCGCCGTTGATGGCCATGCCGCCCCAGGGGATGAGCTTGATACACAGTCCACCGATGCTGTACAGCACAGCGGCCAGGAACACACACAGCGTTCCTCTTTGACGCGCTGACAAGACAATCACTTCCTTACAAAAAGCCCTCCGCCCGGCAAACCGGACAGAGGGCGTAGTTACGCGGTACCACCTCTGGTTCGTCCGGCCCTCGCGGGGCGGACCTTGTGGAGCACGCGGCTCCAGCGCGGTAACGGGCGCGGCCCGGCCTGTCCCCTACTGCGCCTGCGCGGTTCGTGCGGCTGCTCCAAGGGGTATTCACAGGGCGCTCCCCTCCCCTGTTCCACCAAACCAGGGGCTCTCTGTGCGGGAAATCGCGGTGCTACTTGTCCTTTTCTTCGCAGTGGTCACACTCTACCACAGTTTTGAGCCTTTGTCAACCGGGAAATCACATGCTTTTATTGCAGCCAGTCCAAAGTCCCATTTTCCCGAAAGGGCCGTTTCCAATAGACTTCATTTTTCTGTGCCTGTAAGAGCAAATCCTTTTTCTGCCGCAACAGTTCCCTGTCCATTTTGGCAATGTATATTGCGGCGCCGATTTGGCAATCCGAACCGTCATAGTCGTCATTCAGCAAAAAATCAAACAGCAGTTCAGCTAAGCTCTCATCGTCTTGATAGTTTGCCATAAATTCGTCAATATATTGTGTAAACCCTTCCACACAGCAGTATATCATATACCCCTGTAAGATGTCTTTATTCCAGACTCCGTTTTCTATTGGGCAACACGCTTTCAGCGCCTCTAAATCTTTAAAATACGTATACATAATGTGTTACCTTCTTGAATTGTTTCGGCTGTAAACCAACTCCGCAAACTGCCCATACCGCTTCACCTCATCCAGGCGGAACCGCCGCAGCCCCTCCTTCTGGGTAAACAGCGGGATACCCTCCCCCAGCAGAACTGGGGCGACTTGGATAATCAGGTAATCCACCATATCCCGGTCCAGCAGCGGGGCCAGGACAGTGTTTCCGCCAACAATCCAGACGTTCTTATCCGGGCTCAGCCCCGCCACAAATTCCGCTACGTCCCCGCTCACAGGGATAAATCCCTTTTGCGGCAGGCTGGCGGCGTGGGTGAACACATAGTTCTCCGTGATGGGATAGAAACTGGCGGCGTTCTCCAGCCGGGCGACCTCCTCAAAGGTCCGCTTGCCCATAATGACAGCGTCCATCTTCCGATAGAAGTCCTCGTAACCGGTCTCCTCCGCACTGCCTGTCTCATGGAGCCAGGCCAGACCGTGGTTTTTGTCGGCGAGATAGCCGTCCAGAGTGACACAGCCGTAGAAAAATACGCTCATAGCAATTCCTCTCTGGTACACTACACAATATTTTCACCCAATAAAATTTTAGGCATTGTAGTTAGGCAACGATTCCACCTTTTATAGAACTTCTCTAGTCCGAGCTTTGATACACGGGCGTGGGCTTCTGCATCTTCGAGGGTCCAGTGTAAAATATATGTAACTTTACCCACCCATTTTGTCAATCGAATCGGCGGTTTTCCTTCCTGAACAGCATTGAAATCCTCTTGCCGGTGAGTACGCTTAATGTATTTCACATCAATAACTCCAGGTTGAGAACGATAAAATTGGGCAACCTCTTTCATCAAGTTTTCAATTTCATCCTGCTTATCAATTTTTGCTTCATAAATGCAAATTTCATTGAACATTGGCTCTCCCCTATCTTAAATTACTTCCCTCGCCCTCAAAGCCTTGCAACACCAGACTTGCGGGCAGCCTCGGCCACGGCCTTGGCCACGGCGGGGCCCACACGGGGGTCGAAGGCCTGGGGGATGATGTAGTCCTCGCTCAGCTCGCCGTCGGAGATGAGCCCGGCCAGAGCGTGGGCGGCGGCCAGCTTCATCTCCTCGTTGATATCGCTGGCCCGGACATCCAGCGCCCCCCGGAACAGCCCCGGGAAGGCCAGCACATTGTTAATCTGGTTAGGGTAGTCGCTGCGGCCGGTAGAGACGACCCGCGCCCCGCCCGCCTTCGCGTCCTCGGGGAATATCTCCGGGGTGGGGTTGGCGCAGGCGAAGACGATGGCATCCCTGTTCATGGTAGATACCATCTCCGGGGTGACCAGGTTGGGAGCGGAGACGCCGATAAACACGTCGGCCCCCACCATAATATCGGCCAGCGTCCCTTGGCGCTTGTCCCGGTTGGTCACCCTGGCGATCTCCCGCTGAGCCCAGTTGAGCTGCTCACAGCCCTCATATACCGCGCCGAACTTGTCCACCAAGGTGATGTCCTGATACCCGGCCAGCAGCAGCAGCTTGGTAATGGAGATGGCGGCGGAACCCGCCCCGGAGAAGACCACCCGGACCTCCTCCTTCTTCTTCCCCACCACCCGCAGGGCGTTGGTCAGCCCGGCCAGAGCGATGATGGCGGTGCCATGCTGGTCGTCGTGGAAGACGGGAATGTCGCATTTCTCCTTCAGCTTCCGCTCGATATCAAAACACCGGGGGGCGGCGATGTCCTCCAGGTTGATACCCCCGAAGGAACCGGAGATGTTGTACACCGTCTGGACAAACTCGTCCACGTCCTTGGTTTTGACACACAGGGGGAAGGCGTCCACCCCGCCGAAGGTCTTGAACAGCACACACTTGCCCTCCATCACGGGCATCCCCGCCTCGGGCCCAATGTCCCCCAGGCCCAGGACTGCGGAGCCGTCGGTGATGACAGCCACCAGATTGTGCCGCCGGGTGAGCTCATAACTCTTGTCGATATCCTTCTGAATCTCCAGGCAGGGCTGGGCCACTCCGGGGGTGTAGGCCAGGGACAGGGATTCCCTGTCGTTGGCTGGTACAGTGGCCACTACCTCAATTTTTCCCTTCCATTCGCCATGCAGACGCAGGCTCTCCTGTGCATAATCCATCGAGATATTCTCCCCTTCTTACAACATCAGTATAGTTTCTGCCGAACTCATTATACTAGACTCTGGAAAAAACGCAATCAGCACTTTGCCTTTTTCTATTTTCTCAGCTTTTTCCTCACAAATTTTCGCTTTTTCGGTTTGTTTTTAGCACTTTCACCGTTGACGGGGCCGGGGATTTCTGGTAAAATGGCGCTTATCTGGCATTTCAGTGTGAATAAATTGTTAACAGGAGGAAATTATGGAACATCATCACAGAGGAGAATGGGGCAGCAATCTGGGCTTCCTCATGGCCGCCGTGGGCTCAGCTGTGGGCCTGGGCAACATCTGGGGCTTCCCCTACAAAATGGGCGCCAGTGGCGGCTTCGCCTTTCTGGTCATCTATCTGATTCTGGCCGCCACGGTGGGCTTCAGCATCATGCTGTGCGAGCTGGCCATCGGCCGCAAGGCGGGCCGCAGCGTACTGGTGAGCTATCAGCAGGTAGCCGGTCCCGTGGGCACCTTCCTGGGCTTTTTGGCAATGCTCTCCCCCTTCCTGATTCTCAGCTTCTACACCGTTCTGGGCGCCTACTGTGTGGAGTATATGGCTCTGAACATGGCTGACCTGGCCTTTGACGTGGCTGCTGCTGCTGGCATGTCCGGCGGTGACACATTTGCCGCTGTGCGCGCCAATCAGTTTGGCGCTGTTGCCTTTACCTTTATTTTCATCTTTATCTGTTTCCTGATTATCCGGGGCGGCATTAAGGACGGTATCGAGAAGTTCAACAAGGTCGGCATGCCCGCTCTGTTTATTATGCTGGTCATTGTCATCGCCCGGGCGGTCACCCTGCCCGGGGCCGGCGAAGGGCTGGCTTTCATGTTTGCCCCCGACCTCACTCCCCTAACCAGCGTCAAAGGTTTCTTTAGCGTCCTTTCCACCGCCGGCGGGCAGATGTTCTTCTCCCTGTCTCTGGCCATGGGTATCACCGTCACCTACGGCTCCTACCTGAGCAAGAAGGAGAGCCTGGTGAAGAACTCCCTGATTATCATCATCTCCGACACCATCGTGGCGATTATGGCCGGTATGGCTGTTCTGCCTGCGGCTTTCGCCCTGGGCGGCCCTGACTCCGCCAAGGCTGGCCCTGCGCTGTTGTTCATCACTCTCCAGGACGTGTTCAATGCCATGGGGCCCACCGGTCCCCTCTTCGGCATCCTGTTCTACCTGCTGGTCATCCTGGCCGCCATTACTTCTGCTATCGCCCTGCTTGAGGTGCTGGTCACGTTCCTGTCCGACCGCATCGCCCTGAAGGGCCGTACCCCTGACCGGAAAAAGCTGGTGACCATAGTTTGTCTGGTGGTCTTTGCCGAGGCCGCCCTGGTGGCCGCCGACGGCCTGGGGGCCAACGGCCTGTGGATTCCCTTCCATGAGACCGGCCTGCCCTTCTCTGCCAGCTGGCTGGACTTTATGGACTCCATCTCCGAGGGCGTGGCAATGCCTTTGGGCGCGCTGATTATGTCTATTGTGGTAGGCTGGTTCATCAGTCCCAAGCTGATCCGGGACGAGGTAGAGCTGGGGGACCACAAGATGAGCAGCGGCCTGTATGGTTTTTTCAACATCTGCATCCGTTTCATCGCCCCCTTGGGCATGGCCTTTATCCTTTACGGACAGCTTATGCAGTTCTTCACTGTCTCCACCTGAATGATAAAAAACAGAGCACACAGTTCAGCTGTGTGCTCCGTTTTTATCTTGCCCGAACCAGCTCAATGGCCTCCTTGCCACTGAGGTGGTCAATCTCCATCTCCAGCATACACAGTGACATCCACTCCCGCTGAATCTCAGCATCCCTGTGCTCCGGAGAGCTGTCCGGGGCATATTTCAAGGTCAGCCGTTCAATGGCGGCCCGCTTCTCCCCCTCGTCCTCCAGGACACGGATCCGTCCAAAGGCGATGACACTACGGAAATAGGTGGTGTACTTCTCCGGGACAACCCGGTCCTGGTCAATGACACAGAAGGATGCCTTTTCGTTCCTCCGGACAGCGTCCAGCTTGTGGCCGCTCCCGGCACAGTGGAAATAGAGCCTTCCCTCACTGTACACATAGCTGATGGGGACGGCGTAAGGGTAGCCGTCATCCCCCGACAGGGCCAGCACACCGGAAGTTCCCCGGTCCAATACGGCAGCAGCCTCCTGGTGAGACAGCTGCTGCTTTTTTCTGCGCAGCTCCCGAAACATAATAATCCCTCCGTCACTTCTCTTTTTTATGATAAGCCTCCGCCTGCTCCAGCAGCTCCCCGGCGCTCTGACGCAGGACTTCGGTAACAGCCGCCCCGCCGATCAGCCGGGCCAGCTCCTCTACCCTGCCTTTTTTGTCCAGCCGCTCCACATTGGTGAAGGTCCGTCCCTTCCGCTCCCCCTTCTCCACGGAAAAATGGGTGTCCGCCATGGCGGCGATCTGGGGCAGGTGGGTAACACATAGCACCTGCTTGCGCCGGGCTACGTCCGCCATCTTCTCGGCCACCTTCTGGGCGGCCCGTCCGGACACGCCGGTGTCCACCTCGTCAAAAATCAGGCTCCCGACGCCGTCATCCTCAGCCAGCACATTTTTCAGGGCCAGCATAATCCGGGCCAGCTCTCCGCCCGAGGCCACCTTCTGGATGGGTTTGAGGGCCTCGCCCAGATTGGCGGACATCAAAAACTGGACCTGGTCCATTCCGGTATCGTCCATGCCGTCCTGACCGGAGCTGGGTGAAAAATCGGTGACAAACTGCACCTTGGGCATGTCCAGCTGCCGCAGCTCCTGCTGCACCCGCTTTTGGAGGTCGTCCGCCGCCTTCTTCCGGGCCTCGGACAGGGCCTCTCCCCTCTTTTGGGACTCCTTTTTGGCCTTCTCCAGCTCCTTCTCCAGCCGCTGGATGGTATCGTCGGCGTCCTGGATCTGCTCCAGCTCCGCTTTGGAGCGTTCCAAATAATCCAGCATGTCGGCCACAGTGGGACCGTACTTCTTTTTCAGGCGATAAATTACGTCCAGCCGGCCCTCCAGCTGGTCCAATTCCTCCGGGGAGAAGTCAAATGCGTCGGCAAAATCCCGCAGGACCTCTGACGCATCGTCGGCGGCACAGCGCAAGGTGGTGAGCTTCTCCGCCAGCTCGTCCAGCTGGGGCCCCAGCCGGGTCACGGAGCGGATTGCTCCCTCCGCCTCGCTGATGAGGTCGCAGGCCCCCTGGCTGTCCTCTCCCCCGGACAAGGCGAACTGGGCCTCCTGAATGGCCTCCATCAGCTTGCCGGAGCTGCGCAGAAGCTGTTTCCGGGCGTCCAGCTCCTCGTCCTCGCCGGGGCGGAGCTCAGCACGTTCCAGCTCCTTGATTTGGTACTCCAGGGTGTCCACCCGCCGGGAGCGCTCCGCCTCGTCCATCTCCAGCCCCGCAATACGCCTGCGCAGGTCAGCCATAGAGCGGTAAGCCGCCTGATACTCCTCCAGAAGCTTTCCGGTTTTGCCGAAGCTGTCCAGATAATCCAGATGACAGTCCGGGTCCAGCAGCTGCTGGCCGTCGTGCTGGCCGTGGATGTTCAGCAGCTGCCGTCCCAGCTCCCGAAGCTGGGCCACCGTCAACGGCCGGCCGTTTACCCGGCAGACGTTGCGGCCATCCCCCTGGATTTCCCGCTGGAGCATCAGCTCCTCCTCCACCGGGAAGCCGTTGTCCTCCAGCCATTTCTGAGGCAGGCTCCCGCTAAAAACCGCGTTGACCACCGCCGACTTGGCCCCGGTCCGAATCAGCTCCCGGCTGGTGCGCTCCCCCAGTACAGCGCCGATGGCGTCGATCACGATGGACTTACCGGCGCCTGTCTCGCCGGTAAGCACATTAAAGCCGCCGTCAAAGGTGATATCCGCCGATTCAATGATGGCGATATTTTCAATATGAAGCAGGGACAGCATATTTGTTCCCTCCTGTTCTCTTGATCTGTCTATCGTAACAGCTTGTGTACCTCGCTGTTGAACTGCTGGGCCAGGGAATTGTCCCGCATAATGAGGATACCGGTATCATCCCCGGCCAGGCTTCCCACCATACCGTCGATATCCATGGCGTCCAGCGCAGAGCAGGCGGCGGAGGCCAGACCGGGCATGGTGCGGACCACCACAATATTTTGGGCCACGTCCACAGAGAGTACGCCCTCCTTAAAGATATTGCGCAGGCGGGTGTCTGAGGCAGAGGACATTTTTCGCTCCGACAGGGCGTAGCGGTAGCCCCCGGAGCTGGTAAGCTCCTTCACCAGCCGAAGCTCCTTGATGTCCCGGGAAATGGTGGCCTGGGTGGTGGTAAAACCCCGGCCGCGCAGCTCCTCCAGAAGCTGCTCCTGGGTATCAATGTCCTTGGACTGTACAATATTTAAAATCTCGCTCTGGCGGACATTTTTCATTGGCTCAACCCTCCCAGTTTTTGATTGATGATCTGATAAAAGCTTCGGTCGGCCAGCCGCACCAGCTGAGTAGCCCGCTGGGAACACCCAATCTCCACCCGGTCTCCACCGGACAGCCGCACCGCTTTGCCCCCGTCAACTGACAAGTATAAATACTTGCGATTCCCTCTGGGGAGCTGGACTGTGACCACTCGCTCCGGAGCCAGCACCATTGCCCGGGCAGCCAGCTGATGGGCACAGACAGGGGTGACGATAATGCTCTTGGAGGTAGGCTCCACGATGGGGCCTCCGGCCGACATGGAGTAGGCGGTGGAGCCGGTGGGGGTGGCAATAATGACGCCATCTCCTGTAATGGCAGTTACCTTTACACGATCTGCGAGGACCTCCAGCTCGGCCACCCGGGCCATGGACCCCTTGGAGATGACCGCATCGTTGAGGGCAGTGTCCTGGCTGATCAGCCGGTCCCCCCGAAGGACCCTGACATCCAACATCATCCGTTCCTCGGTGGTGTACATCCCGTGAGCCAACGGGGCCAGCAGGGGCAGCTCGCTCCGCTCCAGCTCGGCCATAAAGCCCACGCTGCCCAGATTCACTCCCAGGATGGGAACCCCGTGGAGGGTGGCGTCACGGGCAGCGTGGAGGATGGTTCCGTCTCCGCCGAAGCAGATCAACAGGTCCGCGGTGGCCAGCTCCTTGTCCATCAAAGACAGGTTCAGCTGACGGGGCAGGTCCAGCCGGTCCCCCTTTTTTGGCTGAAATGGCAGGCACATCACTGTTTTTGCCCCGGCGTGCTCCAGAATCCGCCGGGCCTCAAGCGCCACCCGCAGGCCCTTATCCCGATAGGGGTTGGAGCTGAGTACAATCTTCATGCCTGTTCCCCCTTCCAGGAACTGTGGGACTGTTCCACCAGCGCGCTCAGGCTTCCCTCATAGACAGGGCCCTTCCCGGCCTGGAGAAGGCCCAGATATTCAATATTTCCCTCCGGGCCCTTGATGGGCGAGAATGTGATATCCTTTACCGCAAAGCCGGCGCAGACGGCGTGGTCCAGAAAATGCTCCAGCACCTCCAAATGGACCGCCGGGTCTCGGACCACCCCCTTCTTGCCCACCTTGTCCTTCCCCGCTTCAAACTGGGGCTTGACCAAGCATACCGCCAGTCCCCCCTCCTTTATCAGCGGCCGAAGGGCAGGCAGGATCAGATTCAGAGAGATAAAGGAGACATCCACAGAGAAAAAATCCAGGAGCTCAGGGATATGTTCCTCGGTGAGATACCGGGCGTTGGTGCGCTCCATGCACACCACCCGAGGATGGGTGCGCAGCCGCCAGTCCAGCTGATTGTAGCCCACATCCACGGCGTACACCAGCTTGGCCCCATTTTGGAGCATACAGTCGGTAAAACCGCCAGTGGAGGCGCCGATATCGGCGCATATTTTGTCCTTCAGGTCGATCGGCCACAGGGCCATGGCCTTCTCCAGCTTCAATCCGCCCCGGCTCACATAGCGGAGAGGCTTCTTTTCCCGCACCTCAATGGCGTCATCCGCCTCTACAGAGGCCCCCGCTTTCAGCTGCTTTTGGCCGTTGACATAGACCTCCCCGGCCATAATCAGGGCCTGGGCTTTCTGACGGCTCTCTGCCAGTCCCAGCTCCGCAATGACCACATCAAGCCGACGTTTGGCCACGGCCCAACACCTCCAACGCTTTTTTGCAGATTCCGGCCCCGTCCAGATACAAGTCCCGCTTTAACAGCGCCGAAGCCCCGTGGGGAACAAAGCCCTTGCCACAGTTAATCAGCACAGTCTTCGAAGGCAGGCAGGCCTCCTCCAGCCGGGCGGCCAGCCGCTGGCCCACGCTGCCCCGGGCAGACTGTTCCTCCGCCACCAGAAGGACTCCTGTTTTGCGGACGGACAGCTCTGCCAGGTCCGTCACAAGGGGAGTAAGCTGATTCAGTTTTATGACTTCCGCCTGGATGCCCTGCTCCTCCAAAAGGCCGGCGGCCTCCAGAATATCGTTAATCTCGGTACCATAGCCCGCCAGAGTGATATCCGTTCCCCAGCGCAGGACAACTGCGGGGTCCTCCCCGCCGGTGCCCACATAGCTGCCCTCTCCCCCTCTGGGGTAGCGCACCGCCACCGGTCCCTCCAGGCGGAACAGAGCCCGTTCCAGCATAACCTCCAGCTCGGCAAAGCTGGCAGGGGCCAGCACCGTCATGTTGGGCACGCTGTCCAGATAGGAGATGTCAAAAACGCCGTGGTGGGTCTCGCCGTCCTCCCCCACCAGCCCGGCCCGGTCAACCCCCAGCACCACATGGAGGTTGTCGATGGCCACATCGTGGAGGAGCATATCATAGGCCCGCTGCAAAAAGGTAGAGTACACTGCAAAAACAGGGACAGCCCCCTGCTTGGCCATACCGGCAGCCATAGAGACGGCGCAGCCCTCGGCAATACCTACATCAAAAAAGCGGTCCGGGAATTTTTTTGAAAACCGCTCCAGCCCAGTCCCTCCGGTCATGGCGGCGGTGACAGCACACACCCGGCTGTCCTGCTCCGCCAAACGGGTCAAGGTTCGCCCAAAGACAGCAGAAAAATTGTCCCCGGGCACCCGTTTCACCGTTCCGGTTAGGGGATCAAAGGGAGCCACCCCGTGAAACGCATCCGGATTCTCCTCGGCGGGCAGGAACCCTTTTCCCTTGGTCGTTTTAACGTGGAGCAAAACGGGCTCGTCCATATCCTTGGCGTACCGCAGAATTTTGGTCAGGAAAGACAGATTGTGCCCGTCCACCGGCCCCAGGTAGCGGAAGCCCATGTCCTCAAACATGCTGCAAGGCAATAGGGACTGCTTCAGGGCCTGCTTCACCTGGTGCGTCACCCGGTATACCGCCCGTCCCAGGGCGGTGGCGTTCATAACGCGGCGGTAGTGTTTTTTGAAGGTGAGGTACTGGGGTTTCAGCCGCTGCTTGGCCAGGTGGCCGGCCACCCCTCCCACATTGGGGGTAATGGACATGCCGTTGTCATTGAGGATGACCAGCAGCTGCTGGCCGCACTCCCCGGCGTTGGACAGCCCTTCGTAGGCCAGGCCGCCGGTAAGGGCGCCGTCACCAATGAGGGCCATCACCTTGTACTGTTCCCCCAGCATGGTCCGAGCCCGGGCCATACCCAGGGCCACCGCCACCGAGTTGGAGGCATGCCCGGCAATAAACGCGTCATGCCCGCTCTCCGCCGGCTTGGGGAATCCGGCCACGCCGCCATACTGCCGCAGGTTGGACAGCGACCGCCCGGTGAGCAGCTTGTGGATATAGCACTGGTGGCCCACGTCGAAGACCAGCCGGTCCACCGAGGTGTCAAATACCCGGTGAAGGGCCACGGTCAGCTCCACCGCCCCCAGATTGGAGGCCAGGTGGCCGCCTGTCTGGGACACTTCCTCCACCAGCTCCCGGCGCAGCTGGGTGCACAAAGCCTCCCCCTCCTGATCGCTCAGGTGGGAGAGAATCGGTTTATAGTCATGTTTCACGGTGGGTTCAGTCAAAACAAAATCCCTCCCGGAGTACGGACTTATTTTGTCCGCTGGGCCAACTCTTGAGCCAGCCAGATATGAAAGCCGGGGTCCTGAAAGCCGTTGACAGCTTCGATGGCCTGCCGGGTCAGCTTCTCCACCAGGGCGGCGCAGCCCTCCAGTCCCAAAGCGGTGACGAAAGTGCTCTTCCCGTTGGCCCGGTCGGAGCCCACCGGCTTGCCCAGCTCCTCCTGGGAGCTGGTGACATCCAACATGTCGTCCCGGACCTGGAAGGCCCGGCCCAGGGTCTGGGCGTAGGCGCGGACCTGGGCTTGCTGCTCCAGGGTCCCCCCTGCGGCGATACAGCCCAGCACAGCGGCGGCGGCGATCAGCTCCCCGGTTTTCCGAAGCTGAAGCAGCTCCAGCTCATCCAGTTCTAGCGTTCGGCCCTCCCCGGCCATATCCAGGGCCTGCCCCCCCACCATACCGGAGGAGCCGGCGGCCTGAGACAGGCAGCTCACCGCTTTCACAATCCGGTCGGTGGGCAGCCTGGCCTTGGTCAGCTGCTCAAAGGCGGCGGTGAGCAGAGCGTCTCCCGCCAGGATGGCGGTGGCCTCCCCGTAGACGATGTGGTTGGTGGGCCTGCCCCGGCGCAGCTCGTCGTTGTCCATGGCGGGCAGGTCGTCGTGAATCAGGGAGTAGGTATGCACCATCTCCACGGCGCAGGCGAAGGGCAGAGCCGCTTCCACTTCCCCTCCGCACATGCGGCAGGTCTCCAGCGTCAGTACCGGGCGGATCCGCTTTCCCCCGGCCAGCAGGGAGTACTCCATGGCCTCCTGCAAATCGGTATCACGAGGCTCAAACTCAAATACGTTTGACAGATAATTCTCCACCAGCGCCCTGTCCCGGGCCATTCTCTCTGCAAAGGTATTTTCCATGTCAGCTGTTGCCCAAGAAGGGCTCCTCCACTATTTCTCCGTCTTTTCCGGCTGTGAGCAGGGTTACTTTCTGCTCCGCCTCGTCCAGCTGCCTGGTGCACTCCCGCAGCAGCTTGGCCCCCTCCTCAAACAGAGTCATGGCCTGTCCCAGGGGGGCGTCTCCCTTCTCCAGCAGTGAGACGATCTGCTCCAGCCGGGCCATCGCACTTTCAAAATCCAGCGTCTTGTTTTCGTCCATCATGTTACTCCCTTTCTATAGTACCCGGCAGTCCACACTGCCGTCCTTTAGGGTAAGTTTCAGCTTATCGCCGGCGGCTACGTCCTTTACAGAGAGAATGGCCCTTCCGTCCTCCCGTTGGGCGACGGAGTAGCCCCGGCTCAACACCTTCAAGGGGCTCATCGCGTCTAAGGCGGCGGCCTCTGCCCGCAGCTGTTCCCGTTTTCGGGAGAGGGTCCGCTCCACTCCTCCGGACTGTCTGACAGACAGCCGTTCCAGCCGCTCCCGCTTCCGCGCCAGGGCGTGCTCCAGACTGCGGAGCAGTCCGCTGTGGTGGTAGTCCAGCCACAGCCGCTTTTCCCGGAAATAGGCGCCCGGGTCCGTCATACACCGGCTGCCGGCCAGCCGCTCCACCGTGTGCCGGCGGCGGAGCAGAATATTGGTCATAGCCCTCTCCAGCCGTCTCTTATCCTGGTCCAGCCGCTCACGGATGGCCTCCTGATCCGGGACCGCCTCCTCCGCCGCGTTGGAGGGGGTGCGCGCCCGAAAGTCGGCCACCAAATCGGAGATTGTCACATCGGGCTCGTGGCCCACAGCGGAGATAACAGGAGTCTCGGCATTGTAGATGGCCCTGGCCACGACCTCCTCATTAAAGGCCCACAACTCCTCGGCAGTTCCCCCTCCCCGGCCAGTGATAAGCAGATCGGCTGCCCTGTGCCGGTCCGCCCACCGGATGGCGGCGGCAATCTCACCGGGGGCCTCCACCCCCTGGACCCGGACCGGGACCACCTTCACCTGGGCCATGGGCCACCGCGTCCCCAAAATTTGGATCATGTCGTGTACCGCATCCCCGACCGGGGAGGTGATAAGGGCAATCCGCCTGGGCATAAACGGGAGGGGCTTTTTGTGGGCGGGGTCAAAGAGCCCCTCCCGGTTCAGCTGCTCCTTCATCTGCTCAAAGGCTATCGCCAGCTCCCCCACGCCGTCCGGAATAAGACGGCTGCAAAGCAGCTGGTACTGGCCGCTGGCAATGTAGACCGTGGCCTGTCCTTCGGCGATGATCCGCATCCCGTTTCGGAGCTTGAAGCGCAGAAATTGGGCCCGGCCCCGGAACATGACGCACCGCATAGCCCCTTCCTCGTCCTTCAAGGTGAAGTAGTGGTGCCCCTTCGTGGATTCCGTGTAGTTGGACACCTCACCCCGCACCAGCAGGCCAGACAGTTTACTGTCCCGTTCCATAATACCCTTTAGGTATTCTCCCACCTCACTGGGGGTCAATATCTTCCGTTCGCTCACAGGTTTCCCTCCTTTTGAGCTGCCCGCCAGGTGAGAATCGCGGCGCCCATGGCGTTGTCGGTGGAGTATTGGGGCTGAGCAAAAACTGCCTCCGACAGCGCCGCCCTTAACCGGGTATTGGAGGCCACCCCACCAGAGCACAGCACCGGCAGGCCGGGATACCTCCGCCGGGCCTCTTGCGTGGCACGACATACCACGTTGGAGACTGCATCAATGGCAAAGCGGGCGACGTTGGCCGGGCGCGCTCCCTCCTCCATCAGCCCCTTCACCCGGTTCTCCATCCCGGACAGAGAAAATGTAAGGCTATTTAGCTTTACGTTCGGCTCATAGCAGGCATCCGCCTGGGGATAGAGACCGTCTAACGCCTTGCCTGCCGGGAACTGGAGACCCAGCAACACCCCAGTACGGTCGATGAGCTGGCCGGCGGACAGGTCGCTGGTGCCTCCGATGATTTCAGCGGCGAGAGTATAGCCCTTGGGCTTTACCAGCAGCAGTTCAGTGGTCCCTCCGGACAGGTGCCAGGCCAGAAACGGCGTGTCCAGCAGGTCCAGCCGCCCGGCGGACCAGGCGGCGGCGGCCAGGTGTCCCTCCTGGTGGGAATGGGGGTAAAAAGGGACGCCCAGTGCGGCAGCAATCCCCCGGCCATGGCTCTCTCCCGCCAGAAAACAGGGCATATAGGAGCCTTCCACCGCTCTGGGCCGGGTGGAGGCGCCTACAGCCCGGATATCGGGGCTCTCCCTCAGCAGCTCCTCCAGTATCTGGGGCAGCCGCTTCACATGCTGGAACAGGGCCTCGCTTTGGCGCAGGCCCCGCTCCCCTGGACGCACCTCCAACAGACGGCCCAGGTTCTCCCCCACCGCCCCGTCGAACAGGGCGGCAGAGGTGGTGTAATTACTGGTATCCAAACCCAGGACAGGCATCACGTCTCCCCCTCGGACTGGACAGGCTTTTTCTCCGGCTTGGGTGGGGCGTCCTCAATCTCAGTTCGGACAAAGGTCCCCAAAATGCCGTTGACAAAGGAGACCACTTCTGCCGGCTCGTATTTCTTAGCGATTTCCACTGCCTCATTGATGGCGGCGGCGTTGGGGATTTCCGGCATATAGAGCACCTCATACATGGCGGTGCGCATGATGGCCGCCGCCATGCGGGGGATGCGGGCAAAGGCCCAGCCCACCGAATAGCGGCTGATGCAGTCGTCCAGCTCCGGCCCGTGGGCAAACACGCCCTGAACCAGGTCCCGGATGTATTTCTCCTGCTTTTCGTTGGGAAACTGCTCATAGAGGGGCAGCTCCTCCGTCAGCTCCTGGAACCGCTCCCGGGTCAGCTCGGCCTCCAGCACCTCCTGAGCACTGCGGTTGTCAAACCCCAAGGCGAAGATGATATGTACGGCAATCTCACGCGCGCTGCTTCTTGTCATAGGTACGGCCTCCTGTTATTGGTCCATAAACTTCCTAGAGTATTATATACATGAATATACAAAAAGAAAAGCCCTATTTTGAAAATCTTTTCAGGCGCTGTCATTCCCCGTTGTTTTCGGTCGATATATAGAAAAACAGCCCGCGCAACCGCTGGTTTCCCTAATGCAACGGGGATGCGGTTTACTTTCCGGGGCGTTTCCTCTAGACTGAACGAGGTGAAGATATATGGAATTGAAGCAGAAGCTGGCGGACCTGCGCAAGGGCAAGGGGCTGACCCAGCTGGAGCTGGCCGAGATGCTGTCAGTCTCGCGCCAAGCCATATCGAGATGGGAGGTGGGAACGGCGGTCCCCACGCTGGACAATCTGGTGGCCTTAAGTAATCTATACCATGTACCGCTGGACTACCTGGTACATGACAAGGTGGAGAAGCCGTCGAAAGCGCCGGAGGAAGCTGGCCGTCCCCAAACGAAGCCCCGCCGCCTTATCAAGCGGGCGGCGCTGGCGCTGTGTCTGATTGCCGCTGGAGCCCTGATGGCCACAGCCGCCTGGCAGCTTTATCAAAATTATCAGGTGCGAAAAGCAGTGGAGCGTGCTGTGGTTGTAGATGTTGATGGTATTCGCATCATAACGGACAACCCCCAACGATTTCAAAGTGACCCGGATGAGCCGCACTCCTACAGAATGAATCCGGACGGGACCTATGAGGATTATTCTTTGACAGATTCTTATCAATCCCTGTTAGACCAAATAACGGCACGATAAGCTTTAGAAATTTCAAGATTCAATTTATAAAGGAGTATAGACGATGGACATTACTTTAACAGCCGTAGCGTTCCTCGGGGGTACACCGGTCCAAACAAAACTGAATCTGACCCAGAGACCCGACGGAAGCTGGCACGCGAAACATTTTGACGAAATCCTGAAACAAACGGACAACGCCCGCAAGAGCGGTGCGCCACAGCCTCAAAACTTCGACACCTATGAGAGAGAACAGGTTCCCCGGACCGAGCTGTCTGGCCAGGAGATTGCTGAACTGGCCGGCAAATACGATCCGCGCAATATGACGCAGGACCAGTACGACACATTTCTGGATGACCTGATCGAAAAGGGGGCGCTGTCGCGCTTCGATGCGATGCAGTTGGGGCATCACGGGTGGCGGATTCTAGACATCGACCCGGGGACATTTGCGGCCGGTGGTATCGGATGCGGTTCGTCCTATGTTACCAGCGCAGAAGACGGACCGATACAGTCGCTGGAGGACGCAGACGGCGATCTGATGCGCTGGCTGAAAAGCATACTGGCCCAGCAGGATCAGGGGAGCAGCGGGGGCAGCCGCCAAAAGATGGAATCGGTGAATATCCTGTCCGATATTGTCAAACGGATGCAGACGATCTAGGAAAGAGCAACAGGGACGCCCGCAGGCGTCCCTGTTGTTTATCCATAAAATTTGTGTCCGCCGATGGTGGTGATGTGCTGCTTGTTCCGGGCGGCCCAGCTGTTGGAGCCGGAGTCGAAATACAGCGCACCCTTTGCCTCCTCCACCTCTCCGCCGTCCATCACCAGCTTGGCAGCGATGATGCTGGACTCGGAGGGATCGGTAGCGGCCAGGACCCCGGACTTATAGGTGCTGAACTGATTTTTCTGGGCCAGCACCCCCTCCACCGTGTCGGGGAAGACGGGGTCGGCCACCCGGTTGAGCACCACATTGCCCACGGCCATCTTACCCTCCAAGGGCTGGTTGCCGCTCTCCCGCTGAATCACCCGAGACAGCCAAAAGAGGTCATCCTGATTATAGAAGGTATCGCCATGTTGAAGGGTGGTATAGCCGCTGGTGACAGTAGTTTTGCCGGTAGCGGGGTCATAGCCCACCTCTGCGCCAAAAGCCTTTGCCACCACCCGCAGGGGGACGATTACCTGCCCCGCCGGGGTCAGCTGCACAGTCTCAGGCACATAGAGATACCGGCCATTGGCCTCCACATAGAGCTGGCCCACCCTGGCGGTGAGAGACAGGGTATCGGTAACCACATAGGCCGCAGAACCGTCCCAGCTGATCTGGGCAAAAGGTGCCAGCTGGCGGGCCATCACAGACAGGGACACGTAGGTAACACCGTTTTGCAGCTCCCTATTCAGCTCCAGGGGCGCGGGCTGGCCGTTAATCAGCAGATTGGGGTCCCCTGTCACCACAACGGGCGGAACCACAGTGCTGTCACCGCCGTCGGGGTCCGTCTGGTCCAGACCTTCATCGTCTGTCAGGTCGCCGGGGGTGCCGGGCTCCTCCTGATCAGATGAATCGGTAACCTCCGGGTCAGATGTCTCACCGGGTACCTGCGCTTCAGTCTCAAGCTCCACCTCCTGAGAGACGGCGCTCTCCTCCTCTGCCACGAGGGCGGCCGCAGGCTCGGTATCTGCCGCGGCGCCCATCAGGAGGAGCATGGCAAAGACGCTGAGCATAACGGAAATCAGCTTTCGCTTCATTGTCTGCACTCCTTTTAATTGCGAATTATGTCAAAATTATGACAACCAAAAGCAACTGCTGTTACTTTTGTAACCACATTGTAACCAATTCCGAAATGCAAAACAAGGGCAAAACTAACTAGATTTACCCCGCTAATATTGTATAAATTGTTATAAATTCATAGGAATAACCGAATTTTTCCCCTTCTTCTCCTTTCACTCCCATATTATGACAGAAAGCGTGTATCCATAAAAATCCCCGCCTCCAGGCCAAACGTACCGGAAGACGGGGAACTTTTACAGGTCAAATGCCGCGGTTCAGGGTTTTTCGCAGGCGGATTTTTCCTGCCAGGGCCTGGTCGATCATGTTCAGGAACTTTTCCCGGTCCTCAGGCAGGCCGCCCTTTAAAGGCAGATAGTTGGAGGCGTGGTTGCTGGTAAAGTGGAGCGGGTCCACGTCCAGGTGCTCAATGAGCAGGCGGCACTCCTCCAGCACATGGTCGGCGGAGCAGACCTCAAACCGCCCGGCCAGCACATCCTCTCCCAGGGGGGTGCCCTTGGCGGGAGCGAAGGTCATGGCGGACAGGTGCCGGGGATTCATGGCGTTGATCATTTTGGCGGTGGACAAGATGTGCTCCTCCCAGTCGCCGCCCTCGCCGTTGGCGCCGGTCATCCCCAGGATAATGGTGACCCACAGGTCGATGCCCGCCTCCACCAGCCGCCGGCCCGCCAGCAGCATCTGTTCGGCGGAGCAGCCCTTGTGAATGAAGCGGAGCACCTGATCGCTGCCGCTTTCCACTCCCAGGTAGGCCCGGGACAGCCCGGCTTCATGGAGGGTGCGCAGCTCCTCCGGGGTCTTGGACAGGGTGCTTTTGGGTCCGGCGTAGAGGGTGACCTTCTCCAGCTTGGGGAAACGGTCGTACAGCTTGCGGAGAATCTGGAGCAGCTCCTCCGTCTTCATAATGATAGCGTCGCCGTCCATAAGGAACACCCGCCGCAGCTCCGGGCCGTAGTAGTCCCGGGCCATGTCGATGTCCTCTAAAATCTCTGCTACCGGACGGATGCGGAATTTTTTCTCCTTGTACATCCCACAAAAGGTACACTGGTTGTTGGAGCAGCCGATGGTGCACTGGAGCAGATAGCTCTTCCACTCCCCCGGCGGCCGGTACAGCAGATCGCTGTCGTAACGCATATCGTAAGGCTCCTTTCCTTTACAGGTTCTCCACAGGCTGGCCGTCCCGGAAAACCTTTTTGATGTTCTTCTCCGCCTTGCTCCGTGGCTGCATCACCTCACGGCCGCAGCCCTGGCAACGCATTTTGAAGTCCATCCCCACCCGCAGAACCAGCCACTCCTGGCTGCCGCAGGGGTGGGGCTTTTTCATCTTTAGTATGTCGTTGACGTGGATGTCCATAACTTTTCCCACCTCTTCCTACTGCAACCCATTATAAATAAGCTTTTCTTCCTTGTCAACGCCCCTCTAACATGATAAAATAGCTGTTACCAAAGGAGGCATCCAATATGAGTTTGACCATTGTCCCCGCCTATGAGCATTCCCAGGAAATAGGCACGTTATTTTCCGAGTATACCCAGGCGCTCCTCGCCGGGGAGCCCTCCTTTGCCGGCTACCTCTCCCTGCAAAACTACGATGAGGAGGTCCGGCACCTGGAGCAAAAATACGGTATGCCCGGAGGACGGCTGTATCTGGCCCTCTGGAACGGAGAACCGGCGGGGTGCATTGGCCTGCGGCGGATGGACGAGGAGAACTGCGAAATGAAGCGGCTCTATGTCCGCCCCCAGTACCGGGACAAGCACATCGGCGGGAAGCTGGTCCGTCAGGTCATCGACGACGCCAGAGCCATCGGCTATTCCCACATGCTGCTGGATACCTTCCCCTTCCTGAACAGCGCCATCCGCATGTACCGGGCCTTAGGTTTTTATGAGATCGAGCGCTACAACGACAACCCCATCGACGGCTGTATCTACATGAAACTGGACCTATAAAAGCAATTACTGGGATTTGAGGGAAATGGCATGGTTTTACTGATAGCGGGTGCGTCACATACGGGGAAAACCGCTTTTGCCCAAAGTCTCCTGGAAAAATACAGATTCCCGTACCTTTCGATTGACCACCTAAAAATGGGCTTAATTCGAAGTGGAAATACAGCGCTTACACCGATGAGTGACGACCGCGCATTGACAGACTATTTATGGCCGATTGTAAGAGAAATTGTAAAAACGGTGGTTGAAAACCAGCAAAATCTGATTGTTGAGGGCTGCTACATTCCGTTTAACTGGGCAAAAGATTTTGAGGCGGATTATCTTCGGTGCATTCAATACCGCTGTCTGGTAATGAGTGAATCGTATATAAGACACCATTATCATGAGATACAGGCAAACGCCAATATAGTAGAAACGAGGCTTGATGATTCAGGTTGTACAATGGAATCCCTGATTCGTGATAATGCAGAAGCACTGAACATGTGCCAGCAATATGATGTGGATTATTTGCTGATTGATAATACTTATCCTGCTAATACAGATATTTTTTGACCTATGACTTATAAGAATAAAACGGGCGGGCGCAGATGCGTCCGCCCGTTTCCGGTTAATCGACTTTATTTGGCCAAAGCAGCGGTGTCGATGGCGATCATCAGCTCCTCGTTGGTGGGGATGAGCAGCACCTTCACCTTGGAGTCGGCGGCGGAGATGACGGTCTCCTTGCCCCGAACGTCGTTGGCGGCATCGTCCAGCTTCAGGCCCATAAAATCCAGGCCCTTGCAGACCATGGAGCGGATGGTCTTATCGTTCTCGCCTACACCGGCGGTAAAGATAACGGCATCCACCCCGCCCATGGCGGCGGCATAAGCGCCCACATACTTGCGCACCTCATAGGCAAACTTCTCCTGGGCTAAAGCGGCCTTCCGGTCGCCCTTCCCGGCGGCGGCCTCCAGGTCACGGAAGTCGGAGCTGACGCAGCTCAGGCCCTCCACACCGGATTTTTTGTTCAGCACATTGAGCATCTTGTCGATGTCCATGCCGTACTTGTTCATCAGATACTGGAGGATGCCCGCGTCGATGTCACCACAGCGGGTGCCCATGGGCAGACCGGCCAGGGGGGTAAAGCCCATGGAGGTATCCACGGACTTGCCGCCGTCCACGGCGGCGATGGAGGAGCCGTTGCCCAGATGGCAGGAGATGAGCTTCAGCTCCTCGATGGGCTTGCCCAGCATGGCGGCGGCCCGCTGGGTGACATACTTGTGGCTGGTACCGTGGAAGCCGTAGCGGCGGACCTTATCCTTCTCGTAGTACTCATAGGGCAGGGCGTACATATAGGCGGCGGGGGGCATGGTCTGGTGGAAGGCGGTGTCGAACACGGCAACCATGGGAGTGCCGGGCATGAGGTCCTGGCAGGCCCTGATGCCGATGATATTGGCGGGGTTGTGGAGGGGAGCCAGGGGGTTGCACTCCTCAATGGCGGCCATGACCTCGTCGGTGATGAGGACGGATTTGGCAAATTTTTCGCCGCCGTGGACCACCCGGTGCCCCACCGCGTCAATCTCCTTCATGGAGCCGATAACGCCGTTCTTGGGGTCTACCAGGGCGTCCAGCACAGCCTTGATCGCTTCGTTGTGGGTGGGCATGGACACGTCGGCCTCCTTGACGGCCTCCTTGCCCTCGGGCTTGTAGGTGAACTTGCCGTCGATGCCAATGCGCTCACACAGGCCCTTGGCCAGCACCTGCTGGGTCTCGGGGTTGAGCAGCTGATACTTCAGGGAAGAGCTGCCGGCATTGATTACCAGAATATTCATGGGAATCGTCTCCTTCTCAAATCAAATTTAGGTTGCCTCAAGCCAGGGAATGTATTACAATAGAGACAGCCCGGCTGATGCTTCTATTCTAACGCTTTTTCTCCCTTTGGACAACCTATTTTTTTACTTTTCTTCCAAATATTTTTTACTTGATCCACAAAATTTTTTATCGGGAGGACCGCCCTTGAAAACCATCGGAATTGTCGCCGAATACAATCCCTTCCACACCGGACACGCCTGGCATATCCGGGAGACCCGGCGGCTTTTTCCGGAGGAAACCGCCGTTGTCGCCGTCATGAGCGGCAACTGGGTCCAGCGGGGGGAGTGTGCCATTACCGACAAGTGGTCCCGGGCGGAGAGCGCTCTGACCGGGGGCGCGGACCTGGTGCTGGAACTGCCTGCCGTGTGGTCCACAGCCTCCGCCGAGGGCTTTGCCAGGGGCGCGATATCCATTCTGGCGGCCACCGGGGTGGTGGACGTTCTCTCCTTCGGCAGCGAATGCGGAAATATCGCCCCTCTGCGGGAGGTGGCCCGGTGCCTCAACAGCCCGGACTTCCCCGCCGCCCTGCGCCGGGAGCTGAAACCAAGGATGTCCTTCGCCCACTGCCGCCGTCAGGCGGTAGTGCGGCTGCTGGGCCCGGAGCGGGCCGCCCTGCTGGACTTCCCCAACAACAGCCTTGGGGTGGAGTACCTGCGATTCCTGCCCCCAAACATGGAAGCGGTCACAATCCCCCGCCGGGGACCGGGACACGACGGGGAGACGGCGGAAGAATTTGCTTCCGCCTCCCTTCTGCGCCGGTGGATTCGGGCGGGAGAGGTGACAAGCGCTTCCCCTTTTCTGTCCCTGCCCTGGAAGGGCGAAGCTGCTGACATGAGGCACTTGGAGCGGGCTCTTATCGCCCGGCTGCGATCCATGACATTGGCGGAGGCGGAGGCCCTTCCGGACAGCGGCGACGGTCTGGCCGCCCGCCTGCTGTACGCCGCCCGGCAAACGGCAAATCTGGACGAGCTGTATGCCCTGACCAAGACCCGAACCTATACCCACGCCCGGGTCCGCCGGCTGGCCCTCTATGCTCTTCTGGGCCTTCGGAGGGAAAACATCCCCGCCGCGCCCCCCTATATCCGGGTGCTGGGCTTTAACCGCCGGGGACAGGCGCTGTTGAGAGAGATGAACCAAAAGTCCTCTCTCCCCTTCTTTGTCAAGCCTGCCCATGTCCGCCGTCTCTCCCCTGAGGCTCAAACCCTCTTCGCTCAGGAGGAGCGATTTACCGACCTGTTTGCCCTATGCTTTCCCTCCCCCCGGCCCGGAGGGCTGGAGTGGACCTCCAACCCCGTTGTAAAAAGGTAGAGACCTATGAAAACAAAGCATACAAAAACCAACGCAGTGTGGCTCTGGCTGGGGGCTGTTACCATCCCTCTGTCGCTGGTCATCCTGTTTGAGCTGTTGAAGGGCAATCAAGCTGTGATGACCGGCTGGGTCTTCAGCGTGATGGCCCCTGTCGAACGTTTTTTTGGGCGGCTGTGGTCCCTTGTTCCCTTCTCTGCCGCTGAACTGCTCACCACCCTGTTTCTGGCCGGCTGTGTTATTTGGCTGGTGCGGGCGGCGGTACTGCTGCTCCGTCAGCGGGCGCCCCTCCCCTTCCTGCGGAGGCTGATTGCACTGGGAACCGTCTGGCTGTGGCTGTGGGCGGGACTGTGCTGGCTGTGGAACGCCGCCTATTATGTCCCCACCTTCGCCCAGCGGGAAGGGCTGGAGACCAATCCCTATTCTGTGGAGGAGCTGGCCGCCGTCACCGAATACTTTGCCCGGCAGGCCGCCGCTCTGGCGCCTCAAATACCTCGGGAGGATGGGGGACATTTTGCCGAAGCGCTGCCTGTCTGCTTTGACCAGGGGACGGAGCTCTATCGTAACATTGCCCTGGAGTTTTCTTCTCTGGACGTGAAAGCTGTTAAGGCAAAACCCTTGCTCTGCTCCAGATTGCAGAGCATCCTGGGCTTTACCGGCGTCTACTTTCCCTTTACCGGCGAGGCCAACGTGAATGTGGATGCCCCCGCCTGCCTGGTGCCCGCCACCATTGCCCACGAGATGGCCCACCAGCGGATGGTCGCCTCTGAGCAGGAAGCCAACTTTGTGGGAATTGCTGCCTGTACCTCTTGTGATGACGTGATATTCCAGTACTCCGGCTATCTCATGGGCCTGATTCAGCTGTGCAACGCGCTCTATTCCGTCTCCCCCGATGCCTGGTACAGCATCGCTGGGCAGGCCTTTTCTCTGGAACTGACCGTGGACTGGACGGACAATAACGCCTACTGGCAGGCCCTGGAGTCCCCTGCGGAGGATATGGCGGGAGACATGTACGACTCCTTTCTCAGGAGCAACGACCAGGAGCTTGGCATCCGCTCCTATGGGGCCTGTGTGGACCTGCTGGTAAACTACTACAAATCAAAAATATGAGAAAGCCGCCCAATCGGGCGGCTTTTTCACACAAATAAACCATATATCAGCCGGGCCAACAGCAGCGCAAGTACCACAAAAAACATGGGCCGGATTACCTTTGCTCCGCCCTTCAGGGCCAGGCTGGAGCCCACATAGTTGCCGGCGATGCCGCAGATGGCGGCAGGTATGCCCACGCTCCACAGCACCTTCCCCGCCAAGGCAAATGTGACCAGTGACGCCAAAAGGCTGGCTGAGTTGGCCAGCTTGGTGTTTCCGGACGCGGTGAGCAAATCAAACCGGCACAGCCCGGTAAAGGCCAGCATCAGAAACGTCCCCGCACCCGGACCAAAAAAGCCATCGTAGCAACCAATCACCAGTCCGATTCCCAGGGCCATGGCCAGCAGCTGGACCGTTCCCAGCTCCCCGGAATGATCCTCCTGCCCGAAATTGCTCTTAAACAGCAGCACCACCGTCATCACCGGAACAATCGCCAACATGACATAATAAAGGACCCGTTCCGGCATAATCAGGTTGATCTGGACCCCAATCCAGGCCCCAACCAGCGCGCCGGCCGCACCGGCTATGGCGGTGGGATAATGGACGTTTCCTTGCTTTAAAAAGCGGCCAGTGGACAAAAAAGTCCCAAACGCGTTTCCGCATTTGTTGGTCCCGGTTGCCATATGCGCCGGCAGGCCGGCAATCAAATAGGCTGGCAGGGTAATTAGCCCGCCGCCCCCGGCCACTGCGTCAATCACTCCGCCCAGAAACACAAGAGGACCGACAATCATCCAAATATGGGCCAGTTCTGTCAGCTCCATCTTTCTCTCTCCTAACTCCCTTTGATCTCCTCCCAGTACCGCCTGGCGGCCTGTTCGGTCTTGTTGTCCCCATATTGGTAGTAATGGGTCCCCACCAGCTCATCGGGCAGATACTGCTGGGCCACCCAGTGCCGGGGAAAGCTGTGGGGATATTTATACCCCTGGCTGCGCTCCTGGCCGGCGGAGTCGGCATGGACATTTTGCAGCTCCCGGGGGATGCTCCCCGTCCGCCCGGCCCGGACATCTGCCAGGGCCGCGTCAATGGCGGCACAGGCGGTATTGGACTTGGGCGCAGTGGCCAAGAGGATTACCGCCTCTGCCAAGGGCAGCTTGGCCTCGGGCAGCCCAAGCTGGAGGGCATTGTCCACGCAGGCCTTCACAATGGGCACCGCCATGGGGTAGGCCAGGCCAATGTCCTCGCTGGCGGAGCAGAGGATGCGCCGGATGGCAGTAATCAGGTCTCCCGCCTCCAGCAGCCGGGCCAGGTAGTGGAGGGCGGCGTCCGGGTCGGAGCCCCGGAGAGACTTCATCAGAGCGGAGGCGATGTCAAAATGGACGTCTCCCTCCCGATCATACCGCATGGCCGACTTCTGGGCGGCGGTTCGGGCATCTTCCAGGGTGACAAGGAGTTTTCCTTGCTCACGTCTGGCAGCAGTGAGCAAAAGCTCAATGGCGTTCATGGCCTTGCGCACGTCTCCCCCGCAGGCGGAGGCGATGTGCTCCCGCACACCGTCCTCACAGACCGCCTCCGCCCCCAGCCGCTGCCCCATGATGGAAATGCCCCGGTCGATGGCGGGAAGCACATCTGTAGCGGTAATCTGCTTAAACTCAAAGACGCTGGCCCGGGACAGCACCGCACCAAAGACGGCAAAAAAGGGGTTCTCTGTGGTGGAGGCGATAAGGGTGATACGGCCATCCTCCATGAACTCCAGCAGAGATTGCTGCTGCTTCTTGTTGAAATACTGAATCTCGTCCAGGTAGAGCAGCACCCCCTCCGGTGCCAAAAGGGTACCAATGTCCGCCATGATGTCCTTGATGTCTGAAATGGAGGCGGTAGTGGCGTTGAGCCGGTGGAGGGGACGGTTGGTCCGCTGGGCAATGATATTGGCCACGGTAGTCTTGCCCGTTCCGGAAGGGCCGTAGAAAATCAGGTTGGGTACGCTGCCTCCCTCCACAATCCGGCGGAGCAGGCCGTCCTTGCCCAGAATATGTCCCTGACCCACCACCTCATCCAGGCTGGTGGGCCTGATCTCGTCCGCCAAAGGGCGGTATGCCATGTCCATCACACCTTTCCTGTCTGTTCACGCTCCAGCGCGCCTCCATAGGATTTCAGCGCCTTCCTCCGCTGCCGCCAGTCGGGCATGAGAGCATCCATCCGGGTATAGAATCCCGGCCCGTGGTCGTGGTGGAGGAAGTGGACCAGCTCATGGAGGGCCACATAGTCCCTCAGCTCCGCCGGACACCGGGCCAGAGCGGTATTCAGGGTGATATATCCCTGGGTCCAGTGGCAGTTGCCCCACTGACTTTTCAGCTTGCGCAGCTTCAGCGCAGGGAATGCCACCCCAAGGGGCTCCACCAGAGGATAAACCCGGCCCAAGGCTCCGGCCAGCAGCCGGGCACACTCCTCCCGGGATACTGGAGGCAGGGGCTCCATCTGCCGTTCCTCCCGGCGGCGGAGGGCGTCCACAATCCAGCCGCTTTTCTCCCGGATAAAATCGTCCCCCTGCTGAATGGGGCACCGTATGGGGAGGGATACCTTGATCTCTCCTCCGCTCCCGATGCGCAGATTGATATTTTTTACCCGCTTCCGGGTCAGGGTATAGGTGAGGGGACCTTGGGGGGTGTCCACCAGCCGCAGCTGAAACGGGGACTGCCTCACCATTTGTTCTCCACTTCCTCGGCAAAGCCCAAAAAGTCCTTGACAAAAATCTCTGTGCCGTCGTCCAGCAGGGCCAGGCCGGTAAACTTGCCAAAAACCTGGTGCTGATCCGACTTGATAACGCCCACACTGGTGCAGGCAGCGCGGTCCATCATGGGGTCAAACCGCATCTCAAACCGGCCGTCATCGCTGGTAAACTCCCACTGCTCCATATACCGGCGCTTCCGCCGCCGGCCCGGAATGCGGAAGCGCACCTTGGACAGCTTGTGGGCCTTGCCGTTGTAGAACAGCATGTTCTCGGTGGCAGCAGAGGTGTCCCCAAAGCCGTAACCCAGATTAAAGCCGAACCGCACCCCATCCACTACCCCGGAGGCGGAGGCCCAGTACCAAGTGTTGTGGTAGGTCCACACCCCCCGGCCCCAGTCCAGCACAGCGAAGGTGTCGGAGGGGTCCAGCATATACTCTTTATCCCCCACCGTCACCTTTCCCCCGGCCCGCAGGCAGTTGATCTTCTGGTTGAAATAGAAGTGTCCCGGCTTGTCGAAGGGGGTGCAGATGACCATGGACTCCTCCGGCTCATCGGTGAGTATGATGTGGGCGTCCAGGGGGGCTTGTCCGTCAAAGTGTTCCATATGGGCATAGAGCTGCCGCTGCTCCTCCTCCCGGCGGAACAGCAGGGAGTAGCCGTGTCCTCCGGAGGCGCTGTCCCCCTCCAGGCTGGTGGAGGGCATACCGGTGTTCCCCATGGGCAGCAGGCGCATAGGGCTTTTGGTCACCTGGGTGCTCTCCCAAAAGTCCAGCAGGGAGATGGAATCCAGGCCCATATAGCTGTTGTCCGCTATGGTCAGGGCCAGGGCAAACTGGCCGTTCATCACCAGATAGTAGTCCCATTCCTTGATGCGCATGGTGTGGCCCCTAATATCGTTCCGGTCGTACTCCAGCAGCATCCGTTTGGCGTATCCCGCCTGACACAGGTTGCCCTGGTCGTCCAACAGCGGCCCCGGTTCGGTGATCTCGTGCTGCTCCATCTCTGTCCGCCTCCTTCCGTTCCCGCCTATTATACTGTAAAATTTCCGTTCCTGCAATCGTTTCTTTTGGGACAGGCAAGAAAACCTTCTTCTTCGCATAGAGTCCCACAGAAGATTTTCCGGAGAAACGAGGTGCGCTGAGTGGGAAGGCTTGTGGGAAGGGCCCAGTACCGGGACATTTTGCTGGGAATCGGCCTGCTCTGGGCCACGCTGTCGCTGATTCTGTGGCCGGAAGAGGCCATAGGGGCTATGCGGGACGGGCTCAAGCTGTGCGGCAACGTAATCCTGCCCTCTCTGTTCCCCTTCTTTGTGCTGTCCTCTCTGGTGGTGGAGCTGGGGATGTCCCGATACTTGGGCAAGCTGCTGGAACCGGTGATGGTCCCGCTGTTCCAGGTCAACGGGAACTGCGCCGCAGCTCTGGCCCTGGGCTTTATCGGCGGCTACCCCGTGGGAGCGCGGACCGCTATCCAGATCTACGAAAACGGTCAGTGCTCCTGCACCGAGGCGGAACGAATGCTGGCCTTCTGTAACAACAGCGGCCCCGCTTTCATCCTGGGCGTGGTGGGGGCAGGGGTATTTGGCAGCGGCGGGGCGGGACTGCTTCTTTATCTGGCCCATTTGCTGGCCTCGCTGGCAGTGGGAGTCCTCTTCCGCTTCTACAAGCCACAGGAGCGCCCGCGCCTTCGCCGCAGCCGGGGCCCCCAGTTTCAGACGGTCCGCTTCTCCAAAGCTTTCGTCAGCTCTGTCACCGGGGCCCTCCAGTCCGGTCTGAATATCTGCGCTTTCATCCTGTTCTTCACCGTCTTCCTCCGCATCCTGGCCCACGCCGGCATCCTGGAGGCTTTGGGGCGCTTTCTTTCCCTCCTGTTGGCGCCTCTGGGGATGGACCAGACCTGGGCGGAGCGGCTGCTTACCGGCCTGGTGGAGGTGTCCTCCGGGGTGACCTCTCTCACCGACGGCGCCCTCCCTGGCCGTCTGTCCATGGCCGCGTTCATGCTGGGCTGGGCCGGGGTGTCTGTCCACTGCCAGGTGCTGGCCTTTTTAGGGGACAGCAGCCTGTCCGTCCGCACCTATGTGGCGGGCAAGCTGCTCCACGGACTTCTTTCCGCCGCACTGGTCCAGTTGCTGTTCCGGATCATCCCCCTGAGCAGCCCCGCCTCCGTCTATCTGGCAGAGCAGACGGAAGCCATCGCCACACTGGATTTCCACCGGGCTCTCACCATTTCCGCTGTAGTCTCCTGGGGGATATGGCTGGCTTTTTTGGCGCTGACGGTCTATGTGGCGCAAAAAAACAGTGGAAAAGAGGGACGGCATGTAGTATAATGGTGACTGCAAAGACCAAATGATAAGGAAGTGACACATCATGAAGCTGTTTCAGACTTCTATAGAGCCCCGCTGTGCCTACTGCGCCAGGGGACGGGGGCTGGACCAGGATCAGGTGGTCTGTCCCAAGAGAGGGGTCATGTCCGCCGGCTCCCACTGTGGGGCTTTTCGCTACGATCCTCTGAAGCGGGTGCCACCCCGCCCTGCAAAGTTGTCCTCCAGCCCTTTGTCCGATGAGGATTTCAAGCTCTGATACATAACGAAACTCTCTGTAATGGTTTTGCCTTTACAGAGAGTTTCATTGCAATTCGTTGGAAATTTTCCAGAAGATTCGACAATTTTTATAACCGGCGTTTTTATGAAAAGCCCCTGCCTGTAAAGTAATTGTCTTTACAGGCAGGGGCCGCTCTATGCTAAAAGTTTTCCCGAAATTCCGCCCTGCGGCGACGCATTCTTTCACTTGTCGGCAAATCCTCTGGCGAAGACCGTCGTTTGACCTGTTTTTCTGCGATATATTTCTCTTTCCCTGTGGAGATAAACACTATATAATGTGCCCATCAAGTCTTTTGATGGGAAGGGGATACTATATCATGGAGATCAAGATTGCAACACGCCATTGTACCGACCCAGTTGGAACTCAGCGCTGCTTTCATTATTTCCTCACCGTTGACCAGGAAGAAACCGCCCAGCTCTTCTGCGAAAACTACGGGGTCCATATTGCAGAGGAACACGGAAGCGACGCCTCCATCCCCGCCATCACCACCAGCGCCCAGCGCATCGACGAGCTGATGACACTTCTGGTGGACAACCAGGTGGGCCCCGCCGGGCTGGCCGATGTGGTAGCAGACTGGCTGTAAGGCTGTTTCACTTTTCATGCCTTGAGCCTTATCTTTTTCCGCTCAGCTTCTGCATCAAAACCACCAGCAGGGCAATCAGTCCCAGCACCACGAAAATTCCCAGCATTCCCTGTCCCAACAGCTCTACCGCCTGCCTCAGTGTTTCGTTCATCTTTTATTTCCCCCCTGTTAGCCTATGTTGGCAAAGTATTGCAGCACCACGCCGCCCGCCACTACGGAAGCGATCTGTCCGGACACATTGGCGGCAATGGCGTGCATCAGCAGGTGATTTTGAGGATCAGCCTCCTGCCCCAGCTTCTCAATCACCCGGGAGGACATGGGAAACGCGGAAATCCCCGCCGCTCCCACCATGGGGTTGATCCGGCTGCCGGGCGTTACAAGGTTCAGCGCCTTGACAAAGAGAACCCCTACGACAGAGTCCAGCACAAAGGCGACCAGGCCCAGCCCCATAATCAGAAGAGTTTCCCACCGGACAAACTGCTCGGACCTCATGGAAAAAGAAATGGTAATCCCCAGCAGCAGCGTAATCAGGTTGGCCAAATCGTTCCGGGCGGTGTTGGCCAGTGAGGAAAGGACGCCGCACTCCCGGATCAGGTTGCCGAACATGAGGAATCCCACCAGCGCCACTGAAGCGGGGGCCACCAGCCCGGCAACGACGGTTACCACAATGGGAAACAGAATCCGCATGCTACGGGTGACACTCTGGGGCCTGTAGTCCATTTTCATCGCCCGGTCCCGCCGGGTGGTGACCAGCTTAATGGCGGCTGGTTGGATGATGGGAACCAGCGCCATGTAGGAGTAGGCGGCTACGGCAATGGCGCCCACGTAGCTGGACCGCAGGCTTTGGGACACCATCAGGGCTGTAGGGCCGTCGGCGGCGCCGATGATGCCGATAGAGGCAGCGTCCTTCAGGTCAAAGCCCAGCAGCGCGGCGATGATAATGGTGAGGAAGATGCCCGCCTGGGCAGCCGCGCCGCACAGGAAGAGCTTGGGGTTGGCCAGCAGAGGCCCGAAGTCGATCATGGCCCCGATGCCGATGAAGAGCAGCAGGGGCATGGCCTCGCTGGCCTCAATCCCCGTCTCAAAGAGCCACTGAATGATGCCGCGGGTCTCCCCCACGCCGGCGCTGAACTGATCTACCACGCCGGATAAAGGCAGGTTCACCAGGATCGCCCCGAACCCCATCGGCATAAGGAGAGCCGGCTCCAGCCCCTTTTCGATGGCCAGCCAGATCAACAGGCCGCCGATGCCGTACATAACCAGCTGCTGCCAGGAGATAGACAGAAGCCCCTGCCAAAGGAAGGAAAAATCCATATACATACGCTCCTTTTTTCTGATATTCTTTCCAATTTTGCGATATCTATATAAAAAAGACCTGTGTTCCGAGTACTCGGAACACAGGTCTGGTCATTTCAGACGCAGCCAGAGCGGGCTCGCGGCCCGCACATGCTTGTTGACTGGCGCCGCGCACCAGTTAAGGCGCGCTGACTACTCCCCTTGTCGTATGGGGCATATTACCACACCCTCGCTCCCTTGTCAAGGGGGCCCGGATAAATTTTCCGCCAAAAAATCAGCCTTGGCTCCGGTCTTTCTGGGGCACCATAATCCGCAGGTGGGAGCCCTCGCCGCACTTGCCCTTCTCATCGCGGACCTCGATGTCAAACCACATTTTCCGCCGCTCGATCTCCCGCAGAGTGGCAGTGGCGGTCACCTGCATCCCCACAGGAGTGGGGGCCAGGTGGCGGACGTGGGCCTCGGCGCCCACAGTGGTCATGCCCTCGTCCAAATACTCCTGGGCCAGCTCCAGAGCGCAGGCCTCCATCAGGGCCAGCATGTTGGGGGTGGACAGAATCTTGGCCCCCGCCGTCCCGATGCGCTTGGCGGTCATGGTGTCGTCCACCGTCCAGGTCAGGCTGTGCTGGGTGGGTTTTTCCATTGGTTACACCTCCTTTTCAAAAATCAGATCTATCTCTGTGAGGGCACCATTCGTCCACACAATAGGAAGAAAGCCGGCATAGCGCCAGCCATCCTCCGCCCGGCGGGTAATCACTTCTTCATACCTTTTTGTTTTTAAACTTATAAATCCCTCAACATAGATTCGCTCATACTCATAGGTATACATAACGTTTCTCCTTCGTAGGGGCGGCCTACCGAAAGGACTTCCCCTCCCCGTCCAGCACATCCCGGCGGTGGAAAGTGACGAAATCGGGGACATATTCCGGGTACTCGGCGCAGAAAGCGGCCCGGATCAAATCGGGATTCAGGCCGGGATTCTGGGCGGAGGTGACCAGGTCCACCATCATCGTGTCGCTCTGGCACTCGATGCGCCAGCTGCGGACACAGGGAATGATGTCCACCTCTGTAAAGCCTGCCTTGGCCTTGTTGGACTTCTTCTTTACCACCAGGCTCTCCCGACTGAGCAGGGCGGCCATGGCGGGCTCCGTCTCCTGGGGCCTGCCCTCCGGATAGTCAAAGGTCATGATATAGTTGACATAACACAATTCCTTCAACTTTCGTTCCGCCGGGTAGCACTGGTGGATGACAATCCCCTCGGGCATGGCGGCGGTGAGCCGTTCCGGGACCTCCTCATAGCTTGTCCCCTCCAGCAGGCCGAACTCCAAAATCTCGCACTGGCTGGAGAAGCCCACCGACAGGGGCAGGGCGATGGACACAAAGGGGTGGGGATTGAAGCCCTCGGTGTGCTTGATGGGAATTTTGGCCCGGGAAAAGGCCCGCTGGAAGGTTCGCATCAGGTCCAGGTGAGAGATATACCGGGCCCGCCCCGTTTTGGTGAACAGCAGCCGGTCAGCCACAGGTCCTCCCCCCTTCCAACAGCTTATTGGCTCCGCAGCCGGAGCAGCGGGTGCGGCAGTCCGGGGTGGTGACCGACTGGTAGCACAGCTCCCGTTCATGCCACAGGAAGCTGTGATCCACGCCGGTGGACAGCCGGCACCAGGGAAAGACCTCGTCCCTTCCCCGCTCCCGGTGGGCGTAGAAGTCCCCGTCCAGCCCACAGGCGGCCAGACCGTCCAGCCACCGCTGGTAGTCGAAATATTCCGTCCAGGCGTCCATCTTGCCTCCGTGGGCCCACACCCACTCCAGCACATCGGCCAGCCGCCGGTCCCCCCGGGACAAAATGGCCTCCAGATAACTGGTCTGGGGATCATGCCAGTTGTAGGTGATGGACTTGTCCCGTTTCAGGGCGTCCCGCAGCAGGTTCACCCGCCGCTGGTACTCCTCCACCGGGATTTGCCCCTCCCACTGAAAGGCGGTGTGGGGCTTGGGGACAAACCAGGAGGTGGACACGGTGATCCGCACCCCCCGGGCCTTATTGGGGCTGTACTCTCGCCAGGTGAAGTAGACCTTTCGGGCCAGGTCGGCAATGCCCAGCACATCCTCGTCGGTCTCAGTGGGCAGGCCCAGCATGAAGTAGAGCTTCACCCCGCTCCAGCCCCCCGCAAAGGCGGTTTTGCAGGACTGGAGCAGGTCCTCCTCCCGGAGGTTCTTGTTGATGGCGTCCCGCAGGCGCTGGGTGCCCGCCTCAGGGGCAAAGGTGAGTCCGCCCCGGCGCACCCGCTGGAGCCGCTCCATCAGGCTCATGGAGAAGGTATCCGCCCGCAGGGAGGGCAGGGACAGGCCGATGTCCCTGGGAGCGCAGTAGTCCAGCAGCTCGTCGCACAGAGGGAGCAGGTCGGGGTAGTCGGTAGAGGACAGAGAGGACAGGGTCATCTCCTGATAGCCGGAGTCCTCGATGGCTTCTCTGCCGTATTTGGCCAGCAGCTCCGGACTGCGGGAACGCACCGGCCGGTAGGCGTAGCCCGCCTGGCAGAACCGGCAGCCCCGGATACACCCCCGGAAGAGCTCCAGCATCACCCGGTCGTGGACAATCTCGGTGGAGGGAATGATGGTCTTCACCGGGAAATAGGCCTTATCCATGTCCTGGACGATCCGCTTGGTAATCACCGCATGGGCCTTTTTCCCCTCTTTTATGTCAACCGACTCCAAGGTCCCGTCCGGACGGTACACCGGCTCAAACAGAGAGGGCACATAGATACCCTCAATCATGCCAACTTCCTCCAGGAACTCCTCCTTGGACCAGCATTCATCCCGGGCCTGGCGGTAGAGGTCGATGTACTCCAGGGTGACATCCTCCCCCTCCCCCAGGACGAAAAAGTCCACAAAGGGGGCCAGGGGCTCCGGATTGTAGCAGCAGGTCCCCCCTGCTACCACCAGAGGGGAAAAATCAGTGCGGTCAGCGCTGCGCAGGGGCAGCCCGGCCAGGTCCAGCATATTTAAAACATTGGTGTAGGCCATCTCGTAGCCCAGGGAGAAACCGATGATGTCAAACTCGGCAATGGGATCACCGCTCTCCAGGCCGTAGAGGAGCAGGCCCTCGTGGCGCAGCTGCTCCTCCATATCCCCCCAGGGGGCAAAACACCGCTCACACCAGATATCGGGCCGCTCATTCATTACGCCGTACAGAATCCGGCAGCCCAGATTTGACATGCCGATCTCATAGGTGTCAGGAAAGCACAGGGCGTAGCGCATATCCACTGCGCTCCTGTCCTTGACCACCGCATTGTATTCTCCGCCCGTGTACCGGGCCGGCTTTTGCACCTTCGGCAGGATGTGTTCCAAGGTACGGTTCATCATGTAACCCCCAGATCATAAGTAAAACACAAGGCTTATTGTACCTTTTTCCTGACCCGCTGGCAAGCTTTATTTCGATAATCGGTGTAAATATTTTGCCGCAGCAGAGCGGCCAGCAGCCAAAAGGCCACCAGCAGTAAGGTAACGTTTCCACGAATCCGGGCCAGCATCAATCCTGCGGCCAACATCCCGGCGACGCACAGATGCTCCAGACAGGCCATCCCCTGGTCTGCCGCCCCTGGCCCCGTCAGGAGGGCCAGGGTGCAGTGCAGTGCCCGCCCGCCGTCCAGGCGGCCCACAGGGAGCAGGTTGAACAGGGCCAGAGCCAGGTTTAGCCCCGCAAAGGTAAGGCCGCGCTCCAAATTACAGCAGGACAATGCCAACACCAGATTGGTCCCCGGCCCTGCCAGGGCGGACAGCCCCTCCTGCCAGTAACCCAGGGGACACTCCAGCACCAGCTCCGCGCCCACGGCCGTCAGCCGCATCCCTTTGATCCCCCCTCCCAGCAGCCGGATTGCGGCAATATGCCCCAGCTCATGAGCGGCACAGGCGGCCATTGCCAGCGGAACCAGAAGAGAGTGGTCCAAATAGTTCAGCCAGGCCAGCAAGAGAAGAAAACCACTGGTGAGCTCTACCCTGCCCAGTTGAATCATAGCTTTGAAAATTCCACATAGTAAGCAGGATTCAGGTGCATTTTTCCGTATTTCAGCTCCAAATGGAGATGAGGCCCAGTGGATATTCCAGTGGACCCTATCTCCGCCAGCTTCTCTCCCCGCGCCACTGCCTGTCCCTTGGTTACTACAATCTTACTGCAATGTGCATAAAATGACTTGACTCCGTTTCCATGGTCCACCTGGAGATACAGGCCATAGGATTCATCTTTTCCAGTATATTCCACTTTTCCGTCTGCAAAAGCTGCAACAGGGTCCCCCTCCTGCCCGCCGATATCCACCCCACCGTGAAAGAGAACCTTGCCCAGGATAGGATGCTCCCGGTAACCGTATTCTGAGGTGAGCCGGCCCATTACGGGCGTGACCGTCTCCAGCTCCCCTAGGGACAGCTGGTCCATGGTATAGTTGCCCGGCAGGGGGTCTCCGCTGTAGTCGGAGTACATCACCACCGTCCCCGCCGCAGGGACTGCGGGCGGCTCCCCGGCATCTGCCGCTTCAACAGGTGGTGCTTCCTCTGGAACCGGTTCCTGCTCCATGGTGCGCACCTCCAGCCCGAAGGGGGTGGGATCTGCATAATGGACGGTACGGGCGGTCATATCCGCCGCCCGGCTGAGAAAGTACAGCTCCTCTCCAAGCATGTCTGCCGGCAGCAAAGGCGCTGTGAATGCAGCTGGTTCCGGCTCCGCCTCCGGCTTCACTTGTTCACCTGCACCGAATACCTCTACGCAAAAAGTCCCCAGGTTAGCCAGTACCGAATCTCCCTCAGACAGAGCTTCTCCCAGCTCTGTCAAGCTCGCCCGAAAGTCCAGATCAGTGGTAATCAGTGTAAAGAGGTCCTCCCGTACCCGGTTCAGCTTTTGGGGAAATACACCCTTCCACAAAAAAATGACCAGAAATAACACAAAGCAGATCGTCAGCTGAAGCAGCCGGACTTTCTCCTGACTGGATATTCTTTGCTGCCGTCTTCGAGCCGACGGCCCACCATAGTCTCGGACACTTCTTCTATGGCTCATCGCTTGTGTGCTCTGGCTATTATACATACCGGCCCCTCCCCTGCCCATTTTTTGTCAGTCTATTCCAGAAGGACAGGGAATATTCCTCTTGACAGCAAGCGAAAAAACTAATATAATAATTAAGCTAATCAATCCGGGTGTGGCGAAGCTTGGTATCGCGCTTGGTTCGGGTCCGAGTGTTTTATCATGAGACACATAATCTGTAGGTGTATGAAAGCCTTGTGGTTCAACGAACTGCAAGGTTTTTTACTTTACAGAAAAACGGAAAAATATGTAAGAGGGTCAACAATTGGGTCAACACTTTGAAAAACCGTTGATTCACCAGAAGGGGTGTTATCAATGGCAAGCATTATTCCAAAGAAGAAATCTGACAGAATCGTATCCTATAAATTCAAAACCTGTGTAGGACGCGATACCCAAGGTAAGCAAATCTTTCGCACCAAGACTTGGCTACCTCCTGCTGGTATGGGGACTTTTAAAGCTAATAGAGCCGCTGAGAAAGCAGCGCTTGAATGGGAAGATACTGTAAGGGCTGAGTATGAAAAGAAAATGGCTGCACTGTCAACAGGTAAAAGCTATTCCCTCCCTCCTGAACAAAGGAACGATGATTTTAACAGCTTCATTTCCGATATATGGTTGCCTCTATATGTTAGGAGCGGGAGCCACAAGCCTACTACAGTCTCTTTCTGTGAGGACATGACAAAACCTATCATGAAGTACTTCAAGGGTTCTGTCTTGCAGAATATCAGCCCTTTTGAGATTCAAAGATACCTGACATACCTGTCAACGCCAATTTGAAATTGTAAGAAAACGCCGAAGAAATTTTGTAGTTTTT